>Ga0209023_10007131_pt1 | contig 11552 bp, 14 predicted proteins | sample LakOneMetagenome_FD_187468 | JGI IMG/M metagenome (GOLD analysis project Ga0209023, IMG submission 187468) | Freshwater and sediment microbial communities from Lake Erie, Canada (SPAdes) (version 2) | ecosystem: Environmental > Aquatic > Freshwater > Lentic | place: Lake Erie, Canada...
CCCCCCCCCGCCGGCAACTGTTGTTATTATTCCATCCGGTGATACTTTTCTTATGCGGTTTGTGATCGATTCAGATATATATACGTTACCTCCTCTGTCAACAGCCACATCAATAGGCCAATATAAAGGAGAGTTTGTTGCAGGTATATTATTCCCTCCTGCCCCTTGTATGCCATTACCGGCTATTGTAGTAATAATACCTGCAGCATCTATCTTACGTACTACACTATGCGCAATATCGCCAAAGTATATGTTGCCCGCACTATCTGTAGTCAACCCGGCAGGCATTATTGCAGCATCAAGTGCAGGGCCACCATCGCCAGTATAGCCATTTACACCTATACCAGCCACAGTAGTAATTACCTGCGCATGCATATGCAAAGCACAAATAACAGCAGCAATGGTAAGAATAAAATGGTATAATCTATTCATGTTTATAAGTACATAAATATAATGATTATTTTCTGTCTGCGGCGGGTCTCCCCTTCGGGACCCTTTGCCATAGCGTTCCCACAGGTGCCATGCAGTGCTACAATTTGCACTAAGCCGATAAACCTCATAATTTACTTCCAATAGAGCAGTCATAATCAGCTCAAAACCTTACAGGTGGCGGAAACTATTTTTTATGACACTACCGAAAACGCTATATCATAGAAATTTCCCCTTGTTATTTCAATATTCCATCACGAACTTTGTAAGCGGGTATGTAGTTTTCGCTCCTTGTAAAGTAATATCAGGATTATCCAACCAAGGTGTAAACCTGTTTCAGGACTAAACACTTTAACAGGTGTCGTAAACTGCAATTTTCGTCAACTTTGTCATCCTGAGCTTGTCGACGGGCCGCAAAAACCGGAAGCAGACCGGAAGTTGATCGGAAACTGTAAAACCGCAAATTGCCGACCGCAAAATTGCGGGATCCCGCAACAATCCCGCAATTCCCGCAAAATAAAACGTTGATTATCAACACTAATCGAAAATCAGCATTTTATTCCCGCAATTCCGCAATTGTGAAATGAAGGTGGAACGTAGTGAGCAACTTTTGAGCAATAAATGAGCAACAATTTGAGCCTTATTGCTCACATGTTCATTGATTACCAACACCAATGTGAGCAATAAAGGAAAATAAAAAACTTACCTGCATCAGGAAAATTCTTTGATCAGGTAAATCAAGGTTCAGTAAATTGCAAATACTAAACATCAACCATATGATAAATGGAGTAGATACTATATTCTATAACTCTGAAGCGGAAAGATCAGGATATTGTTGCACGATATAATAGGAATTAGGCCCAACGACTCGGCTATGGCTTTGTTACCCGCGTCCTTGTGCCCGACGATCTTTACTTGCAGCTATACCAGCCAAAGTATGGCAAGTAAGCACTGGCAGGTTATGGCCTTATTCCTTTAACTTTACAAAAACAATACGTATGAGTATACAGGTAGGACAACCGGCTCCCGACTTTAAGCTTAGGGATACCGAAAAAAAAGTAGTGACGCTCAGCGAGCAAAGAGGTAAGCATGTGGTACTGCTGTTCTTTCCGCTGGCATTTACCAGTACGTGTACCAAAGAGCTATGCGCAGTGCGTGACAACCTGCACATGTATAATACTATGCACGCCAAGGTATTTGGCATATCGGTAGATTCCCTGTTTTCACTTGGAAAGTTCAAAGAAGAACAACAACTCAATTTCCCATTGCTCAGTGACTTCAATAAGACTGCCTCTACTGACTATGATACCATCTACGACCATTGGTTCAACGACATGGATGGGGTGTCCAAGCGCTCAGCCTTTGTTATAGATAGTGAAGGTATAGTGCGCTATGCCGAAGTACTTGAAAACGCAAGCGATGTGCCCGACTTCCTGGCGATAGAAACGTGTTTAGTGAAGTTAAATAAGTAATTTACAATTAATTAAACATACAAACATAAACATGAAGAAGATCTACCTACTTTTTTGCATGCTGATTGGTGGCACAGCAACATTTGCACAGACCATTTCGAACGGCGACATGGAACTTTGGCGCAGCGGAACGGCCGGAACAACGTCCACATCTCCCATTGAAGCACCAAATGGCTGGTACGGAGGCGACTCACTTTTTATAGGTCTGGGACGCACAGCCCTTGTAAGTACGTTGTTAGGAACTGATGATTCAGTTTGGCGCCGGCAGGTATACAAGGAAACAACTATTACACATGGTGGCGCAGCGTCAGCAAAGATGGTAACTACTTACCAGGATACCACGCTATTCCCCGGAATAATCTCTAACGCCAAAACAAGTATAAGCTTTACAACCACTCCTCCCGGCTTAAGCGGCATCTCTTATTCTGGTGGTGCGCCGGTTACGTTGAGACCTAAGACAGTGAGCGCATGGGTACAATATGAAGCAGGTATTGACACCAGCACCTTAGCTACGCTAGTAGACTCAGGTGCTCTGACCGTGCAGGCACTGGCACGTATAGGCACTAAGGATTCCGTAATAGGCAGCGGCCTGGTAAGTATAGCACCGGGCACATCATGGAGCCAGATCACCGCAAACATCACCTACCCTGTTGATACTACAGACTCTATAACATTGCTTCGTATCACATTCTCAAGCAGCGGTGGCGGCGGCACTAAGCCCGCATACCACAGCACGCTGTATGTAGATGATGTAACAATGACTGGCGTAGCCTATTTTCATCCGGACCATACCGGCGTAAATAAAGTAGCAACTGCCAATGCAGTAACGGTATATCCTAACCCTGCAAATGGTACGCTATACCTGAACGGCCCTAAGAACGCGGGCCTCAGCTGCAAGCTAACGGCTATGAACGGACAGGTAGTGCTTACTGCACCACTAACAGGCAATGATGCACTGAATATAGCATCACTGGCTGCAGGCACCTACATCTACTCCATAGCTGATGCTGCCGGCGTTACTGTGCAGACAGGAAAGGTTGAAGTAAATAATTGATCTCCATACGAGGCATAAAAAATAAAGGGTGGCTGTTACAGCCACCCTTTTAAATTTAAGTCGTTTGCTTTGTAATTACTTTCGGAATATCCGGCGCTACATAGGCATCCATCAGTTCTATCAGCTCTTCCATAGATTCGCTCATAAGTAATGATTTACTGGCACACTCGGTTAAAAAGCCTTCCTGTACCATGTAGTTGGACATTGTCTTGAGCGCTTCGTAGTAGCCATTCACATTCAGCAGGCCCACAGGTTTTGCATGCAGTCCCAGCTGGCCCCATGTCAGCATCTCGAACATCTCTTCCATAGTGCCCCAGCCACCAGGCAGTGTAATAACACCATCACTCAGTTCCTGCATCTTCAGCTTGCGCTCGTGCATGGTATCTACAGTGATGAGCTCTGTAAGCCCCGGATGGGCTATTTCTTTGGTATGGAGGAAGTAAGGGATAACACCTGTAATGTGGCCGCCATGCTCTATGGCACCATCGGCCAGTGCACCCATAAGGCCAATCCTGCCACCACCGTATATGATACGAACATTACGTTCCGCGAGCATAGCCCCGAGGTTGTATGCTGCTTCCCTGTAGCTCTCATCATACCCTTCACTGGATCCGCAAAAAACGACAATACTCTTCATACGCCAATTAGTTGGTTAATCAAATATACTGGTATATACGCTTAATAACTATTGCATTGGTACCAACGGTGATTTTTTTGCCGTGAACCGTACTACACAACGTATAACTATATACGAAAAAATCCCGCCTCGCGGCGGGATCTGTAAAAAAAGTCTGTTTAATATTCATCTTCGTTAAAGAAGAAGTCCTCTTGCGTAGGATAGTCGGGCCATATGTCTTCTATGCCCTCGTATATTTCGCCTTCGTCATCAAGTTCCTGCAGATTTTCTACAACCTCCAGCGGTGCTCCCGAACGGATGGCGTAGTCAATAAGTTCATCTTTTGTGGCGGGCCATGGCGCATCTTCCAAATGGGATGCTAATTCGAGTGTCCAGAACATATTAAAAATAGATTATTTTTATTCTAATTCCCGCAAATGTAAGGGAAAATTTAAAACAGAAAAGATAAAATTAAAAAGATAAAACTGATTGTGCGTAAATGGGCATGGTTATGCACAGGTTATGCCCCTTTTTACGTTTTCCAGCTAATTAATAAATAACTTGCGCTTAAAGAGTTCTAAATAAGTATGCTGTCAGCAAATAACCTGGTCAAGAGATATGCCGCCTTTACTGTAGTGAATGATGTGTCATTGTCAGTGGCAAAGGGTGAGATCATCTCTATAACAGGCCCGTCCGGCGCAGGCAAGAGCACGCTGCTGCACCTGATAGGCGCACTGGACAAGCCGGACAGCGGCAGTGTGCTGATAGACAATACCGATATACTACAACTGCCTGCGAAGAAACAGGCGAGGTTCCGCAACAGCCACATGGGCTTTGTATTCCAGTTCCACCATTTGCTGCCGGAATTCAGCGCTATAGAAAATGTATGCGTGCCGCTATGGATAAAGGGCACAAACAAGAAGGACGCACTGCTGCAGGCGGCTGAAATGCTGAACGTAGTGGGCCTTGGCGGCAGGCTGGAAAACAAACCGTCTGAGCTGTCAGGTGGAGAACAGCAGCGTGTGGCCATTGCAAGGGCGCTTGTTACCCGCCCATCGGTAGTAATGGCAGATGAGCCCACCGGCAACCTGGACAGCGCTAACGCGCATGCGATACACAATCTGTTCCTGCAGTTGCGCGAGCAACTGAACCAGACGTTCATTATGGTCACCCACAATGATGCGCTGGCCGCTATGACAGACCGTACACTGATCATGCAGGACGGAAGAATAGTGGAGGAGAAGCTAAACCCCCACCCCTAAAGGGGCTTCCCTTTACAACATGCCTATTTGTTTTGATAAAAAATCCCCTGACAAGTATCAGGGGATCTGTGAAAAATTTGAAGGAGAATTCTAAATACCACTTAGACGGATACCGACGCTAAAGGGGTGCTGATCGAGACCCATAGATGTCTGGTATAAGTTGGTAAGCTGGTAAGAAGCAAAGAACCTGATGATACCTTCGACACCGAACTCAGCAGTAACGCATGTATTGAAATCAGCAAGGCCAAACTGGTCATGTACTTTTACCTTGCCGAATACGTCTGATTTCTGCTTTGTCCATGAGTTGAGGCGCAGCCCTTCGGTGATACCGGCACCATATACCAGCCATGTATCTTTTTTCGATTTTCCGCCCGGATCTTTATGCAGCCTTGTCTTGAAAGTAAGCATCAGCGGCACGCTCAGGTAGTTGACAGCCAGCTTATTCTTCTTAAAGGTCTTTGTGTTATCAACAAAAATGTAAGTAGGGTTGCGGGTAAAGATCGTAGAGTTCTCGAATCGGAAATTGTATATCTGCAAGCCCAGGCCGGCAGATACATATATACGCTGGCCGGGTGTTTTCAGCGCACGGAATTTTTCCATGAACGGATAGATGTTCACGTTAATAGACTTGGCAGTACGCAGATCAAACATGTTCCGACCGGTTGTACCGAAAGTAGCACCCGGACCAGGAGGCAGAAGAGAATTTACTGTAGTTAAATAGTTTGTATTATCCTGAAGCATGTTCACCCCAAGGTCGAACAATAGAAATGATGAGGTGAATTGGTTTTCTTCCTGGTTTTCAAGAACGTGCTTATGGGTACTATCGCCCTGCTCGATCTTTATTCCTTTGTTGGAAATAGTGAGGATGTCATGCTTATGGTCCTTCTTAGGTTCCTTCTTAAGTATGTCTTGCGCTAAAAGCCTATCGGCTGATAACAAGCCTGCTATGATGGTTAGGACGAAAAATATACGTTTCATAATTGTTGATTTTAGTGTTGTGTGTTAAAAGGATATCATTAGTTTTCTATTCTCTACTCTTACTATCAGTTTTTTATCTTCAATGGTTTGCTTGGCCTCATTTACCTGTTCATATGCTCCTGCAATTGCACCGGCCAGATTTTCCAGCTGCTGCTTTTTGATCTCGTTCAGCGGCACCTTATCCCAGAAAGTCCGTTTGGGTGCTTCTTCCGTGCTTTGTGCGGCATAAGCGGGTACCTCTTTTGCCTGCGTAACCGGGGCTATCTCCTTTTCTGCAGTTATTTGTTTTGTGGCTGCAAGCGGCAGAGCTGTCGTATTTGCAGTACTTACAAGCGCTGGAGTATTTTGTTTATCAATTGTAAGGACCGGTGCCGTATAATTGTTCCTGGCGGACTGATGCTTCCTGATCTTCGGAACAGTTACAAGCGCCACGGCTGTTTTTACCTGCTGACTTTTGATCACAGTATCCTGATGCGATGCCTGTATCTTAGTTTCCTGCGTAGCCGCAATAACGGGAGCAGATGGCTGAACTGAAATTCCTTTCTTCACAGTATCTATCCTTGTAATTGCGATCGGGTTATTGTCTGACGTGTACTTATACAAAGAGATAACTATAATTGCAGCTATGCCTGCTGCTATACTATACTTGCGCCATACAGGGAATGCTATGACACGCTTAGCAGGCAATGGCTTCAGCAGCGCATCCTTATTTGCAAATACCATTGAAGTATCCGGTGTCATGTGTGTCATTTCATAAGCAGCCAGTTCTTTTTTCAGTTCAGGGTGCTCATTTACGAATGCCATCAAAGCATCTATTGCTGCCGGGCTAAGTTCACCATCGGCATACATCATTATATACTCCTCATAATTTTCCCACGTGATCATATCTATATAATGTTTTCAACGCTTACCAAATACTCTTTTAATACTTTCCTTGCACGGTGCAGGTAAACTTTTACCTGTGCATCTGTAAGGCCTGTAATCTGCGCTATCTCTTCATAGCGGTACCCTTCATAGTCTTTCAGCAGTACCAGCGCCCTCGACTGTTCATCCAGCTGGTTCAGTGCCCTGTCGAGGATCTTTTTCAGGTCGGGATTGCCGGGGGTAGTGCTTTCTTCCGGTATCTCTTTATAAGTCACCTTAGACCGCTTGCGAAAATTATCTACCGACTGATTATAAGCTACCTGGAATAAAAAGGCCTTCCCCTTGCTTTTGTCCACATCCTGTCTTTTCTGCCAAAGAACTTCAAAACTGTTTTGTACTACATCATGCGCATCATCAGGCTGTCCGGTACACTTGCAGGCAAACCTGAACAGGGCATCAGCCCATTCTTTCACACATGCATTGTACTCATTGACCTCCATTGACAGTATATCGTGAGCGAAAAGAAAATGTTACAGAAATTGAGAAAATATTTTGAGAAAGGAGAAAATGGCATGTGTTTTACCACCCAAACAGGGGCTAATGACACACTTCTATGCTGGTTATAGTCAAATAGCTCATATTATCAGGCAGACCTACTTTTCAACAACGGCACCGACAATATCAACCGATATCGACTCTACACCCTTTATATGGCCCGTCTTTATTTTAAAACCTTGTGTACTGTTGGGCTTAATTACGTCTTCCAGCAGCTCTTTTTTCTTTTCAATTACAGCGCCTTTTTCGTCCTTGAATGCGACAACCAGCTGCATATTTTTATAACTGACCAGTGTTGCGCTATTGACCACCTCGCCTTCCACCACAGTCTTATTTACGAAATTGCGATGGAAATCACCCTTTACTTTGAGGAATTTCAGCGGGCTATCCATTTCCATCTGTTCAAGCGTAGCCTTCTTTTCCTCGTATTTTGTCGAAGGATGCTGGTTGTTGGCAGAATTATTACATGCTGCAAATATTGAGGCCAGCAAAACATAGCATATGGCAACCCTGTTCTTCATAAAATGCATTTACACCCAAACATATAATAATCAGGTGAAATAAACATCAAAAACCGCACCAAAACAATATTACATTTATCTGAACGTTAATTGTTTACAACTATTCATGCTTGGATCAGAGTACGAATAAGTGGCCATTAGCCAATAAAATGAGCCTACGCTTCTTTGCTACTTACTTAATCATTTACCTGGTATCGCTGTTGGCAGATATTGTACTGGAGCTGTTTGTATCATTGGCCGGCAAGCTATTGCATGTACCCGACCTAACTACAAACCTTATACTACATGGGATACTGACGGGCGATACGGTAACCAACTGCTGAAGAAACGGAAGCTGATGGATTTCCAACTGGTCTGCAGGGGCTTTCACTGGATCAATGAAGCTCCTTACAACAGATAATAAACAAAGCCCGCGAACGAGTCGCGGGCTTTACAATCTTTCATTATGTTATAATTATGCTTCGTTAGTTTCTTTAGGTTTTTTCATGATGGCGTATATCTCAATACCAAAACCGAGCAAAAGAACCAATGGCGCCAAGGTGATACGGCGGAAGCTGTATATCTCGTCGTAGTTGAACTGATGAGGATCGGGGCTCTTGCCACCTGACATAAGCACAAGACCGATCAATATTAGAACGATACCGCCTATCATCCACATGTAGTTCTCTTTATCAAATAAGAAGGTCTTATCTCCGTTAGGCTCGAAAGCACTCTTTTTTGTTTGTGTTTTTACTGTTGACATGACGCAATATTAATGAAATTTCTGAAAAAATGAGGTTGATGACAGTTAATTGTAGTTAATTGGTCAAAGGGTTAAATAGTTAAAGTGTTTTGCTAATACAGGTCGTCCACATGCATTTTTAAATATTTAATTACTGAGCGATGTGTGCTGATCATAGAGATCAGGATACCCAGCACTATCATGCCAGTCATTAGCAAGCCTACCAGCATAGTATCATTCAGAAGACTAAGCACAGGCAACTGAGAGGTGGCAAATGACATCACGATCCAAAGGCCTAGTACAGCAACACCGCCGCTTACAAGGCCATTGAAAAAGGCCCGCAGATCGAACGGACGGGTGATGAATGAACGGGTAGCGCCCACCATCTGCATGGTCTTGATGATAAAGCGGTTACTGAACATTGCCAGTCGCACCGTATTATCAATAAGAAAAATAACCACTATAAACAATAATACAGAAATAGACCCGAGTATGATACCGATCTTACGGAAGTTGCTGGTCATATTGTCCACTACAATATTCGGCCAGGTCACATCGCGCACTACATTGCTTTGCAGTATGAATTTCTTAACCTTCGCGAGACTATCCTTATTTACATACTCTTCGTTCAGCTTTACGGTAATGGATGTAAACAACGGATTATAGCCCAGGAAATCGACCATATTGCCGCCTTCTACCTGGTTTTCCATCTGCATCGCCTCTTCCTTACTGATGATACGGGTAACACGTACAAACGGCTGCCTGTCGAGTATTGTCTTCATTTTGGTAACGCTCTCGTCAGATACATTATCATGAAAATCAACATTCACTTCAAGATCTTCTTTGAACGCACGTGATAACGCACGGCCGTTGATAACCAACCAGCCCAATACGCCCAGCAGGAACAGCACAAGTGCCACGCCCATGATCGCATTGAAGTAAGTAGGTTTAGATTTTTTTCCTATTGCCATATCTCAGTAATACCCGTTATAACGGGTCATGTTCAAAAATATAAAAAACATCGGGCATTTCGGTGATTAAAAAAGGTATAGCTGATATTTTAACAGGAGTTGCCCGCAATATACCGGCAACTCCTGTCAATAAGATATAATATAACTATCCTTTTGTAAGATCAGTTACCAGCTTTTACCATCCTGAAACTCTTTAGGTTTTACGATGGTAAATACCCTGGAGATGTTGAAGCCGAAATGCAGTGCACCTTTCTCCCAGCTATCCGTGGTCTGGCCAATGAATGTGCGATCTGTCATGCCTTGTGAGTTGGAGAATACTAATTGGAACACGTGCCCACCAGTTTCTATATCCAGGCCTATTGATAATGAATTGTGAGTAGGTATGCCTGCATAAAGCATGTCCGCATTAGTAGCCCTGAAGTAGTATTCACCCGTTATGGCCATACGACGGCTAACCTTGACACGGCCACCTACACCAAGCGCAAAGGTATTGTTTGAAAACTTGCTGCTGTCCACCAGGTTGTAGTGTACTATAGCGGGCATTACCTGCAAAGAGAATTTGTCGCTGAACTTGCGGGCGATCAACAATTGATTTGCATAATAGAGCCTGTTAGTGTACTTCCAGTCCTGCCCGGGCAAAAGAGTTGGTGCAGGAGTTGTCTGTACGGAAACAGAGCCAGAGTAACTTAAAGTAATGGGCATACCTTCTGTCATCTGCCTCAGTATCCTTGCCTTTACAAAACCGTCATTCTCTTTGTTGAATGTACTATGGCCGATACCTATCATCAACCATTTGGTAATACCGTAGTCAAGGCCAAGGCGTGTAGTAGCATTATCCAGCCCGAAAAAATTCTGGGCACCCTGGTTCAGCTGCCCAAAACGGTGAGAGATACGAAAATCTAATACGCCATGACCCAGGTTTTCCACACTGCTGCCATTGATGATGCGTGTAGCTTTGAATGTAGCATGAACCGGCTCCTTCTTTTTCGAGGCATCTCCACCATTCAGCATATTCATCAGGCTATCGGCCTGTGCAAAAGAAGATGTGCAAACACCTGAAAATAAAATAAACAGCAATAAACTTCTGCGCATAAACGGTATATAAAATGGTAAAATTATTTTTGAGTCATTTCACTTTCCAGTGAGATCAAAGCGTCCTTGCCTATCTTATCAGCAACCACTGAAGGTATTTCAATACCATAGTCATGCAGCTTTACCTGGAATTTAGCTTTTGCATTGACACTATTACCCCTCACAGTTATGGTGCCTGGCACATTTACATCGTTAGTAACACCATGAATAGTGAGTTTACCCGCTACCTTAGTATTGTATGTACCATCTTTTGCGAAGTTGACCTCGCTAAGATTAGTGATCTTTCCCTTAAAATCAGCCTTAGGGAATTTGTCACTCTCCATGTAATTCTCGTTAAAGTGTTCCTGCATCAGTTCCCGCTCAAATTTGAAACTTTTCACCGGTAGTTGGAAGATCATATCGCCTGTCTTGGCATCGAGAATATTGGCCACTTCGTTATTGATCGCTTCTATTTTTTCCGGCGACTTTGCCGCTGTAGCATTGAAAGATATTTTCGCAGTGCGTGTCATGTATTTCTGTGCAAACATTGCTGTAGTACCCATTAACAGGCAGCTTGCGGTCAGTATTAGCCTTTTCATAAAATTCGATTTAGTTTGTACAATTAATTATTCGGAGCACCCTGGTTCACCCACCTCGTTATTTTATTGATATCGCACTGTGCAATTTTCGGCAGGTTCTTAGGCATGGTATGATGGCCTGGAGATGGCGTGCCATTTATATCGTTTATGAGTATGTCATAAGTAGCCTGCGAATGAATACCCCCATACTCAGTAAAGTCATAGCCACTCACAGCAGCACCTGCAGCATCATGACACCCACCGGCAACATTGCAATTGGTAGTAATTATCGGCATGATGTCATTTGCAAAAGTTACATTACTGGTATCGCATGCCGGTGCAGGATACAGTTTATCATACTTATCATTATAGCAGCTATTCAACACTAACAATATACCTGCTACGATCATTATTTTTTTCATGCTCTGTTATTTTCAGTCTTATAAACTCAATGCGCTGC
>Ga0209023_10007132_pt1 | contig 11551 bp, 10 predicted proteins | sample LakOneMetagenome_FD_187468 | JGI IMG/M metagenome (GOLD analysis project Ga0209023, IMG submission 187468) | Freshwater and sediment microbial communities from Lake Erie, Canada (SPAdes) (version 2) | ecosystem: Environmental > Aquatic > Freshwater > Lentic | place: Lake Erie, Canada...
CCGATCTGGCTCGACAACGTCATCCTCACCCCGCACGTCGGCGGCAGCACGCTGGAGGCGCAGGACAACATCGGCGTCGAAGTCGCGGCCAAGCTCGTGCGCTACAGCGACAACGGCAGCACGCTTTCGGCGGTGAATTTCCCCGAAGTCAGCCTGCCCGAGCACGACGGCAGCCATCGCCTACTGCATATCCACCGCAACGTGCCGGGCATGCTGTCGCAGGTGAACGCGATTTTCAGCAGTCGCGGGATGAACATCGACGGCCAGTTCCTGCGCACCGATCCGCAGGTCGGCTACGTGGTGATCGACGTCAGCGGCGCCGGCGACGAACAGGCGCGAGAACTGCGCGACGCGCTGGCGGCGATCGAGGGCACGCTGCGGGCAAGGGTGTTGTATTGATCCGCTTTGCCCGCCACCTGTAGGAGCGGCTTTAGCCGCGACAGGCCTCGCGAAAAGCGGTCGCGGCTAAAGCCGCTCCTACAGGGAACCGGTTCGCGCCATCCACTTCCCCGCCATCCGCTTGAGCGATTTGTCGCTGGCCAGGTCGGCGACGATGTCCGCGACATCGCGCCACGCCAGGTCGTGCGATTCCTCGCCGACAACGAAGGTTTCGTCGCCGGTCGCGCGCACCACGAAGCGCACGTCGTAGTGCCAGTGCCCGGGTTCGGCGCCGCGTTCCGGGATCCAGTGCCGGTCGAGGTCGAACAGTTCGGCTTCGACCACGAGATCGCGCAGGCCCGATTCCTCCTCCGCCTCGCGCAACGCCGCACGGGCGAGGTCGCGGTCGCCATCGGCGTGCCCGCCCGGCTGCAGCCAGCGGTCGAGCTTGCGATGGTGGGTGAGCAATGCGCGCCGGCCATCGGCGCTGACCAGCCACGCCGATGCGGTGAAGTGGCCTTCCAGCCGCTCGCGACGATACGGGTCGGCGCCCTCGTCCCGCGCAAGTTCGGCGAATTCCACCACCGTGGCGACTTCGTCCGGGTGGCGGCGGCGATACGCGTCGAGCGCGTCGATGAATGCGGACATGCGGGGGAAATGCTCGGTGCGGATCGGCTGCCCCGCATTATCCCCGCAACGCGCCTGGCCAACCGCGGCGCTTGTGCCCCGTCCACGCCACGGTTATGTTCGACGGGTTCCGCCCGACCGGGCGGCCGCACCTAGCCTGGGGAGAGCCGGATGCTGTTCCAACGCACCAAGCCGCTGGACCTGATTCTCGAGACGGCGAGCAAACGCTCCCTGACCCGCCAACTCGGCGCCTTCGACCTGACCATGCTCGGCATCGGCGCGGTCATCGGCACCGGCATCTTCGTGCTCACCGCGGTCGCGGCCAACAAGGCCGGCCCGGGCATGATGTATTCGTTCGTCATCGCCGGTTTCGTCTGCGCGCTGACCGCGCTGATGTATTCCGAGATCGCGGCGATGGTGCCGGTATCCGGTTCCGCCTACACATATTCCTACGCCGTCCTCGGCGAACTCATCGCGTGGATGGTCGGCTGGGCGCTGATCCTCGAATACGCGGTCGCGGCCGGCGCGGTCGCGGTCGGCTGGTCGGGTTACGCCAACGGTTTCCTCGTCCACCACGGCATCGGATTACCGGATGTACTCAGTGCGGGGCCATTCTGGGTCGAACAACTCAGCGATGGCGCCAAGGTGCACATGGTCGACGGCATCACCCACAAGGGCGGTTTCAACCTGGTCGCGTTCCTGTTGTCGCTGTTCGTGACCGGGTTGCTGGTGGCGGGCACGTCGAAGTCGGCCAAATTCACGGCGATACTGGTGATCGTCAAGATCGTCGCGCTCACCGCCTTCATCGCGCTCGCCTTCCCGGCCGTGAACCAGGCCAATTTCGTGCCGATGCTGCCCAACGGCTGGGGCACGCCGCTGTCCGGCGTAGGCGTGCTCGGCGCCGCGGCCTCGATCTTCTTCGCCTACGTCGGCTTCGACGCGGTATCCACCGCCGCCGAGGAAACCAAGAACCCGAACCGCAACATCCCGATCGGCCTGATCGGCTCGCTCGGCATCTGCACCATCTTCTACCTGCTGGTGGCCTACGGCGCAGTTGGCGCCGCCGGCGCGCAACCGGGCGGCGAACTGTCGCAGTCGAAGGAACCGCTGGCCTACATCCTGCGTTCCATCAACCATCCGCTGATCGGCGACATGGTGGGCTGGGCGGCGATCATCGCCCTGCCGTCGGTGGTGCTGATGATGATCTTCGGCCAGACCCGCATCCTGTTCACCATGTCGCGCGACGGCCTGTTGCCCGAAGGCCTGTCCAAGGTGCATCCGAAGTTCCACACCCCGCACGTGGTGACCTGGATCACCGGCGTCGCGGTGTCGCTGTTCGCGGCGATGTTCCCCGTGGACATCCTCGCCGACATCTCCAACGCCGGCACCCTGTTCGCGTTCTTCACCGTCGCCATCGGCGTGATGGTGCTGCGCAAGACCGAACCGAACCGCCCGCGCCCGTTCCGCACGCCTCTGGTGTGGATCGTCGGTCCGCTGGCGCTGGCCGGCTGCGTGCTGCTGTTCTTCAGCCTGGGCTGGAACCCGACCATCAAGTTCTTCTGCATTTGGGGCGTGATCGGCCTGGTCGTGTACTTCCTGTACGCGCGCCGCCGCAGCCACTTGGCGCCGGGCAACGAACACCTGCTGCATGCCGGCCACGACCATTCCACCCAGTTGCCGCCGGAACCCCTGCTGCACCAGGGTCCCGACGCGGGCCCCTGACCGGCCGCGTCGCCCGAACCGAAGAACCCGGCTCACGCCGGGTTTTTTGTTGTTCGCTAAACTGGCCCCATGGATGCTTCCCTGCCCTACGACGCCCAGCAACTGCGCCACCTCGCCGGCGAGATCATCACCAACGTGCGCGAGCTGTCGCAGGCCGGCTGGACGCCCGCGACCAGCAGCAACTTCTCGCGCCGGCTGGACGACAGGCATGCCGCGATCACCGTCTCCGGGCGCGACAAGGGCCGGCTGACCGAAGCCGACATCATGGTCGTGGACTTCGACGGCAACGCCGTCGGCTCCGAACATCGCCCCTCGGCCGAAACCTTGCTGCATACGCAGCTGTACCGCCGCTTCCCCGAGATCGGCTGCGTGCTGCACACGCACTCGAAGACCCAGACCGTCGCCTCGCGGCTGTACGCGCCACAGGGCCGCGTGCGCTTCGAGGGCTACGAACTGCAGAAGGCATTCGCGGGCAACACCACCCACGAGGGCGCGATGGACGTCCCGGTGTTCCCCAACACCCAGCACATGCCGGAACTCGCCGCGCAGGTCGACGCCAGGCTCGAACAGGGGCCGATGTGGGGCTACCTGATCGATGGCCACGGCCTGTACGCCTGGGGTCGCGACATGGCCGAGGCGCGGCGACACCTGGAGGCCTTCGAATTCCTGCTCGGTTGCGAACTGGAACTGGGGGCGCTGAAGTGAGCCGTTTGCGCATCTTCGACGAGACCGATCCCGCGACGCCGCTGCTGTCGACTTCGGATCGCGGGGAAATGGCCGCCGAACTGGCCGGCATCGACGTCGCGTTCGAGCAATGGGATGCGAGCCGGCCGATCGTCCCCGGCGATCCCCACGACGTGATCCTCGACGCGTATCGCGCCGACGTCGACCGCCTGGTCGAAGCCCACGGCTTCCGCACCGTGGACGTGGTCAGCATCGCGCCCGACCACCCCGACCGCGAGGCGATGCGCAGGAAATTCCTCGACGAGCATTTCCACCAGGAAGACGAAGTGCGCTTCTTCGTCGCCGGCTCCGGCCTGTTCACCCTGCACGCCGGCGGCAAGGTGTTCGAGGTGCTGTGCGAATCCGGCGACCTGATCGCGGTGCCGGATCGCATGACCCACTGGTTCGACATGGGACCGGAACCGAGTTTCGTCGCGATCCGGTTCTTCACCGAACCGGATGGCTGGGTCGGGCATTTCACCGGCAGCGACATCGCGCAGAAATTCCCTCGTTACGAAACCGGGCAGGCGCTTCCGGCGTGATGGCCACGATTCTCACCGACATCGAAGGCACGACCAGCAGCATTTCCTTCGTCAAGGACGTGCTGTTCCCGTACGCGCGCGCCGCCTTGCCGGGATTCGTGCACGAACACGGCGAGGAACCCGAGGTGCGGCGCTGGCTGGACATGGTCGCGGTCGAGAACGGCGGCCTGTGCCAGGACGAGATGATCGTCGAGACGCTGCAGGGCTGGATCGACGAGGACCGCAAGCACACCGCGCTGAAGGCGCTGCAGGGCATGGTGTGGGAAGCCGGCTACCGCGACGGCGATTTCACCGCCCCGCTCTATCCGGACGTGGCGCCGACGCTGCGCACCTGGCACGAGGCCGGGCATCGGCTCGCGGTGTATTCCTCCGGTTCGGTGCCGGCGCAGAAGCTGCTGTTCTCACACACCGACGCCGGCGACCTGGCGCCGCTGTTCGACGGCTTCTTCGATACCGAAGTCGGCGGCAAACGCGAAGCCGACAGCTATCGCGCGATCGCGGAGGCGCTGGGCGTGTTGCCCAGGGACGTGGTGTTCCTGTCCGACGTCGTCGCCGAACTCGACGCCGCGCGCGAGGCCGGGATGCATACCGTGCTGCTCGACCGCCGCGAGGATTACCCGCAGCCGCGCCTCGGCGAAGCCGCGCACGGCCACCTGCGGGTCGAGCGCTTCGACCAGATCGACCCGCGCGCGGACTGAATCGCGTCCGACGCAACATGTCCGATTCCACGGCCATGCATCACACCGATCCGAGCGCGACGCTCGGCGGGATGTGCGCGATCCTGCTGTGGTCCTCGCTCGCGCTGCTGACCACGCTGACCGGCAACCTGCCGCCATTCCTGGTGCTGGCCTGCTGCTTCGGCTTCGCCGGACTGTTCGGGCTGGCGTGGGCCGCGCGGACCGGAACCCCCGGGCTGCGCGCGATGCGCGCGCCGACGCCGGCGCTGGCCTTGAGCACGTTCGCGCTGTTCGGCTACCACGCGCTGTATTTCTTCTCGCTCAAGCATGCCCCGCCGGTCGAGGCGAACCTGATCAATTACCTGTGGCCGCTGCTGATCGTGTTGTTCGCGGGCCTGCTGCCCGGCGTGCGCCTGCGCGCCGGCAACATCGTCGGCGCGCTGCTGGGGCTGACGGCCGCAGCCTTGCTGGTCACCGGCGGTCGCGGCCTGTCGATCGATCCCGCGCATGCGCCGGGCTACCTCGCCGCCTTCGCCGCCGCGGTCACGTGGGGCGGCTATTCCGTGCTCAACCGGCGCTTCGCCGGCGTGGACAGCGCGGCGATCGTGCCGGCCTGCATCGGCGTGTCGTTGCTTGGAATCGCGATGCACCTGCTGTTCGAACCATCGGTCGCGATCACCACGACGCAGTGGCTGGTGCTGGCGGCGATGGGCGTGGGCCCGACCGGCGTCGCGTTCCGGTTATGGGACCGCGGCACCAAGCACGGCGACATTGCGTTGCTCGGCAGCCTGTCCTACCTCGCGCCGTTGCTGTCGACGCTGCTTCTGGTCCTGGCCGGTCGCGCCGAACCGCAATGGATCCAGGCACTCGCGGTCGGGTTGCTGCTGCTCGGCGCGTGGATCAGCGTGCACGCCTCGCGCGCGGCAACGCCCGCGGTCGCGGTGCCATGAGGACGCGGCGCATGTCGTGGCGGAACGCGGCCCTGCTCGGCCTGCTGCTGGCGTCGCTGGCGACGACTGCGGCCACGCGCAAGGTCGACCCGGCCGATGCCATCGCCGACCGCGACGAAAAGCTGGTTGCGGAGCAAGTCACCGCGCTTCCCGTGCAGCGTCCCGGCGTCATCGACCTATACGCCATCGGCGTAGCCGGCGACGGCACCGAAAACGTGTTCCGCAACGAGGTCGAGTACTTCGCCACGTTGATGCGGACGCGCTTCCACGCACGCGGCGTGGTCACCCTGGTCAGCAACCCGGATAGCGTTGGCAAGAAGCCACAGCCGCTCGCGACCTACGACAATCTCTACGACGCGGTGCACGGCGTCGCGCGGCGCATGGACCGGCACGAGGACATCCTGCTGCTGTACCTGACGATGCACGGCACGCACGACCACGAGCTGGCGCTGTACGACCCGCCCTACGTCGAGGACGCGCTGGTGCCGGACGACTTGCGCTTCGTGCTGCGCAAGGCCGGCATCCGCAACCGCGTCATCGTGATTTCCGCCTGCTATTCCGGCGGCTTCGTCCCGCGCCTGCAGGGCGACGACACGCTCATCATGACCGCGGCGCGCAGCGACCGGCCTTCGTTCGGTTGCGGCGCCGATTCCACCGCGACCTTCTTCGGCCGCGCGTGGATGGTCGAAGGCCTCAACCGCACGATCGATTTCGCCGAAGCCTTCCGCCATGCGCAAGGCCGGATCCAGACGTGGGAGAAGCTGGAAGGCGACGAGCCTTCGCATCCGCAGGTTTCGGAAGGCAAGAAGATCGCGGAACGGCTTGCCGACTGGCGTTCGCAAACCGCGCCCGGCCCGGCGCATGCCTATCCGTGGCCGCTCGACGACCTCGACCATCCGCAACCAAACGCGGGCAGGGACGACGCGCCGTCGCCCTGACCCGGGCACGACGGCAGCGCTGCGAATCAGTGGATTTTTTCGCCGCGCGCGAGCATCGCCACCAGTTTTTCCACCCGCACGGCCTTCGTTTCCGGCTTGAGCGCGCTCTGCACGCGCCAGCAGAACGCATAACGATTGGTCTTGTCGAGTTCGTCGAAAAACGCCTTCGCTTTCCGGTTCTTCGCCAGCGCTGCAGCCAATTCCGGCGGGACTTCCATCTTCGCTGCGCCGTGGTAGGCGGCGTCCCAGCGCCCGTCGGCCTTGGCCGCCTCCACCTCGCGCAAACCGGCGGCACGCATCCGCCCCGCAGCGACCAGGCGTTCGACGTGGGCGATGTTGTTCTTCGACCACAGGCTGCGCGCGCGGCGCGGGGTGAACCGTTGCAGGAAGAACTCGTCGTCGAACGCGTTCTTCTGCCCGTCGATCCAACCATGGCAAAGCGCCACGTCCAACGCCTCGGCGTAGGTGATCGAAGCGATGCCGGAACCCTTCTTCGCGATCTTCAGCCACAGGCCGGCGGCCGAAGTGTTCTTCTCCAGCCACTTTTCGAAGGCCGCGGCATCCTTGAACGACTTGACCGGCAGGTCGGTCGGCCCACTCATGGCAAGGCCTCCTGCAACCGGTATGTCGTGGTCGCGCGCTGTTCGCCGCGCCAGCGGTCGAACTCGCGCACCTCGACCTCGTGTTCGCCGACGGCGAGATCGGTCGGCAACGCGGCGCGCCACAGGTGCGGCGAAGGCTCCGCTTCCGGCGAACGGTCGTGGCCGCGCAGCGCATCCGCTGCGTCGTCACGCATGTTCTCGGCGAGCAGCGACGGATCCGGCTGCAACACCTTCTTCATCGGCTTCCACTCGCCGCCATCGACGCGGAACTCGACGCGCGTGTCGTCGTCGCCCATGTACACGTTCGCGTACACGCCCCAGGCCGGATATGCGCCCCGGCGCAGCACCTTCGGTGCATGCAATCCGATCTGCGCATCGTCCAAATCGCGCGCGTTGTGCCAGGCCAGCGCATAGTCGCCACCGGGTTTCACCGTCAGCACCGCATAGCCGTTCGGCGTGCCATCGGCCATGGTCGCGTCGGGGATGCCGGCCGCGTCCTTCACGCCCGACCAGTAAGAGCCGCAGGCCGCGCCGACGTTGTATTCGTGCAGCGGCGCCGCGCCATGCCAGCCGTCGCCCGCGTCGTGGAAAACATGCCGCTGCGCGTGCGAATGCGCGCTCAGCAGCAACACGTGCGGGAAATCCCGCAGCAGCGCGAACAGGCGTTCGCGGTCCGCGTCGCGGAAGCTGTCCTGACCCGGCTCCTCGAACAGCGGGATATGCACCGCGAGCACCAGCAGGCGATCCTTGCGCAGCTTCGGCAGGGTCTTTTCGAGGAAGTCGAACTGGTCCGACCGGAAACCGCCGATGTAGGCGGTCTTGTTCCCCGGCATCGCGATCACGTCGTCGAGGCCGATGAAGTTCGCGAGCGTGGTCCTGCGCAGGAATGTGTCCGCGCCGAACGCGCGATGGAACGCGTGCAGCGATTCCGCGTCGCTGGTGGAATCCGCATCGATGTCGTGGTTTCCGGGCACGTACAGCCATGGAATGCCAAGTTCGCCGGTTGTCGCCTTGATCGCCGGGTACAGCGACGAATTGTCGCTGGCGATATCGCCCAGCGAAATCCCGAGCTTCGCCCGTTGCTTGCCGATCAACGGTTCGACGATGTCGCGCCGGTAGTAATCGACATCCACCGCCGACCGTGGCTGCGGATCGCCGAACACCAGCACATCGTACGGCGCGCTTTCGCCAGCGGAGGCGCCGGCACAAACGGCCAGCAGCAACAGCGATGCGGCGATGCGCAGGCGCATTACTCCGCGGCGCGCGCCGCGGCCAGTACCGTGCCGCCATCGACCAGGGCCAGCGCGGTGCGCACATCGCCATCCAGCGCGCGGTCGCGGTCGAGGAAGGCGATGCGTTCGCGGATCGCCGCATGCGCGGCGGCGACGACGCGACCCGGATGCGCCTCGCCCTCGACCATGCGCACGCGCAGGTCGAGCGCCTGCGCGGCGGTCATCAGCTCCAGCGCCAGCACCTTGCCGAGGTCGTCGACCATGGCCAGTACATGCCGTGCTTCGTTCGCACCCATGGACACGTGGTCCTCGGCATTGGCGGAGGTCGGGATTGAATAGACCGTCGCCGGCATCGCCCGGCTGGCGAGGTCGTTGACGATGGCCGCGGCGGTGTACTGCACGATCATGAAACCGGATTCGGTGCCGTCCTCGTTGCCGACCAAGAAACCCGGCAAGCCATCGCTGGTCGCCGGATCCACGAGCTTGTTGAGGCGGCGTTCGGAGATCGATGCGAGCACCGGGATCGCGGCCTTGACGTAGCTCATCGCCAGCGCCAGCGGCATGCCGTGGAAGTGTCCGGCGGAGATCACCTGGCGGTCGAGCGGCGCGTCGATGGCTTCGGGGAACACCAGCGGGTTGTCGGTGACCGAATTGAGCTCGATCTCGAGCACGCGCGCCGCCTGTGCCACCGCGTCGCGCACCGCGCCGTGCACTTGCGGCACGCAGCGCAGCGAATAGCTATCCTGCGGCTGGACTTTCTTGCCGCGAACGCGGTCGTAGGCGATGTCGGCCAGCGTGGAGCCGGCAAGCAGCGCGCGCAGGCGCGCGGCGACGTGCACCTGGCCCGGATGCGGACGCAGCGCATGCACTTCTTCGGCGAACGCACCGAGGCGCCCGGCGAACGCATCCAGCGTCATCGCCGCGGCGATGTCCGCGGTATCGAGCAGATCCTCCAGCTTCTGCAGTGCAAGGACGCCGGTGGCCAGCATCTGCGCGGTACCGTTGTTCAGCGCCAGGCCTTCCTTGATCGTCAGCTCGACCGGCTGCAGGCCGGCGCGGCGCAGGGCTTCGCCGCCAGATACGCGTTCGCCGGCGAAGAACGCTTCGCCACCGCCGATCAGCACGATCGCGAGGTGCGAGAGCGGCGCGAGGTCACCCGAGGCGCCGACCGAACCGAGCTGCGGCACCACCGGTACGACGCCGGCGTTGAGCATTTCCGCCAACGCTTGCAGCGTCTGCACGCGGATGCCGGAATGACCGCGCAGCAGCGTGTTGACGCGGATGCAGAGCATGGCGCGCACCACTTCCGGCGCGAACGGCTCACCGACGCACACGGCGTGGGTTTCGATCAGGTTGCGCTGCAGCTTCGCGTAAATCGACGCATCGCTGCCGCCGAGCAGCTTGTCGGCATTGCTGCCGAAGCCGGTGGACACGCCGTAGATCGGCTGCCCCTGCTCGACCTTGCCGGCGAGGAAATCGGCAGCGCGCGCGACATCGCGCAATGCGCCTGCATCGAGTTCGACGCTGGCGCCATGCGCGACTTCGACCAGTTGTGCGCGACCCAGGGAACGGCCATCGAGGCGGATCGGTTTCATGCGTTCGTGTTCTCTTTCGCTTTCGACAATGCCGCCGCGAGTTCGGCTTCGGCCGCTTCGAACTGCTCGCCGCGGCGCAGGTCCTTGACCGCGACCGTGCCGCGCGCGGCCTCGTCGCTGCCACGCATGGCGACGAAGCGGATTCCCGCCTTGTCCGCATACTGCAGTTGCTTCGCCAGCTTGCGCGGTTCCAGTTGCGTTTCCACGTTCAGGCCGGCCACGCGCAGGCGCTGCGACAAGGCCAGCGCGTGCCCGAGGCCGTCGTCGTCCAGCAGCGCGACCAGCACGTCGACCGAACTGTCCGCGGTGCCGGCCAGCCCGGCTTCGCGCAACTGGTAGAACAGCCGGGTCAGGCCGATGGAAATGCCGACACCCGGCAGTTTCGATTTCGTGTAGTGGCTGGCGAGGTCGTCGTAACGGCCACCCGAGCAGATCGAGCCGATCTGCGGATAGGCATCGAGCGTGGTTTCGTACACGACGCCGGTGTAGTAATCGAGTCCGCGCGCGATCGACAGGTTGATCGCATAGCGGTTTTCCGCAACACCGAGCGCCCTCAGCTGTTCGAGGATCGCACGCAGTTCGCCGCGGCCTTCCTCGAACAACGGCGTGCCGCTGCCCAGCGCGTCGAGCTTTGCCAGCGCGTCTTCGTGCCCGTGCGAACGCACGCGCGAAAACGCCATCAGCCTGTCGACGACATCGTCGGCCAGGCCGAAGCCCTCGCCCGCCAGCGTCGCCTTCACCGCGTCCTCGCCGCGCTTGTCGAGCTTGTCGAGTTCGCGCAGCACCAGCATCTGTCGCTCGCCTTCGATACCGAGTCCTTCGAAGAAACCGCGCAGCAGCTTGCGGTGGTTGAGCTGGATGGTGAAATCGCCGATGGCGAGTGCATCGAACACCGCGGCGATGACTGCGGGGATCTCGGCGTCGAAGCGCGGCGACAGTGCATCCTTGCCGATCACGTCGATGTCGCACTGGTAGAACTCGCGGAAGCGCCCGCGCTGGGCGCGTTCGCCGCGGTACACGCGCTGCATCTGGTAGCGGCGGAACGGGAATGCGAGTTCGTGCTCGTGTTCGGCGACGTAGCGCGCCAGTGGCACAGTCAGGTCGAAGCGCAATGCCAGTTCGGGACGACCGCCGTCCTGCTTCTCGAGTGCGCCGGTCGATTGCACGAAATACACCTGCCGCTCGGTCTCGCCACCGGTCTTGGTCAGCAGCACTTCGGACAGCTCCATCACCGGCGTTTCCACCGGCAGGAAGCCGAAGCGCTCGAAGGTCCGGCGGATCACGTCCAGCATGCGCTGGAAGGCGATCTGGTCGCGGGGCAGCAGCTCCATGACGCCGGGCGGGGTGCGGGGCTTGATCAAACGGGGACTCCGGCGCGTACGAACGCGCAAGTTTAGCCTGCCGCCCCCGCGAATCGGCCCCGGGATGGGGTTTTGCGGCCTTCCGGCTTGCCTGCGGCCGGGGTCCTTCCCTACAATTGCCGGCTCGGCATCGGGGTGTAGCTCAGTCTGGTAGAGCGCTACGTTCGGGACGTAGAGGTCGCAGGTTCGAATCCTGTCTCCCCG
>Ga0209023_10007134_pt1 | contig 11548 bp, 10 predicted proteins | sample LakOneMetagenome_FD_187468 | JGI IMG/M metagenome (GOLD analysis project Ga0209023, IMG submission 187468) | Freshwater and sediment microbial communities from Lake Erie, Canada (SPAdes) (version 2) | ecosystem: Environmental > Aquatic > Freshwater > Lentic | place: Lake Erie, Canada...
TTATTATTACCGGTGGTGGCTGAAGAAGAAACGGCATAAATAAAGCCAGTGCCCAGGCTGTCTAATTTTTTTATCCGCTCATCAGGGGTTTCTGGCGTGACGAGAAAAATAAAATCCAGTCCGTACTCTTTAATAATGGCTCCGTATTCAATTTCAAATTCATAAACAGGCAGGTCGGGTAATATCAATCCATCCACCCCTGCCCGGGCAGCATCGGCACAAAATCTTTCAAAACCGTATTGCAAAACGGGGTTCATGTATCCCATTAGTATGACCGGCAGGTGAATGTTATCCCGGAAATTCTCCAGTTGTTCAAAAAGTTTTGTGATCGTCATCCCGTTCGCAATGGCCATGTTGCTGCTTTGCTGAATTACCGGGCCATCTGCCAGGGGGTCGCTGTATGGCATACCCAGTTCAATGATATCAACGCCATTTTCCTGCAGGGCTTTCAATACTTCCATACTGGAATTAAGCTGGGGATAGCCTGCCGTACAGTAGATGTTGAGTATGTTCTTTTTCTTTTCGGAAAAAAGTTGAGCTATCCGGCTATTAACCTCACCCCCGGCCCCTCTCCTTAAGGAGAGGGGGGCAAAAGACCCTGCCGCTTCATTGACTCTTTTACTGCTCGCAGGTTTGGGTTCGTTCATTTCGCCAGGCGGTAATTCCAATTCCACAATACCATTCTCATAAACCCAGTCTTCAATTTTTTGTATAACCTTTCCCAACCTGTACTCAACATCATCATTTGTAAATCGTAAAACAGTTATTCCATTTTCATTCAGATTTTTTGTTCTTATTGCATCATATTCAGCAACATCAGGTTCATTATGAATAGTTCCGTCAACTTCAATGGCCAGTTTCATTTTATGGTTATAAAAATCAAGAATATAGTTATCGAAAGGATGCTGGCGCCGGAATTTAAGATCACAAACCTTTTCATTGTGCAGGGAATTCCAAAGTATCTGCTCTGCCTTCGTTTGTGATTTACGTAAAGCCCTCGCATTCTCAAAGACTGAAGCCTTTGAATTTTTATGCAGGTTATCATTATACTCATTCATTTTATAAAAAATTAAAAACTCTTAAAGTATCGGGGTCCAAAGCCCCTCTCCTTCCTTCGGCTACGCTCAGGATGAGAGGGGTTGGGCCTGCCTGCCGGCAGGCAGGGTGAGGTCTATCTTTCTGAAGGAACAATCGTCAGTTCCTGTCCGTTTAAAATAATGTGGTGATAATTGGGTTTGGCATCAATATCCAGTATCAGATTATACTGCGCATGCTGTTTGCCGGTTGTCATAGGAAAACTCACCAGGATGCTGTCGCCTTTTCTTTCCACTTTATAATTTTTTCCGTCGAACCCATCATCCATGCAACTGGTAAATTCATACCGTTCGCCGTTGATGTTGGAGATCACTTTAACAGGCTTCGGAACACCCGTGCAATCACCGGCCTTTTCAAACTTCAGTTCGTGATTGATGAATGAATCGCTGCAGGAAATAAGCAAACAGCAACAGATGAGGATCAAACTAAATTTCATAATTACATATTTTATGAGCCAGAAGATATATGCCTAAAAAATTAAAATCTTTATAAGAATCAGAGTCCAAACCCCCTCTCCTCAAGGAGAGGGTTGGGCCTGCCTGCCGGCAGGCAGGGTGAGGTCATAAATGTTTCATGTAAGTTTCCAGGTCCTTGTCTCCCCGCCCGCTTAAACAAACAACCACCACATCATTCTTATTGAAGTTGATCATCTTTAGTGCATGCAGTGCATGGGCCGATTCAAGCGCCGGAATGATCCCTTCCAGTTTACTCAGTTCAAATGCCGCTGCCAATGCTTTTTTATCGGTAGCACTCATAAATACTGCACGGCCCGTTTCAAATAGATGTGCATGCAATGGGCCAATGCCGGGATAATCCAACCCGGCTGAAATACTGTGCGGCTCCACCACCTGCCCGTCTTCTGTTTGCATCAATAAACTTTTACTGCCATGCAGAATTCCGGGTTTGCCCAATTGCGTTGTTGCAGCGCTCATGCCGCTGCTGATGCCGCAGCCGGCTGCTTCTACGGCAATTAGTTTTACATTTTCATTATCGAGAAAATGATAAAAGGCTCCCGCCGCATTACTGCCGCCGCCCACACATGCCAACACATAATCAGGATTCTCATTGCCGGTTTTATCCAGTAGCTGTTCCTTTATTTCCTTACTGATGACCGATTGAAACCTTGCCACCATATCGGGATAAGGATGCGGCCCCACTACCGAGCCAATGATATAATGTGTATCCACCGGGTTATTGATCCAGTCACGGATGGCTTCATTGGTGGCATCTTTTAATGTTTTACTTCCGCTCAATGCAGGCACAACGGTTGCACCCAGCATCTTCATCCTTGCTACGTTCGGTGCCTGCCGTTCCATATCTTTCTCTCCCATATATACAATACACTCCAGTCCCTTTAATGCACACACGGTTGCTGTTGCCACGCCATGCTGACCAGCACCCGTTTCAGCAATGATCCTCTTCTTACCCAACTTTTGTGCAAGCAATATCTGCCCGATGGTGTTGTTTATCTTATGTGCACCGGTATGACAAAGGTCTTCCCGCTTTAAAAATACCTTTGCCACATATTTTTTGCTCAGCCTTTCTGCAAAGAATAAAGGCGTTGGCCTTCCGGCAAAATCATTGAGCAGGTACAGGAATTCATTCTGAAAATCTTCTTCATAAATTATCTGCATGTAATTATCCTGGAGTTCTTTCACATTGGGATATAACATCTCGGGAATAAATGCACCACCAAAGTTGCCGTAATAGCCGTGTTCGTCAGGTTGTTGGTATGTTTTTGTTGTCGTCATTTGTAATTCTATTAAGCTTCGGTGGCGTCGCACTCTTGTACGGAATATCTTTATTCATCAATAATTCAAGCGGTATTTTTTATAATACCGAAATCTTCGCTTTAATCTCGCAGTTCCCTCTCCTCAAGGAAAGGGGTTGGGGTGAGGTAATATCAACTGCAAAAACTTCAGGTCCAGCCACCTGCCGAACTTAAAACCTACCTCCTTAAAATGTGCCACTTCCACAAAGCCAAAATGCTTATGCAAACCCAGGCTCACTTCATTGCTGGCATCAATGCCGGCAATGATGGTATGCATCTTTAATTCCTTTGCCGCTTCAATGACCGGCGGCATCAGTAATTTTCCAACGCCTCTTCCTCTTGCATGTGCTGCCACATGTACCGTATTCTCCACCGAGAACCGGTAAGCCGTTGGCACCCGGAAAGGCCCGATGGAACTCATTCCCAGGATACCCCCATCCTCTTCCGCAACAAATACCGGGAAACCGTTTTGCTTTCTTTCTTCAAACCATTGCCTCCGCATCTCCAGGGTATGCGGTTCGTAATAATACACCGCAGTCGTGTTCTTAATAATATCGTTGTATATATCCAGTATCTGCGGCAGATCATTTTCCGTGGCAAGCCGGATGGTTATCATACAAATTTTGTTTTACTTTTTAAACCCCTGGCGGAACTGAAGCACAAGTGCCATGTCTTTTACTCCGGGTTCTTTTTCAAATTTGCTGTTGATATCAACCGCATAAAAGTCCGGGTGTTTGAATGCTTTTATTTTCGCCACATCATCCAACCCAATGCCACCACTCAGAAAGAAAGGCTTTTCGATCTTTGCTTTTGTAAGAATGCCCCAATCAAACTGCCTGCCGGTACCTCCGAAACTTTCATTCAATCCCCCGGTATCGAATAAATAATAATCACAAACGGCATCATAGGGCGCCACCAGTTCATCAATGTTCTCATCGCCGGTGATACGAAATGCCTTTATCACTTCCACTTCACTGCTGAGGTCTTCACACATCTCCGGACTTTCATCGCCGTGCAATTGTACCACTTCCAGTCCGTAATCATCGATGGCATCCAGCACATCGATCATCTCGGGGTTTACGAACACGCCCACTTTCTTCAGGTCAAAGTCGGCATTCTTCAGATCCTTGCCCGAGATCTTATCGCCCATGTACCTTGGCGAATCTTTATAAAATATCAGTCCTGCAAAATCAATGTCCAGTCCGTCTAACTGCTGCAGTTGTTTCAGTTGGGTAATACCACATACTTTAGTGTTCATCGTATACTTGTTTTAATTGTTCTACAAATTGTTCAAAGGCCTGGCCCGGATTTTCTGCTTTCATGAATCTTTCCCCCATCAAAAAACCTTTAAAGCCGGCTTCTTTCAAAAGCCTGATCTTTACCACATCATCGATCCCGCTTTCCGCAATTTTAATTTTATCCGCCGGTATTTTCCTGCTCAATTCAACCGAGCGGTTGATATCCACCGAAAATGTTCTCAGGTCACGGTTATTAACGCCTACCAGGTCCACTTCATCACAGATGTGCTGTAATTCCTCTCCGGTATGTATCTCCAGCAACACTTCCATCTGTAATGACCTTGCAAAGGAAGCCAATTCTTTGACACGATGCGGCGTTAAACAGGCGGCTATCAATAAAATAACATCAGCCCCCATTGCTTTGGATTCCAGTAGCTGGTATTCATCAATGATAAAATCCTTTCGCAAGATGGGAATTTCATTTACTCTTGCTTTATTCAGATCAGCTGTTGAACCTCCAAAGAATTCTTCATCCGTTAATACCGACAACCCCGAAGCGCCGTTGCTGGTATATGTTCCGGTTACAGAAACCACATCCGCTTCGGCATTAATGATGCCTTTTGACGGCGACTTTCTTTTAAACTCTGCAATGATACCCGTTTTCGTATTATCCAGTAAAAACTTCTTTAATGAAAGTGTATGCCTGCCGTATGATTCACTTCGTTTCAGTTCAGCAATGGAGACATTATTCTTCCTCTTTTCAACTTCTGCTCTCTTATGCTCGATTATCGTGTCAAGTATGTTCATACTCGTTTGCCGGTTAATGTCTGTAAAGATTGATAGGCCCTTCCGCTTTCCAGGCTCTCCACGGCCAGTTGGTAACATTCTTCGTAACTTCTATACTTGCCGGTACATTGCAATGCCATGGCCGAATTGGCGAGCACTACGGCATTCTGCGCCCAGCTTCCTTCACCTTTTAATATGCTGATAAATATCTTTGCCGCTTCTTCCACCGAGTTGCCTCCGTAAATATCAACCGGGTTTACCATCCGTTTACCTAATTCATCTGCACTATAAATTTTCTCGCCGTTGTTCGTGATCACTTTCGTATCGCCCGTTAAAGAGATCTCATCATAACCATCCAGCCCGTGAATGATAGTGAAAGCACTGCTGCCCTGTTGCAACAGGTAATTGTATATTCTCGCCATCTCCAGGTTATAAACTCCCACCAGCTGGTATTTGGGAGAAGCCGGGTTTACCATCGGCCCCAGCATATTGAAGAATGTGCGAACACCCAGGTTTTTTCTTACGGGCCCCACCACTTTTAATGCCGGGTGAAACAACGGCGCATGCAGGAAACAGATATTCGCTTCCTCCAGTTCTTTTTTCAACAGATCGTTATCTGATTTAAACCGGTAACCTAATTGTTCCATTACATTGCTGCTGCCACTGATGGATGAAGCGCCGTAATTACCATGCTTGGCAACCTTATTACCGGTGCCCGCCACAATAAAGCAACTCAGGGTGGAAATGTTGAACGTGTTCTTTCCATCGCCGCCGGTACCCACAATATCCATCACTTCAAAACCACCCAGGTCAACGGGTACACATAATTCCATCAGGGCATCCCGGAAGCCCTGCAGTTCATCAATGGTAATGCTGCGCATTAAATACACGGTAATGAATGCGGCGATCTCCGCATCACTGTACACATTGTGTGAAATATTATGCAATACTTCTTTGGCCTGTTCTCTTGAAAGGCTTTTATGTTCGAATAAATAGTTTAAAATTTTCTTCATGCCCCCGTTGCCCCTAAATCCCCTAAAGGGGATTTAAAGAGTATAATTATTTAAATAGTTTTTAAAAATTCAATAGTATAGTAGTTTATCTAAATTAAAAAGAGGTTTAAAAATTCTTACTGCCCAAAGTCCCCTTTAGGGGATTTAGGGGCGGCCTAACCAATTCCTCAATATCTTCTCCCCATCCGGCGTCAACACACTCTCGGGATGAAACTGCACCCCCTGCACATCAAATTCTTTATGCTGCAAACCCATGATATACCCGTTCATATCTCTTGCGGTTACTTCCAGTTCTGCAGGAAAATCTTCATCGCTTACGATCCAGCTGTGGTAGCGGCCAACTTCAATTGTCTCCGGCAAACCTGCCAGTATTTTTGAATTTTGATTTTTGATTTCGATTGGCGTGGCCACTCCATGAAAGACCCTGCTCAGGTTTATCAATGTTCCGCCAAAGGCTTCTGCAATGGCCTGGTGGCCCAAACACACGCCCAATATGGATTTTGAAGCAGCGTATTCTTTTATCAACGGCAACAATAAGCCGGCTTCTTCCGGGATACCCGGACCCGGCGACAGAACGATTTTATCATACTCATTCACCTTTTCCAGGGCGATCTGGTCGTTCCGGTACACATCCGTTTTTTCACCCGTTATCTTTTCTATTAGATGAACGAGGTTGTATGTGAACGAATCATAATTATCAAAGACTAATATTTTCATGGTTCATAGTTCATGGCTCATAGTTCATTGTTTCCGGTTCTGCCATGAACCATCAACTATCAACTATGAACACTTTTTAAATATTTTGTGCCAGTTCGATGGCTTGTTTCAGTGCATTTAATTTATTATTCACTTCCTGTAATTCTTTTTCCGGAACACTGGCTGCCACTACACCGGCTCCTGCCTGGTAAGTGAGTGTGTTATTCCTGCTTAAAAAGGTCCGTATCATGATGGCATGATTAACGCTTTTGTCGAAACCAATAAAACCAATGGCACCCCCATAGTAACTCCGTTCTGTTGTTTCATATTCAGCAATCAACTGCATAGCTTTTATTTTCGGGGCACCGCTTAATGTGCCTGCCGGGAAAGTAACAGCCAGCAATTTAAAGGGATTTGCCTCCTTTTCCACTTTGCCCGTTACCTCACTCACCAAATGTATCACATGACTGTAGTAATTGATCTTTTTATATTGCGTCACTTCTACGTCACTGCACATGCGGCTCAGGTCATTACGGGCCAGGTCAACCAGCATCACGTGTTCAGCGTTTTCTTTTTCGTCATTTTCCAGTTGAATGGCCAGTGCTTTATCCTGTTCATCGTTACCAGTCCGTTTAAAGGTACCGGCAATGGGATGAACAACGGCTTGTCCTTTTTCAACGATCAGCTGACTTTCGGGTGAAGAGCCCATCAGTTTATAATCGCCGTAATCAAAATAGAATAAATACGGGCTGGGATTGATACTCCGAAGTGCCCGGTACACATTGAATTCATCACCGGTGAATAATTGCTTAAACCGCCTGCTCAATACGATCTGGAACACATCGCCTCTATGGCAGCTTGCAATTCCTTTCTCCACCATTTCGATGTATGCAGTATCAGTGATGTTCGATCTTTCTTCTTCCTTCTTACTAAAAGGAAATGCAGGAACATCTTTGCTTTTGATCAGGCTTTCAATTATCCCGATCTCACTTTCTATTCCCTTGATATGATTCTCACAGATAAATAGTTCATCTTTAAAATGATTGATGGCAATAACGTACTGGTAAAGGCGGTAACGGATCAGTGGAATATCGTTGGCAGTTGGCCGTTGGTCGTTTGTGCCTGCTGGCGAAAGCGTCTTCTTCGTATTTAGGATCAGGTTTTCAAAAAACCGCACCGCATCATAACTGGTATAACCAAACAACCCCTGTGCAACATTTACCGGCTTTATGGCTGCTTCTGCTATTTCAAAGCGCTGCATGAATTCCCAAAGCTGCTGCGGCACTTCTGCCGGATCGCTGATCTTGATCCGTTCAGCAGGTTGGCCGGGCAGTTTGAATTCAATGGTCGATGGGTTACTTATCTCTATTCCTGCAATGGCATTGATACCGATGAAAGAATAGCTGTTCTCTCCCGCATGAAAATCGGTACTCTCCAGCAGGATCGTATCCCGGAACCGGTCACGCAGGCGCAGGTAGATGCCGACGGGTGTGTACACATCAGCCAGTATTTTTTTGTACGTGGTATTTATTTCGATCTTCTTCATTGCCCCTGTCCCCTAAAGGGGAACTTAGATTTATAATTTAAAATATTTTGCAGCTGTATAGATTAAACAACTGCTTTTTGTTTTCCTATTCTTGCCCGGTTCCCCCTAAAGGGGGCGAAAATTAAAAGCCCCAACACATCGTGTCGGGGCCTATATTTATTTTAGTTACATGAATAACAGCAGGGCGACACGTCAGACCTTTGTCTGCCACCACCAACCGTTGTTATTTGTATGGATCATTTTCATTTCTATTGCAAATATGTGCACAAATCAGTTACCAAAAAAACTTTTTTAGTAAATTGAATAAATTTTACAAAATGCTGATACAACAGAAACAGGATGGCAGCAAAGGTTCATTTTACGTAGAAGAGGATGGAAAGCTGCTTGCCGAAATGACCTATTCCATGACCGGCAACGACCTGATGATCATTGACCATACCGAAGTATCAGACGAACTGCGGGGCAAGAACGTAGGCTACCAACTGGTACATACAGCCGTTGAATATGCCCGGGCTAATCACATAAAAATACTACCCCTCTGCCCTTTTGCACACTCCGTATTTAAAAAGAAAGCAGCCGAATTCGGTGATGTACTCAGGGGGAATTGAAGTAACTTCATCAAAACAAAAAAATGAACCTCATCATATTTGGTGCAACCGGTACAGTGGGCAAGCAACTGGTGCAGCAGGCCCTGTTCAATGGTCATCATGTACGGGCATTCGGAAGAAATGTTTACACCGCAGATTATTTACCTGTTGAATCATCCGTACAAACCAAGAACCTGCAACTGGTTCAGGGCGCTTTATTCGATGAATCAGAAGTATTCAATGCCATCCGTGGCTGCGATGCCGTACTGTCTGTCATTGGCGGCACCCGGGATGATTCTGACAAGACACGCACGCTTGGTATTAAAAATATCATCAAACAAATGCAGAAGGCGGGTGTAAGAAGAATTGTTGCCCTTGGCGGTTCAGGTATCTTAAATGCAGATGAAAATACATTGCTCGTAGATCATGAAGACTATCCGAAAAAATACATCCCGGTAAGCAAAGAACATCAAAAGGTTTACGAGATGCTGAAAGAAAGCGGACTCGACTGGACCATGGTAGGTTCTCCTGAAATAATAAATAATGGGCCAACAGGTAAGTACATTACCGCAGCAGATTATGAACCACAACCCAATAATTACCGGATAAATGCAGGCGACCTGGCCATGTTCATGCTGAATGAACTTTCAAAAAACGAATACATCCATCATCGTGTTGGCATATCAAACTAAAAATTTTAAAGATCAAAACATGAAAAAGCTTCTCACCCTTGTATGTCTCTTCTGCTGCGGAAATCTGTTTGCACAGGATGCCATCGAATACCAAACCCCGCCCAAAGAAATTTACGACCTGGTAATGGCAAAACCAACACCCGGTGTAAGCTTCGACGGCAAAGGACAATACATGCTCATACTTGAACGCAGCAGCATGCCTTCGGTTGAGGATCTTGCCCAGCCTGAGTTACGCATTGCCGGGCTTCGGATCAACCCTGACAATTTTGGGCCAAGCAGAAGTGCATACATCACCGGCATCAGCATTAAAGAAGTAGCAACCGGGAAAGAGTTTCATATTGCCGGTCTGCCGGCAGATCTGAAAGCGGGCAACCTGCAATGGAGCCCGAATGACGATAAAGCCGCTTTCACCAACAGCACCAACAACACGATCGACATTTATGTGATCGATATCAAAACCCATAAAGCAACTAAAGTAAATAAAGCCGCGGTTAATCTGGTTTTAGGCGCTGCCTTCAACTGGATCGATAACAACAGTTTATTGTACACCGCTGTGAACAAACCTTTGAGCATGGCACCCAAAAAACCATTGGCACCCAAGGGGCCGGTAGTACAACAGAACTTAGGCAAGGTAGCTGCCAGCGTAACTTTCCAGGACCTGATAAAATCTCCGTTTGATGAATTGCAGTTTGAATTTTATGCCACCTCACAACTGGTAAAAAATACCAGTGGCGTGGAAACAAAGATCGGCGGTCCGGCTATTTACAGCAGCGTGGAAATTTCGCCCGATAAAAGATACATGCTGGTGGAAAGAATTGACAAACCGTTCTCTTACCTCGTTACCGCCAATGGTTTCAACAGTACCGAAATGATAACAGACATGAATGGCGCATTGGTTAAAACACTTGCCAAACTGCCCAGCAGCGAATCAGCACCGAGAGGAAACGACAATGTACTGAATGCTCCCCGCAGTTATGGCTGGCTGAATAATGCAGCAGCAACGGTTCGCTGGATAGAACCATTGGACAGCGGCATGATCAGAAATAAAATGGACTATCATGATGCAGCTTATACATTGGCTGCTCCGTTTACTGCTTCGCCAAAGGAACTCGTGAAAACAGCAGAACGCATGTACAGCGTAACCGATGTTACCAACGACATGTTCTTCGTTACCGAAGGTTCCCGTGCAAAGCACCGCATGAAAATGAGCAAGCTTACCGGCAACAAAATGGAAACACTGGTTGACCGCAGTACCGACGATGCATACAACGACCCCGGCACGCCCCTCACCGAAAAAAATAAATACGGCCGCAATGTGGCAAAATTGCTCAACGGCTCTCAGTTAGTAATGAGAGGCATAGGCGCTTCGGCAAAAGGAGATCTTCCTTTCTTAAATACATTTGATATCAATACCAGAGAAACCAAACAACTCTGGCGCTGCGAAGAGCCTTATTATGAAACCGTAACCGATGTGCTCGACTTCGATAAGATGCTTGTTGTTACCAACAAACAAAGTCAGACAGAGCAGCCCAATTATTACCTGCGTGACCTGAAAAATAATTCGGCAAAAGCCATCACCAGTTTTCCCGATCCCCAGCCCGGGCTGCGTGGCATAACCAAACAAAAAGTAACCTACAAAAGAAAAGATGGGGTTGACCTTGCGGCTGACCTTTATTTACCGAAGGGTTATGATGCAAAAAGAGACGGTCCGCTTCCTGTGATCATGTGGGCATACCCCCGTGAGTTCAAGAGCGCCAGTGATGCCGCCCAGATACGTGGAAGTAAATACACATTCACCAGGGTGGGCTATGGCTCGGTTGTGTTTTGGGCAACACAGGGTTATGCCATCATGGACAATGCCGAATTTCCGATTGTTGGCGAAGGCGACAAACAACCCAATGATAATTTTGTGGACCAGTTGACCTGGAGCGCCGAAGCTGCCATCAATAAAGTGGCAGAGATGGGTGTGGGCGACCGTAACCGTGTAGCGGTTGGCGGGCATAGTTATGGCGCCTTCATGACGGCAAATTTACTGGCGCACACAAACTTATTCAAAGCAGGCATTGCCCGTAGCGGCGCCTACAACCGCACGCTCACTCCGTTTGGTTTTCAAAATGAAGAACG
>Ga0209023_10007135_pt1 | contig 11546 bp, 8 predicted proteins | sample LakOneMetagenome_FD_187468 | JGI IMG/M metagenome (GOLD analysis project Ga0209023, IMG submission 187468) | Freshwater and sediment microbial communities from Lake Erie, Canada (SPAdes) (version 2) | ecosystem: Environmental > Aquatic > Freshwater > Lentic | place: Lake Erie, Canada | collected...
AATGATGACTGCGTGTTGCTGTATGGCCATTTGGACAAGCAACCGGAAATGACCGGTTGGGATGCAAACAAAGGCCCGTGGCTGCCGGTACTGGAAGGCGACCGCCTGTACGGGCGCGGCGGTGCGGACGATGGGTATGCGATTTTCGGCTCGCTGACCGCGATCATGGCCCTGCAAGCGCAAGGCGCGGCGCATGCGCGCTGCGTGGTGCTGATCGAAGCCTGCGAAGAATCCGGCAGTAATGACCTGCCCTTCTACGTGGACCATCTGGCCGAGCGCATCGGCAAGCCCTCGCTGGTGGTGTGCCTAGATTCGGGCTGCGGGAATTACGAACAGTTGTGGTGCACCACCTCGCTGCGTGGCCTGACCGGTGGCAACCTGACCGTGAAAGTGCTCTCCGAGGGCGTGCACTCGGGCGATGCCTCGGGCATCGTGCCGTCCAGCTTCCGCGTGCTGCGTGACTTGCTGTCGCGTATCGAAGACGAAGACACCGGCCGCATCCTGATCGACGGCATGCATGTGGACATCCCCGCCGAACGTCGTGCGCAGGCCGCCAAAGTGGCCGAAGTGCTGGGCGACGAAGTGTTCGACAAATTTCCGTTCCTGCCCGGCATGGCGCCGATGGGCAGCGACCGCACCGAGCTGGTGCTCAACCGTACGTGGCGGCCGGCGCTGTCGATCACCGGAATGGATGGCATCCCGCCGTTGGCGTCGGCCGGCAATGTGCTGCGCCCGTTCACCGCCGCCAAACTGAGCTTGCGCCTGCCGCCCACGCTGGACGGCAAACGCGGCGGTGAATTGCTGCAAGAAGCCCTGCTGAAGAATCCACCCTATGGGGCCGAGGTCAGCTTGTCGCTGGAAAAAGCCAGCACCGGCTGGAACGCACCCGCCCTCGCCGCGTGGCTGGAAGGCGCAATCGATCACGCCAGCCAGGAATTTTTCGGCAAACCGGCGATGTACATGGGCGAAGGCGGCACCATCCCGTTCATGGGCATGCTGGGCGAGAAATTCCCGGGCGCACAGTTCATGATCACCGGCGTGCTGGGCCCGCACTCCAACGCCCACGGCCCCAACGAATTCCTGCACATCCCGATGGGTAAAGCGGTCACCGCCTGCGTGGCACGCGTGGTCGCCGAACACCACGCCGCCAGCCTGCGCGGTGAAACCACCGGCGTAGCCGCCGCCACCACCAACTCGTATGCCGATACCCCTGGTGGTTGCTGCTGATTGCACAGACCTGTGGATTCCGTGAGCCAAGCGCCCAAATCGTCCGACAAACCGGCCGAACACACCCCGCTAATGAAGCACAATCGGACGTGCAAGTCAGAACTGCCGGAATATGCAGTTAGATCAATCGGTTAGACGGGTTGCGAGAAGAATCTAACAGCATTTGGCTAGATCGTGGCTATTTTTCTTCCAGCCACTCCGGCTCACTCTGGTTGGACCTAAAAACACACCCCGCTAACCAGTCAGTTCCCATCCGGAAGACCCACGGATGATTGAAAGTGGGCAGTTATCTAGCCACGCGCTTCTTCTCGTGGCCGTGGCTAGATAGACGGGGCTAGATGACATTGGGCAGCAGCAGACCAAGCCCTGTCTCAAGGCATGAGAGGTCAAGCCGTAGCATTGCAGCTCCTGATTACCGAAGAGACAGTGAAGTTATCGCAACGGCTCCATCTTGTTCCACTTCCATCCCTCGGTGATGTCCACGCCTAGGTACTTCTCAAACAGCGGCCGTACCCGATCGGCACTTGGCGTATGGAAGTATTTGAGGTCGTTCGCCAAGCTGTCTCGCATGAACACGGACAGATGGGACTCCCATGACCCGGCCACGGCCTCGACGGCCTCGACGAGCCGGTCTTCGAAATAGGTCTCCAACGCGGCCAGAGCCATCGCCAGACTTCATTCTCCGGCGGTGGTGACTGGGTATTGAGTCGGTCGAAATGGTTGACCAGATCAACGGCGTCCTGGATGCCGTGGTCAAACGTCAAGCTGGCTCTGGATGGCATAGGTTGTTGGCGCGCATCCAGAACTGACCCACTTGCGGCGGCGGGCGGTGTTCCTGGACTGTTTCGAGGAACTGATGCGCGGCTACTTGGAGGCTTGGCCGGCGTCCTCAGCGCGTGGGCAGCACGGGAAGGCGGCTTCGCTCGTTGATGCGCGAAGCGCCGGAGGACGTCAGGCGCTTTCAGAGAGGCAGCGACGCTCGAAAAAAAAGAGTATGCTCATTAATGAGCGTACTCAGTTATTTTGTGGCTTTCATGAAATTGATGACATCGGCACCCCGGTCGGGGCGTCGCGACCGCAACATGTCGGACAAGCAGGCGCGCATATTCCAGGCGGCCGCCGGGCTGTTCGACGAACGCGGTTATTCCTGCGTCACCACCCAGGCGATCTCCGAGCGGGCCGACGTGGCGGCGGGCACGCTGTTCCGCTACGCCGCCTCCAAGGACGAACTGCTGCTGATGGTCCTCAACCAAGCGCTGCACGCAGGCCTGACGGAGGGGGCGAAACGGGCCCGTGCGCTGCGCGATCCGGTGGACGTAGTCGTGGAGATGGTCACGCCGATCTTGCACCTGGGCCACCGGCACGCGGAGAACCTGGCGGTCTACCAGCGCCAGCTGATGTTCGGGCCGCCGGGTGAGAAGTACCGCAGCGAAGGCCTGGCGCTGCTCGCCAGATTGGAGGCCGCCGTGGCCGCGCGCCTGCTCGAGCAGGCTGCCGCGCGCGGTTTGCCTGCACGCCCGGAGCTGGCGCGCGTGGCGAGCATTTCGGTATTCGGCGCCGCGCACCTGGCTGTCTCGCGCGCCTCCACCGGCGCCCATCCCGACCATGCCCCGATGGACGACGTGCGTGCACAGGTCCGGCAGATCGTGGATGGGTATTTTGCGGGCTTGGCAACAGACACCACGAAAGGAGCGCCTTGATGGCAAGCATTAGCAAGGTCACGGTAGTGGGCACGGGCGTGCTGGGTTCGCAGATCGCATTCCAGACCGCCTATAGTGGCTTCGAGGTGTCGGTCTACGACATCGACGCCGCAGCCATAGGCAGAGCGCGGCAGCGTCTGGACGGGCTGGCCGATACCTACGAACAGGAAGTGGCCGGCGCCGATGGCGACAAGCTGCACGCCGCGTTGGTGCGCATCGCCTTCCACACGGACCTGGGCGCGGCCGTGGCCGATGCCGACCTCGTGATCGAGGCGATTCCCGAGGTACTCGAACTCAAGCGGAAGACCTACGTCAGGCTGGGCCAGCTCGCGCCGGAGAAGACCATTTTCGCCACCAACTCCTCCACGCTGCTGCCGAGCGCGATGAAGGATGCCACCGGACGGTCCGACCGCTTCCTCGCGCTGCACTTCGCCAACGAGATCTGGAAGTACAACACCGCCGAGGTGATGGGCACCGAAGACACTGACTCGAAGGTGTTCGACGCCTTGGTCGGCTTCGCCGTCGCCATCGGCATGGTGCCGATCCCGGTTAGAAAGGAGAAGGCCGGCTACGTGCTCAACTCGCTGCTGGTGCCGCTGCTCAATGCGGCCGCCGAACTGGCAGCCGGCGGCTACGCCGACCCGCACGACGTGGACAAGGTCTGGCGCATCGCCACCGGTGCGCCAATGGGGCCGTTCCAGATCTACGACGTGATCGGCCTCAGCACACCCTACAACATCCTCGTGCAAGGCAACGAACACGCACAGAAGCTCGCCGCCTGGCTCAAGGCGAACTACCTCGACCAAGGCAAGCTCGGCGTCGCTTCCGGCGAGGGCTTCTACGTCTACCGACCAGTTGCCTGACCATTACAACCCGTAGAAGGAGCTATCGATGCACTACAGCAGCGGAAACTATGAAGCGTTCGTGCGCCCCCGCAAACCCGAGGGCGCAGACAGAAAAACGGCCTGGTTCGTCGGCTCCGGACTCGCGGGGCTCGCCGGCGCCGCCTTCCTGATCCGCGACGGCGGCGTTTCGGGCGATCGCATCACCATATTGGAAGAGCTGGAAATCCCCGGCGGTGCGCTCGATGGTCTGGATGTACCCGAAAAGGGCTTCGTCATTCGCGGTGGCCGCGAGATGGAGGAGCATTTCGAGTGCCTGTGGGACCTCTATCGCTCGATCCCATCGCTGGAGATCGAGGATGCCAGCGTGCTCGACGAGTTCTACCGGCTCAACAAGGATGACCCCAATTTTTCGCTCCAGCGCACGACACAGAAGCAGGGACAGGACGTGCCCGACAAGGCGCTGCTGAAACTGAACGACAGGGCGCAGAAGGACCTTCTCTCCGTTTTCCTGGCGACACGCGAGGAGATGGAGAACAAGCGGATCAACGAGGTCTTCGGTGAGGACTTCCTCAAGAGCAATTTCTGGCTCTATTGGCGCACCATGTTCGCCTTCGAGGAATGGCATTCGGCGCTGGAGATGAAACTCTACCTGCACCGCTTCATCCACCATATCGGCAGTCTCGCGGACTTTTCCTCTCTCAAGTTCAACCGCTACAACCAGTATGAATCGATGGTTCTGCCGCTGGTGAAATGGCTGACCGATCATGGCGTCACGTTCCGCTACGGGGTCGAGGTGACGGATGTCGATTTCGACATCCAGACGGACTGCAAACAGGCGACCCGCATTCACTGGAAAGAGAGAGGCGTCGAAGGCGGCGTCGATCTCGGACCTGACGATCTCGTCTTCATCACCATTGGCTCGCTGACCGAGAATTCCGACAATGGCGATCACAAGACGCCAGCGAAGCTGAACGAAGGACCGGCGCCGGCCTGGGACCTGTGGCGCCGCATCGCGGCAAAGGATCCGGCCTTCGGCCGCCCCGATGTGTTCGGCTCCCATATCCCGGAAACGAAATGGGCCTCTGCCTCTATTACTGCGCTCGACGCCCGAATTCCGGCCTATATCGAGAAGATCACCAAGCGGAACCCGTTCACCGGCAAGATCGTCTCGGCGGGCATTGTCACCGTAAAGGACTCGGCTTGGCTTCTGAGCTGGACCGTCCATCGCCAGCCGCATTTCAAGAAGCAGCCCAAGGACCAGATGATCGCGTGGTTCTATGCTCTCTTCGTCGACAAGCCCGGCGACTTCGTGAAGAAGCCGATGCAGGAATGCACCGGCGAGGAGATCACCCAGGAGTGGCTCTACCATCTCGGCGTGCCGGTCGAGGACATTCCGGAACTCGCGGCATCCGGCGCCAGCACTGTACCCACCATGATGCCCTATATCACCGCCTTCTTCATGCCGCGCCAGGCGGGCGACAGGCCGGACGTGGTGCCTGAAGGCGCGGTCAACTTCGCCTTTATAGGCCAGTTCGCGGAATCGAAGCAGCGCGATTGCATCTTCACGACGGAATATTCGGTCCGCACCCCGATGGAGGCGGTATACACGCTGATGAATGTCGAGCGCGGTGTGCCGGAGGTCTTCAACTCGACCTATGACATCCGCACGCTGCTGGCGGCGATCGGACCGTTGCGGGATGGCAAGGGGCTAGATGTTCCCGGACCGGCCTTCATTCGTGACCTGCTGATGCGCAAGCTTGACAAGACCGAGATCGGTGCGTTGCTGCACGAGTTCAAGCTGGTCAAGGAAGACTGATATGCCGGCCCACTGCTGCAGTGGGCTAGCAAGGGAGAATCGATAATCCCCCACTCTTAGCGGTGGCCAGAAGTGGAACTAAGCGGCCATCCCAACTGACCGGACATTCGTCTGTTCAGAGCCATGGCCGGCGTGATGCCGTCGAGTGCTATGTTCGGGCGCTCGTTGTTGTACGCCCATGGTCAGCGGGTGGCTCTGTCCTGCACCTGGTCGATGGTGTCGTAAAGGGTTCGGGCCAGGCAGGCGTAGCGGATGGTGCGATTGTAGCGTTACTTGGGTGCCATGCCGCTGCGCCTAGGACAGCAACGCGCCACTGATGTACTCAGGGTCGTTGTCGCAGCGGAAACAGGTCTCACTGACCGCTAAGGTCGGTAGGCGTGGCGGATGTTCGTACGCCCGCTTGTGACTGCTGCTTGGGCCATCTGGTGTCGCTGAGATGGCCTCACCATTTTTCGCGAGCGCCTTACTTCAGCAGGTCGGTACCGTACCGAGCTGCGCCTCGGCGTACATCTTCCTGAGCCGGCGGTTCTCCTCTTCCAACTCCTTCATGCGCACGACCATGGACATCTCCATGCCGCCGAACTTGCTGCGCCACAGGTAGTAAGACGCCGCACTGAATCCGTGACGGCGGCACAACTCGGCCTCCGCCACGCCCGCGTCGGCTTCACGCAGCAAACCGATGATCTGCTCGTCCGTAAATAGTTTCTTCACGCCCAATCTCCTTCTCATAGGGGATTGGACTCCAGATCATCGCGCTACTCAAACCTCAGGGGGGGGCGTCGCTCAAATAGAGGTTGCTCAGCCTTCATCCAACTCGATATGAGCACGCTTGTCCGGCTTCCCGAAATAGGCGAACTCGTAGATCATGTCGCCGCGCGCTCGCTTGATTTCATCATGCTCGGTGATGACGAGCTCGGCCTCAGCCACGTAGCGTATGTAGGAAGGATCCAGATTCATCTGGTCAAACCGCTTCTTCGTCTCTTCGTCGACGACGTCGAAAATATTCTTCGAGGATCGGACCTCGATCTCCTGCTTCCACCGAATCGTATAGTCGATTTTCTTGCCGCTGTGCTCATAGGTGTAGGTTAGAAGCTTGGGATGCGGCTTTTGGGTCTCAGGCTCCAGATACATCTCTTTGATACTGCACACAGCGTGATCGGTGTTTTGAAAAACTGCCTCCCCGCTGGTGTTGTCGATGAGGCCGAAAATTGGAACTCTCTTGAAGCCGTATTTTTCATTAGCGACGATGTCAAAGATAACGACCGTATAATCGTCCAGAGACTGGCGCCCCCAGAGCCAGTGATGGATCGTCGTCATGGAATCGACGTTGTGAAACTGATGATCGTGATAGCCCATGCCCGTCACGTCATGGGTTTTGCCGGCATAGGTTAGAGAACCTGTGACCCTTCCCCTGGGGAAGCAGATCCAGGTATATTCCTTGGCCTCATCGTCTCCGAAGGCGACATAACCGGTCCCTGGCCGGAAAGGCTTCACCAGCACCTGCAGATGCAGATCGCATCCAATGCCGTTCACCGGCTCGACCTTAATGCGATAATCGACAAGATCGCCGATGAAGCTGTGCGGCCCCATCTGCACGTGACATTCGCCCTTGCGTATTTCGCAATCCGCCGCCGGCACCTCGATGAACGATTCATGGTGCTGCCCGGAAGGATCGGTGATCTGGATCCTGAGATTCGGATAGTCTTCCGCCAGATGCCGTTTTTCTGACGAACTGGTGAGGAACACAACAACTGCCTTGGTTCCATCCTCCATGATGGAATCGAAGTACCAATTTTCCATGAGACCGGGGCCTGGATCGCGGCGCCTTCCGTCTTCCCAGAGTTCCACGACATCGGGGTTCAGTCCGAGTCTTTTGAAATCCTCGGGGCGGTTCAAAACTCGTACTTTTTCCGTGCGCGCTCCTTAGACTCGTCGCTTATAGCCGATTGTCAACCATACACTACTTAAGCCCCCGTCCAACTATCATTTGGTTCGCTAGCGGGGATGGCGATCGATCACACGCCTCTGATGAAATGGGGTTTCTCTAGCGCTCGAACTCAGCGGAAAAGCCCCCTCTAGCCACAGCGCCTTCCCAAACCCAGAGCAGCGTCCTTGGCTATCCTATGGCTAGAAAAAACATCACTCTGGTTCACTCCAAGCCACTCGGCCCCGCTTCGCTTGCTTTCAGATAGACGCTTTCAAGCGTGTTTTGACGAACTTAAGCACATTTACCGCACACGCCGATAATTTTCACCATCCAAACGCGCCGGAACGTAACTCATTGAATAGAAAAGATAAAACAGGCACTCCGGAGCATTCTCCTGCGATGAAGCAGTTCTTCGCCGCCAAGGCGGAGCATCCGGAGGTGTTGCTGTTCTTCCGCATGGGCGATTTCTACGAGCTGTTTTATGACGATGCGCGCAAGGCAGCGCGACTGCTGGACATCACCCTGACCCAGCGCGGTGCATCCGCGGGGCAGCCGATTCCGATGGCCGGCGTGCCCTATCACGCCGCCGAAGGCTATCTGGCGCGCTTGGTGGCGCTGGGTGAATCGGTCGCGATCTGCGAGCAGATCGGCGATCCGGCAACCAGCAAGGGTCTGGTGGAACGCAAGGTGGTGCGTATCGTCACCCCCGGTACGGTCACCGACGAGGCGCTGCTGGACGAGCGCCGCGACACGCTGTTGCTGGCCATTTCACGCGGGAAGCATGGCTACGGGTTGGCGTGGGCGGATCTGTCCAGCGGTCGTTTGCGTGCGAACGAAGTGGCGGGTGAAGACGCGCTGGAAGCGGAACTCGCCCGCCTGCAATCGGCAGAAACCTTGCTTGCCGATGAAGACGGTTGGCCGGCCTGCGCGTTGGAAGCTCGTGGCCTGCGCCGACGCGCACCGTGGCTGTTCGATGCCGATTCCGGCCGCCGCCAACTGCTGCAATTTTTTGGCGTGCATGACCTCACCGCATTCGGCATCGAGGATCGCCCGCTGGCCATCGCCGCTGCCGCCGCGCTGCTGGGCTATATCGAAGAAACCCAGAAGCAGCGCCTGCCGCATCTGCGCAGCATTGCGCTGGAAACCAGCGACGACGCCATCGCCATGAACGCGGCCACGCGCCGGCACCTGGAGCTGGATTCGCGTGTGGATGGCGATGTAAAAGCCACCTTGCTGGGCGTGCTGGACTCCACCATTTCGCCGATGGGTGGCCGCCTGTTGCGGCGCTGGCTGCACCGTCCGCTGCGCGACCGCCGCACACTGGGGCAGCGTCACCATGCGGTGCAAACCCTGATCGAACATCGCGCCGAGAACGCGTTGCGCGAAGCCTTCCGCAGCTTGGGCGACATGGAGCGCATCCTGTCGCGTGTCGCCCTGCGCAGCGCCCGCCCGCGCGACCTGTCTACCCTGCGCGATGGCTTGGCGCTGCTGCCGACATTGCGCGGCTTGCTGGCGCCGCTGGATTCACCGCGGTTGCAAAGCCTGCACGTGCAACTGGGCGAGTTCGACGCCGCCGCAGCCTTCCTGCAAGCGGCCATCGTTGCGCAACCACCGCTGCTGGCACGCGATGGCGGCGTGATCGCCGAGGGCTTTGACGCCGAACTCGACAAGCTGCGCCAGCTCTCCACCCATGCCGACCAATTCCTGATTGACCTGGAACAGCGCGAGCGCGCATCCAGCGGCATTCCCACCCTGAAAGTGGGCTACAACCGCGTGCACGGCTACTTCATCGAAATCAGCAAGGGCCAGGCCGACAAAGCGCCGGTGCACTACACGCGGCGGCAAACCCTGACCGGTGCCGAGCGCTATATCACCGAAGAATTGAAGCAGTTCGAAGACAAAGTGCTGTCCGCGCGCGAACGGTCCCTGTCGCGTGAAAAGCTGCTGTACGACGGCGTGCTGGATCATCTGAACGCGCAACTGGAACCGCTGCGCGCCTGTGCCGGCGCACTCAGCGAACTCGATGTGCTGGCCAGTTTTGCCGAACGCGCCAACACGCTGGATTGGGCGATGCCGCAGCTGCGCGACATCCCCGGCATTGCCATCGAGCGCGGCCGTCACCCGGTGGTGGAAGCGTTGCGCGATGCACCATTCGAGCCGAACGATCTTGTCTTCGACGACGCGGCGCGGATGTACATCATCACCGGCCCCAACATGGGCGGCAAGAGCACCTTCATGCGCCAGAACGCACTGATCGTATTGCTGGCCTGCATCGGCAGTTTTGTGCCGGCAGCGAAAGCGACCATCGGCCCGATCGACCGCATCCTGACCCGCATCGGCGCGGGTGATGATCTGGCCCGCGGCCAGTCCACCTTCATGGTGGAAATGAGCGAAACCGCCTATATCCTGCACCACGCCACCGATCAATCACTGGTGTTGATGGATGAAATCGGGCGCGGCACTTCGACCTATGACGGCCTGGCACTGGCCGACGCGGTAGCGCGCCAGCTCGCCGCCAGCAACCGCAGCTACACGCTGTTTGCGACGCATTACTTCGAGTTGACCGCGCTCGCCGAACCGGGCAGCGGCATCGCCAACCTGCACCTGGACGCAGTCGAGCATGGCGACGCGTTGGTGTTCATGCACGCGGTGCGGCCCGGCCCGGCCAACCGCAGTTTTGGCCTGCAGGTGGCGGCACTGGCTGGCCTGCCGAAAGCCGCGCTGCAACAGGCGCGGGCACGCTTGGCCGAGTTGGAATCGCATAACCGCGATACACCCGTCACCCCCTTGAGCGCGCCCGCGCTGGACGCGCCGCAACAGTTCGGCCTATTCGCTCCATCTTCTGCCGCGCTGGATGCGCTGGCCTCGATCGACCCCGACGAGCTCACGCCCAAGCAGGCACTGGAAGCGCTGTATCGGCTGAAGGCATTGCCGTGACCGCGCCTCTTGCAGTGCGGGTGGATGCATTGCTTGCCGGCAAGGCGGTGGCGTACACGCGACCGGGCACGATCAGCGCGATCGCCAAGCGGCCATGCATCGGCGCGGTACGCATCGGCGAACTCGGGCTGGAAGGCGATGAACAAGGCGATCTGCGCGTGCACGGCGGCATCGACAAAGCCGTACATCACTACCCCTTCGATCATTACTCCGCATGGCGCAGCGAACTGGGCGATGTCCCCGTGCTGCAACAACCCGGTGCGTTTGGCGAGAACATCAGCACGCGCAGCCTGACCGAAGCCACGGTCTGCCTCGGCGACCGCTTCCAGCTGGGCAGCGCCCTGTTGGAAGTCAGCCAAGGCCGGCAACCCTGCTGGAAACTCAACGACCGCTTCGACCTGCCCGACATGGCCCGCCGCGTGCAAACCACCGGCCGCTGCGGTTGGTATTACCGCGTGCTGCAAGCCGGCGATGCCTGTACCGGCGATACCCTGACCTTGCGCGAGCGCCCCCATCCCGACTGGCCACTGACCCGGCTGACCCAGCTGCTTTACGGGCGCGCACTCGACCCGGCACAACTGAAACCGGCACTGGCACTGCCGCTGGTGCCGTCGTGGCGAAAACTCATTGAACGCCGCCTGCAGCAAGGCACGGTCGAGGATTGGGACAAGCGGATTAATGGACCGATGCAGGACTGATTCAGTCAATCGACCGCCCCTCTCCATCTATAGGCAATTTCTATTCAAAGAATCACATCATTCGATTTCTCAGCACAGCGGAAAGCGCCTATCGTGGCGTCATCGCCCACGCCCGCAAAGGATCGATCATGAGCAAGCCCAGCGACAGCAATAAGCAATGTCCGGCCACTCACCTGACCACCGACTTCGGTGCGCCGGTGCCCGACAACCAGAACAGCCTCACCGCCGGCCCGCGCGGCCCGCTGCTGGCGCAGGACGTGTGGCTGAACGAGAAGCTGGCCAACTTCGTGCGCGAGGTGATCCCGGAGCGGCGCATGCACGCCAAGGGCTCGGGCGCGTTCGGCACGTTCACCGTCACCCAGGACATCACCCGCTACACCCGCGCCAAGCTGTTCG
>Ga0209023_10007136_pt1 | contig 11544 bp, 11 predicted proteins | sample LakOneMetagenome_FD_187468 | JGI IMG/M metagenome (GOLD analysis project Ga0209023, IMG submission 187468) | Freshwater and sediment microbial communities from Lake Erie, Canada (SPAdes) (version 2) | ecosystem: Environmental > Aquatic > Freshwater > Lentic | place: Lake Erie, Canada...
CGTTCGCATCGAGCGAAGTCGAGATGCCGCGCACAGGTGTCTCGACTTCGCTCGACACGAACGGAGGTAGGTAAGAGGACCTGATATGACCCAGCTTCGCCGCGCCGCCATTGTCGCCCCGATCCGCACCGCCGTCGGCAAGTTCGGCGGGGCACTCTCATCGCTCACCGCCGGGCAGCTGGGCGCGACAATCCTGAAGGCGCTGATCGAGCGCACCAAGATCGATCCCGCTCGGGTTGACGACGTGGTTTTCAGCCAGGGCTATGGCAATGGCGAGGCACCGTGCATCGGCCACTGGTCATGGCTGCTGGCGGGCTTGCCCGAACATGTTCCCGGGTACCAGCTGGACCGGCGCTGCGGATCGGGCCTGCAGGCGATCGTCAATGCGGCGATGATGGTCCAGACCGGGCACAGCGACGTGGTGGTCGCGGGCGGCTGCGAAAGCATGTCCAACGTCGAGCATTACACCACCGACATCCGCAAAGGCGTACGCGCAGGTAACCTGACGCTGCACGATCGCCTTACCCGCGGCCGGGTGATGAGCCAGCCGATCGAGCGTTACGGCGTGATCAGCGGGATGATCGAAACCGCTGAGAACCTGGCCAAGGACTGGAACATCAGCCGCGAGGCTTGCGACGCCTATGCAGTACGCAGCCACCAGCGCGCTGCTGCGGCCTGGGCGAACGGACTGTTCGACGACGAACTGGTCCCGGTTTCGATCCCGCAGAAGAAGGGCGATCCCATCGTCTTCGCGCACGACGAAGGCTACCGCGCCGATGCCAGCATGGAGACGCTGGGCAAGCTGAAAGCGCTGGAAGGGGGCGTGGTTACCGCCGGCAATGCCAGCCAGCAGAACGATGCCGCCGCCGCCTGCCTGGTGGTGGCCGAGGATAAGCTGGAAGAGCTGGGGCTTGAGCCGATTGCCTACTTTCATTCGTGGGCAGCGGCAGGCTGCGATCCCAGCCGGATGGGCTATGGCCCGGTCCCGGCAAGCGAACGCCTCTTCGCGAAGAACGGACTGTCGTGGAATGACATCGGCCTGATCGAACTGAACGAAGCCTTCGCGCCGCAGGTCCTCGCCTGCCTCAAGGGCTGGGGCTGGTCGGACGATGACAGCCGCCACGACATCCTCAACGTAAACGGTTCGGGCATCTCGCTGGGCCATCCGATCGGCGCGACCGGCGGACGGATCCTCGCCAACCTGACCCGCGAGATGCAGCGCCGCGATGTGAAGTACGGCCTTGAAACCATGTGTATCGGCGGCGGCCAGGGCATCGCGGCGGTGTTCGAGAAGGCATGAGCCAGCTCCCTCAAGACCCTCCCTCAGAGGGGGAGACTCCATGAGCGACTTGACGCGCCTGCTTGAAGCAGCACAAAACTACCGAGACGCGGCGCGGGCTGCGGTAGCGACTATCAGCTCCGAGGACCAGCGCGCCCACCACGGCTTCGCATGGATCGCGACCAGCGTTGCGGCGCTCGAAGCGGTGCTGGCCTGGAGCGAGCAGCCGGGCGCCAGCGGACTTGACCGCAATGTTGCGACGCTGGCTTTCACTGAAACACTGGGGCAGCTGACCGGCGGCCTGCCGATGGGGCAGAACGAGATCGTGCGCCCCGCTGACCTTGGTATTGCCAGTGCAGCTGAGGCACTGACCGAAGCTACGGCCGAATTGCTCCGGGCCAACATGAGCCCCCACCGCGCTGCAATCGCCGCCTCACTCGCCGCCGGGAACTGGCCGAGCGAGAGCCTTCACGACAGCGAGCTCGATACAATCCGCAACCAGTTCCGGCGCTTCACCGATGCCGAGATCCTGCCGAATGCGCACAAGTGGCACCTGGCGAACCAGCTGATCCCCGATGCCACCGTCGCCAAGATGGCCGAGCTCGGTACTTTCGGCGCAACCATCCCCGAGGAATTTGGCGGGCTGGGCCTCAGCAAGCTGGTGATGTGCCTGATCACCGAGGAACTGTCGCGCGGCTGGATCGGTGCAGGATCGCTGGGCACGCGCAGCGAGATCGCGGGCGAGCTGATTGCCCACTCCGGCACGGCGGAGCAACAGGCCGAGTGGCTGCCGAAAATTGCCAGCGGCGAAGTGCTGCCAACCGCGGTGTTCACCGAACCCGACGTTGGGTCGGACCTTGGCTCCCTGCAAACCCGCGCCCGCTTCGATGGCGCTAACTGGGCAATCGACGGGGCAAAGACCTGGATCACCCACGCCGCGCGTTCTGACCTGATGACCCTGCTGGCGCGCACGGTGCCCGATGCCAGCGGTTATGCCGGCCTCTCAATGCTGTTGGTCCCCAAGCCGCGCGGGACCGAGACCGATCCCTTCCCCGCGTCCGGTATGTCGGGCAGCGAGATCGAGGTGCTGGGCTATCGCGGAATGCGCGAATATGCGCTGCAGTTCGAAGGCATGCTGGCCCCGGCGGGCGCCGTGCTCGGCGGAGAGGAAGGCCAGGGCTTCAAGCAATTGATGCGCACCTTCGAAGCCGCGCGGATTCAGACCGCCGCGCGCGCGGTCGGCGTGGCGCGGCGCGCGCTGGAGCTGGGGCTGGACTATGCGCAAAGCCGCAAGCAGTTCGGCAAGGCGCTGATCCAGTTTCCGCGCGTCTCGGACAAGCTGGCAATGAGCCTGAGCGACTTCGTCATGGCCCGCGAGCTGACCTATGCGGCGGCGCGGGCCAAGGACACCGGCAAACGCTGCGATATCGAGGCCGGCATGGCCAAGCTGCTTGCCGCCCGCGCAGCCTGGTCAAATGCCGACGCGAGCCTGCAGATCCACGGCGGCAACGGCTATGCGCTGGAATACGAGATCAGCCGCGTGCTGTGCGACGCGCGAATCCTCAACATCTTCGAAGGTGCGGCCGAAATCCAGGCCCAGGTGATCGCACGCGGGCTGCTGGAAGGGCGGAACTAGCCGCTATTCCCCGTCCGGCTTGTCCTCGGCAGCAGGTGCAGCTTCTTCAGCCGGGGCAGCCTCAGCTGCGGCATCCGAAGCATCGGCCTTTTTCTCGCCGGGCTTCGCACCAGCCTTCTCCCCACCCTCGCTCTTGGGCGCAAGCGGAGCCTGCGATTTGACCGTATCGAACGGCAGCATCGCATCGCTGGTCGATCCGGGCAGGATCTCGCCCTGGGCGTTGCCGCCGGTCGCCTTCTTCGGCTCGTCCTTGCAGGCGCTGAGCGCCAAAGCGAGACAAGTGAGCGATACCAATGCAGTTCTCACGCGGCGTCCTTTCCGCAAGGGACCTCAAGCGCGGCGAGGAATTCGCCGGCCCGCTTCAGCAATGCCTCATCCCACTGGTCAAAATCAATGGTGCAGCCCAGCCGCGCAAGGCTGGTGACCCCGAATTCCTCGATCCCGCAGGGTACGATCCCGCCAAAGTGCGAAAGGTCGGGGGCGAGGTTGACCGAAAAGCCATGCATCGTCACCCAGCGGCGGATCCTCACCCCGATCGCACCGATCTTGGCCTCACGCCCATCGATGTCGCGGGCCCAGATCCCGATCCGGCCCGGCGCGCGCCAGCTCTCGACTCCAAAATCGCCCAGCGTGGCGATCACCCAGCCTTCCAGTGCGTGGACAAACCCCCGCACATCGCGCGCGCGGCGTTTAAGATCGAGCAGGACATAGCCGACTCGCTGTCCCGGCCCATGGTAAGTGTAGCGTCCGCCGCGCCCGGCCTCGACCACTTCGAAGCGCGGATCGAGCAGTTCGTCCGCAGCCGCGCTGGTTCCGGCGGTATAGACCGGCAGATGTTCAAGCAGCCACACCAGTTCCTGCGCGGTTCCTTCGGCAATCGCGGCATTACGCGCAGTCATCGCGTCAAGCGCGACGCGATAGGGCACCTGCGCCAGATCGCGTCGCAATTCGATGCTGTCAGGCAAAGTAATGTCCATCGCGCGATTGCGTGGCGGCAAATGCTGTGGTTATCAAGGGGGCATGAGCACAGCGCCCAAACGTCCGCCCTTTGACAGCAACCGTGCTTGGGGTGACGCGGTCAAACTCGTCAGCACCAACCGCGACCTGCTGCTGGCATTGGCCGGGGTCTTCCTGGTGCTGCCCGCCTTTGCCCTGGCCACCCTGCTGCCCCCGCCCCAACCGCAGGAGGAAGCGGCGTTCGAAGCAATGCTGGCGACGATGGGCGACTATTATCGAAGCAACTGGTACTACCTTGTTGCCGCAGCCCTGTTGCAGATGATCGGTTCGCTGGCGATGCTCGCGCTGTTCACCGACACGCGCCGTCCAACCGTCGGGGAAGCGCTGGGGCAGGGATTCCGCTTCACGCCAACCGCGATTGCTGCTCAACTGATCCTGGGAATGGCGATCGGAGCGATGGTCCTCTTGCCGGTGCTCCTGGGTGGGGCAACCAAATCGCCCGGCTTCACGGCGCTTGGCCTGATCGCCGCCGGAGGCTTGGGGATCTGGGCCATGGTTCGGCTGGCGCTGGTAACCCCTGCGATAGTGGTCGACCGCCTGACCAACCCACTCCGGGCGATGGAGCGATCATGGCGGCTCACTGAAGGCAATGCATTGCGGCTGCTGGCCTTCTTCGTGCTGGTCGTGATCGCCTTCACCGTGGTTACAATGGTGGCCCAGGGCGCTACTCGTCTGGTGTTGGCGCTGATCGCCGGATCCGGTCCAGCCGACCTGATCGCGACTTTGGTGTCAACCGTGCTGCAGTCTGCAATGTCGGTCTATCTGGTCGCCATTTCCGCCGCTTGCCATCGTCAACTCTCTGGCCCGTCAGTGCAATCGACAGTAGACAAGTTCGAATAGAGCGCGCAACCTCCGCCTCCTTGGACAAGTATCGAGGGGGATGACAGTGAACTACAGCATTTCCAAAGCATTTTCCGACGCAACCCGTTCAGTTACGGAGCGGTTGGGCGGACAGATCGCAGTATGGGGCGTGTTTTTCGCAATTCAGATCGGCGCGATGGTCGTGCTCATGGTCTTGATGGGCGGATCAATCATGGCGCTCGCGGGTGCCGGTGCGGGCGGCCCGGACGCGTTGTCAGGCCTCGGGGGCGGAATGATCCTGTTCCTGTTCCTGTTTTACGTGGTGCTGATCGCCATCGCGATGGCGGCCAATGCCGCGCAAGTGACAATTGCCTCGCACTTGCGCAAAGCCTCGGTCGGTGACGCGGTAAACAATGGCTTCCGTTCGGCCTTGCCGCTGCTTGGCGCGGCGGTCCTGTTGATCATCGCCTATTTCATCATCGCGCTGGTGCTCGGCCTGGTGGTTGGCGGTCTGGCGGCTGCTTCGGGATCCGGAATGGTCAGCATGATCCTTTTCGCGATTGTTGGCATTGGCCTCGCCTATGTAGGGACCAAGCTGTCCATGGTCGTGCCGGTGGTGGCGCTTGATGGCGAACGCAACCCCATCAATGCGATCAGCAAGTCGTGGAGCATGACCAGCGGCAAGGAGCTTCCGGTCTTCGCCACCTATTTGGGATTCATCGTTGCGCTGGTGGTGGTGATTGGTGCCTTCGTTGCAGCACTCGTGCTGCCGTCGATGAGCGGCGGGACACCGCCGGGCTTCGGCATGCTCGCGTTGATCTTCCTGTGCTACATCGTGGCGATTGTTGCGATCACGATCTATGCCGCGTCGTTGACTGCCGCAGTGCATCTTCAGCTGTCCGGCAGATCGGTCGAAGACGCGACCGAAACCTTTGCCTGATCCTGTCAGGGGCTGGAGGGCCTAGTCCTTCCAGCCCCAGAACAGCTTGCACGGCAAGACGTTGAGCCACTCAAACCCGGCATCGATCCGGGTAAAATGCCTTGCCATGTAATTGCGGGCCTTGGCACTGAACTGATAGACCAGGAAGGCCCCGCCCGGGCGCAGCACCCGGTGCGTCGCAGCGGCAATCGCCGGACCGACACCTTGGGGCAAGGTTGAGAACGGCAGGCCCGACAGCACATAGTCGGCTTGGTCGAACCCATGGGCGCGCACGATCTCTTCGACATCGGCGGCCGATCCCAGCACCGCGGTGAAGCGGCTGTCGGTGATCTTCGCTTTCAGGTAGTCGATGTAGAGCGGGTTGGTGTCGACCACGATCAGGTGCCCGTCGCGCCGCAGGCGATCGAGCACCGGGCGGCAGAACGTGCCGACGCCTGGACCATATTCGACAAACAGCCAGCATTCATCCCACTTCACTGGCCCCAGCATCTTGGCGATCGTGAAACGTGAGGACGGGATGATCGAGCCGACCATCACCGGATTTTCGATGAAGCCCTGCAGGAACACGCCCCACGGCCCCAGTGCTCGCCGGACCCGGCGCCTGATCTTTTGACCCAGACTGTCCCGCACAAGTTCGCCGCTGGTCATATGAATCATAAGTCCTGCTACTGAAATCAGGCTGTGGCCCTTCACAAATTTGGCTGCCCATTGCAAGCGGTGTGCGAGGGGACTAGCGACGAAACGATGTCGCGTAGCGATCCTGGGCTGAATCCGGTTGAGCCGGGTACCACTGCCAGCCTGCCGGGCTGGCGGGTGGCGCTGTTGTTCACCGTGGTGCTGGTCACGGCATCGGGCAACACCGCGATGCAAACGGTGATGCCCTCGATCGGGACCGAGCTCAAGGTTCAGGATTTCTGGATCAGCCTGGCCTACACTTGGTCGGCGCTGCTGTGGATGATCTGCGCTCCGCTGTGGGCGCGGCGCAGCGACCGGCGCGGGCGCAAGGCGATGATGGGGATCGGGCTGTTGGGCTTTATTGCCAGCTTTGGGCTGTGCGGGCTGACGCTGTGGTTCGGGCTCAATGGCTGGCTCAGCGGAGTCGGCACGCTGGTGGTGTTTGCGGCCTGCCGGTCGCTTTATGGCGGGTTCGGTTCGGCTGCCCCACCTGCTGTCCAGGCCTATGTCGCCAGTCGGACCAACCGCGCACAGCGCACCCAGGCGCTGTCACTGATCTCATCGAGCTTTGCCTTGGGAACGATTATCGGCCCGGCGCTTGCGCCGCTGTTCATACTGCCCGGGCTTGGCCTGACTGGTCCGTTTGCAGCCTTTACCCTGATCGCGGTTGTGGTGCTGATCGCGCTCAGGGCATTCCTGCCCAGCGACGATCCGGCCTTTGCCGGCAAGGGCGACATCACCGCCGCCCCGTTCAGCACCAATTCGAACAGCGACTTTCAATCCAGCGAGGTCGATAACGGAGTGACCGAGCGTGCGCCGGGCGGACCGTTGGCAATTCTGAAACGTGCCTGGAATGACCGCCGGACCAGGCCCTGGCTGATTTCCGGACTGCTTGGCGGGCATGCGCAGGCTGCGGCGATGGGCATCGTCGGGTTTCTGATCCTCGACCGGCTCGGGCTGCGCGCCACCCCGCACCTGGGCAGCGAGCCAATCTCGCGAGCGATGATCTTCGGGGCCTTTGCCACCCTGATCGCGCAGTGGGGCCTGATCCCGATGCTGCGGCTGGGCCCGCGCGCATCGTGCCTGTGGGGGATCGCGGTGGCCGCGGGCGGTGTGGCGCTGCTCAGCGTGGCAGGCCGCGAATATACCATCGATCTGGCGGTTGCCTTGATCAGTCTGGGCTTCGGGCTGTTTCGCCCCGGGTTTACGTCCGGGGCCTCGCTGGCGGTTTCGCGAAGCGAGCAGAGCCAGTCGGCCGGCGTGGTCGCCTCGGTCAATGGCGCCGCCTATATTGTCGCTCCGGCGGTGGGGGTCTGGCTCTATGGCCACAACCCGTGGATCGGCTTTATCGCGATCGAACTGCTCTGCCTGGCGGTGGTTGTGGTCGGGCTCAGGAACATGGCTCCCGATGAAGATCTGATCGAGCGGCGCTAGAGAATCTCGCGAACCACGTCCTGCGGCCGGCACAGCCGCACGCCCTTGTCGGTTTCGACCAGCGGGCGCTCGATGAGCTTGGGCTCCGCCGCCATGGCCGCCAGCACTTCCGCATCGCTCGCTCGCGGCAGGGCGCGCTCCTCGGCATCGGTTCCGCGCAAGCGCAGGCCCTGCTGCGGGCTGATTCCGGCATCGCGGTAGAGCTGGGCCAGCTTTTCCGAACTGGGTGGGTTTGCCAGGTATTCGACCACGGTCAGCTCCACTTCCGGCGCTTCTTGCAGGATCGCCAATGTCTTGCGCGAAGTTCCGCATGCCGGGTTGTGCCAGATCGTCGCTTTCATCGGGGTCGCTCCTTGCTTTGCTTGCCGCGCTCCTAGAAAGAAAAGCGCCAGATCGCAAATTTGATCCTTGTCAATGCGAACGATTCGCATTAGCGGCAACCTCGTTATTGCAATTCATTCGCATTAAGGATTTTCGATGCCCCGTCCCCTGCGTGCCTGCCCTGCCCTGCTCGCTCTTGCGGCTGGTCTGGCGGCGCCGCACTGCGCCTTCGCCGAAGCTGCAGCTCACGACGACGGCCCGGCCATCGTGGTCACCGGTGAGCGCAGCCACGACGACGATATTTCGGCCACCAAGACCCCAACCCCCTTGCTCGACACACCGCAAAGCGTGGTCACGCTCGACCGCCAGCGGCTCGACGACCAGGGCGTTGAACAACTGGGCGAGGCCTTGCGCTATGTTCCCGGCGTCACCCTGGGCCAGGGCGAAGGACACCGCGACCAGATCATCATTCGCGGCCAGGCCAGCACCGCCGACTTCTTCCTCGACGGAATGCGCGACGATGCCCAGTACTATCGCCCGCTGTTCAGCACCGAGCGAATCGAAGTGCTCAAAGGAGCCAATGCCCTGCTGTTCGGGCGCGGTGGCGGCGGCGGGATCGTCAACCGTGTTTCCAAGCACGCCAACCCAGCCACGACCCGGGGTGTTGTGGCAGGCGGGCTCGACAGCTTCGGGGCCTGGTCGCTGGCCGGCGATGTCAACCTGCCGCTGTCCGACCAGGCAGCACTGCGGCTCAATGCGACTTACGAAGCCTTCGACAACGACCGCGATTTCTTCGGCGGGCATTTCATTGGCGTGGCTCCTACCCTGCGGCTTCAGCCCGGCGAACGGACCACAATCGACCTGTCCTATGAATACGACCGCGACGACCGGGTGATCGATCGCGGCGTCCCTTCGAGCGGCGGGCGACCGATTGCCGGTTACGACCAGACCTTCTTCGGCAGCCCGACACTCAACCACGGCACGGTCGATGCCCACATCGGCCGCCTGCACATCGAGCATGAACTGGCCGAGGGCCTGACCATCGATTTCACCGGCCAGTATGCCAACTACGCCAAGTATTATGCCAATGTCCTGCCCGCCGCCGCGGTTGCAGCCGGGGGCAGCACCGTCTCGCTGAGCGGCTATGACACCGTCAATGGCCGCGACAACTGGATCGGCCAAGCCAATCTGGTCTGGAAGGGCCAGACCGGCGCGATCGGCCACACCCTGCTTGCGGGGGTCGAACTGGGCACCCAGTCCAGCGATGCCCAGCGCCGCAATGTGGTGTTCGGCAGCGGCAGTGCGCAGACCGCCACCGTAACGCTCGCCCCGGTGCTGACCCTGCCCGCGCTGAGCTGGACCGCACCGATCAGTTCAAGCCGGACCAAGGTCGACAGCCAGTCGTTCTATCTTCAGGATCAGATCGAATTCACCCCTTGGCTCCAAGTGATCTCGGGGCTTCGCCACGACCGGTTCAAAATTGACGCCACCAACCGCTTGAACAACGCCGTTACCGGCCGCAGCGACAGCAAATGGTCGCCGCGTCTCGGGCTGGTGCTCAAACCGCAGGCCAACTTGTCGCTCTATGCCAGCTTCGCCAAAAGCTTCCTGCCGCAATCGGGCGACCAGTTCTCTGCGCTTGACCCCAAATTTCAGACGCTTGAGCCAGAGGCATTCCGCAATCTGGAACTGGGTGCCAAGTGGGATATCGAACCCCGCCTTAGCCTGACCCTCGCCGCCTTCCAGCTCGATCGCACCAATACCCGGGTGGCCGACCCGGCGAACCCTGGGTTCTGGGTGCTCACTGGCGCCAGCCGCGCCCATGGGCTGGAAGCGGCGCTTGCCGGGCGGATCACTTCCAACTGGCAGCTGAGCCTCGGCTATACCTGGCAGGAAGGCGAGATCCGTTCGGAGACCAGCGCTGCCAAGGCTGGCGTAAAGCTCGACAAGCTGCCGCATCACCAGGCTTCGGCCTGGAGCCGCTATGACGTGACTTCGCGCTTCGGCCTGGGGCTGGGCGTGGTCCACCAGTCGGGCCAGTACGCGACGATCAGCAACGCGGTCTGGCTGCCGGCCTTCACCCGGATCGATGCGGCGGCTTACTACGCTGTTTCGGACCGCTTCAGCCTGCAGCTCAATGTCGAAAATCTGGCCGATACGCGCTATTACGCCAGTGCCCATACCGACAACAACATCCAGCCGGGCGATCCGCTGAATGTGAAGCTGACCGCGAAAGTGAAGTTCTGAACCCTGGCATGCCTTGCGGCACACCATTTTCCTACAGGCGGTCGGTGTGCTAGGCGGTTCGGGCTCTTTGAAATGTCAACTGGCCGCGGTGCCACGAAAAATGTGTCAAGTGTCAAGTTGCATTCTAAGTAATTGAATGTAGCTGATATTGATCGTCACGCTTGCTTGACAACTTGACAGATCTGTCAAGTTGGCGGCCTGCCTAAGGCTTTACAGTCTCCATCGAAGGGACCGCGCGGGCGGCGTCTTCGGGGGTGATTCCGGGAGCCGGGGCGGCGCTGATTGTTTCAAGGCGGCGCATCACCCGCCCCGCACGCATGATCGCGCGGGTCAGGCGGGGATAGACCCCGCAGCGGCACAGGTTGGGCACGGCTTCAGCAATATCTTCGGGCGAAGGGTCTGAATTCCTTGCCAATAATGCCGCCGCCGAAATGGCTATACCGGGGGTGCAGAACCCGCACTGGATCGCCTGTTCGGCCACCAGTGCCTGCTGGACCGGTTGCGAGCGATCGGCCGAAAGTCCTTCGATCGTGATGACCTCGCGTCCTTCAACCTCGGCCAAAGTGACCAGGCAACTGCGCAACGCCTGTCCATCAATCAGCACCATGCAGGCACCGCAATCACCCTCACCGCACCCATACTTGGTACCAGTGAGGTTGGCCGCGTCACGAAGCCCCCACAGCAAGGGGGTTTGCGGATCGAGCTTGAAATCGGTGGCGCGGCCGTTGACGGTCAGTCGCGCCACGAACGATCAACCTTGTCGATCTTGCGCACCCAGGCGTCGAAATCGGCCTGGCCGGGCTGGGTCCCGGGAACCTGGGATTCGTGCAGGTCGCGCTGGTGGACCTTGATCACTTCGTCACTGACCAGAAGCGGCTTTCCGGCCGCCATGGTTGCCAGCTGGACTTCGCAAGCGCGTTGCAGCGACCAGTGCATGATGAAGATCTCAGGCAGCGAGCGTCCCAGGATCACCGGCCCATGGTTCTTGAGCATCAGGATCCGCTTGTCGCCCAGGTTCTCGACCAGCCGCGCGCCTTCTTCCCCGCGCACGGTGACGCCCTCAAAGTCATGGTAGCCCAGCCGTCCGGCGAAGTTGCAGGCATAGAAATTGACCGGCTGGAGCCCACCTTCCAGCGAGCAGACCGCCATCGTCGCGGTGGTGTGGGTGTGGCAGATCGCATGGGCCCAGGGCAA
>Ga0209023_10007137_pt1 | contig 11540 bp, 11 predicted proteins | sample LakOneMetagenome_FD_187468 | JGI IMG/M metagenome (GOLD analysis project Ga0209023, IMG submission 187468) | Freshwater and sediment microbial communities from Lake Erie, Canada (SPAdes) (version 2) | ecosystem: Environmental > Aquatic > Freshwater > Lentic | place: Lake Erie, Canada...
GTATCAAATTACGGAAGCTCAAATTGCTCAATGTTGTCATGATATTAGAATCTTAGCTGAAGGCGGTTATTTAGAGTTTGTTGATATTTGTCTGCTCAATCATGATGACAAGCATACTCATCGAGTTGAACAAAAAGCCTATCGTTTTGAAATGAATAGTGCAGGAAAAAAAGTCAGAACAAATCGACCTAATAGTGTATTCCTGTCTCAGGATGATAAATCTCAACCTGCTCTTCGAATTGTTCTGAAGCACAATGCCAACTATACGCGTGATGTGCAAATCGATTTGGAATCACGACTATTTGCAGCGTGGAAAGCTTCTTATTGTGACATCTCTCATCGTCCTCTACGTGCGGATATTGACCGAGATTACTCATGCAATGGTTACGCGATTCAACGAAAGATTTTTTGCTAATCACTAGTCCTCACCTGTAAAAACTAGAAAACCCGCCGTAGCGGGTTTTTCTAATAACTCAAAGATTACGAGTGAGCAAAGTTTCTTTGCAACAAGCCACGTATCTTTTCAATGAGTGCAGTTAATTCAAGGCTTAGCAATAAACGAACTGCTTTTGGAAAGTCACTTCGTTTATTTTTGAAGGTCAGCATCAAAAACTCTATTTTGTTTGCATACGACAAATGAGGACTTGCACCCTCAATTGCCAATTGTAAACAAAAACGATCAAGCTCGAGATCGATTTGAGGTGCAACGTATGGCTCATCATAAACAGTGTTTAAGGTTGTCATATTACGCAGGCTCCAGAGAGTTTCGTAGAAGTTACAAGGTAGAAGATAAGCATGTTTTATGCCAATAACTAAATCTACTTTGCATATATGAAACTAATAAGAAGCCTTTCAACTAACCGTTTATATTTCGAGCACTTAGAACATTGAAATTTAATTTTCAACAAGAATAAAAGTTACATGAAACTATTTATTCCCCGCGCCGCCATGTCGTTCCGTTTTTGCTATCTTCCAAAATAACGCCAGCACTTAGTAAATCTTTACGGATTTGATCTGCTAAAGCAAAATCTTTCGCAACTTTGGCATTTTGACGTGCTTTAATTTGCTCTTCGATTTGCTCTGCTGTTAATCCTTGCCCAGCATCTGCCTCACCTTGCAGAAACTCAACAGGATTATTTTGTAATAAGCCCAGAATCGCGCCCAGTCTCATTAAAGCTATAGCAAGACCAACGGCTTGTGCTCGCTCATCTACTGAATCAAGTCGCAATACACGATTGATTTCACGCGTTAGCTCAAACATAGTCGCTACTGCTTCTGGCGTATTAAAATCATCGTTCATTGCTAAATTAAAACGAGTTTCAATATTTTCAACTAAAACTGTATTTTGCTCATTTAACACCACATTCGTTTCATGTAACTCATTAACAGCTTTTAAAGTCTGATAAAAACGAGAAAGTGCTTGCTTCGCATCTTTCAGTGCACTATCCGAGAAATTGAGTGAACTACGGTAATGACTAGCGACAATAAAATAACGAATCACTTCAGGTGCAAACTGCTGCATCACATCGCGAATCGTGAAAAAATTGCCTAATGACTTCGACATCTTTTCACCGTCGACATTCACAAAACCCACATGTAGCCAAGTATTGACATAAGTTTCGCCTGTCGCTGCTTCACTCTGGGCAATTTCATTTTCGTGGTGTGGGAATAACAAATCACCACCGCCACCATGAATATCGAAGTGATTCCCTAAATTACATGTCGACATTGCAGAACATTCAATATGCCAACCTGGACGACCTTTCCCCCACGGCGACTCCCATGCAGGCTCATTTGGTTTTGCTAATTTCCACAATACAAAATCCGATGGATTTTTCTTATCGGAATCCACATCAACACGCGCACCTGCCTGCAAGTCATCCTGCGCACGACCAGAAAGCCGCCCATATTTAGGAAAAGAATTAACGGAGTAATACACATCGCCATCTTCAACAGCATAAGCATGATCCTTTTGGATCAATGTACCAATCATGCTCTGCATTTCATCAATGTATTCAGTTGCAAGTGGCGACAAATCTGGACGTGCACAACCTAGACGATCAGCATCTTCATTCATCGCATCAATAAAGCGTGAAGTCAGTGTTTGAATGGTTTCTTTGTTTTCATTGGCGCGAGCAATAATCTTATCGTCAATATCTGTAATATTGCGCACATATTTGACTTGCCAGCCCTGTGACCGCAAGAAGCGCACCATATAATCAAACGACACCATGACACGCGCATGTCCGATATGACAATAGTCATAAACAGTCATACCACACACATACAGCCCAATCTGCCCAGCAACGCGCGGTACAAAAACCTCTTTGCGGCGAGTTTCGGAGTTATGCAGAGAAAGTGAACTCAGTGATGAGCTTGATGCGGTGTTCTGCGATTCGTGTGACATGAAGCATCCTTTAACAACAGGCAAAAGAAAAATGGACAAAATGAAAAGTGAAACATTATATGATAAGAGACATAACCTAGCGCGACAAATTAACATAAGTTGTCAATGAGCGGCAGACCCTCAATCCTGGATGTGATGTATTCGCAGATTTTTAAAAAGAATTATTGATGAATCAATAGCCAAGAATCTGCTACAAATGCAACTGTTATACACCAAATGACTGTAGAATCACTTTGCGTTCGCTTTGTGCTTTTTGTCATAATGCATCATCTTTATATCAATACATTGAAAGTTGTTCGTCAACTTGGATCACTCAATGCCTACTACACCGATTCAACTTACACCGAACCGTTTACTCAACTCTGCCTTGGCAACGATTGCAACGGAACAACATGCTTTGGATGTTTTGAAGGGCGAACTAGATCATCGTTTCGAGGATGCATGCCATCTGCTACTTGCTTGTAAAGGTAAAGTAGTTGTTACAGGCATGGGTAAATCTGGTCATATCGGACGCAAAATTGCAGCGACCTTTGCATCAACGGGCACTCCTGCTTTTTTTATGCATCCAGGTGAAGCAAGTCACGGTGATCTAGGGATGCTCACTAAAGATGATGTATTGATCGCAATTTCCAATTCTGGTGAAAGTAGTGAAATTTTGACGTTACTCCCTGTTATTAAACGTCATTTTATTCCACTCATTACCATTACCAGTGGTCAAAATTCAACAATGGCACGTTTTGCTGATGTTGCATTAACGCTGGGTGATAGTCCAGAAGCATGTCCTCTAGGGCTTGCGCCAACATCGAGTACCACAACAACATTAGTATTGGGCGACGCTTTGGCTGTTGCGCTATTGGATGTGCGTGGGTTTACAGCCGATGATTTTGCATTATCTCATCCAGGTGGTGCATTAGGTCGTCGTTTATTAACTCGCGTCACAGATATCATGCATGATGGTGACTTGATTCCGATTGTGCAAGCTGGCACTTCTCTCGCCGATTCTTTACTTGAAATGACTCAAAAAGGTCTAGGCATGACGGCGATCGTAGATCAAAATCACAAACTCTTGGGTCTATTTACTGATGGTGATTTACGTCGTGTACTTAAGCAATCTGCTCTATCACACGATTTATTAAATCAGCCAATCGAACAATTAATGACTAAAAATCCAATCACTGTCACGCCACAAATACTCGCGGCAGAAGCATTAGCAGTCATGGAAAAACGAAAAATTAACAGTATCTTGGTTTTAGATAAAGAACAACAACTCGTCGGTGCACTGAATATGCACGATCTTCTACAAGCAGGGGTCATGTAAATGGCATCGTATACCGTACAAGAACGCGCAAGACAAATTCGTCTGTTAGTTTTAGATGTGGATGGAATTTTAAGTGACGGTCGTTTGACCTTTACCAATACTGGAGATGAGCTGAAATCTTTTGATGTCCAAGATGGTTTTGGTCTGAAATGCATTCAGGATGCTGGTATTCAAGTCGCCGTGATTACAGGGCGTTCAAGTTATATCGTTCACAATAGAATGCAAGCACTTGGAATTCCTTATATCATCCAAGGTCGTGAAGATAAAGGCATTGCGCTGCGTGAGTTATGCGATGAAATTGGAGTCGATTTACAAGAAACAGCCTATATGGGCGATGATTGGCCTGATCTAACAGCTTTAGGACTTGTCGGTTTAGCATTGACCGCTCCCAATGCACATGTTGAAGTACGCAAGCGCGTGCATTTGGTGACGCAAGCTCGCGGTGGCCAAGGCGCAGTGCGTGAAGTATGCGATCTGCTGCTCGTTGCACAAGGTAAATATGACGAAGTTCTCGCGCATTACACGCGCTCATTTGGCGAGAATCACATCCTAAATAAGAGTCATTCATGAGTACGAGTCGGCTCTACCTCATCGCGCTTATTTTTATAGGCATTGCGATACTTTTTTACACCCTAAATCGTGAAAAAGTAAAACAAGTTGTTGCAACTCACTCTGATATTGATTTTTCAGCCACATCAATCGTTGCGATTCAAACAGATGATCAAGGTTTTGTTCAACATACCTTGAATGCAGATACGCTACGTCACTACCCTCAAGATGATCGAATGGAACTAGATCGAATCTCTAGCTTCCTATACAAGCAAGGAGTACCGCAAACAACCCTCGTTGCAGATCATGCTGTAAGTCTGCAAAATAATAATAAAGTAATACTCACAGGTAATGTACATGTGCAACAATTGGCATCATACCAGCATGCTGCAACCGATCTTTATACAACGATATTAAATGGATACCCTAAAACCAAAAAAATCGATACAGATCAAGTTGTGACCATCAAAAGTGCCCAATCCAATGTTGTTTCACAAGGCGTTCGTGCTGACTTGAACACAGGTCAATACGAACTTATTAAACCAAAAGGCGTTTATATCGCTCTTCAACGCCCATAGATCAGAGTAACAAGGTTAATTATTATGGCTCGTATCTTACTCCCGCTTGTAGGTGCTTTATTGGTGACCACATTGGCACCAGTAGCATATGCGCTCGATAGCGATCGTGATGCGCCAGTACACCTCGAAGCTGATCACGCAACTTATAATCAGCAAACAGGCGTGACCGTATATACCGGCAACGTCATCGTCACACAAGGCACAATTCGCTTGCAAGCAGACAGTGTTGTGGCAAATCTTGATGCTAACCGAACCATTAAAAATGTCACGGCTACAGGAAAACCTGCAAAGTTTCAACAAAAAGTCAGTCCTGACAAAGGCATCGTATATGGTGATGGTGATCAACTTTATTATGATGCAACAACATCGCAGTTAACACTCACTGGCCATGCACATCTCACCCAAGATGGCTCCAGCTTTAACGGTAATACGATTCGTTATGGAATGACACAAGGTGATATTGAAGGTAATGGTAATACTCAGCAACGCGTGCAAATGGTGATTCCACCGAGTGCAACACGTTCTAGTACCTCCACAAAACTCACACCAACTCCTAAACCAGTTGTATCGCCGACAATAGCACCTCAAACTACACCTCAGCCCAAATAAAACAGAATGAAATACAATTTCACTCTTAAATCATAGGTTTCAATAATGTCCTCACAATCGTCAGCTCAAATGCCGCCTAAGGTTTTGACCATTGAAAATCTCGCAAAAACATACGACAAGCGACAAGTCGTGCGTGATGTTTCATTCCAGTTGACCAGCGGTCAGATTGTTGGATTACTTGGGCCAAACGGTGCAGGAAAAACAACCAGCTTTTATATGCTGGTTGGATTAGTGCAAATGGATCATGGTCGTATCTTCTTAGATAACAAAGATCTTTCTCCACTTGCCATGCACGAACGTGCACGACGTGGAATCGGCTACTTGCCACAAGAACCTTCTATTTTTAGAAAGTTATCAATCGCTGACAACATTATGGCGATCCTTGAGACCCGCACAGATCTTACCAAAGCTCAAAAAAATGCCAAATTAGAACTACTATTGGAAGAGTTTCAAATTACTCATATCCGTAAATCACTCGGCATGAGTGTGTCAGGTGGTGAGCGTCGTCGTGCTGAAATTGCACGCGCGCTAGCATTAGATCCCACCTTTATTTTGCTAGATGAGCCTTTTGCGGGGGTTGATCCAATTTCAGTTGCTGAAATTAAGAAAATTATTGAAGGTCTCAAATGCCGCGGTATTGGTGTATTGATTACCGATCACAATGTCCGTGAAACACTCGCAATTTGTGAAAAAGCGTACATTGTGAGTGAAGGAGCTGTTATTGCTGAAGGCACACCTGATGAAGTTCTCGCCAACGAGTTAGTCCGTCAAGTTTACTTAGGTGATGACTTCAGATTGTCATAACAATTTTATTAAAAATTTTAATACAGACGAGTAAGTTGCATCTGATAGTCTAAAAAAGTCTATCAAAATATTAGGATGTTATGATGCAGCTTATTCACTTTACTTTTAAACGCACAACCCTTTCTCAAACCATCAGATCTGCAACTCTTATCAGTGGCATGTTATTCAGCTTATCTGCTTTTGCAGATAACTCACAAACGATCAATGCTGTCGGCCAATTTGCAGCAGCAATGGGTGCGCAAGGCGGAGCTCACGCTGACACATACAACCAGATCGGACAAATTGCTGGTGCGATGAATGGTCAGCAAAGCACAACTACAGGCACAAATACTGGTTCATTAGGTCAAGCAGCTCAATATGCTAATGCCCTCGGATTTGGTGCAGGTTCAACAGCAAATGGGCCTCAAACAACAACACCTGTTCTGTATTCAGATAATGATCTAAAAGCCATGGATTGTATGAATCTTGAGCTCGCAAGTACGCGCCAGAACAACGCCATTACTCAAGCCAAAAATAACGCAACTGATTTACTGGCCGCAGAAAAAGAAGCTGAAGGACAACCCAAGAGTAAAGCAAGTGCAGCTGCCGACATCGGAGCCATGCTGCTTGCGCAACGTGGTGGTAAAGCTGGCGAATATGCAAAAATGTATCAAGGCATGCAAGGTGATCCCAATGCAACAAGCAACGCATTGGATATCGAAATCAAAAACCTCACCAAAATGAATGAGCAAGCTTCCGAAATTAAGATTTATCAAAAATATAAAAATTGTCCAGGCACAGTAGTCACGCCGCCGCCAGTGGTGCAAGCCGCTCCAGTTACGGTCGCTCCCTCTGTTGCGGCAACAGCCTCAACAACGACGAAAAGTACCGCAGCAAAGAAGAAAACCAAAAAGAAAGTAGTAAAAAAGACTACAAACTGATCCAAGTACTTTTATCAAAAACTAAAAAAGGAAGGCATCCGATGGATACCTTCCTTTTTAAATAGTTTAAACGTTCAAAATTTATATTTATTCCCACCACGGATAAAAACTGGGCATCGATGAAGCCTTCCCATTAAACTGAACATCGCGTTTTTCTAAAAACGAACTCACACCTTCTTTCCCATCCGCAATACTAGTATAAAACATCGCCAACGAATCCACATTGTGCGCATCGCGTGGATGCGGCGCAGCACTATTTCGATACATCATCTGACGCATTAACGCTGTCGCAACAGGTGATTTTCTTTGAATCATTCGCTTCGCCAGCGCTTGTGCTTCAGCAACCAACTGATCTGCTGGATAAACTGCTTTAATTAAACGCCCAGCCAAAGCTTCTTGTGCGCCAAAAATCTCAGCTGTGTATACCCATTCTAATGCTTGCTGCATACCCACAATTCGCGGTAAGAACCAACTCGAACATGCTTCATTGCAGATGCCCAACTTACCAAAAACAAAGCCCATTTTTGCTTTTTCAGATGCTAGACGGACATCCATTGCCAAAGTCATTGTCAATCCGATGCCAACTGCTGCGCCATTAATAGCACCAATCACAGGTTTTTTACATTCAAAAATCGACAACGTTACTCGTCCGCCGGTATCACGCACGCCATCTTTTATTTCGGGCTCTTCGCCTCGCTCTTGGAGATCTCTTAATGTTGGCTGCAAACTTTCATCTAAACCAAATACATTGCCTACACGGCTTAAATCCATCCCAGCACAGAATGCTCGACCAGAACCTGTGACGACAATCGCACCCACCGTGTCATCCTCACTGGCTTTGGTAAAAAAATCGACGAGTTCATTTGCCATTTCAACAGTGAAAGAATTCATCTGATCAGGACGATTGAGTAGTAACGTCAAAACACCATCTGTAAGTGTCGTTTGTAAGGTGTTGTATTGATAGTCCATATCGCCCTCAGAGAAAAATTAGCTGGCATAAGAGTACATCAAAAAAATGTACTATATGATGACTAATTCCGATTAAGTGACCAAAATTTTGTTCCGCCGATTAACCAATCTCTTTCACTGTAATGCCTTCAAAAAACATATTATCGTGATTAAGCAACTTGCGCTTTATTCGCAGACACACCAACAATTGTCTGTGATTAAACCAACACTCACAATCAACATACTTCATAGGATGACCCTCCCAATCCTTTGCTATACAATCACTTTATCTTAAAAAAATATCCATGAAATCTGGCAGTAAACCCACTATATGAAAATCATCCATACTTCAGACTGGCATCTTGGTCAACATTTCATGGGCAAAACACGGCAAGCTGAACATCAAGCATTTCTGGCTTGGCTGCTTGCACAAGTCGCCGAATATCAAGTGGATGCAGTGATCATCGCTGGGGATATTTTTGATACAGGGACACCGCCTAGCTATGCGCGTGAGATGTATAACGAATTTATTGGTGATTTACATGATGCGGGAGCCAAACTCGTGATTCTTGGCGGGAATCACGATTCAGTCGCCATGCTGGGGGAAAGTAAAAATATCCTGTCGCGTTTGAGTACCATCGTCATCCCTTCCGTTTCCGAAATGATTGATCATCAGCTTATCGTACTTGAAAATCGACAAGGGCAACCTGCTGCACTGCTCTGTGGAATCCCATTTATCCGCGCACGCGATGTCATGCAGAGCGTCGCAGGTCAAAATGCGCAAGAAAAACAGCTCAGCTTACAAGAAGCGATTCTCAATCATTATCAGCAGCTTTTCCAACTCGCAGAGGCAAAACGCCAAGAGCTCGGCAATTCCCTGCCGATCATTGCAACAGGTCATCTCACAACCGTAGGTGCTAGTGCCAGTGAATCCGTCAGAGAAATCTATGTTGGCTCATTGGAGGCTTTTCCAACCGCAGCGTTCCCGCCTGCTGATTACATCGCATTAGGTCATATTCACCGCCCGCAAAAAGTAGGTGGGCTTGACCATATTCGCTATAGCGGTTCGCCAATTCCTCTTAGCTTTGACGAGATTGGCAAACCAAAAGAAGTTTTGCTGGTGGAGTTCGATGAACAAGGATTAAAAGACATTACGCCACTGTTTATTCCCTGTTTTCAACCGCTTGTGACCGTAAAAGGAAATCTAACTGAGCTAGAAAATCAGATTGCTGAAGCGGCACAGTTGGGGGCATCTGAAACACCTGTTTGGCTCGAAGTCACAGTCAAAGGCGATGATTATCTATCTGATCTACAAGTGCGTATTGAAGCCATATGTGAGCGTTTTCCTGTTGAAGTTTTACGCATCCGACGTGATCGCAGTGAAGGTGTCGCACGTTTGCAGGCATTTGACAAAGAAACACTCAGTGAGTTAACCACGTTGGATGTCTTTGAAAAACGTCTTGCCCAAGAAGAATTAGAACCGGAACTCATTGAACAGTTGCATGTCCGTTATCGCAGTGTAATAGAACACCTGCATGGAGATGCGCAATGAAAATATTAAAATTACGACTAGAAAACCTAAACTCACTTAAAGGGACATGGGAAGTCGACTTTACCGAATATCCCTTCAAAGATAATGGGTTGTTTGCCATTACAGGTCAAACAGGTGCAGGAAAATCCACCTTGCTTGATGCAATTTGTCTTGCCCTGTACCATGAAACGCCGCGCCTCAAAACCATTTCAGCCTCCACCAATCAAATCATGACACGTCATACAGCAAGCTGTCTTGCAGAGGTAGAGTTCGAGGTCAAAGGTCAAACCTATCGCGCATTCTGGAGTCAGCGTAGATCACGTGATAAAGCTGACGGCGCACTGCAAGCGCCTAAAGTGGAATTAGCAGATGGTAATGGCAATATTCTTGCAAGCCAAACCAATGAAAAATTGAAAAAAATTGAAGAAATCACTGGACTTGATTTTGCCCGATTCACCAAATCCATGATGTTGGCTCAAGGCGGTTTTGCGGCCTTCCTCAATGCGAATGCGGGTGAGCGCGCCGAACTCTTAGAAGAACTGACTGGAACAGAAATTTATGGTCAGATTTCCGAGTATGTATTCAATTACGTTCGAGATGACAAGCAAGCCTTAGCCCAATTGCAAGCTCAGGCATCTGGCATGGCGTTATTGAGTGATGAGCAGCGTCTAGCCAAAATCGAGGAAATCACTGCGCTCAAATTGCAATCAGAACACACACAAAATAGCCTATCCACAGCCCAGCAACACAGACAATGGAGACGCGATTTAGCGCAATCGGAACAAGACAAAATTGCAGCTGAGGAAGCACTGCAAAACGCTAATGATGCTTTTGTCCAAGCAGCACCAAATCTCGAGCGACTGGCTAATAGCATCCCCGCCGAAGCAATTAAGCCTCTATTTCAAGAGTGGCGACGTGCAGAAAAACTCAGCTCAACCACACAAACAGCACTTCAAACCGTTCAGCAAGATTTAGACGCTATAAAGCAGCAGTCAATCACTCATCATTGGCAAGCGCACCAACTCTCTGCACAGATTGTGCAGGTGAACCAATTACAACTGACTCAGCTCATAGATGATCAAAAACAACAAACCGAATGGTGTGAGAAACACTATCATTATTCACAGCTTGGAGAAAAACTGGGGATATGGCGCAGACAGTTTGAACAACTGAATACACTAAAATCCGATCTCGAAACACAACATAATGCCATTACTCAATTGAACAATGAGGTTCGCCTGCGGGATCATCAAATCACTCAACAACAAGAAAAATATCAGGCGGCAAAAACTGATGAAAACAAGGCTAATGAAACCGTTAATACGGCGACTATTCACCTAAATACACTTCTTGCAGGACAAACTTTGCCAGCACTGCGTCATCAATGGCAAACCAGTCAACAACACCTAAACATGCTCAAAGAGCTGTTCAATCACGCAATCAAGCTCAGAACACTGTCATCGCAGCAAACGGTTGATCAAAGTCATCTCGCACAAATAACAAAAAAAATGACGGAGCAAGATCAACTCCTGAACCAACTACGTGCGCAATATAAACAAGTCGATGAACAGGTCACTGATAAGAAAAAACTACTTGAGCAAGAACAGCGAATTCGCAGTCTTGATGAGCAACGTGCATCCTTACAAGCAGGTGATGCCTGTCCTCTGTGTGGATCAACCGACCACCCAGCTATCACGGCATATCAAGCACTCGATGTCTCTGTCACTGAAACAGCATTAAAAACCAAAGAAAAAGAACGTGACAATTTAAGAGAGCAAGGACAACAAGAAAGAATCGAGCTCGAAAAGTTAAAAAAAGATCAAGAACAGCTTGTTAAATCAATGTCTGCGTCAGAACTAGAAATAAAAAACCTTCT
>Ga0209023_10007139_pt1 | contig 11539 bp, 13 predicted proteins | sample LakOneMetagenome_FD_187468 | JGI IMG/M metagenome (GOLD analysis project Ga0209023, IMG submission 187468) | Freshwater and sediment microbial communities from Lake Erie, Canada (SPAdes) (version 2) | ecosystem: Environmental > Aquatic > Freshwater > Lentic | place: Lake Erie, Canada...
CGCCGGAACCGTCGAGCTCACCGGCCGCAACGGCGCGACACGCATCGACCAGCTCGCCGGCGACGACGTGCGCCAGGTCATCGGTTGGTGTGCGCAGGACGCGTACATCTTCGACTCCACGATCGAGGCCAACCTTCGGCTCGCACGCCCCGACGCCACGCCCGAGCAGATCACCGACGCACTGCACCGAGCGCGCCTCGACGACTGGGTCCACACGCTGCCTGAAGGACTCCGCACGATGGTCGGTGAGCACGGAAGCCATCTGTCAGGCGGCCAGCGGCAACGCCTTGCGCTCGCTCGCACCCTGCTGGCCGATCGACCGATCATGATCTTCGACGAGCCCACCGAACACCTCGACGACGCAACGGCCCAGGAGCTCGCCGACGACATCCTCCACGCCACTGGAGATGCAACCGTCATCGTCGTCACTCACCGACCCGAGCTGTTCCCGACGGTGACGACAGTCTCGCGACTCGAGCAGGGCGCGCTCATCCACGCTCGCAACCGTCCGTCGCGATGACCGACCGGCCGTAGTCGACTCCTCCATCGAGATCCACCATGCCAACGCCCGACCCGCACAACACGCCCGACCCGAACGACACACCCGCGCCGAACGACACGTCAACTCTCAGCGAGACATCCGCCGACATCACCCGCCGTCGACTTCCTCGGCCGCTCAAGCTGTTGTTCGGTCTCGCCGCCGGAGGGGCCGCAGTGTGGCTGGTCATCTCCACTGCCGGTGGCATCGGCGACGCCATCTCGGCAGTCGGTCGCATGCGCTTCGGCTTCGCCGCGCTCGCCCTCGTCTTCGCCGCTGGACGCATCTCCTTGTTCGGATTGCAGTTGTTGTGGCTGGGCCGCCGCACCGGACCGCTCAACCTGCGCACGGCTCTCTCACTCGCGCTCGTCGTCTACGGATTCGGTGCAATCACCCCAGCGGCACCCGCCGAGGGCCTGGCCGTCGCGACCGCTGAGCTTCGCCGGCGAGGGCGATCGCAACGAGAAGCTCGCATGGTCGTCGGGTTCTCCGAGTGGTTCTCGCAACGCACCTTCTACGGGATCGCGGCGCTCGACCTGATCATGGTCGTCGCGCTCGGCCACCTCGCGCTGTCGGACTCGTGGCCGTTCATGATCGTCGCGGTCGTCGTGCTCGTCGCCTTGGTGGGCACCGCCGCGGCCGCGCACCGACCAGCGGCGGCCGTCCGTGCCGCCAGGGTTCTGGGTGCGATCAGAATCCGTCGCCCAAAGCCGCCCGACGTGCGCCAGCAGGCCGCTCAAGAATGGCACTCAGCTGCGATGACCGTCGTCGGCCCGCCGAGGAACCGGGTCCGGCTGGCGCTCGTGTCAGCGGCCGCCGTACTCGCCGACGCCGCCACGCTGTGGGCGACCTGTCACGCCGCAGGCTTCCACATCCATCCCGAACTCGTGCTGCTGGCTCGAACCGTCGGCACCGTCGTCAGCTGGGTACCGCTGCTGCCCGGCGGCCTCGGACTCGTGGAGGCTGCCATCCCGACGGTGCTCCACCGTTTCGGCGCACCGCTCGACGACGCTCTCGCCGCAACGCTCGTGTACCGCGCCGCCGGCACGCTCCTCCCAGCGCTCACCGGTGCCCTGGTCATCGCAACGACACGAGCGACACGCCTTCGCACACTCCGCCTCACCACGCACGACGGCCCTACTCGGTAGCGGGACGTTGACCGCCGCGTGGCATCCGTCGCTGCAGTTGATGGATACCCCGTGGGGTATCGCTAGACTGCTCGTGGAAGCACGTTCGCAGAAAGGGGTTCCTCATGGCCATCCCCGCGGAGACCACCGTCGATCTCATCCGCCGCCTACGCCGCGTCGAAGGCCAGGTCCACGGCGTGCAACAGATGCTTGCCGACGGGCGCGGCTGTCGGGACGTCCTCACGCAGATCACCGCCGCCCGCAAGGCCCTCGACCAGACCGGCTACATGCTCGTCGCGAGCGGGCTCACCTGGTGCGTCGCGCACCCGGGCGAGACGGACGACGAGGGCAACAGCCTGGAGGACATGCAGGCCCTGTTCCTCAGACTCTCCTAGCCACTCGTCCGCCGCCGGCCCGAGCGAACCCGCGGGCCGGCGCGTCACTTGGCGAGGATTCGCGGCACGATGGCCCGCGAGGGCACTGCGCTCTACGAGGCGAAGCGAGCCGGCCGCAACCCGTCAGGGTCATCGACCGCCGGCAGTCCCCACGCCAGTCCGAGCAGCGTACAACGCGCTCCCCTGCAGCCGACCTCCGGCCCACTGACACACCGCAGCGTCGCAGCGGGCCGCCGGCGCGCTGTTCAGATCAGATCCGACTGCGCTCGAACGAGATCGATCAGCGCGCTGACCAACTGAGTGTTCGCATCACAGAAGCTGTCCTCGCTCGCGATGAGGCCGCCGACACTCGCCAGCGCGTGATCGTTGACCGTGAAGTAGCTGATCCCCGGCAGGTCGAACCTGCTCTCGTCGAACACCCGGACCGTCGAGCCACCCGCCGACAGCTTCTGTTGCCAGTACTGCAGGACCGACTGGGACGACGGCCACGCCGCAAGAAGCTGCCGTTCCTCCTCGGACTCGGCGCCATCATTCGGGCCGCCCTTTGCATACAGGGTGATGTTGAGGTCGCTGTTCGGAAACGTGGGACCACAACGCATCGGAAAGCTCGGGGTGAAGTGGTAGTTGCACGTCTCGACGTTCAAGGTGGCGACGGCTCGTACGGTGCCGCCGGACTGGGCGCCCACGACCGCTGCGACGGCATCAGCTGCGACCACACCGCAGGTATCGACGACAGGAGCGGTCGAAGACTGCGGCGAGGAAACCGCCGACGTCATCGGCGTCACAGCCGACGGGGGCGGCGCGCTGTTGAGACTGGACGAACATGCGGAGAGTACTGCGGTGCTCGCGCCGACACGCACGATCATCATCAGCCTCCGTCGAGAGTTCGATGGACGGCATTGCGCTCCGGTCGTCACCACGTCGACACGTCAGATCGCGTTCAGGATGGCTGCTCGGCGCTCGTCGTACTCGGCCTCGGTGATCAACCCTTTCGAACGAAGACCGGCCAATTGCTCCAGCCTCGCCGCCGGGTCTGCAGGCGCGGCGAGCGCGGCCTGAGCAACCGGCGGCGGGAGGGCGGGGGCACTTGCTGGCTTGGACGGTACGTAGGCCTGGAGACCGACGAGACCGGCCTGAAGTTCGATGGCGGACAGGCCCGGCACGGCGAACAGCCAGCTGCCGCGATCGTCGGCGATGATCAGGTAGGACAGGATCGTTGACTTCTTCGCCACCAACGCCCAGGCGCCGAGCAGCAACAACCGAGGGGCCGTCATCCGTCGTTCGACGCCCTCTCGGTTCTCCGCGTGGAGCGACGTGACGTTGCGCCACGGGATGTCACCGAGGTCCTTGCGCTTTCGCCGGAGAGAGATCCCGTCGACGGTGAAGACCACGTCGAGATCGTCGATCTGACCGCTCGCTGCGGGATGGCTCCCGAGATAGGTCGTGTCCCGCAACGCGGTGAGTTCGCCAGGCTTCAGTCCCATGTGCGGTCGTGTTCTCCAGTTGTCGATGCCGACTCGATGGTAACCGTCGGAGACCGCGGCTGCCTGCCGATCACCCGCATGCCGATCGGGGGAGCACGACGACGGATCACACGGTACGACCGCTCGCCTGGCTCAATCCTTGGCGGGTGAGAACGGCAGGTTCATCGGCTTCTGGTACCTGGTCACCGACGCCGTCCCCATCATCAGTTCCGCGGCGACAGCGGCGAACAGGCCGGGCACGATGAACGACGGCCGACCGGTTGTCTCGGCCACGAACATGACGGCCGCCAGCGGGACGCGGTAGCCGGCACCGAGGAACGCAGCGACACCGATGACGATGAACAAGGTGATGTCTGCGGGGTGCACCGCGTTGCCGATGATCGAGCCCGTGAGTGCGCCGCCGACCACCAGCGGGATGAACACGCCGCCGACCCCGCCACCGGCGACGGCGGCGGAGGTGGCGAGGCTGCGCAGCACCAGGATCGCGAGCATGAGTGGGATCGAGTGGCCGGGCACTGCGGCCCACGCGACGACGTTGTAGCCGGAGGTCATCATCAGCGACTGGCCCGTCAACACGCGACCGAGCGCGAACGTCACCGCCAGCGTGCAGCCGGCCGCAATGGCGATCAGCAGCGGGCGAGGCATCGTGGCGATCTTCTTCGCGATCCGGAGCAGCTTGGCGAAGGCTCGTGCGCCGATGCCGGCGATGATGCCGACGACGACCGCCCCGAGCACGTCGCGCACCGAGAACGCCGCGCTGCCGGTGATCGGGAAGAGCGGGTCGGTCCCGTTGACCACTGCGAACGTCAGGTAGCCGGTACCGGCGGCAACGAGTGCCGGCAGCAGCATCCGCCGCGCAAGGTCGTCCTGGTAGGGCACCTCCAGTGCAAAGACCACACCTGTGGCAGGGGCCTTGAAGATCGCGGCGACGCCCGCGGCTGCGCCTGCAACCATCAGCACGCGTCGGTCCGAGCCCTTGAAGGTGCGCGGGAAGCGCTGTTGCAGCCGGTTGCCGATCGTCGCGCCCGTGTACAACGAGGGGCCCTCGAGACCCATCGGTGCTCCCGAGCCGAGCGTCGCCACCGACGCCAGCGTCCGCGCCAGGAGCGGGCGCCACCGCAGGTCGTGCTGCGAGTCGTGGAACGCGTGCAGGTACTCGTCCGCCGTCGCCGGCGTCGCCGTCGGGTCGACCCACCGGCGGATGAACAGCGCGGCCACCAGCCCACAACCCGGCAGGAGTGCGATGAGCCACGGTCGCAACCGCAACACGTGCGCGAGGATCCCCTCCACGATCAATCGGTCGAACCCGGCCACGAACAGGCCGGTTGCCGCACCGACACAGGCTGCGAGCGTCACGACCTGGTGGGACTTCGTTGCCAGCTCCTTCAGCTCGCCACCGCGATCCGACAGCACCATCCGGACGCGGTTCACTGCCACCCCAATGCCCACAGCGGCTGGGGGATCTCCCCAGCGGCGTCGGAGAACGCATTCAGACCGGTGACCGTCGACGCCCGCAGTGCGACCGGGATACGGGCCACGATCTGCTGGATCTCGGCCCGCCGCACGGCCATGACATCGCTGACCACCCGCTCACCATCGGCCGTGAGGCCGGCCTGCACCTCGCGACGGTTCTCGCGGCTGCCGCGGGCGATCAAGCCCTTGGCGACCAGCCGATCGCACAGCCTGGTCGCAGTCGACTGATGCACCGTCAACGCATCGGCCAGATCACCCATGACCTGCGGACCCCGCGAGGCGAGGATCACCAGCGCACGGAACTGTGGGAGCGTGACCGACTCGTCGACAGCCGCCAGCGATCGTGCCGCGACGGCCACGAGGGCACGCGAAGCCGTCAGCAACGACTCGGTCACCGAGTCGACATCGTCGGACAACGCATGTCGTTTCCTTGTAGTCGGCATTCCATGCAGGGTACATGGATAATCCCGGTTCGGCCCTCGCGCCGAACGCCGCCGCGTTCAGCGGCTGCTGGTCAATACCGGCAGGAGCGCGTGGGCGACCTCGGCCGGGCGTTCCTCGTGCGAGAACAAGCCCGCACCTGCGACGACCTCCAGCCGAGCATTCGCAAAGTCCGCGACCATGTCCCTGGCCCAGCGAACCGGGAAGAAGCGATCCTCCTCACCCCACACCAACTGCACCGGAACGTCGATCCGCGAGTGCAGCGAACGCAGGTCGCGGACGTGCTGGTGGTCGAAGCTGCGCAGCAACCGCATCGCCGCCTCGAGGTGCTGCCGTGAGCGATGCAACGGCTGCAGGAAGAACTCGTCGAACTCACCGTCGAGCAACGATCGGTCGACGAATGCGTCGCCGAGTACGAGGCTGCTGCGACGCAGGACGGGCCGCCCGGCGAGCCAACCCAGCGAGCGACCGAAGCCCGGCACGCGACGACCGGCGATGAACGACCTGAACTTCCAGCTGAGACCTGCCGACTGCTCCGTGTCGATCAGGCCGAGCGCGCGCAGCCGCTGGTCGCCGGCCACCGCATGGCGCGCGATCATCCCGCCGCTGTCGTGCCCGACGACCGCGACGTCGTCGAGCGCGAGCAGATCGAGCGAGCGCCGCACGCTGTGGATGTGATGGTCGATCGAGAGCGGGCTGTCAGCGGTGAACCGACTGGAGCCGGCCCCGGGCAGGTCGATCAAATGGCAGGTGACGTGATCGACCAGGTGTGGGAGCAGCGTGCGGAACGTGGCGCTGCTGACCGGCCAGCCGTGCACGAACAGCACATCAGGGCCGGTCCCGACGCGGCGGTAGGCGACCTCACTGGCCCCCACGTCGAGGTACCGGTCCGGGGCGCGGCGGAACAGGTCGGCAGCGGCAGTGGAGGTGATGCTCATCGGTCATCCACATGTGTAGTCATCACTACGAACCGTAATCGTAGTGATGACTACAATCAAGACCGGACCGCGCCCTCTGCACTCGTCACAACGTCCTGCACTCGTCACAACGTCGGGCCGGTGCGACGATCAGCCGGCGACCGCGTGAGCCAACACGATCTCGACGATGCGCTCACCGTGCGTGTCCTGCAGGAAGTGCGCGGCGTCGTCGAAGGCGTCCCAGGTCGAGTGCGGGATGAGCGAGTGCCAGCGGCGCCCCCACGTACCGTCGAACACGTCGTCGGCAAGGCCCCACACGAAGTGCACGGGCAGCGGCGTGGCGTTGATCGCGACGAAGTGACGGGCCTGCTCGTCACCATTACCGCGAACGTGATCGTGCAGCGGGATCGACAGCGGGAACTGGCGGGGCCCGGTCACACCCGGCTCGCCGAGACCGGCGAATGGCGCGTCGTACCCGTCGCGGACGACCTGCGCCTCGGGCGAGAGCACCGCCGCACCACCCTGCAACAGCGGGAACAGCGCGTCCTGCGGGGCGGCACGACGCGTGGCGACCGTCATCAGTGTCCCCCAGCCGAAGTGTTCCGGCACATGGTCGCGGAAGACGCCGCCGGATTGGTTCTGCGCGATCCAATTGCGGATACCCGCCGAGTACTCGTACTCCGCGTGGTGCAGCCAGGTGTTCATGATCACGAGTCGGGCGAACCGCTCGGGCATGGTCGCGACCTGGGCGAGGCCGATCGGCCCACCCCAGTCCTGGACGAAGATCGTGACGTTGCGCAGGTCCAGCGCCTCGATCAGTCGCGTCATGTTGCCGGTGTGCCGTGCGATGTCGTACCACCCGGGCTCGGTGACCTTGTCGCTGCGGCCGAAGCCGATGTGGTCGGGAGCAACGCAGCGGTAGCCGGCCGCCGTCAGGGCCGGGATCATCGAGCGGTACAGGTAGCTCCACGTCGGCATACCGTGCAGCAGCAGGGCCACCGGCGCGTCCGCCGGCCCCTCGTCCACGTAGTGCATCCGCAGTCCGTCGACGTCGAGGTAGTGGGGTGCATACGGGAAGTCGGCGAGGTTCGCGAACTGCTCATCGGGCGTACGGAGGAACGGCGTGCTGGTGGTCACCGGCCGATCCTGACAGACGAGCGACGGGACGTCTCCGTGGAGCCGTGCAGCCGTGCAGCCGTGCTGCCGGCAAGGTCGTTCGACCACGGTCCGACTTCAACTGCCTTCCTGCGGGTACAGCAGACCGTGCAACGGATCCTGCGACAGAACAGCTTGGGCATCACCGTCATCGTCGTCTTCCTGCTGATCTGGCTCGGTGGGCAGACCCCTGCCGGTTACCGGGTCTACAACGCCGAGCGCGTGCGCGACGGCACGGCACCGATCTCGTTCGTCGCCTACTTCCGCACCGCACACTTCGGTGAGGCGACGTTCGAGAACTGGGAGTCCGAGTTCCTGCAGATGGGCATGTACGTGGTGCTGACGGTGAAGCTGCGCCAGCGCGGTTCCTCGGAGTCGAAGCCGCTCGAGGGGACCACGCCGCAGGACGACGACCCGGCGGAGCACCGCAACGATCCGGACGCGCCGTGGCCCGTCCGACGCGGCGGACCCTGGCTGGCGGTGTACCGCAACTCGTTGAGCCTCGGCTTCTTCGTGCTCTTCCTCGTGTCGTTCGGACTGCACGCGTGGACGGGCAGCCACGAGTACAACAGCGAGCTCGCAGCCGCCGGCTCGAGTGCATTCGTCACACCGTTCTCGTACCTCACCACGTCACGCTTCTGGTTCGAGTCGCTGCAGAACTGGCAGTCCGAGTTCCTCGCGGTCGGGGCCATCGTCGTGCTCACGATCTTCCTCCGTCAGCACGGATCGCCCGAGTCGAAGCCGGTCCACACTCCGAACTGGGAGACACCCGACTGAGACCGTCGCACTGCCGGGAGGAGTCGCGACGGCGGTCCGGAGGCGGCTGACCGCACGGTCGCGCTACGGTCGCTCCTGTGACCGATACTCCCCCGCTCGTGCTGTCCGGCTCGCCCCACCGCTGGGGCTTGGTGGCATTCGGGTGCGGCGTCTTGATGTTGTGCGGCATCGCCGTCGGGCTCTCCGGCCACTACGTCGTCGTCGGCTGGGTCATCGCTGCGATCTTCGCCTGGATGCTGTTCGTCGCCATGCGGCAGACGCGCACGTCGGACCATCTGCTGCTGCACGACGGCGCATTCGACATCGTCCACCGCGACACCACCGTCTCGCGCGACCTTGCGTCGTGCAGCGAGTTCAGCGTCTGGCGTCACGGGTCCATCAGCATGGTCGTGTTCGACCACCCGCTCGACGATGCGTCACCCAACGCCGCTGCGAACAGGGCGCTCACCGGCCGCACCGGCTCACTGCCCCACCGTTTCGGCGTGAACGCCGAGGAGCTGGCACAGCTGATGAACATGGCTCGCACACGGGCACTCGGGCGGACCGACCCCACGCCGCAAGGCCTCGACGAACCGGACCTGTTCGACGACGGAACCGCCGGCTCCTAGACGCGGGCCTCGAGGATCCCCTCGCCGCCGGACGCGCGCAGGCCATCGGGACGACCCGCGAGGTAGCGGTTGGCGAGCTCGTCGGTGGCGATGTAGCGAGCGTCACTGAAGCCGGCCTCGCGGGCGAGCGCGACGATCTCGTCGGGCGTGAAGAAGCTGATCCACGGCGTGCCCGAGGCCTGCGCGCCACGCGCCGCTCCCTCCAGGCCCGGCCGGTCGGCCGGGTCGAGCAGGTCGAAGGGCAGCATGAACGTCATCACGACCGACGAGCCCGGTGCCAGCTGAGCCAGGCGGCGCAACGTGTCGGCGGTGGCCGCCTTGGTGATGTACATCGAGACACCACTGGACGACACGATCGCCGGCGAGCTCGGGTCGAGGCCGGCGGTCAGCAGCGCCCGCCACCAGTCGTCGTCGGCCTCGAAGTCCACCGGCACCAGACGCAGGTTGGGAGGCACGCCGTGGCCGAGCGCTTCGAGGCGCTGCCGCTTCCACGCCTGGGGACCTGGCTGGTCGACCTCGAACACCACGACATCGTCGGCCAGCTCGGGATGGCGTTGGGCGAACGTGTCGAGCCCGGCGCCGAGCAGCACGTACTGGCCGACACCCTGCTCGACGATCTGGTCCTCCACGTACCGCGTGCGGGCCACGATCGCGGCACGGTAGGGCGCCGTGCCCTGAGGGTGCATGTCGCCGCGGTCGCGCCAACCGAGCGCAGGGTCGACCAGTGCGAGCCCGATCTCGTCGTCGATCAGGTGCGGCGGTGCATCGACCTGCACGTGCAGCGCACGCCACAACGCGGTACGGACCGCGCTGCTGTCGGGTGCCGCGTGGACTTCGTCGTCGTTCGCCATGTCGTCGTCTCCTCTCGGGAAGTGCTTCGTCATCATGCCCTCCGCACGAGCCGAGTGCGGACCTGCACGGCGTCGCGATCGCGTGCGAGTGCGCGCTCGACAAGTTCGTCGCACGTACGATGCGCGCCGGGTCGGCCAGCCCTCTCGGCCCGCGGTCGGCACCCACATGGTCGATCGTGCGTTCAGAACGACGGGCCGTTCTCAGGAGCCACAGCATGATCACGATCCACACGTTCGACGATGCACGCCGCGCGATCGGCGACGGCGGGTCCATCGACGACGTGGCCTCGGCCCTCGTCGCGAACCTGACGGAGTACGAACGGCTGTGGTGCCTCGATGGCGACGCACCGACGTGGGCCGGGCTGAAGTTCCTTTCCGATGCGGGTTACCACAAGGCCCCGTTCTCGGGCGCCGAGATCGAGCGCATCGGGTTCCCCGGCATCCGCTTCTCCGACGGGCCGCGTGGTTGCGTGGTCGGCAACGCCACTGCCTTTCCGGTGCCGATGGCACGCGGCGCCACCTGGGACCTCGACCTCGAGGAGCGCATCGGCGAGGCGATCGGCACCGAACTGCGCGCGATCGGCGCCAACCTGACCGGCGCAGTGTGCATCAACCTGTTGCGTCATCCGGCCTGGGGACGTGCGCAGGAGACGTACGGCGAGGACCCGCACCACGTCGGCGAGTTCGGCGCCGCGCTCACTCGCGGGTTGCAGCGACACGTCATGGCGTGCATGAAGCACTTCGCCTGCAACTCGATGGAGAACGCCCGCTTCAGCGTCGACATCCAGGTCGACGACGTTGCCCTCCACGAGGTCTTCCTGCCGCACTTCAAGCGAGTCGTCGACGAGGGCGTCGCCTCGGTCATGTCGGCCTACAACAGCGTCAACGGCGAGTGGTGCGGCCAGAGCCGGGCGCTGCTCACCGACGTGTTGCGCGACGAGTGGGGCTTCCAGGGGTTCGTGATCAGCGACTGGATCCTCGGTCTGCGCGACGCCGGCACATCGGTGACCGCCGGGCTCGACATCGAGATGCCGTACCGCATGGTCCGCCAACAACACCTGCCCGCCGCCATCGAGCGCGGCGAGGTCAGCTGGGCGGACGTGGACCGCTGCGTCCACCGTGTGGTCGCCACGCTGCTCAGGTTCGATCAGATCCTGTCTGCACCGTCGCCGGCGGCAGCCGTGCTGGGCTCACCACAGCACCGGGCGCTCGCTCGCGAGGCTGCCCGTCACGACGATTGATCCGCGCTTGCGCTCAATCATACCGGGTAGAACGCGCTTCATCGCCCAGAAGGCGCTGGTGAGGTTCGTCCGCAAGACTGCGTCGAACACATCATCGTCATAGTCGGAAAATGCAGCGAAGCTTCCGCCGGTTCCGGCATTGGCAAACAGACCTTCAACGGGGCCGAAGGCACCTTCGGCTTCATCGAAAACGCGTATCAGCGCGGCCTTGTCGCCAACGTCGGCAACACCATAAGCGGCACAGCCGCCCTCGCCCGTGATTTCGGCCACGGCATCAGACAGCGTCTGCTCACTCCGCGCCACCAGCGAGACGCGCGCACCGCGCCTCGCCAGCATGCGCGCAGTCGCCCTGCCAATACCGGTCGACGCGCCCGTGACGAGAATGTGCCGTCCCTTGAACTCGGTCATGCCAGGCCGAGAAGCTTGACGGCATTGTCCTTCATGATGCCCGGCAGAACGTCTTCCTTGAAGCCGACCTGAAGGGCTGCATCGATCCATTTCTGCGGGTGGATTAGCGGGAAGTCAGACCCGA
>Ga0209023_10007140_pt1 | contig 11538 bp, 7 predicted proteins | sample LakOneMetagenome_FD_187468 | JGI IMG/M metagenome (GOLD analysis project Ga0209023, IMG submission 187468) | Freshwater and sediment microbial communities from Lake Erie, Canada (SPAdes) (version 2) | ecosystem: Environmental > Aquatic > Freshwater > Lentic | place: Lake Erie, Canada | collected...
GACCAGCACCGCCGCACCGTGGGCCACGACGATGAACGTGGTGCCGTCGCCCTCGACGCTGACCAGCGCCGTGGTGCCGGCCGCCATGGCGATCGACCCGCTGGGCAGCAGCACCGTGACCGGATCGGCATCCAGGCCGAGGGTGGTCCAGCACCAGCCGTCGGAGAGCTCCATGCGGACCCGACCCGAATCGAGGCGAACCTCGGAGCGGACGGTGGGGCCGATGCGAAGCAGGCCGGCGTTGAGGGTGACGGTGCCGTCCTCGCTGACGGGAAGGACCCGTGGCGTGGTGGGCGCCGAGGCGTCGGAGACGCTGCGCATGCCGCCGGGGAGGGTGATGGACCGGTCGGCGGTGTCGCGGGCTTCGTCGGCCCGACGGCCCCGGCGGGCGACGGGACCGGTGATCAGCGCGCCGCCGACACCGGGAGCGGGCTCGGGGACCAGCGGGACGTCGGGAGGGGTGGTCCAATCGGGGGCAGCGATCTCGGGGACCCGGGCGGTTATGGCCGCAACCGGCTCGTCGGCCGGGGCCAGGTACGCAGCTGCACTGTGTCGAGCGTCGGGGACGTCCTCGGTCAGAGCGTGCGGGCCGTCGATGGTGGGAGGGACCACCGCAGCGGGGGCGTCGGGAACGACCGTGGGCTCGGGGGCCTCGTGGACGGTGGCGACCGGGGCGGGAGCGGGCACCTCGGTGATGGCCGGCTCGAGGTCTGCAGGCAGAGCGGTGTCGTCCCGCTCGCTGCCGAGGGGCTCGACGGTGCGGAGCGACGCGAAGCGGAACCGGGGCGGTTCGGCCTCGTCGAGGTCGTCGGCGGCGGCATCCACCACGACCTCGGGCTCGGGTTCGACCGGCGCCATCACATCGGGGTGCCACATCTCTGCCGGGTAGGCACGGTGCGGGGCGGGGGCGACGCTGACGGGTGGAGCTGGCGGCGGCGGGAGATCGGGAGCGGCGGCAGCCGATGCGGGTGGCGGGGGGAGGTCGGGGCGGGCGACCACCGGCGGGGGCGGTAGCAGCGGCGCCCCGGCCTCCGGCGCCGGCACGGCGGAAGGAGCGGGCGGAGCGGGAGGGGTGGGAGGAGAGGCCAGAGCGGCGGACGTCGACGACACCGGGGCATCGTCGGCGCGAGCGGTCGCGACCTGGGCGGGGGTGGGGTCACCGGATCGCCAGGCGTCGAGCTCGGCGGAGAGCTCCACCGAATCCCGCCACTCGATCGGACCCGAGTCGATCCCGGTGTCGGCCAGGCTGGAGACCTCGCCCATGACGGCCGCGGTGTCGCCCGTGGGCGACAGGAGCGCGTCGCCGCGGATGCCATCGAGCTCGTCGAGCCAGCCGGCCTTGTTCTTGCGCGAGAACAGGGCGGCCGACATCGCCACGGTGGCGATCGAGGTCATGAGCAGTCCAGAGAACACAGCGCCTCCATCGGCCGGATTGCCCTTTCCCTGAGTCCGGACAACGAAGAATCGGACGCCCCATGACGATGTTCACGGTCCGTGGAGGTGGCTCCACGGAGCGTGGTCGGATTTTCGACAGATCGGCCGAACCAACCGCTACCGTCGGTCTCCGTGCCCGAGCTGCCCGAGGTCGAGACCGTCCGTCGGGGGCTCGAACCGCTCATCCGCGGCCACGCCATCGCGTCGGCCGGCAGCCACCCGTCGGCCAAGTTCGCGTCCGCCCCCGACGCCGTCGGTGCCCGGATCGACGGGGTCGGACGACGGGGCAAGTACCTCATCATCGGCCTCGACGATGCCCGATCCCTGGTGGTCCACCTGGGCATGACCGGCCAACTCCGCGTCGACCCGCCCGACACCGACCCGGACCCCTACGACCGAGCCTGGTGGGTGCTCGACGATCAGCGACGCATCGGCTTCCGCGACGTCCGGCGCTTCGGCCGCATCGCCGTGGTGGGCGACGACCTGAGCGCCCTACCCACCCTGGCCAGCCTCGGGCCGGAGCCGTTCGACCCCGAGTTCACGCCCGAGCAGCTCTGGCTCGCCCTCCGCCGCAGCCGACGCCACGTGAAGACCCAGCTCCTCGGCCAGACCGTGGTGGCGGGCGTGGGGAACATCTACGCCGACGAGGCCCTGTGGCGGGCGCAGATCAACCCGGCAGCCCGCATCGCCACCCGCGCCGGCGCTGTCCGACTGCACCGGGCGATCATCGACGTGCTCCGAGAGGGCATCGAACACGGCGGCACCACGTTGCGGGACTACCGCACCGTCGATGGCGGGTCGGGGGAGAACCAGCACCACCTGGACTGCTACGGCCGCAGCGGACTCCCCTGCCCTCGTTGCCAGACGTTGCTGCGCAAGCGGATGCTCGACGCTCGGGGCACCACGTGGTGCCCCGTCTGCCAGGCCCGCTGACCGGTCCGGTCCGATACGGTCGCCGCTCATGGCCGAACCTGCTGCCCCCACGCCACCGTCCGAGCTGTTCTCGGTGGCCGGGAAGACCGTGGTCGTCACCGGTGGCACTCGTGGCATCGGCCGCATGATCGCCGGCGGGTTCGTGGCCGGTGGGGCCACCGTGGTGGTGTCGTCTCGCAAGGCCGATGCCTGCGCCCAGACCGCAGCCGAGCTCTCCGCGTACGGCACCTGCACCGGGATCCCCGCCGATCTCTCCACCGAGGACGGCGCCCGCGGCCTGGCCGATGCCGTCGGAGCGGCCCACCAGAAGGTCGACGTGCTCGTCAACAACGCCGGCGCAACCTGGGGCGTGCCGCTGGCCGAGCACGACCAGGCATCGTGGAACCGGGTGCTCGACCTCAACGTGCAGGGCATCTTCCACACCACCAAGTTCCTCCGCCCGCTGCTCGAGGCAGCAGGGACGGCGGACGATCCGGCCCGGGTGATCAACATCGGGTCCATCGATGGCATCCACGTGCCGATCCTGGAGACGTTCTCCTACAGCGCGTCCAAGGCCGCGGTCCACCAGCTCACTCGACACCTGGCCAAGCACCTGGCTCCGACCATCACCGTCAACGCCGTGGCTCCCGGTCCGTTCGAGTCGAAGATGATGCACGCCACCCTGGAGGCGGTGGGCGATCAGATCGCCCGGTCCGCTCCGCTCAAGCGCATCGGCCGCCCCGACGACATGGCCGGGGTGGCCCTCTTCCTGGCATCCCGCGCTGGCGCCTACGTGACTGGCACGATCATTCCGGTCGACGGCGGCATCGCCACCACCGCGTGAGCGATCGACGGCCGACGAACCCACGATCCATACCACCCCGGAGCACACCATGAGCGATCACGATCCCACCCAGGCCTGGACCCCTGCGTCCGACGACGGCGATCCCACCCAGATCGTCCCGCCGGTCTCCGGCGGGCCCGCGCCCACCCCGACCCCGGCCGGTGGCATCTACGTTCCCGCCCCGGCGCCCGGCGAGGGCGGCACCCCGCCAGGCGGACCTGCTGGTCCCGGCGGCCCTGGCGACGTGCCCCCGGAGCCGGCCGGGAACAACAACCTGCTCTACGTCATCATCGGCCTGCTGGTGCTGATCATCGTGGTGGGCGGCGTGCTGCTCATCAACAACAAGAACGACTCCGGGTCCGACGACACCACCACCACGTCGTCGAGCACCTCCACCAGCACCACCACCTCGACCACCAGCACCACCCTGGCCACGACCACCACGGTGGCCCCCACCACCACGGCCGCTCCCACCACCACGGTGGCGCCCACCACCCAGCCGCCGACCACCCAGGCCCCCACCACCACGGCCGCACCGTCCACCACGGTTCCGCAAGCCACCACCACCGCCGCCCCCTGACCTCGGGGGTGGGTCACCCGCTTCAGGGGTGGGCCAGGAACTCCACGATCTCGGGGAACGCGCTGCGGTCCTGCACGAAGAAGGCGTGCCCGCCCTCATAGGCGCGCAACTCCGCCGACGGCACGCGGGACACGATGGCTTCGCTGTTGGCGCGCGGGGCGATGCCATCGGTCTCGCCGCACGCCACCAGCGTGGGGCAGGTGATGGCGCCCAGCCGATCCCACACATCGTGGCCTTGCCGGGCGATCATCTGCTGCGCCTCGCCCCAGACCTGGTCGGGGGTGCGCTCCGTGCTCATCCGGCCCGTCATCACCTGGGCGATGGCCCGGCCGCGTGCGTCCGCGGCCAGGAACTCCGGCGTGAAGCGGGTGTCGAGCAGGAGGGGGTAGCGCGCCAGCTTCTCGTCGATGCTCAGGTCGGCCAGCTCGTGCAACGGGTACGACGACCCGCCGGCACCGCCCGGCGAGGTGCACAGCAGCGCCAGGCGCTCCACCCGCTCGGGTGCGGTGACGGCGAGCTCCTGGGCCACCATGCCACCGAAGCTCACGCCGACGACCCGACACGAGGCCCAACCCACGTGGTCCATGAGGGCCAGGGCATCCGCGGCATGGTCGGCCATGGTCCATGGGGCGGGCGGCGACGTGCTCTCCCCCATGCCACGGTGATCGAAGGCAAGGAGGTCGAACTGGCCGTCGAACGACTTCAGCAACGGAGCGGTCCCCGCCAGCGTGGTGCCCGACCCGTTCAGGTAGAGCAGCCGAGGGCCCGATCCACCTCGGCGGTAGTTGACGGTGAACCCGTTGACCTCGGCGGACGACACGCGCTCATCCTCGCGCCGAGATCAGGGCGACGTCGCGGCGAGCTGCTCCAGGGCGTCGGCCGCCGCAGCCGACCCGCCCGCTGCCGCGAACGAGCGCGAGATCCGCTCGGCCGCCGCCCGCAGATCGGTGTCGGTGAGGGCCTCGGCGATGGCGGCCTGGAGCTCAGGGGCCTTGACCCGGTTGAACCGGACCCGCACGGCGGCGCCGGCCCGAGCCACCTGGTCGGCCACCACCGGCTGGTCGTCTCGGATGGGGGCGACCACCAGCGGCAGGCCCTGGGCGAGCGTCTCGCACACCGTGTTGTGGCCGGCGTGGGAGACCACGGCGTCCATGCGAGCCAGCACCGCAAGTTGCGGGATGCGGGCTCGGACCACCACGTTGGGCGGCGGGTCGGGCACCAGCTCGGGCGGGGCCACGAACACGCCGGTCCAGGGTTGGTCTCGGAACGCCTCGGCGGCCACGGCGAAGAACCGCTCGCCGGCGTCGGCGTTGAGGGTGCCGAGCGACACCAGGACGTTGGTGCCGTCATCGCCCAGGCGATCCCAGGGGAAGTCGTCGTCCTGCTCGACGCGTCCTGCGGTGGCCGGCCCCACGAACCGCACGGGAACGTCACCCGCCGGGGTGCCGTCGAGCGGACCGGTGAGATCCTCCACGGTGTAGGCGACCACGAGGTGAGGCGAGAGCCGCAGGTCGCCCGCGGCCGCGTCCGCCGGGGCGATCCCGTGACGGACCTGGAGGTCGACGCGCAGCTGGTGCATGGCGTCGGCCACCTTTGGGAGCGCGGCCAACGGATCCACCAGCTCGGCGGAGGTGGTGGCCGACGTGGCCCACACCAGGCCCCGACGGCGAGCGACCACCGCGCCGGCCAGGGCCTGCTGGTCCACCACCAACAGGTCGGGCTCGAAGGCGTCGACTGCGGCATCGACGCCGCCGACCATGTGGTCTGCCAAGGGCAGCAGCACGTCTTCCTGGAGGAACTTGAACGCCGCCGCACCCCGCAGGTCGGGCCGACGTTCGCCCATGTCATCGACCGCAGCACCGACCTCGACCGAGGTGGCCGGGAGGAACACCGCACCGTCGGGCAGCAGCGCCTCGACCGAGCCGGGGACGCCGGTCCAGGCGACCTCGTGGCCCCGTTGGGCGAGCAGGCCGGCCACCGAGATCGTGGGGTTGACGTGCCCGGCGAAGGGCGGCACCACGAGCAAGAACCGGGCCAAGGCTCAGGCCTCCGAGGTGGGAACGGTGGGAGCGGCAGGTGGGCTCACCCGTTCGATCCACTCCAGGGAACGCTCCCGCACCAGGTTGCTCTCCTCGGTGAGCAGCGAGTGGCTCCGACCCGGCACCACCTCCAGCACGCAGCCGGGCACCTTGGCCTCGAGCTCTCGGGCCCGATCCAGGATGTCGGACTCGCTGCCGTACATGGCGTAGGTGGGACAGCGGATCTGATCGAGCCAGGTGATGGGCTGCTCGGCCTGCAGGTCGTCGATGAGCGACGTCTCGGTGAGGAACCGCTCGCTGCGCTTGGCCAGGCGGGACAGCTTGCGATCGGCGTTCTCGGCCAGCCAGGTCTGCACCGCGTCCTCGTCCAGCCCGAAGGCGGCCAGGGCCAGGCTCCCGGCCATGTGCTCGCCCCAGCCCTCCACCGCGAAGTGGGCCTCGATCAGGAACAGGCTGGCCACCCGCTCGGGGTGGCGGTGGGCCAGGGCCAGCGACACCACGCCGCCGAAGCTGTTGCCGAACAGGTGGACCGGCTCGTCGATGCCCCACTGATCCAGGAGCGCGACGAGGTCGTCGACGTTGGACTCCACCGAGTACCCCGTGGCCGGCATGTCGGTGCGGCCGTGGCCCCGCAGGTCGTACAGGTAGACGTCGGCCACCAGGGCCAGGGGGTGGGCGAGCGTGTAGTACCAGCTCGACAGGTTGTCGATGACCAAGCCGTGGAGCATCACCACCTTGGGCCGGGCCACCGTGGCCACCGGCGTGCCGTCGGCGCCGGGCGCATCGTCGTGGTGGAGCACCTGGACGTGGAACGACAGGCCGTTGGCCGTCACCTGGGGCACGGCGTCAGCCCTGGGGCGCGGCGAGCGACGAGACCACGAAGTCGACGACCTGACCGACGGTGAGCCCGATGATGTCGTCGAGCTCCATGCCGGCCATCCAGGTCACGAAGTCCACCTGCTCGCCGTAGGTCTCCAGCAGCTTCTCGGCGAGGGCCACGAACTCGATGCTCTCGAGCTGCAGGTCCTGGTCGAACGACGTCTCCATGGTGAGGGGGCCGTCCAGCAGGAGGTCGTCGCCGATCACGTCGGTGAGGATCCCCTCCAGCTCGGCCAGCACCGAAGGTGCGGTGACGGACGTGGTGCTCATGGGGTCCTCACTCTGGAGTGGTCGTGGTGGGTGCTGCGTCGTTCTGGTGATCGTCGCCGATCACGGTCCAGGCCACCACATGGGCGACCCGCTCGCCGTTGCGCTCGGGGCCGAGGACGGTCTCGGTGTCGACCCAGCGGGCGCCGATGCGCACCCGGCTGCCAGCCAGCTCGGCCACCTCGAAGTCGCGGGGTCGGCCTTCCATGCCGGTACCACGAGCCTTGGCCACCGCTTCCTTGGCCGCCCACCAGGCGGTGATGGTGCGGTCGCGCTCCATGGGGTCGGTGGTGTCGAGCAACGTGCGCTCGGCGTCGGTGAGGGCGGTGGCGAGGAAGCTGGGAGGCCGAGGCTCCACCCGCTCGATGTCGATGCCGACGTCGACGCCGACCGCCGCCATGGCCACCGCCAGGCCGTCGGTGTGGGCGATCGAGATGTGCACGCCGTCGGCCAGCGGGCCCTGGACCGTCGGGCGACCGGACTCGTCGTTGCGAACCTGGATCTCGATCGGGAAGATCCGCTCGACGCCCTCCTGCCACCGCAGGTCGCGCACCGCGTCCTTGGCCGCGATGCGCCCCAAGAGCCAGGTGCGCTGCACGTTGGGGTTGCGAGCCTGGTAGTCGACCCGCTCGTCCTGGCCCAGAAACCGCCGCATGACCACGTCGCGCGACGCAGAGTCGGGCCAGCCCTCGCGGACCAGCACCCAACCACCGGGCTGGCGTTCGGCCAGTGCGTGGTCGGCTGGCTCGCGGAGCAGGAGGAAGAGGCGATCGTCGCTCTGGAAGCGGCGGTCCTCCCAGCCCTCGATCCGGCACCAGACCTGCCCGTCGACGGTGAGCTCCAGGTCGGCCCGCACGAGTTGGTCGCCCCACTCGGTGACGTTGACCACGCAGTGGACCTCGGTGCCCGCAGCCGGATGGGGACCCCAGTAGGAGATGCGATCGATCGACGTGGGGAGGACCAGCCGGTCACGGTCGGCCGCGGTGGCCACCCAGAATCCGAACAGCTGGCCGGCGTTGTCCAGCAGGGAACCGGGGAACGGCTTGGTCTCCAGGCGGCCGACCACGCCGTCGGTGCCGAACTCGTCGAATGCCTTGATGCCCTGGTAGGCGGGACCGTGGAACAGGTGGCGCTTCTCGTAGAGGCGCTCGACCGTGACCGGGAGCGGGAGCTCGCCATTGACGGCCACCGCCTTCGGAGCGGGGCTCGCCGCGTAGGCCGGCGCGAGCAGCACGGTGGCCCGAGCATGGCCGTCGATGGCCGAGCGAACCACGGTGATGCCATCGGTCCGGGCATCGGTGGCAGCCACGTCGAGCGTGGCCCGGACCGCGACGTCGGCCGCCGGCTCCACCGCCAGCCAGCGGAAGGCTCGCACCGACTCGATGGCCACCGTCACAGTGCCGGGCACGAGAGCCTCGGCCTCGGTGGCCAGCATCTCGATGATGGCGGTCATGGGCACCAGTGGAAACTCGTCCTCGAGGCAGGGCCAGCCGTCGGGTTGCTCGTAGAAGGCGTGATCGCCCCACCAGGGCTGATCGGCCACCGACAGGTGCAGGACGGTTTCGTGCACGTTCGGGTCGGCCGCGGGGACCGGCGCGGGTGTCGGGGCGATCGGGGCGATCGGTGCGTTGGCTGGGGTCGGGGTGGCCGACCGGGCCTGGGGCGGCGTTGGGGCCGACCGAGGTCGGATCGAACCGGACAAGGACCGCCGACTGCTCTGCGCCGCCCCCAGGACCTCGTGCACCGCGGCGGTGGCCTCGTTCAGTGCGGCGTTGAACTCGGCCAGCAGCGGGGCTGGTGCCCCTGCCACATCAGTCGGTACGTCGGTCCCGATCGAGCCGATCGGGAGTGGGGTGAGGTCGCGGATCAACGGCGAGCCGAGCGGCAGACGGACCGGGTGCCCGGCACCCTTGAGCGCTCCTGCGCCGCGCACCGCGGCGGCCCGCTCCACCTCGTGGCCGAGCGGGGCGAAGTCGATGTCGGCCCCCGCGCTCCACAGGGCGGCCGCCACCCGTCGGAGCTGTCCAAGGCCGCTCTGGCGTGCCACGTTGGCCGCGATGCCGAGGAAGTCCTCGTCACGCAGGGTGTCATCGACGAACCCCATCAGGCTGCCGGTGCCGACCTGCACGAACACCCGGGCGCCGTCGTCGTAGAGGGCGTGGGCCAGCTCGCGGAACCGCACCGGCTCCACCAGGTGTCGTCCCGCCAGCTCGGTGATGGCGGCGGGCTCGTCGGGGTACGGGGCGACGATGGTGGCCGACCACATCGGGATCTCGGCCGGGCGGAGCGGGATGGACCCGAACTTCTCGCCCATGGACCGCACGAATGGGGCGAACAGCGGCGAGTGGAAGCCCGAGCGGAACGGCAGCTCCTGGGCCAGGACCTTGCGCTCCTTCGCCCGTTGCACGGCCTCGTCGATGGATCCGGCGGGGGCGCAGATCACCGACTGGTGCGGGCAGTTGTCGTGCGACACGTAGGCGTCGGGCAGGCCGTCGACCAGCTCTGCGGCCACATCGGCCCCGCAGCCGAGCGCCACGAACACCACGTCGGAGAGCTCGATGGAGCCCGGACGCAGGCCGCCGAGGAATGCCTCCACGTACGAATCGGGGATCATCCCCGAGGCGATCTGGCCCGTCCACTCCCCTAGGCTGTGGCCGGCCATCAGGTCGGGCTTCACTCCCAGGCGCCCCAGGGCGGAGGCGAGCAGTCGGCCGACGGCCACGATGCCCCGCCCCTGGCGCTCGAGGGGCGCCGCGGTCTCCACCAGGCCCTCCCACGGGAGGTCGAGCGCGGCGGCCACGTCGTCGACCTTGGGGTCGAACACCGGCTCCACGCCCGGGAAGAGGAACGCCACCTTGCCGCCCTCGGTGAGCAAGCCGGTGGGGTCGAACCAGACGTCGTTGCGCCCCCGGAACGGCGTGCCTCGCTCGAGCACCTTGCGGGCGAGCTGCAGGCGACGATCGTCGGGGGCCACGATGGCCAATCGGGCCGGCCCACCGGTGGGCACCGTCAGCGACGCGCCGTCGCCCGCAGTCCAGCCGTCGAGCTGTCGCAGCAGATCGGCGGCATCGGCCCCCGCCAGCAGCAGGACCTCTTCGGTCTCGATGCTCGGGCCTGCGTGGTCGCCTGCCGCGTCGACGACGGCATCGCTCGATCGCGCCGAGCGGCGCGAGCGGAGACCCGGCGGCTCAGCCAACACCACGTGGGCGTTGATGCCGCCGAAGCCGAAGGCGTTGACACCGGCCAGCCGCGGCCGGTCGCCCTCCCACGGCTCGACCTCGGTGATGAGCCGGAACCGAGTGTCGGCCAGCGCGGTGTTGGGCTCGTCAACGTGCAGGGTGGGGGGCAGCTCACCGTGGAAGACGGCGAGGGCGGCCTTGGCCAACCCGGCCGCCCCGGCGGCGGGCATGGCGTGGCCGATCATCGACTTCACCGAGCCGAGCCCGGCCCGAGCGCGGGATGCGTCGGCCGCACCGAAGACGGTCCGCAACGTCTCCAGCTCGATCCGGTCGCCGACGGGAGTCGCCGTACCGTGGGCCTCGATCAGCCCGACGTCGGCCGGATCGAGCCCGCTCGCTCGCCAGGCCTGCTCCACGGCCAGCACCTGGCCGGCGGGGGCCGGGCTCATCAGGCTGGCGCCGCTGCCATCGCTGGCCACGCCGGTCCCGCGGATGACGGCGTAGGTCCGGTCACCGTCACGCTCGGCATCGGCCAGCCGCTTGAGCACCAAGATGCCGGTGCCCTCTCCCACCAAGATCCCATCGGCCGCCTCGCTGAAGGGCCGGATCTCCCCGGTGGGCGACAGAGCCCGCAGCTGGCAGAACACGCTCCACAAGGTGAGGTCGTGGCAGTGGTGCACGCCACCGGCCAGCACCACGTCGGCCCGCCCGGACCGCAGCTGGTCGACCGCCTGATCGACCGCGATGAGCGAGCTCGCGCAGGCGGCGTCGACGGTGTACGCCGGCCCTCGGAAGTCGAAGCGGTTGGCGATGCGCGACGCGGCCAGGTTGGGCACCAGCCCGATCGACCCCTCAGGCCGCTCCGGGCCCAGCCGATCCTGGAACTCGGCCTTCATCTGCTGGAGGCGGTCCTCGTCGATCCCCGGTACCAGCGAACGGACGGCCTCCACCAGCTGCTGAGCGGTGCGCACCCGCTGGTCGAGCCGGGCCACGCCGTCACCGATGTAGCCACCCCGGCCGAGGATGACCGCCACCCGTCGGGGGTCCACCCGCTCGTGCACCGCGCCGGCATCGTGCAGGGCGGCCGACGCCGCGCTGAGGGCAAGGAGCTGATCGGGCTCGGCGGTCTCCATGGCCACCGGCATGATCCCGAAGGCCAGCGGATCGAAGGTGGCCAGATCGTCGATGAAGCCGCCGCGCCGGCAGTAGAAGCGATCGGCACCCTTGGCATCGGCGTCGAAGAAGACCGGATCCCAACGGCTGGTCGGCACGTCCGATGTGGCGTCCACCCCGGCCCGGATGTTGTCCCAGAACGCGCCGATGTCGGCCGCGCCGGGGAAGATGCCCGACAGGCCGACGATGGCGATCCCGTCGTGATCGGGCGCCGTGCGCTCAGCCGACACG
>Ga0209023_10007141_pt1 | contig 11538 bp, 11 predicted proteins | sample LakOneMetagenome_FD_187468 | JGI IMG/M metagenome (GOLD analysis project Ga0209023, IMG submission 187468) | Freshwater and sediment microbial communities from Lake Erie, Canada (SPAdes) (version 2) | ecosystem: Environmental > Aquatic > Freshwater > Lentic | place: Lake Erie, Canada...
GGAGACCGTTGGGGTGATGTGAGTTTCGGCAAAGGCACGTCGCTCCGCACGGACGGTTTTCGACTGCGCCGAGGGCTTGGCTTCGCTCTTAACGAACGCCCCGTCTGCGCGCCGTGGGCGGCGGAGGCGACGACCTCCTGCCGGACCGGTACGGGTACTCCTCCCCGCCCCTGAGCCGTCCGGACTCGCACCGGCTCGACTTCGCATCCCCATCGGCGTCTCCGCCTCCGGGTCGCGCCCACTCCCTCCGTTCCCGCCGCCGCTTCGGATCGCCGGCCGAGCGAGCCCCCTGACGACAGGACGGGAGCATTATAGCCGGGGTTTGGGGCGTGCTTGGTTGAGCGGGGCGAGAAAGTCGGAAGGCCGTGAAATCGTTGGGATTGAGGCGGCGGATTGCGATGGCTGGGGCGGAGGCGAGTAGGTCTAACCCACCTTCACCCGCGTCGCCGCTTCCGGAAGGTCCTCCCCGAACGCGCGCTGGTAGAACTCGGCGATCGTGGGCCGTTCCAGTTCGTCGCACTTGTTCAGGAAGGTGAGCCGGAACGACAGCCCCACATCCCCGCCGAAGATGATGGCGTTCTGGACCCAGGTGATGACGGTGCGGGGCGACATGACGGTGGAGATGTCGCCGTTCATGAAGGCGTTGCGGGTCATGTCGGCGACGCGGACCATGGCGGCGATCTTGCGCTTGCCCTCGGCGTCGGCCCACTCGGGCGCCTTGGCGGCGACGATGGCGGCTTCGACGTCGTGTTCGAGATAGTTCAGGGTCGTGACGATGTTCCAGCGGTCCATCTGGCCCTGGTTGATCTGCTGGGTGCCGTGATACAGGCCCGAGGTGTCGCCCAGACCGATGGTGTTGGTGGTCGCAAACAGGCGGAACCACGGGTTCGGCCGGATGACGCGGTTCTGGTCCAGCAGGGTCAGACGGCCCTGCGCCTCCAGCACGCGCTGGATCACGAACATCACATCGGGACGGCCGGCGTCGTATTCGTCGAACACCAGGGCGATCGGCCGCTGGATGGCCCAGGGCAGCATGCCCTCGCGGAACTCGGTGATCTGTTTGCCGTCCTTGAGGACGATGGCGTCCTTGCCCACCAGATCGATCCGCGACACGTGGCTGTCGAGGTTCACCCGGACCAGCGGCCAGTTCAGCCGGGCGGCGACCTGTTCGATGTGGGTCGACTTGCCGGTGCCGTGATAGCCCTGGACCATGACGCGGCGATCGAAGGCGAAGCCGGCGCAGATGGCCAGGGTCGTCTGCGGATCGAAGCGGTAGGAGCTGTCGACCTCGGGCACATGGCTGTCGACCGTGTCGAACATCGGCACGACCATGTCGCTGTCGACGCCGAAGGCTTCGCGCACCGTCACCTTGCGGTGCGGTTCGAACGTCAGGAGGGGATCGGGGGTCGCGTCGAGGGGAGAAGACATAAGGTGCGATTAGCGGAAGCGCACCGGGTGGTCGAGACCCATCCCCACCTTCAACGCCGCATTGAACGCAAAGGGCAGCCGGGCGACGATCGGCGGCACCAGACCCTTGAGCCCGTATGCGATCGGCGAGGTGTTGCGGACGAGGCGGGTCAGGGCGCGAACCCGTTTCACCACAGTGGCGTCGATCGGTTGACGCAGGCGGTGGTAGTCCTCCAGCCGGCCGGTCTCGCCCTTCAGATAATCCTCGGCGCAGGCGGCAAAGACGAAGGCGTCCTCGATGCCCAGATTCATGCCCCGCGCCCCGATCGGGGAGTGGATGTGGGCGGCGTCGCCGGCGAGGGCGATGCGGCCGACGCTCATCCGTTCGACCATCCGGTGCGAGATTTTGAACGCGCTCCGCCAATGGACCTTACCGGCGCTCCAGCCCGCAGGCAGGCTGTCCAGCAGCGGCCCGCCGAAGCCGATCAGGCGGAAGGTCTGGCCCGAGAAGGGCAGGCAGACGAAGGCGCCGTGGCGGCGAAAGTCTATGTAAGCCTCGTGCGGGGAGGGGCCGCTCAGGTCGACGTCCATCAGCTGCCACGGCTCGGCCCAGCCGTCGCCGGGGAAGTCGAGGTTCAGGGCATGGCGAACGACCGAATGGGCGCCGTCGGCGGCGAACAGCAGGGGCGCGACCACGATCTCTCCGTCGGCGAAGCTGGCGGTCACATGGTCGGGGGTCTGGGAGACCCCGGTCAGGGTCTTGTCGCGTTCTGGCGTCACGCCGAGCGCCGCCAGCGCCTCGGTCAGCAGGGCCTCGGTGCGGCCCTGGGGCAGGATGACCATCGGGCGGTCGGCGCCCAGCGCCTTCCAGTCCGGGACGATCCGGGCGAGGGTTCGCCCTTCCTTGTGCAGGTGGAGCGCATGAATGGCTTGAGCCTCGGCCTCGATGAGGGCGGAGACGCCGGCCTCGTGCAACAGGTCGAGGGTGCGCGGATTGACGCCCAGCGCCTTCGAGGTCGGGACGGGGCCGGGCAGGGCGTCGAGGATGCGAACCGCGACGCCCCGTCGGGTCAGGAACAGCGCCGCCGCCAGCCCCACGGGGCCGGCGCCGACGATCAGGACCTGTGCATCAGGGCTCATGCCCCGCAGGCTATTCCGCGGTCAGGTCCACGTCCACATTGCCGCGCGTGGCGTTGGAGTAGGGGCAAACCTGATGGGCCTTCTGGATCAGGTCGTCGATGACCGCCTTGTCGAGGCCGTGGTCGGTGACCTTGATGGCGATGTCGAGGTTGAAGCCCTCGCCGCGGGTGTTCGGACCGATGCCGACCGTGGTGTGGATCTTCGTGTCCGGACCGACCGGGGTTCCCGCCTTGCCCGAGACCAGACGCAGGGCGCCCATGTAGCAGGCGGCGTAACCGGCGGCGAACAGCTGTTCCGGGTTGGTGCCGGCGCCGCCCTTGCCGCCCATTTCTGCAGGCAGGGACAGCAGGACGTCGACCTTGCCGTCGTCGGTGGCCGAACGGCCTTCGTCACGACCGCCGCCGGTCGAGGTCGCGTGGGCCTTGTAGAGAATGTTCATCGGGTGAACTCCTGATCGCCGTCGCGGCGGCTAGTTGTTTATCGCGATAACTAACCGTAGTCCCGGTCCGGGCGGCTGTCGAGCGAAAAGTTTGTGACGAAATCAATTATCGTGGTAATGAATACCATGGACAGGCTTTCCCCGTTTTCACCGTCGCAGATGGCCCTCGACGACCATCTGTGTTTCGCCCTCTACTCCGCCTCCATGGCGGTGACGCGGCTGTACAAGCCCATGCTGGACGACCTCGGCATCACCTACCCGCAGTATCTGGTGCTGAACGCCCTCAAGGACGCCGGTCAGGGAGAGGCCGGGTTTCTGACGGTCGGCGGTCTGGCCTCGCGCCTGTCGCTGGAGCCGAGCACCATCACGCCGCTGGTGAAACGGCTGGAGGCCGCGGGCCTGGTCAATCGCGAGCGCAGCAAGGCCGACGAGCGCGAGGTCCAGGTGCGGCTGAGCTCGGCCGGCGGCGAGGTGATCGCCAGGACCGCCTGTCTGGGCGAGGCCCTGCTGGCGAAATCCGACATGGCCGTGAGCGAGCTCGGCCAGTTGCGGGATCTGGTGAAGACCTTCCGGGCGAAGGTCGCGGCCTGATCCGGGACCGGGCGGGACGGCCTTACCGCGAATTCACTCGGTCGGGACGGCCTCCGAGGCGATAGGTCGGGCCCGTCCTGCCGGAGGCGCGCTGAGGCTGATCGACGCGACCTGGGCCGATTCGCCGGCGGCCTAAGCCGCCAGCCCCGCCTTCTTCAGCGTCTTGTAGGCCTTGATCACGCGAACCAGCTTGGCCTCGGCGCCGCGGTCGCCCTGGTTGTGGTCGGGGTGACAGCGTTTCAACAGGGCGTGGTAGGCGAGCTTGATCTCTTCCTTGGTCGCGCCAGGCTCCAGATCCAGGTCGCGCAGGGCGCCGCCCTCGATCTTGCCGACGCGACGGTCCTCGGTCGGGCTCTGCGGAGCCTGGTCGCCCTTGCGACCGAACAGGCCGTAGCTGTCGCGCCAGGATCCGGTCCCGGCGGTGTTGGCCGTGCCCATCTTGGAGGCGAAGGTCGCGGCCTCCCTGGAGTTCTTGGAGGCCTTCATGTCCCAGGTCGGACGCCCGCCGGTCATGGCCTCGTTTTCCTTGGCCGCCCGGACCTGCGCCTCGTTCATGCCGGCGTAGAAATTCCAGGCCTTGTTGTACTCGGCCGCGTGGGGCTGACAGAATTCATAGAAGTCGTTCAGCCGTTCGCGCGACTTTGGCGCACGAGCGGTCGCCGCCTTGCGGCAGTCGGGATGGTCGCAAGGCTTCTCGCCGGGCTTCAGGCGCAGGACGTCCTGCTCCGCCTCAGCCTCGCCGGCCTTGAGCGGCTTGATCCGCATGTCCTTGAAACGGGGTTTGTATTCGAATGACGCAGCCATTGTCCCAAGTGTAAGGTGGATTTGGACCTCATCAAGGACGCATCGATGCCGGAAGGCCCTATCGCGACGATTATCCGCGAAAAACTGGTTTCAGCGCTGTCACCGACACGCCTGGAGCTGGAAGACGACAGCTGGCGCCACGCCGGACACCATCATGAAGGCGGAATGGACGCCAAACCCGGCGGCGAAAGCCACTTCAACCTGACCGTCGTCTCCGACAGATTCGAGGGGCAGGGGCGAGTCGCACGCCAACGCACCATAAACGCCCTGCTGGCGGAGGAGTTGGCGGGGCCCGTCCACGCGCTTTCGATCCGTGCGCTGACACCCGCCGAAACCGAAAACAAAGCGTTCACTTCGTCTTAGACACTTATACGTAGCGTGTGCCCCGGGCGGTTCAGTTTTCCGGGAATATCTATGGTCGGATCCGAGGGCATCGGCAAAGGGCTTGGCAATGGCGCGGGTGACGCAGCCCAGGCCCTGACCGCCATTCTGCAGACCCAGTACCTGCGGTACCTCATCATCGCCAGCTGGGCCATCGGCCTGCTGGGGACGATCGGCTGGAACAAGGCCCTGACCTGGTTCGTGGTCACCCTGACCGCCGGCGCGATCCGTGGCGCCTTCGAGAAACGCATGGCCGACAAGGTCGGGGCGGGCTGGGGCTTCGTCTTCCCGGCCGTCGCCACGATCACCACCGGCGCCTGGGCCGCGGCGCCGTTGCTGGCCTGGTTCTCGGGCGAGCCCTTCGGCCAGGCCCTGGCCGTCGCCCTGCTGATTTCCGGCTATGTGCTGGTGTTCGCCCAGCTGCGCGGCGCCCCGCGCCAGGCCGTCATCATTTCCTCGCCCTATGGCGCCGCCGGCCTGGTCATCCTGGCCAGCCTGTGGGGCGGACCCCTGTTCTGGCCCTTCCTCACCGTCCTGCCCTTCACCGCCGCCGGGATGTTCGTCCTGGTGACCATGAACATGCTGCGCGAGGAGCGGATCCGCGCCTTCCAGGAGCATCAGGCTCATCTGATCGAGGAGCTGCAGGGCGCCCGCGACAAGGCCGACGCCGCCAACGAGGCCAAGTCGAGCTTCCTCGGCGTCATCTCGCACGAGTTGCGGACGCCGATGAACGGCGTCCTCGGCGCCGCCCAGCTGCTCAGCGCCACCCGGCTCGAAACCACCCAGCGTGACTATCTGTCGATCATCCGCAACTCGGGCGACAACCTCCTGAGCCTGCTCAACGACATCCTCGACATGACCAAGATCGAGGCGGGCAAGATGACCTTCGAGACCGTCGATGTCTCGATCGAGGACCTGCACCGCCGTGTCACCGGTCCCTTCATGGCCCAGGCCGAGGCCAAGGGCATCGACTTCATCGCCCATTTCGAAGGCGAGCAGCCCGCGATCGTGCGCGGCGATCCGCTGCGCGTCTGCCAGGTGATCCAGAACCTGCTGTCCAACGCGGTCAAGTTCACCGAACGGGGCGCGATCGACTACACCATTCGCTCGACCCGGCTGTCGGAGCGCCGTGTGGCCTTCGACTTCGCCATCAAGGATTCCGGCGCGGGCATCAGCGCCGAGGATCTGGCGCGGCTGTTCCAGCCCTTCACCCAGGTGGACGCTTCCTCGACCCGCCGCTTCGGCGGCACCGGCCTTGGCCTGACCATCGCGCGGCGCATGGCCAATATCATGGGCGGCGACATCACCGTGGAATCGGTCGTCGGCGAGGGTTCGACCTTCACCTTCTCGGTCGAGGCCGAGGTGGTCGAATGGACCCCGGTCGTCGCGGCCGAAGCCATCGCGGCCGAGATCGACGAGGGTCAGGCCCTGAGCGTGCTGGTGGTCGAGGACCATCCGGTCAACCGCATGATCCTGGAGGCCTGGCTGGGTTCCGCCGGTCACGCCACAGCCTCGGCGGAGAACGGCCAGATCGCCGTGGACATGGCCGCCGACCAGGCGTTCGACCTTATCATCATGGACGTGAACATGCCCGTGATGGATGGCCTCAGCGCCACCCGCCTGATCCGCGAGGCCGGCGCCAACGCCGAGACCCCGATCGCGGTCCTGTCGGCTTCGGCCCGCAGCGAGGATCATGCGGCGGGTCTGGACGCCGGCGCAGACGCCTATCTGAACAAGCCCATCGACTTCGCCGCACTGGCGGTTCTGATGAACCGGGTCGGCGGCGGACGCACGGCGCTGCGGGCGTCGATGGAACAGGGCGAAACCGCGGCGGCGGCCTGAACCTAACCTTACCAAGGGTGTTCAGACACGGCTCAAGGGCCGGCAGCTAGTCTTTGGGCAAGTCGAAGGTTCGGCTGTCCAAGGATCTCGTCACCATGAAGAAGTTCGTCACCACCGCCATCGCCGCCGCCATGGCCGCCGGTTCGCTGGGCCTGGCCTCGGCCGCCAGCGCCCAATCGTATGGCCGCCCCGATCAGCGCCCTGACCAGCGTCAGGAACAACGCCACGATGCGCGCGATGACCGTCAGGATCATCGTCAGGACCGTCGCGATGATCGCCAGGAGCACCGCCAGGACGCCCGTGACGACCGTCGCGAGTATCGTCAGGACCAGCGCGCCTATGATCGCTATCAGCGGGCCGAGCGCCGTTACACCGCCGGTCGCTGGCAGCAGCCGCGCGGCACCCGCTATCAGGTCTATGGCTACGGCCAGCGCCTGCCGAGCGCGTACAACGCCTATGTCGTGAACGATTACGGCCGCTACGGCCTGCGGGCCCCGCCGCGCGGCTACCACTACGTCCGCAACGGCAATGACGTGGTCCTGGCCGCCGTCGCCGGGGGTCTGATCACCGCCGTGATCGCGGGTCTGTTCAACTGATCAGGCTTGCGTCGCCCGGTCCTTCCCGAGAGGGGAGGGCCGGGATGGCGGCTGTCCCGGTTCCCTCAGCTATCCCGCAGTTTTACATCATTTTACAGCGGTTCTAACTTTAGTCGGATAAACGTTCGACCATGGCTCCACCGCCATCGTTCTTGATGGCGGTGGAGCTGTCGGCTTTATAGTATACGCATTACTGTGTCAGGACAGACATGCGCCGCAGGGCATTCAGTATTCCGGAGATTCCGCCGGGCGTTGTTTTCACGATTCTTGTCGTCGTAGCGGCGACGGCGGTCCTCATCGTGTTCGGATCCGGCTGGCCGCAAAGCCTGATGGCGCGGCTGCAGAGTGGGTCTGACGACGCCCAAATCGAGGCGCGCCTTGTCATCCTCCGCAAAGGTCGGGTGGAGCAGCCGACGCAACCTCTGTCGCACGAGAGGGCCCTGAGCGCCTGTTCGGAGGCTCAGGACTTCGCGGTGCGCGTGGCCCAGCGCGACAATATCGACGACGCCGCCCTGGCGACCCGAGAGATGCGCCGGGTCTGTCAGCCCTATTTCGATTCCGTCGCGCGACAGCCGCCGGCGCCGTAACCGATCGCCCCGCAGCCCCGGAGTGATCGCAGGCCGCCGACATCACGTCTCGTGGCGGCGCATGGCCATTTGATCCGAAACGATTGTGGGCCAGACTCGTTGGCCTCGGGTCGCGCCTGGCGACCCTGTTTCGAATATCGTCTGGACCCTTCGCCTCTTGCGCGCCTTCGCCGAGCTTCTGGATCGCCTGTCCCTGACCGCTTCGCGCAACGCGAAGCTGGTGCTGTTGCGCGACTATCTGAAGGCGACGCCGGATCCCGACCGGGGCTGGGCGCTGGCGGCCCTGACCGGAGACCTGAGTTTCGACGCGGCCAAGCCGGCCATGATCCGGCGGGCGGTCGAGGCGCGGGTGGATGGAGTGCTGTTCGGCTGGTCCTATGACTATGTCGGCGACCTGGCCGAGACGGTCGCCCTGATCTGGCCCGGCGATCCCGACCGGCGGCCGAACCGCGAGCCCGAACTGGCCGAGGTCGTCGACGCCCTGGCCGCCGCCAAACGCAACGAGGTCCAGGGGCTGATCGAGGGCTGGCTGGATGCTCTGGCGCCCAAGGGGCGGTGGGCCCTGCTGAAGCTGGTCACCGGGGGGCTGCGCGTCGGGATGTCGGCCCGTCTGGCCAAGACGGCGGCGGCGATGATCCGGCCCGCCTCGGTCATGGCTCCGCCGGACCCCGAAGGCGGGGAGACGGCGACCCCGCTTGAGCCCGTCGACGCCTCGGACATCGAAGAGGTCTGGCACGCGATCGCGCCGCCCTACGCCGATCTGTTCGCCTGGCTCGAGGGGCGGGGAGAGCGGCCCAGCCCGGACGCGCCGGGTCGGTTCCGGCCGGTCATGCTGGCCGTCGCCGTCGACGAGGCGGTGGATTTTCCGAAGCTGAGCCCCGCCGACTACGCCGCCGAATGGAAGTGGGACGGCATCCGGGTGCAGGCAGTGCGCGAACAGGGCGTGGCCAAGCTCTATTCGCGGACCGGAGACGAAATCTCCGGCGCCTTTCCCGACGTCATGGCGGGGCTGACGTTCGAGGGGGCCATCGACGGGGAGCTGCTGGTCTGGAGAGACGGTGACGTCGCGCCGTTCGGCGATCTGCAGCAGAGGCTGAACCGCAAGACGGTCGATGCAAAGCTGATGGCGGCCCATCCGGCGGCAGTGGTCGCCTATGATTTGCTGGCCGAGGCCGGCGAGGACCTGCGGGGGCTGAGCCTGCGCGAGCGGCGCGCCCGGCTTGAGACGCTGGTCGCGGGCCATTCCGGCGACCGTCTGCACCTGTCGCCGGTGGTCGCCTACGACACCTGGGAGGGGTTGGGCGTGCTGCGCGCCGACCCGCCGGTCGGGGCGGCGGCCGAGGGGCTGATGCTCAAGCGCTGGGACTCGGCCTATGTCGCCGGTCGTCCCAAGGGGCCGTGGTTCAAGTGGAAGCGCGATCCGCACACCCTCGACGCCGTCATGATGTACGCCCAGCGCGGGCACGGGAAGCGCTCGAGCTTCTATTCCGACTTCACCTTCGGCGTCTGGACCGAAGAGGGGGCGCTGACCCCCGTCGGCAAGGCCTATTTCGGCTTCACCGACGAGGAGCTGAAGCTGCTCGACAAGTTTGTGCGCGACCACACGATCGAGCGGTTCGGCCCGGTCCGGTCGGTGCGGGCCGAACGGGACTTCGGCCTGGTGCTGGAAATCGCCTTCGAAGGCCTGAACCGGTCGCCGCGGCACAAGTCCGGCGTCGCCATGCGCTTTCCGCGGATCAGCCGCATCCGCTGGGACAAGCCCGCGCGCGAGGCCGACACCCTGTCGGGCGTCATGGACCTGCTGGACGCCATCGAGAGCGGCGGCGGACGGGTCGCCAGGCTCGGCTAGCGGCTAGTATCGTGCGGTCAGTCGGCCCCGAACGATGTTGTCTGCGAACCGGTCATAGGCGCGGCTGGCCTCTTCCCAGGTGTTGAAGCCGTGGACGTCGGCGATGCTGGTCGAATAGCGGGAGAAGCTGACCGGCAGGTGCTGGCCGTCGGCGGTGATGATCTCGCCCTCGATCGCGACGCCGCCGATGGAGATGCTGTCGATCATCGACAGGCCGGGACGGTCTACGGTCTGTTGAATGGTCGGGCGATTGGGCTTCAGGTCGGTCATCACCAGATTGACCCGGGCGCCCGGGTAGGCGCCGCTGCGGGCCAGGGCGCGTGTGACCGTATTGGCCAGGTCCTCGCGCTGCTCGCGCACGTCGCGCTCGCCCAGTTTGGCGGCGTCCTTGACCAGGTCGCCACCGATGGCGACCGTGACCTGGGGGGCGGGGGCCTGACTGACGACCGGCTGCGCGTGGGCGAGCGACGCGACGGCGGCCGCTGCGGCCAGGGGGGCGAAGAAGGCGAATCTGCGCATGACGAACTCCGTGAGCCCTGTTGGGAACCCTGTGGGGACAAGATGAGCCTCGCGGCCCCGCTCCGCCAGAGGCCGCCTCGAAAAGTGATCCGGCCCGGCCCGTTTATCCCGGTCCGCGCAACCCTTCCGTCTATCCCGGCAGCCGGATCAGCGCCTGCAGCCCGCCCATGTCGCTGCGGGCGAGGGTGATGTCGCCGCCGTGGCCGCGCGCCACGTCACGGGCGATCGCCAGACCCAGACCGACCCCCTTGGAGTTCTGGTTGCGGCTCTCGTCCAGCCGCGAGAAGGGGGTGAAGGCCTCCTCGTGCATCTCGTCCGGGATGCCGGGACCGTCGTCGTCGACCGCGATCTCGAGCCCGCCCGACGGCAGGGCGCGGGCCGACAGTCGGACGTGGTCGCCGTGCGAGGCCGCATTGCCCGCCAGGTTGTTGATCGCCCGCTTGAAGGCGATCGGACGCAGCGAGGCCGTCAATCGGGCGGGCGTCGAGACCTCGACCTCGGCCCCGGCGCGTCGCGCGTCGTCGCCGGCGGCCTTGAGCAGGGCGACGACGTCGACGGTCTGGGCCGCTTCCCCGGCCTCGCCGCGCGCGAAGGCCAAGTATTCGTCGATCATATGCTCCATCTCGTCGAGATCGCCCTTCATGTCGTCGGCGCGCTTGAAGGGCGGGGCGAGGGCCAGTTCCAGCCGCAGCCGGGTCAGGGGCGTGCGCAGGTCGTGGCTGACCGAAGCCAGCAGGGCCGTGCGCTGTTCGATATGACGCTGGATCCTGTCGCGCATGGCCATGAAGGCGGTCGCAGCCTGACGGACCTCGCGCGCGCCGTGCGGCTTGAACCGGGGCTGGATCTCGCCGCGCCCGAAGGCCTCCGCCGCCTCGGCCAGCCGCTCGATGGCCCTGACCTGGTTGCGGATGAACAGGATGGCCACCGACATCAGCAGAATGGTCGCCAGCATCAGCCACAGCACGAAGATATGGGCCTGGGTCGCCACCGCCCGCTCGCGCGGGGCGATGATCTTCAGCACCCCGGTCGGCTCCTGCACCTGGATGTCGATATAGGCGGGGTAGCGCGTCGTATCGAACCAGAAGGGCTGGTCCAGCCGCGCGTTCAGGGCCTTCTCCAGCGTGCGGTCGACGATGCCGATCGGCCCGCGCCGCTGTTCGGTCGGCAGCTTTTCATCCTCGATCAGGGCGACGGAAATCTGCATCGAGCGTTGCGCCCGGTCGGTGATGACGGCCAGGTTCTGCGGCGTCGGGTCGTCGCGATAGCTCTCCGAGGCCCAGGCGATGTCGCCGGCGAGGCCCTCGGACAGGCGGGCGGTCACCCTCTGCCAGTGGGCGTCGAAGAAGGCCCAGGTCACCGCCCCCTGCATGATCAGGATCGGGG
>Ga0209023_10007142_pt1 | contig 11537 bp, 10 predicted proteins | sample LakOneMetagenome_FD_187468 | JGI IMG/M metagenome (GOLD analysis project Ga0209023, IMG submission 187468) | Freshwater and sediment microbial communities from Lake Erie, Canada (SPAdes) (version 2) | ecosystem: Environmental > Aquatic > Freshwater > Lentic | place: Lake Erie, Canada...
ATCTATCGTTGAGGCCGGACCGGACCCCGACAGTGGCGCGGCGACGTTCACCACCACCGAACTGTTCCTGGAACGGCTCGGGTTGACCTCGCTGGCCGAGCTGCCCGACATCGCACCCCTGCTGCCCGACGTCGACGTGATCGACGATCTGAGCGAGAACCTGGAGTCCGAGCCGCGTTTCATGAAGCTGAACTCCCCGGGGCCCGCGGAGGCTGATGCCGGGCCACTGCCCAACTTCGAACTGGATCAGGAAACATGACCGAGAGCAACGAGGGCATACGCCTGCAGAAAGTGTTGTCGCAGGCCGGGATTGCGTCCCGCCGCGTGGCCGAGCGGATGATCACCGACGGCCGCGTCGAGGTCGACGGCCGCATCGTCACCGAACTCGGCACCCGGGTCGATCCCGAGACCTCGGTGATCCGGGTCGACGGGACCCGGGTGCGCCTCGACGACGACCACGTCTACCTCGCGCTCAACAAGCCGCTGGGCATGGTGTCGACCATGTCCGACGAGCAGGGCCGCCCGTGCATCGGCGACCTGATCGAACACCGCGTGCGCGGCAACAAGAACCTGTTCCACGTCGGTCGTCTCGACGCCGACACCGAGGGCCTGATCCTGTTGACCAACGACGGCGAACTGGCCAACCGGCTGATGCATCCGTCCTATGAGGTGCCCAAGACCTACGTGGCCACCGTGGTCGGCAAGGTGCCCCGCGGACTGGGCAAGCAGCTGCGCGAGGGCGTGGAACTCGAGGACGGCCCGGTCAAGCTGGACGACTTCGCGCTCGTCGACACGCTGCCGGGACGGGCTATGGTGCGAATCACCTTGCACGAGGGCCGCAAACGCATCGTGCGTCGGTTGATGGACTCGGTCGGGCTGCCCGTCGAGGCGCTGGTGCGCACCGACATCGGTGCGGTGTCGCTCGGAGATCAGCGACCGGGGAGCATTCGCGCGCTGACCCGCAAGGAGATCGGCGAACTGTCCAAGGCGGTGGGCCTGTGACCGGCGGGGCCGAACGCGGTGTGGTTGTCGCCATCGACGGCCCGGCGGGAACCGGAAAGTCCACCGTCGCACGAGGTTTGGCGCATGCCCTGGGGGCCCGCTACCTGGACACCGGGGCGATGTACCGGATCGTGACGCTCGCGGTGCTGCGTGCGGGCGTCGACATCGACGACCCGGCGGCGATCGCCGCGGTGGACGCCCCGATCACCGTGAGCTTCGACCCCGACGACACCCACGCCTACCTGGGTGACGAAGACGTATCGGTCGAGATCCGCGGCGACGCGGTGACCGCGGCGGTGTCGGCGGTCTCGGCCGTGCCCGCGGTGCGGACCCGGCTGGTGGCCCGGCAGCGTGAATTGGCCGCCGGTGCGGGCAGTGTGGTGGTCGAGGGCCGCGACATCGGCACGGTGGTGCTGACCGACGCCGACGTGAAGATCTTCCTGACGGCCTCGGCGGCCGTACGGGCGCAGCGGCGCAACGACCAGAACGTCGCCGCCGGTCTGCCCGACGACTATCCCGGCGTGCTGGCCGATGTCACCCGTCGTGACGAACTGGATTCCACCCGCGCGGTATCCCCGTTGCGTCCGGCCGAGGACGCGGTCATCGTGGACAGCGGCGATATGACGCAGGAGCAGGTGATCTCCCGGCTCGTCGAGCTGGTGGCCGAGCGGAGCGAGGTGCTGCGATGACCGACGTCGAAGAATTTCCCGGTGACGGGACCTGGTCGGATGAAAGCGACTGGGACAGTGTCGGTTCGGAGTTCATCGACGCCGACGACGAGGCGTTCTCCGGGCCGCCTCCGGTGGTGGCAGTGGTGGGGCGGCCCAACGTCGGCAAGTCCACACTGGTCAACCGGATCCTGGGGCGCCGGGAAGCCGTCGTGCAGGATCTGCCCGGGGTGACCCGCGACCGGGTGTCCTACGACGCGAGCTGGACCGGGCACCGATTCGTCGTGCAGGACACCGGCGGTTGGGAGCCCGACGCCAAGGGGCTGCAACAGCTGGTCGCCGACCAGGCCGCGGTGGCGATGCGCACCGCCGACGCGATCATTCTCGTCGTCGACGCCGTCGTCGGCGCCACCGCCGGGGACGAGGCCGCCGCCAAGATCCTGCGCCGATCCGGCAAGCCGGTCTTCCTGGCCGCCAACAAGGTCGACGGTGAACGCCAGGAGCCCGAGGCCGCCGCGCTGTGGTCGCTGGGCCTGGGGGAGCCGCACCCGATCAGCGCCATTCACGGCCGCGGCGTCGCCGACCTGCTCGACGCGGTTGTCGCCGACCTGCCCGAGGTGTCCGAGCTGGGATCGCGCACCGGCGGGCCCCGGCGCGTCGCCCTGGTCGGGAAACCGAACGTGGGCAAGAGTTCGCTGCTCAACCGGCTGGCCGACGAGGAACGCTCGGTGGTGCACGACGTCGCCGGCACCACCGTCGACCCGGTAGACTCGCTGATCGAGTTGGGCGGGCGCACTTGGCGTTTCGTCGACACCGCGGGGTTGCGGCGCAAGGTCGGACAGGCCAGCGGACACGAGTTCTACGCGTCGGTGCGCACCCGCGGAGCGATCGACGCCGCCGAGGTGTGCCTGGTGCTCGTCGACGCCTCCCAGCCGCTGACCGAGCAGGATCTGCGGGTGATCTCGATGGTCATCGAGGCGGGCCGGGCGCTGGTGCTGGTGTTCAACAAGTGGGACATGGTCGACGAGGACCGGCGCTACCTGCTGGACAAGGAGATCGACCGCGAGCTGACGCAGGTCGCCTGGGCGCCGCGGGTCAACATCTCGGCGAAAACCGGTCGGGCGGTGGCCAAGCTGGTGCCCGCCCTGGACCGGTCACTTCAATCCTGGGACTCCCGGGTCTCCACCGGGCAGCTCAACACCTTCCTCAAGGAAGTGGTGGCCGCCACGCCACCGCCGGTGCGCGGCGGGAAACAACCGCGGATTCTGTTCGCCACCCAGGCCGCCACCCGGCCGCCCACCTTCGTGCTGTTCACCAGCGGCTTCCTGGAGGCCGGCTATCGGCGCTTCCTGGAGCGGCGGTTGCGCGAGACGTTCGGGTTCGAGGGCAGCCCGATCCGGATCAACGTGCGGGTCCGGGAGAAGCGCGGCAACAGCGGTAACAGGAGACGCTGAGCGTTCCCGAGTAGGGTTGCCGCCGTGTCGGTGACCCACATGATCCTGATCGCGCTGGCGGGCATCGGTGCCGGCGCGATCAACTCCCTGGTCGGCTCCGGCACGCTGATCACCTTCCCGACCCTGGTCACCCTCGGCGTACCGCCGGTGACGGCCACCATGTCCAATGCCGTCGGCCTGGTAGCCGGGGGAGTCTCGGGGACCTGGGCCTACCGGCGGGAACTGTCCGGGCAGGCCGACCGGCTGCGGTGGCAGATCCCCGCGTCGCTGATCGGCGCCGGGATCGGTGCCTGGCTGCTGCTGCACCTGCCGGAGAAGGTGTTCACCGAGGTGGTGCCGGTGCTGCTGGTGCTGGCGCTGGTGCTGGTGGTCGTCGGTCCGCGGATCCAGGCCTGGGCCAGGCGGCGGGCCGAGCAGGCCGGGCACGGCGCCGACCACGTCAGTCCGCGCCAGATGGCGGCCCTGGTGGCGGGCACCTTCGCCGTCGGGGTCTACGGGGGCTACTTCACCGCCGCGCAGGGCATCCTGCTGATCGGGGTGATGGGCGCGCTGCTGCCCGAGGACATGCAGCGGATGAACGCCGCCAAGAACCTGCTGGCGCTGCTGGTGAACATCGTCGCCGCAGCGGCCTACACGCTGGTCGCCTTCGACCGGATCAACTGGACCGCCGCCGCGCTGATCGCCGTCGGGTCCCTGATCGGTGGCTGGCTGGGCGGTCACTACGGACGACGGCTGTCGCCGAACGCCCTGCGCATCGTCATCGTGGTGGTGGGCCTGATCGGGCTGTACCGGCTGCTGACGGTGTAGGGCCGGCGGGAATCCGTCGGCCCGTCCGGTTCGTTCCTCGCGGCTCCCTGCATCCCAGGACCGACAAAAAACCCGCCGACTCTGTCGGCGGGAAATTTGTCGGGCTGACAGGATTTGAACCTGCGACCACTTGACCCCCAGTCAAGTGCGCTACCAAGCTGCGCCACAGCCCGCGGGCCCACCGGAATCCAACCGGTGGACGCCAAGAACCATACATCAGCGGTCGGTGGAACTCCGAAACCGGTGCTGGGGTTGGCCACGGCAGGCCGGTATCAGCGGCCGAGCAGATCCGTCAGCAGGGCGATGCGGGCGTCTTCGAGTTCGGGTTGCGGCAGCACCCGTCGCACCAGGGCGGCGCCGTCGAAGATGTTCAGCACGGTGGTCAGGGCCACGGCCAACTCCTCGTCGGGAACCCGCTCGAGACCGGGTGCGGTTCTTGCGGTGCGGAAGATGTTCTCCGCGTACGCGGCGAGGACGGTCCGAAGGGTGGCTCGCAGTGTGTCGTCGGTGCGCGCGGCCACCATCAGCTCATGCCACACCGTGTTGGTGTCGCTGCCCGCGATGTCGCGCAGGATGGTCAGCATCGCCGGCAGCGGCGGCTGGCCCGCCGGAATCTGTGCCACCAGCTTGGCGGCCAGGTCGAGCTGGCGGCGTGCCACTTCCTGTGCGGTCGCCGCCATGAAGTCACTCATGGTGGGGAAGTGCCGGAACAGAGCTCCGCCCGAGACACCGGCGCGCTTGGCGATCACGGCGGCGGATGCGCGCGCGTAACCCAGCTCGATGATGGTGTCGATGCCGGCGTCGATCAGCCGCGCCACGGTTTCCGCGCGCCGTTGCTGCTGCGTTCTGGTCATCTCAGACCGGCGCGTGGTCGCGCTTGGTGCTGCCCGCCCGCAGATACCGACCGGATTTCATCGTCGCGCCGTAGCCGTCGCGGAATCGCCCGGCGCGAAACACCACGGTGCCGCCGACAGCGGTCGCCACGACGGCGTCGTCGTTGCGGTTCACCATCCGGCTCAGGCCACCGTAGAACGGCACCGGGTCCTCGTGGTAGGCGTCGAGTTCCTCGTTGAGCCCCGCGGGGTCGATCACCACGAAGTCCGCGCGATCGCCGTGGCGCAGCGTTCCGGCCGGAACGCCGAACCAGTCGGCCACCTCGGCGGTCAGCCGGTGCACGGCCGCGGCCGTCGACAGGAACGGACGGCCGGCCAGCTGCGCGTCACGAACTCTCTTGAGCAGCCGCAGCGGATAGTTGTAGAAGGCCATATTGCGCAGGTGCGCACCGGCGTCCGAGAAGCCCATGTGAACGGACGGCTCCTTGGCCAGCTTGTCGAGCTGTTTGGGCCGGGCGTTGGCGACGATGGTGGTCCAGCGGACGTTCCGCTCGCCGTTGTCGACCAGCACGTCGAGGAACGCGTCGAGCGGGTGGATGTCGCGCTCGTCGGCGATCTGCCCGAAGGTCTTGCCGATCAGCGCCGTATCCGGGCATTCCACGATTGTGGCGTCGTGGAAATCGCGGTGCCACAGGGTCGGGCCGAGCTTGCGGCGATCGAAGGACTTACGGAACCGGCGTCGGTAGTCGGGATCGGCCAGCAGCGTGTTGCGCTCTATCTGGTCCTTGAGATGCAGCGCGGCGGTTCCGGCGCCGAACTCCTCGAACACCGGTAGGTCGATTCCGTCGGAATACAGTTCGAACGGGACGGGGAGATGCTGGAACCGCACGTTGGCGTTGAGGATCCGGTTGAGGAATCGGGTGCCGGGCCCCAGCAGACGCACTGCGGCCGGCGATGACTTCGCGTCGGCGGAAACCAGCAGGCTCATCCGCACCCCTCGCCGGTGGCCGAACATGCCGCTGCTCTCCAGGAAGAAGTTGAGAGCCTCCTGTGCCCTGGCGACGTTGGGGGCGCTCTGCAGCATCCGGCCTCGCCGGCGGAGTACGGCGATGAGCCTCCGGCGTTCCCGCCAGGTGGCGAACGTCGAGGGCAGGGCCCGAGACCGGAACCGGTCGCCGTCGAGCTTGTCGATCGCCGCGTCCATCCCGGACATGCCGAGCATTCCGGCCTCCAGCGCTTCGTCGAGCCGGGAGACCATGGTCTCCAGTTCGGCCTCGGTCGGTGTGACCCCGCGGGTGGTGGCACGGTCGAGCCCGAGGACCGATGCGCGTAGGTCGGAGTGGCCCAGCATGGAGGCGATATTGGGACCCAGTGGCAGATCATCGAGTGCCTGCACGTAGTCGGCCGGACCTGACCACGTCTTGCGCTGTTCGAGAGCGTCGAGCACGAAGTTGCGCGGGACGGCCTCCACCCGGCTGAACAGGTCGGCGGCGTCCTCTGTGTCGGCGTAGACCGTCGACAGCGAGCACATTCCCAGCAGCACGGTGGTGACGCCGTGGCGCACCGATTCGCGGAGGCCGGGGTCGAGCAGGACTTCGGCGTCGTAGTGCGTGTGTACGTCGATGAAGCCGGGAACGATCCACTTGCCGCCGGCGTCGATGACGTCGGGACAGCCGGCCTCATCGAGCGGTTCGACCGACACGGCCGCGACGATCCCGTCGCGAATCCCCAGAGTGCGGAGCTGTGGGGCCGCGCCGGTGCCGTCGAACCACAGGCCGTTGCGAACGATGACGTCATAGGGCATGGGGCCACGGTAACTTAGAAAGTGAGTGGTTACAATCTTTTCTTGGGCGGCCGGAACTATCCCCACGCCGAATCACGGTACGAATTCCTCGGCTGGCTTGCGCGCCCGTGATCACAGATCGGCCAGAGGGCGGTGGTCGTCGGCGAGTTCGTCCGGATCTACGGGGCGCATGGCGCGAATCAACGCCTTGATGTCGTCGAGCCCGTCCCAGATGTTGACGTTCATCCCGGCCAGCACCCGGTCGGCGCCGTCGAGCCAGAACGCGGTGAACTCGCGGCCCGCCGTGTCACCGCGCGTCACCACCCGCTGATAGCCGGCCGAGTGCCCGACGTACTCCATGCCCAGGTCGTACTGATCGGTGAAGAAGTACGGCAGATCGTCGTACACGGCATCGCGGCCCAGCATCCCGGCCGCCGCGACGGCCGGCTGTTTGAGCGCGTTGGCCCAGTGCTCGGTGCGGATCCTGGTCTCCAACAACGGGTGCCACGCCGCCGCGATGTCCCCGGCGGCGTAGATGTGCGGATCGTCGGTACACAGCGACGCATTGACGAGCACCCCGCCCTCGGCCAGTTCCAGCCCGGCATGGTCGGCGAGTTCGATGTTGGGCGTCGCTCCGACGGCGACCAGCACGGCGTCGGTGTCCACCGTGGTGCCGTCGTCGAGGAGCAGTCCGGTGGCCCGGCCGTCACGGGTGGTGATCTCGGTGACGCCGGTATCGGTGCGCAGGTCCACACCGTGGGCCCGGTGCAGATCGGCGAATACCGCCGCGATCTGCGGTCCCAGTGCGCCCAGCAGGGGCAGCCTGGCGCTCTCCACCACGGTCACCGCCACCCCGCGCTCGCGGGCGACCGCGGCGACCTCCAGTCCGATCCAGCCGCCGCCGACAATGCCCAATCGCGCTCCCTCGGTCAGCGCCGCGCGGAGCGCCTCGGACTCGCCGACGGTGCGCAGGTAGTGCACCCCGTCGGCCTGGGCGCCGGGCAGATCGGGACGTCGGGACCGTGACCCCGTTGCCAGCAGCAACTTGTCGTAGGAGAACGCCGTACCGTCGGCCAGCGTGATCGCCTGCTTGTGCCGGTCCACGCCGGTGACCTCGGCGCCCGGCAGGACATCGACGTCGTGATCGCGGAACCACGCGGCGTCGTGAACGGTGAACTCGCCCAGCGTCGTCTTTCCGGCCAGAAAACCCTTGGACAGCGGCGGCCGCTCGTAGGGCAGTTGTTCTTCGCTGCCCAGCAGCAGAATGCGGCCGTCGAAACCGTTGTCGCGCAGAGCTTCTGCGCCCTTGGCGCCGGCCAATCCCGCTCCGACGATGATGAAGGTGGTTTTTCCGGCCATGATTTCTGCTCCCGTCGGTGCGTCCTCAGGTGAATCCTCGGCCCCCTACCGAGGATGGCCCTGGCCAACGCAATGGTCAACCACGGGCGACGGTGCTGGGATACCCGAGGTGGCGGCCCGCTAAACGAGATGGCGGAGGCCGCAGCCTTGCCTGCGATCCGCCGCCCGGCGGCCGCCATCACCACCGCTTGCTTTAATTGCGGTAATCGCGCGCCCGGGTGGCTGCCCTACCCCGGCGCTGTGCGTACCCGAGGGAGAGGACCACCCCATGACCGACTCCGGCACCGTCATCGACCCGGACAGCCCCGTCGTCGTCACCGGAGCCAGCGGCTACATCGGCAGCTGGATCGTCCGGCTTCTGCTGGAGGCCGGGCACACCGTGCACGCCACCGTGCGCAACCCGGACAAGCCTACCGGCCTGGAACACCTGCACGCCCTGTCCGACCGTCATCCCGGCCGGCTGCGGCTGTTCCGGGCGGACCTGCTGGACGACGGCAGCTTCGACGAGGCGATGGCCGGCGCCCAGCTGGTCATGCACACCGCATCGCCCTTCCTGCTCTCCGGCGTGACCGACCCTCAGGAGGAATTGGTCCGGCCGGCGCTGGAGGGCACCCGCAACGTGCTCGACTCGGTCAACCGCGCCGACAGCGTCCGGCGCGTGGTACTGACCAGCAGCGTCGTCGCGATCTACGGCGACGCCCGGGAGCTCCTCGACGTCCCCGGCCGCGTCTTCACCGACGATCACTGGAACACCACCAGCAGCGTGGACCATCAGCCGTACCCGTACTCGAAGACCGTCGCCGAACGCGAGGCCTGGCGCTATCAGCAGGAACAGGACCGCTGGGATCTGGTCACCATCCATCCCGGGCTGGTGCTGGGCCCGTCGCTGACCACCGCCAGTGAGTCGGCCAGCCTGTCCACCATGAAGCAGTTCACCGACGGCACCCTGCTGGCCGGGGCGCCGGCGCTGACCGTCGGCGTGGTGGACGTGCGCGACGTCGCCGAGGCCCACCTGCGGGCCGGATACACCCCCGAGGCGCACGGCCGCTACATCGTCAACGCCGGCTCGATGACCCTGCTGGAAATCGGAAAGACGTTGCGCGCCAAGTTCGGTCCGCTCTACCCGTTCCCGTGGACGACCGCGCCCAAGGCGGTGATCAAGGCGATCGCCCCGTTGGCCGGGCTCACCCGCAAGTACGTCGACCTCAACATCGGCTACCCGCTGGAGTTCGACAACAGCCGCAGCCGCGACGAGTTGGGACTGACCTACCGGCCGACGTCCGAAACCGTCACCGAACACTTCCAGCAGATGATCGACGACGGCGTGGTGGGCAAACGCCCCGGCGGCCGCTGACCCGCACCCCGTCGATCCGGGTGCGGGCGCTCAGCCCGCCATGAAGGTGTTGTACGCCGAGGCCAACTCACCCGGCAGCACGCTGACGTTGCATTTGCGCTGCACGTCACCCAGCGGTGACAGGATGCCCCGCAGGTCGTGGTACTCCGCCGGGTTCGCGGTGAAGTAGTTGCGCAGGTTCGTCTCCGCCTCGGGCCGCGGCTGATTCATTGCGGCGCTGACCGCCTGATTCGCCCCGGGGTGGCCGTCGAGGTACACCTGCGCGGCCGTCGTGACGGACCCGACGGTGCCCGAGATCTCGCTCGCGCTGCAACCGGCGGCGGGTGCCGCATGTGCCACCGGCACCAGCGCCAACGCCGCACCTGCGATCAGCGTCCCGAACGCGGTCCGGGTCAGATTTTTGCGCACAGCGCTGCCAGAGAAGTTCGTCATGAGTCTCCGTCCTTGCCGTCATGGGCGGGCGACCCGCTGGTCGGATTCGCCCCGTGGCAGAGGGGGTTCCCGTTGCCCCGGTCGGGCAAACCCGCCGGGCGGTGACGTGGCGCACACGGCGGTATCGCATCGGCCGGTGCACGGTACCGGCCACCGCGGCGTCTACGATCACGTCAAACGACAGGCGGAGAATCGATGACAACGGCACCGGAACCCCACGCTCTCATGGAGCGGGTCGGCCACTACTACAAGGCCGATCACCTCTACTCGGTGGACCGCACCAAGGTCCTCGAGTACGCCCGGGCGGTGCAGGACTACCACCCCGCGCACTGGGACGACGACGCCGCAGCGGCGCTGGGCTATTCCGGACTGGTGGCGCCGTTGACGTTCACCGCGATCCCCGCGATGGCCGCCAACCGCAAGCTGCTCGAAGGGGTTGTCGTCGGGTACGAGACCTACGTGCAGACCGAGGAGGTCTTCGAGCAGCACCGCCCGATCGTCGTCGGTGACATCCTGCAGACCGACGTCGAACTGTCCGCCGTGCGCCGCGTCGCCGGCCGCGACATGATCACCATCACCAACACCTTCGTCGACCAGCACGGCGAGAACGTGCACACCATGCACACCACCGTCGTCGGCGTCACGGCCGAGGATGTCGACCCGGGCATCAACGACGCCGTCAAGAAGGTGATGATGCACGACGTCGACTTCGACTCGTTCGAGGCCGCCTCCGCCGACTACGTCAAGACGGTCCGCCCGGACGGGCCGCAACGCATCGCCACCGCCGGTGCGACCCGCGTTCCGGGGTCGCTGAGTTTCGACGAGCTCGCCGTCGGTGACCAGCTGCCGGTGCACCACACCGGGCTGACCCGGGGCGACCTGGTCAACTACGCCGGTGTGGCCGGCGACGTGAACCCGATCCACTGGGACGAGAGCATCGCCAAGCTGGCCGGGCTCCCGGACGTCATCGCACACGGCATGCTCACCCTCGGCCTGGGCGCCGGGTATGTCTCGTCGTGGACGGGAGACCCGGGCGCGGTCACCAAGTACACGGTGCGGCTGTCGGCGCCGGCCATTGTTCCGGCCGACGGACGCGGGGACATCGAATACACCGGCCGCATCAAGTCGTTGGACCCCGACACCCGAAGTGGCGTCGTCATCATCGGCGCCAAGTCCGTCGACAAGAAGATCTTCGGCATGGCGACGATGAACGTCCGCTTCTCGTAACAGCCCGAGCACGAGCACTGGTTCGGCGCGGCGCTGGTCCGACGAGCCGAGCCGGCCCGACCCCTCGGTCGGTGCCGCAGTTGCATCACTGCACTTATGGCGCTCTGCTTTTGTGATTCGCGGCCCGCGCGGTGATTCCTCGCACTAGCGTGCCAGTCGTGAGCAAACCTGCCCGCCTGGCGATGGAGGTACCGCCGAGGCTTCTGGAGGAGCCGTCGGTGGGCGCCGGCGCGGCGGCGGGTGCGTGTCCGTGCGGACGGGCGCGGCGGTGATCGACGACACCGGTGTCGCGGCCGGGCCAACACCGGCCGGCGAAGTCCAGGGCTGGGTCCGCGGCTACCTGCACAACCACCCGATCGCTTCGCTGGAGACCGTGGGCGGTCAGATCGTGCTGGGCCTGCGTGCCATTCAGTACCTTTTCGTCGGCATTTTCCGCGGCCGGTTCAACGTCAAGGAATTCCTCGACCAGATGGCGTTCATGTCCGGAACCGCCTTCACCCCAACGATTCTGGTCACCATCCCGATCAGTGTCACGCTGTCGATCCAGTTCGCCCTGCTGGCCGGGCAGGTGGGTGCCTCCTCGCTGGCGGGTGCGGCGACCGGCATGGTGGTGATCCG
>Ga0209023_10007143_pt1 | contig 11535 bp, 8 predicted proteins | sample LakOneMetagenome_FD_187468 | JGI IMG/M metagenome (GOLD analysis project Ga0209023, IMG submission 187468) | Freshwater and sediment microbial communities from Lake Erie, Canada (SPAdes) (version 2) | ecosystem: Environmental > Aquatic > Freshwater > Lentic | place: Lake Erie, Canada | collected...
ACTTGTTGGTTTCTCCTACCTGCCTGATGAATCTTTCTATCTCTGTATTGTTCTTTGCAGACAGGCTACCCAAAGGAAGAATTGCAAGTACCAACACGCATTTTGAAATGAAACGCTTACAAAAGCTCATATTTCTATTAAATTTTATTAATGGGAAAAGTTAAAATTACGTAAAAAACGCAAAATATATAACAAAGATATTCACATGAATAAATACAACATGCAATGTAAGTGATTATTAATCAACAGTTGATAATGGCTCATGCCTGCTTTTGCGGGAGATAATGTCGCCCAGGCTGATGAAAAATCCAAACACCATTACAAGCACACCGATCCACAATACATTGATGTATGGGAACACCAAAGCTTTCAGGACGATATAGTCATCCTTAGGATCTGTTTGCCTGATCATCAACTCGACAGAAGTGGAATCTCCGCCTTTTATGATCAGGTTAGAGAAACGTGCGTACAAGTCGAGGGACTGGATGGTATCCTCCATATAGGTCAGGTACTGCTTGTTGCGCAGTATATAGATGGGATTAAGTTCCTGTACAGCACCGGAAAGATCATAAGCGGTAAACTTAGCTTTTACAGCAAGGTCGCCATCAACAGGTACATAGCGCTTATCAGTAATATCTTTGCTCAGCCCCTTATAGACCAGGTAGCCATTGCTTACAAATATTGTATCACCCACATTGCTCACCATGTGGCTCTTATAGCTGCTGGTGTCTGATTTACTTTTATCAGTAGCACCATTGATGAAGGTGAAAATGTCCTTATTCCAGTAATGCTGGGTAGATGGATTGGCACTCATACCCTCCTGCCCCTTAGGGTTAATGAAGGCATCAGGATACAAAGTAAAATGCTCCAGCACTTTATTGGTTGCAGAGTCCTTCTTTTCAAAAACCACCTTGTAGTAGATACGCCTGTCTTTGCCTGCTACATCACTATCTCCGATATAGGTAGCATAGTACTCCCCAATAGCTATAGGCACCCCATGAAACAGGATCACATTTTCCCTGTTCTCCTTCAGGTTTTCCTGTTCAGTGGCTTTCTTAAAATCGAACGGAACACCGGTTGTGTTATAAGATATAGCCTGCTTATTGTAAGAAGAGATAAGTATGCCCAGCAGTACGGTTGCAAACCCAAGATGCGCCACAGACGGGCCTAATTTCTTGAATTTTGCTTTCTGAATAACTATGCCATAGTAGATATTTGCCACAATACCGTAGCATGCCGAGAACAGCATAATGCTATACTGCCATGTAGTTATGCGTTGTCCCCAGCCTATCAGACCTGCCATAGCCAATGCTATGAGCGCCGTAACACCTAATTGCTTACCAAGGGTTTTGCCATTGGTGTTTTTGAACTTCATGTACATTACCGTAGCAGAAAGCAAACCAACGATAATAGCCACCCACACCTGTATATTGTTGTAGTGGGTCATAGGATCAGTGGGCGGTGCAAAGTCCTTTCCTGTTATCCACTTTGCCAATGGAGACCATACAGGGATAGAAGTAGTAATAGTGATCTGGATAGACGCAAGGAACAGAATAACAGAACCGATGAACATCCAGAACTCACGCGAGAGTGTTTCTTCCTCAGTCTTGATCCGGGGCAGCTTACGCCACCTTCTGATAAGCATAGCTATTGTTACCAGCAGCAGCAAACCAATGACCACCAATAAATGATAAGTAAGCGCCTTGCCATCGCCGGTAAATGCATGAACTGATGTTTTACCAAGTATACCGGTGCGGGTAAGGAAAGTAGAGTACCATATGAGCAGGTGGGAAAGCGTTAAGAAGATAAGCGTGATAGTCAAAGCTCTTCCTGTACTGCGGTAAACAAGTAATGTGTGTAAGCCTGCGATAAGCACCATCCACGGCACTAACGAAGCATTCTCCACAGGGTCCCATGCCCAGTAGCCACCAAAGTTGAGCGACTCATAAGCCCATGCACCGCCCATCATAATACCGGTACCCAGAACAGCCCCGTTAAATAACGACCATGCTATTGTTGGCTTAACGAAACTTTGATAGTCGCCCTTCCACAATGCTGCAATACAATAAGCGAAAGGAATAAGCGTGGCTGCAAAGCCAAGGAATAATACCGGAGGATGAATGACCATCCAGTAATTCTGTAAGAGGACATTCAGCCCGTTGCCGTCCTGCACAAAGCTCATGTAGTTCGGCATGGCGAATATCGGGGCGTTCTGCATACCGTGGCGAAGCAGTAAGAAAGGAGTGCTGCCTACCTTTATATCGTCGCCGAAGTACAAACCAAGTATCATTGTACCCAGGCATACCTGCACAAGGGCAATAATGGTCATGGTGCGCGTTTCCAGGCTCTTTGCCGTGCGCATAACTACGAGTCCGAGTATGCAGTGCCAGAACATCCACAGCATAAAGCTGCCCTCCTGACCTTCCCAGAAACAAGACAATAAATACTTACCGGGCAGTGAGCGGGATGAATGCTCCCAGGCGTAATGGTATTCAAAAAGGTGGTTGGTAATAATATAGAACAGTGTGGTAAATATGCTGATAATAGCAGCGGTGTGCAACACAAAACCGCTGCGGCCCATGAGCAGCCATTTACTGCTGGCTTCAGGACTGATCTGCTCTGTGCGTGCAGCGTTGAGGTAGCTGAAGAAGCTCAATAAAGAAGCAACGAAAGATGTAATAACAAAAAAATGACCCAGTTGCCCGGGCCCCAAATGCTCTCCTATGAATTGTGTATCCATTTTATCTCGTAAGTGCTAAGTCGTAAGTTGTTATTCATCGCCTTTATCCAATTCCCACACATCCGCGGTAACTAGCTACTCGTTCCCACAGCCACCATATCCTTCTTGTATTTAGAAGGGCATTTCATCTGTATCTTATTACAGTGGAATGTATTGTCCTTAACATAGCCCGTCATCACTATCTGTTCCGACTTTTCTATGTCTCTCGGCTTTTCACCGTTGAATACCACTTTCGTAGTCTGGCCAGCCTTGTCTTTTGCATAAAAATAAAAGTGGTTCAGGTCTACCTTTGGATCATATACCATCTCTTTCTCCTTATCCAAAAATCCGATCACGTAGTAGCTTTTACCAGGTTGTTTTGCAGCGGAGGCAAAGGTTTCATAAGTACTGAAATCGCCAAAAACACTTACAAGTACGGCTAATGCGCCAACCACTAATACCAATAAAACTATATGCGATTTTTTCATGACTTAAAATATCATCCTTATTATGCAAAAACAATTCTCTTGCCTGTCGGCGCAAAGTTAAGGTAAGTTGCTAAAATAATGTTGTTGCATGTGAAACACTTTTAGCGTGCTGCATTATTTAACTTATTGCTAAATAGCTCTTGCCGACAATGAAAATGCCTCATTTGAAGAACAAATGAGGCATTTAGAGAATATTATTAAGCGATAAAACAGGCCGATGAGCCGTTTATTATGGGTTATGAATCGTAACCCTGCTCTTTGCGGTATGTATTGTAACCTTTGTCTTCGTAGCTGGTAAATACGATGCAGAAGTGACCTAACAGCGCCAATGCCCATGCCGCAGTGGTCCAGGCCGGCCAAGGGTAAGCCCAGTGTCCGTCATGTTTATCATACATCATCCATGACAATGCAGTACCTATTGCAAAAACTACGCAATGCAGTGCCAGCATTGATTTATCTTTTCCGGTTGGTTTTATTTTTTGGGCCATTATACTTATTTAGATGCCGCAAAGATAATGCGACATACTGATAAAATAAAGCATGAACTATTTTTTTTCCAAAAGCTTGTTTGCCTTGAATGTAAAAATGTTATTTATTTATGAAAATACATTACAACGTTAAATTTATTTTCTTTTCTTTGCGTAAGAATAACAGAATATGAACGCACTGAGTAAATTACTTTTGTTTCTAATAATACTGGTTACCTTCTCTTCCTGTGTATTTCAGTCAAGGCCTTACAAGCACTGGTACACAAAGCGTGGTGTGCGCTACCCTCATTACCATCGCGGCAATAACTACGGCGGCCGCCATATGTGGGTACATCAGTACAAGACGTATTGATCCATACTGCGTTTAATTAATTATTTACCGGATTCCCTACTTCATTAAACCTTAACAGGCATTTATTGTTCTACATATAGCTGCACGTGCCGGAGTAATTCTGTTTGCAATACAAAGCAGGCAGTGCATATCATTAAAGCATAATACAGACTAATAATATTATCTTTGCACGGTGTTATTGTGGTATAATAGTTGCAATAGCAATGGATAACTGTATAAAAGATCGAACCAGGATGAACAATAGCCACATAGTTGCCTCACTCACATTGATCCTCTTCTTTATCGTTGGTATGCCTGCCCAAAAGGCCAATGCACAATACGACGATGCATATGTATCCTATAACGATTTCTACCAGAATCTTGCCCCTTATGGCCAGTGGATAGACGATCCGAAGTACGGTTATGTATGGGCACCCAACGTAGACGGCAGTTTTCGCCCGTATTACACAAGCGGCCACTGGGTAATGACCGACTATGGCAATACATGGGTATCTGACCTCCCTTGGGGCTGGGCGTGCTTCCACTATGGCCGCTGGACATTTGACAATTACTATGGCTGGTTGTGGATCCCTGGTTCTGAATGGGGACCGGCATGGGTTAGCTGGAGAGAAACTGAGAATTACTATGGCTGGGCGCCGCTTGGGCCAGACTATGCGATCAGCAGTACGATGGACGATTATTACTGTCCTAACGACTGGTGGGTGTTCATACCACCGCAATATATATACACCGGTAACTACTACCATTACTGGTATGGCCCTCGCGGCAATTCCACCATCATCAGGAATTCCCGTTACATACGCAATACGTATCAGAACAACCATGTCACGTACGTATCCGGTCCTAACGTAAGGCAGGTAGAGAAAAATACGCACCAACCTGTGCAGGTGTACAAGCTGAATAGCTCAACCAACCTGACTACACGCGTGCATGGTAACAACATAAGAATGTATCGTCCTACTGAGATAAGGCCGGTGACAACGATAAACGGTAGCCGTGTGCGCCCCCCCAATGTGGTTACTGCACCTCAGCCCGTAAACAAGCCGCAGAGCACCAATGGCAGAACATCATCAACACCTGAATACAGGAACGATATACCTACGCCGGCGCCAAGAAACGCTATAGGCACCAACGTAGCAGAACCAGTGAAAGCAGCGCCAAGGCCACGCAATACTACTAATCCGTATGAGTATGATGTGAACAGGCAGCAAACACAGCCTGCGCCGGGAGAACATATTCCGCAGCAACAAGTACAACCGATACAGCAGCAACAGCAGATGCAACCGCAGCGCCCTCTAAGCAGGCCACAGGCTCCGGTAATGCGGAACGAACCTGCCAGGCAACAACCTGCAGCACCACAACGTGCAATGCCTATGCCAACACCACAGGCGCCAAGACCGGCGGCTCCTGCTCCTATGCCGCAAGCCCGTCCTGTTCCGCAGCAGGCAACATCGCCTGCGAGACCAGCACCGGCCCAATCGACACAACAACGCGAATCATCAGGAAGAAGATAGCCTGAATACCTAATATTGCATTCAAAAACTGTTACCCTGACCGGTAACAGTTTTTAGTTAAAACACCACTACCGATCCCTTTTACTTTTCAATTTCACTTTTCACCATGTCTGTAAAACGCAACGCAGCCCTAGGGTTTATATTTATTACCATACTCATCGATGTCATTGGTTTTGGCATCATCATCCCTGTACTGCCTGCACTGATCAAGGAGCTTACGGGCGGCAACATCACTGATGCGGCCCGCTATGGCAGCTGGCTCACCTTTGCCTATGCGGTCATGCAGTTCCTGTTCTCCCCGCTTATCGGCGCACTAAGTGACCGCTTCGGCAGGCGGCCGGTATTGCTGTTTGCATTGCTTGGCCTAGGTATAGATTATGTCTTCCAGGCATTCTCTCCTACTCTTACATTATTGTTCATAGGCCGTATCATTGCAGGTATCACAGGAGCAAGCTTCACAACGGCAACTGCATACATAGCTGATATCAGCACACCGGAAAAGAGAGCACAGAACTTCGGGCTTGTAGGTGTAGCTTTTGGTATTGGCTTTATTATTGGTCCGGGCATTGGCGGCCTGTGCAGCGAATGGGGTGTGCATATGCACTCTACTGCTACTTTCGATTGGGCCGTACGTTTACCGTTCATTGTTGCAGCTGCATTCAGCCTGCTCAATGTTATTTATGGCTTCTTTGTGTTGCCGGAGTCTCTGCTCAAGGAGAACCGCCGCGCATTTGAGTGGAAACGTGCTAACCCTGTTGGCGCATTATTGAATCTTCGTCGCTACCCTATCCTTTCCGGGTTGGCTGTGTCGTTCTTCCTTATCTATATAGCAGGCCATGCCGTTCAGAGTAACTGGGCCTACTACACTATCTATAAATTTGGCTGGACCAGCCTAATGGTTGGTATATCCCTTTCAGTTGTTGGTGTGCTGGTTGCTATAGTGCAGGGCGGGCTTATACGTGTTACGATACCTAAGTTTGGCGAGAAGAACTCTGTGTACATAGGGCTGTCGCTGTATGTGGTGGCTATGGTATTGTTCGCGTTTGCATCGCAGGGATGGATGATGTTTGCGATCCTCGTTCCATACTGCCTTGGTGGCTTATGCGGCCCGGCTTTGCAGGGCATCATATCTAACCAGGTACCGGCCAATGAGCAGGGCGAACTACAAGGTGCACTCACCAGCCTTATCAGTGTTACATCATTCCTGGGGCCGCTGATGATGAATAACATATTTGCGTGGTTCACGGGTCCAAAGGCGCCATTTATTTTCGCGGGCATGCCGTTTGTTGCAGGTGCCATACTCATGCTTGGTTCTATCTTCTTTGCCATACCATCGCTCAGGCATTATCACCGTTCTCTGCAGGACAAGAAAGAAAGCTAAACCCGACTGTGGTATAGTTGTCGTATATTTAAAGACTTATTACCATCATATATATCAACATGCCGTTCAATAAAAAACTATTGCTGACACTCGTCTTGTTAGCCACATTATTTACAACTCATGGGGTGCGGGCTCAGGTTACTGTTCCTGATACTGTTAAGTGTGGCATATACATTACCAGCATCCATAACATTGATTTCAAGGCGAAGGAATATACAATAGACCTGTGGCTCTGGCTTAAGTACAAAAACAGGAGTTTCGACTTCCTTACGAACCTGGAAATTCCGCAGGCGAAGACCGTAACCAAATCCTTTTCTACTATTGACACTTCAGGGCCTGTTGCCTATCTGCTCATGAAGCTGCAATGCGTTATGAAGGATGAATGGGCTACCGAAAATTTTCCATTCGACCGGCAGAAGCTCCGGTTCTCTGTAGAGAACTCACAATTTGATTCCTCAAAACTTGTATTTTCTGCTGATACATTCGGCAAGCATTTTGATCCTCGTTTTACCCTCCGCAAATGGAAAATTGACAGCCTGGATATAAAGACAGGAACTAAAGTATATGAAACCAACTTTGGCGATACAAGCATCAAAAAGGCGCGTACAGCGTACAGCACTTACAAAGTAAAGCTGGGGATAAACAGAAATGCTATGGGCCTATTCTGGAAAATGTTCCTGGGCATGTATCTTTCATTCCTTATTGCATTTATGTGTTTCTTTATTCATACGGATAGCATTGATTCCCGATTCGGGCTCAGTGTCGGCGCTCTGTTTGCCGTCGTAGGTAATAAGTACATTGTAGATTCTTCACTGCCTGAGTCCTCTACATTCACATTGGTTGACACGTTGCATGGCATCACTCTGCTGTTCATCCTAATTATTATGATCGCCAACTCAATTGTGCTGAAACTGGCAATTAATAAGAAGGCAGACAAGGTGGCAAAATTCGACAATATAGGTGCAAAAGTGCTGATGGCTGTATACATATTGCTTAATAGCTACTTTATCTACAGGGCGAGTCACGCATAGCTATATAATTTATGGGGAGACTGACTACGGACAGCGGTCTAAACTGAAGTTGCAAACCCAGATAACGAGGCATAATAAATCTGCCTGTCATTCCGTTTTTTCTCTTTATTTTGAGCATTATTCACAGATATTTATGGTATTCAGCAGCATAGCTTTTATATTTTATTTTCTGCCACTGTTCTTTTTTATCTACTACCTGGCAGCAAAGCGGTTCAAGAATATAGTAATACTGGCAGGCAGTATACTGTTCTATGCATGGGGTGCGCCTAAGTTCATATTTGTTATCCTTGGCACTACGGTCATCGACTTTTACGTAGTACGTATGATGGATGCCAGCGAACAAAAGGCAAGACGAAAGCTGCTGCTCACCCTGTCGCTTTGCATTAACCTCGGGCTGCTATTCTATTTCAAGTATAGCAACTTCTTTGTAGAGAATGTGAATGTGCTGCTGCATGGCATGGGGATAAAGCCTATGAGTTGGACAAAGTTGATACTACCGATAGGCATATCGTTCTACACCTTCGAAACGCTGACCTATGTAGTAGATGTATACCGCAAAGTACACAAGCCCCTGCGCAACTTCTGGGACTACCAGCTATACATCATACTGTTCCCAAAACTCATTGCCGGTCCAATCATCCGTTTCCATGAGTTTGCCGATCAGATATACGATCATACGTCCTATGAAACGGTAGACAACAGGCTGCGTGGGTTGTACCGCTTCTTCATAGGGCTGGGCAAGAAAGTGTTGATCGCAAATGTAATAGGCGAAGCGGCGGATAAGATATTCGCCTTGCCACATGCCGAACTGAGTACAGGTACTGCATGGTATGGCGCGCTCAGCTACACACTGCAAATATACTTCGACTTCTCCGGCTACTCAGATATGGCCATAGGCCTTGGGTTGATGATGGGCTTTCGCTTTCCGGAGAATTTTAATAATCCTTATACTTCTGTATCAGTCACGGATTTCTGGCGCAGGTGGCACATCACCCTGGGCACATGGATGCGCAACTATCTTTACATACCACTCGGAGGTAACCGGGTTGACAGTAAATGGAAGCTCTACCTGAATCTCTGGATCGTATTTCTCTTGTCTGGTTTGTGGCATGGGGCTGCATGGGGCTTTATCATTTGGGGCGCCTATCATGGCTTCTTCCTGATCATCGAACGTTTGTTCCTGGGTAAGTGGTTGGCTAAGGTGGGAAAGGCCTCGTTCATCTATACCTTTTTCGTAGTACTTATTGGTTGGGTATTCTTCCGTATAGAACACCTGCATGCATCGCTGGAGTTCCTGCAGCGTATGTTTAGCTGGCACCCGGATAATATGAAGTGGATACCTGACACGGAGTACTTTACTATGCTGATTATCGCATTGTTCTTTGCTTTCTTTACACTCCCCACTATTGGGCTGAAGATACAACAGAAGGTATTCTATGCAGATCATCCGGTGAAAGTACATTTCGTTATGGCGTTTGTGACCATATTGCTGCTTATACTTTGTGCAGGCCGCATAACGGTGTCTACCTTCAATCCGTTCATCTACTTCAGGTTCTGATACCATGCAGAGCAGTACAAAGAACGGCTTATTCATTTTCCTGTTTGCGGTGCTATTGTTGCCCATGGTGCAGCAGTATTTCCCGCTGGTAAAAAGTGGTGGGTTAAACGGTTATTTCGCAACTGCACCTAACATTAAATTTTCATGGCCAAAATGGATGAACGGGCATTTCCAGGACAGTGCTGTAAGTTACCTGAATGATAATACAGGCTTCCGGGCGGATATGATACGGATTAATAACCAGGTTGAATTTTCGCTGTTTGACAAGGTACATTCTGAGTGGCGGATACTGGAAGGAAAGCACAATACCGCTTACCAGGATGTATACATCTACGCCTATACCGGCAAAGACTATATAGGCTACGATTCTATATACTGCAGGATGAAGAAACTGCGAGCCATTCAAGACACCCTGGAGCGCCTGGGCAAAACAGTATTGCTGATACATGCACCTAACAAGGCTTATTTCTATCCCGATGATATACCCGATGAACTTGCGAGGACACGAAGTGCAACAACAAATCTGAGTACCTATTTACGTGTTGGCGACTCGTTGGGTATTCACCAAGCAGATTTTAATGGCTGGTTTATGAGCATGAAACCAACCTGCAAGGAGCTGCTTTACCCACGACAAGGATTTCACTGGTCCGTATATGGCTCGTGGCTGGCAGCAGATAGCCTGACAAAATATATAGAGCGAACGCGAATCATACACATACGTCGACCGGTGATGGGCAACATCAATCACACAACCAAAGCACAGGGAACTGATGACGACCTTGCCAAAGGCTTCAACATCATCTTCCCGGTACTTACGGAAATGTTCAGCTACCCCGAGATCACCTACAGCCATGATACCGCACGTCCGAAAGTGATCTATATTGGCGACAGCTTCCTGTTTACATGGATGAATAGCGGCTTTATGGACAATACCAATTCGCAATGGCAGATATGGTATTACTTTCGCTACCTGTTGAACAGCAGCAACCGCACACCTGAACAAACTCCCCTTGGAGATACGGACTGGGTGCAGGAAATAGAGCATACAGACTGCATTATATTCATGTACACGTCCCGTAATCTTGCCCGGATGGGAGATGGGTTCATAGAGCAGGCATATGCACATTATTACCCAAAAAAAGTGAACCCGGAAAACTAAATGGATAATAAACACATAAAGAACGGCATATTCATATTGCTGGTTACAGTTCTTATGCTGCCCCTGCTCAGGCAGTATGTGTTCACATTCCGTATTGGCAAGCTGGATGGTTACTTCAGCGCGGCAACAGATCCGAAGTTTTCATGGAGGGGATGGTGGGATGGCAGCTACCGCGAAAAGAAGAACGAATACCTCAATGATAATATGGGTTTCCGGCCGGAGCTGCTAAGAGTAAATAACCAGGTGGATTATAGCCTCTTCAAGAAACTGCATGCACCATGGCTGGCCCTTGGTAAGGACAACTACCTGTTCCAGACTTTTCACACAGACGAATACTATGGTAATGACTATGTGGGCTATGACACGATAAGAGTAAAGCTGTTGAAGTTAAAAGCCGTGCAGGATACACTGGCAAAACTAGGCACATCACTCGTAGTAGTACATGCGCCCTGCAAGTCTTTCTTCTACCCTGAGTATATAGGTGATGGGTTCCGGCAGGAAAAGAAAACGACCAATATTGAGACCTACTTAAGATTGGGAGACTCGCTGGGCATCAACCAGATAGACATGAATGGCTGGTTTGTGACCATGAAGAATAAAAGCAAGGACCTGCTATTTACCAAGCAAGGTATTCACTGGTCCATATATGGCTCTGTACTGGCGGCAGACAGCTTAGTGAAGTATGTAGAGCAAGTAAGGCACATACACATGCCGCATCCTGTATGGAACGTAGTAGAACACACCACCACTCCCCGCCCCCCAGATGACGACCTTGCAAAAACAATGAATCTTATGTTCCCATTGACGACCGAAGTATTCAGCTACCCGATTGTCAGCTATCCTGT
>Ga0209023_10007144_pt1 | contig 11535 bp, 10 predicted proteins | sample LakOneMetagenome_FD_187468 | JGI IMG/M metagenome (GOLD analysis project Ga0209023, IMG submission 187468) | Freshwater and sediment microbial communities from Lake Erie, Canada (SPAdes) (version 2) | ecosystem: Environmental > Aquatic > Freshwater > Lentic | place: Lake Erie, Canada...
CGCGCTGCGACTTTGCCGATCTCGACGCCATGGCCGATTTCCTGTGGGCGGGCTCCGAACCGCTTCAGGCGCTGGACGGTGTCAGTCGCCGGGCCAGTTCGTCTTTGGCGTCCTGATATTCGGCAGCAAGGCGGGAAACCCGGGCGGCAACGCTTTCGATCGCCGTGATCGCGCCGATCCCCTGGCCCGAGCCCCAGATGTCTCGCCACGCCTTGGCATCGGTCGGGCTGCCCGATCCGAAGTCCATTTTGCTCGCGTCACTGGATGGCAGGTTGTCGGGATCGAGCCCTGCGGCGATAATCGAACTTCTCAGGTAGTTGCCGTGAATCCCGGTGAAGAGGTTGCTGTAGACAATATCCGCCGCGCCGCTCTCTACCACGGCCCGCTTGTATCCCTCGATCGCGTTGGCCTCGTCGGTGGCGATCCACGCGCTTCCGATATAGGCGAGATCGGCCGCCATCGCCTGTGCGGCCAGAATCGAGCGTCCGCTTGCGATCGCTCCTGACAACGCCACCGGTCCGTCGAACCAGGCCCGGATTTCCTGCATGAGCGCGAGCGGCGAGAGCTTCCCGGCATGGCCGCCGGCACCGGCGGCGACCGCAACCAGCCCGTCCGCACCCTTTTCGATCGCCTTGCGCGCGAACGCGTCGTCGATCACGTCATGCAGCACGATCCCGCCCCAGCCATGAACCGCGTCGTTGACGTCCTCGCGCGCGCCGAGCGAGGTGATGACGACAGGCACCTTCCACTTCGCGCAAATTGCGAGGTCTTCTTCAAGCCGCGCATTGGTCTTGTGGACGATCAGGTTGACCGCAAACGGCGCGGCCTTTCCGTTCGGACCGGCGGCAGCGAGCGCGCCGGTGATCTGCCCCAGCCATTCGTCCAGCTGGGCGGCGGGACGGGCATTGAGAGCCGGAAAGCTGCCGAGAATGCCGCTGCGGCACTGCGCGATGACCAGTTCCGGCCCCGAAACGATGAACATCGGCGCGGCGATAACGGGCAGGCGCAAGTCAGCAAGAATCGGGGGTAGGGACATTCGCACTTTCCATGTTGCGATGGACTGCCGCCGCTTAGAGAGGCACCGTAATTCTGTCGAGCCGCGCGCGAGGCATTGCCTTTGCTGAACACATGATCAAAAGCGGGTCAGAGCCGAACCGGAGCCGGTCGCACAACGCGGCGGATTCGGACCCGGCCATTTCTGCAACGGCTCCGAGGAGAGGATTTGACCATGGCGACCGCCCCCATCGAGTTCGATACGTCCGATATCGATCAGTATCTCGGCAAGCCGATTGAATCCTCGCCGCTGCGCGAGCCGCTCGGCAACAACGACATCCGGCGCTGGGTGCATGCGATGCACTACCCCAACCTGGCGCACTACGACCCTGCCTATGCCGCTGAAAGCCGCTGGGGCAAGCTGGTAGCGCCGCAGAGCTTCCCGATCGCGACCGACGATGGCCATGGCACCGCGCCGTCGTGCGTCGGCTGCATTCCCGAATCGCACCTGCTATTCGGCGGTGACGAGTTCTGGCATTATGGCCCGCGCGTGTTCGGCGGGGATGTGATCCACAACGAGCGGATTCCGTTCGACTACACGGTCAAGAAAACCGGGTTCGGCCCGACCTGCTTCCAGCGCGGTGACAATTATTACCGCAACCAGAACGGCGAGCTGATCACCAAGCAGCGTTCGACCGCGATCCGCTATCTCGCCCATGCCGGCGGTGACACCGTCAACACAGCCGAGTTCAACGATCCCGAATGGACCGACGAGGAACTGGACGCTCTGGAAGAGCGCAAGTTCGCGTGGATCCAGATGATGCACGAACTCGGCCATGGCGAACGCTGGTGGGACGACGTCAACGTCGGCGACAAGCTGCCCGAGCGGGTGTTCGGTCCGCACACCATCGCCAGCTTCACCACCGAGTGGCGCTCGTACCTGTTCACCACCTGGGGCACACTCGATCGCCGCGAACTCGATCTCGCCGCGCTCGGCTTCACCGCCGAGATGGCCGGGCACGAGAATGATCCGGTGATGGAGCGGATCAATCCCGAACTGACTGACGGCGCCTATATCGGTCCGTCACGCGGTCACCTGTTCCCCAAGTATGCGCGCAAGATCGGCATGCCCCGCGCGTACGGTTACGGTGCGTCTATGGGTGCCTGGGTGACCGACTATGCCGCCGGATGGGCCGGCGAGCATGGCATGGTCGTCCACTCGACCGCCAACTATCGCGGTCCGGCACTGTGCGGTGACATCACCATCCAGAACGCTGAAGTGGTCGACAAGACCATTGACGAGGAAGGTCGCCACATCGTCCAGATCAAGCACCTGATGACCAGCCAGAAGGGCGTCACCATGTGCGGGGGCATTGCCGAGATCGCGCTGCCGAAGAAGCCGGGCTGACGGTCTGGCCGGGCGCGGCGCCAAGGTTGCCCGCCCGGCCGCTCGATCTGGACCATCATGAAGCTGCCGTTGGCATTCAGGTCGCGGATGCCGATCGCATCGACGAAGGCTTGGAGTCCGGCGAGTACCACCCAAGGAGTGAGGACCGTATGGCCACCGCATCAATAACGCTCGATACCTCGGATATCGACCAGTACCTGGGCAAGGCGATCACGTCGTCGCGGATCCGCGAACCGATCGCGAACAACGACATCCGTCGCTGGGCGCAGGCGATGCACTATCCCAACCTGCTGCACTATGACCCGACGTTCGCGCAAGAGAGCAAGTACGGCAAGCTGGTCAGCATGCAGAGCTTTCCCTGCGCGGTCGACGACGGCATGGGCACTTCGCCCGCGTGCGTCGGCTGCATCCCCAATTCGCACCTGCTGTTCGGCGGCGAGGAGTGGTGGTTCGAGGATCGTCGGATCGCGGCCGGAGACTGGATTTTCAACGAGCGCATCCCGCTCGACTACACCGTCAAGAACACCGGCTCATTCGGGCCGACCTGCTTCCAGCGCGGAGACAACTTCTACACCAATCAGAATGGCCAGCTGCTCGCCAAGCAGCGTTCGACCGCGATCCGCTACAACGCAGCCGCTGGCGGTGAGAGCGTCAACCCCGCCGATTTCGACGAACCCGACTGGACCGACGCGGACCTCGAAGCGCTCGACGAACGCAAGCTCGCGTGGATCATGATGCTGCGCGATCTCGGCCACAAGCAGCGCTGGTGGGACGACGTCAATGTCGGCGATCAGCTGCCCGAGCGCGTGTTCGGCCCGCATTCGATTTCGAGCTTCATGACCGAGTGGCGCGGTTGGCTGATCAACACCTGGGGCGCGGTCAATATGCGCAAGCTTGATCTGCTCGCGCTCGGCTTCACCCCCGAAATGGCCGGGTACGAAAACGATCCCGACATGGCGCTGATCAATCCCGAGCTGACCGACGGCGCGTACTACGGTCCCTCGCGCGGGCACCAGTTCCCCAAGTACGCGCGCCGCATCGGCATGCCGCGCGCTTACGGCTACGGCGGCGCGATGGGTGCCTGGGTGATCGACTTCCTGTCGGGCTGGGCAGGCGAGCATGGGTATGTCGCGCACTCGGTCGCCAACTTCCGCGGCCCTGCGCTCGCGGGCGACGCCACCGTCCAGACCGCCGAGGTCGTCGACAAGACCGTCGACGAGCAGGGCCGACACCTGATCCATGTTCGGCACGCGATGAAGACCCAGACCGGCTCGACGATGGCTACCGGCACCGCCGAGATCGCGTTGCCGAAGAAGCCGGGCTGATCCCGAACGAAAGTGGGCGGCGCGGATGAACCTGCACCGCCCGCTATCCGTTCAGGCTGCCGCCGCGTTCGCCGCGCTCACACCACAGGAACGAATAGAAGTTTCTGTTCTCCCAAGGGAGTTGAGGTCAGTTGTGCCAAGGGATTTTTGAGAACCGCCTGAAACCGTAAAAGACGAAGGGCGCTACATATAGCCACGTGGCAAAGGCCATCCAGATGATGACACCTTCCACTGTGCTCGCTGAATCGAAGTGCGGGGGCAAAAGAGGAATCACGCCTGCGAGCACCAACCACGGCAACAGCGGAAGCCAAGTGGCGATCCATAGCGCCAGCAGCGCGCAGTAAATCAACCAACCGGCCCAGCGTCTCAACATTTCACACTGCGTTCGCCGCGCTTAGCACCGCTCTTACGCTGGCGGTCGCGATATCCTCGTCGATGCCGACGCCCCAGACGGTCTCTCCGTCCGGCGTAACGCATTCGACATAGGCGGCGGCGCGTGCGTCCGAACCCTTGCCCATCGCGTGCTCGGAATAGTCGCGCACTTCGAGAGTCACGCCGAAGCTTTGCGCCAGCGTCGTCACGACCGACGAGATCAGCCCGTTGCCCCGGCCCGAGACCGACTGCACCCGGCCATCGACACCGATCTTGCCGGCGAACACCCGGCTGCCGTCGATTGCGCGGGTTTCCTCGTAATCGACCAGCTGGAAATGCTGCGGCTCGTCGAGCCGGTAGACCCGGCGGAACACGCTCCAGATATCCTCGGCGTGGAGTTCGCGGCCGAGCTCGTCGGCCAGTTCCTGCACATGCTTGGAGAAATGCGCCTGCATGCGCTTGGGCAGCTTGAGGCCCTGATCCTGCTCGATCACCCAGGCGAAGCCGCCCTTGCCGCTCTGCGAGTTGACCCGGATCACCGCTTCGTAGCTGCGGCCGAGGTCGGCGGGGTCGATCGGCAGGTAGGGCACCGCCCAAAGCTCGTCGTTGCGCTTTTCCTGCGCGGCGAAGCCCTTCTTGATCGCGTCCTGATGGCTCCCCGAAAAGGCAGTGAACACCAGTTCGCCGCCATAGGGATGGCGCTCGGCGACCGGCAGCTGGTTGCAGTATTCGACCGTCTGGATGACCTCGTCGATGTCCGAAAAGTCGAGGCCGGGTTCGACCCCTTGCGTGTAGAGATTGAGCGCGACCGTCACCAGGCAGCAGTTGCCGGTGCGCTCGCCATTGCCGAACAGGCAGCCTTCGACGCGGTCTGCGCCCGCCATCAAGCCCAGTTCGGCGGCGGCGACGCCGGTGCCGCGATCGTTATGCGTGTGCAGGCTGATCACCGCGCTCTCGCGGTTGGGCAGGTTGCGGCAGAAGTATTCGATCTGGTCGGCATAGATGTTGGGCGTCGCTGCCTCGACCGTCGCCGGCAGGTTGAGGATGATCGGGTGTTCGGGCGTCGGCTGCAGCACGTCCATCACCGCCTCGCAGCACTCGATCGAGAAATCGAGCTCGGCGGTGGAGAACGTCTCCGGGCTATATTCGAAATGCCACTTGGTCTGCGGGAAGCGCGCGGCCTGATCGCGCAGCACTTTGGCGCCGCCGACCGCGATGCCCTTGATCTCGGGCTTTTCCATGCCGAACACGACCTGCCGCCACAGCGGCGAGACCGCATTGTACATGTGGACGATCGCCGCATGGACGCCGGCGATGCTCTCGAACGATGTGGTGATCAGATCGGCGCGCGACTGGGTCAGCACTTGCACCAGCACGTCTTCGGGGATGCGGCCGGTATCGACGAGCCCGCGAATGAAATCGAACTCGGTGGCGCCGGCACTGGGAAAGCCGACCTCGATCTCCTTGAGGCCGATCTTGACCAGCAGATCGAAGAACCGGGTCTTCTTCTCCGCGCCCATCGGATCGATCAGCGCCTGGTTGCCGTCGCGAAGGTCGGTGGAGAGCCAGCGCGGGGCCTTGGTGATGGTGCGGCTGGGCCACTGCCGGTCGGGCAGGGCGATCGGCTGGAACGGCCGGTATTTGACCGAAGGATCCTTGAGCATGGTCATGTCTGGCAACTCGACTGGAAATCTGCGCTGATCGAAGCTGGGCTTCGGGGTGATCGCTGGTCCCTTGAGCGCTGCGCCGCGCCCGATCGACGCGTCAGCTCACGCCCAAGGGCGGATAAGTCGCAGGGTAAGGCCAAGCCGGACGATCATGCCCGCGCCTATGGTGAATGACGCTCCGATTGTAAAGCAAAAGCGCGCAATTGCGGGGCGGAACTTCTGGAAGATCGCGTTGGGACGGCATGGCGAATCTTTGGCGGCGAATGGCATTTCCGAGGGTCTTTCGGCGTCAATTCAAAGGGTTGCCGTGTAGCGGCGATCTTCACTGGTGTTATCCTGCGGATCGGGCGCTGTAGGACAGCGCAAAGTTCTCGCCGATGTGCAGAAACGATTGCGTCCGGCCTATCAATTCGATAATTCGACAAATATCGAATTAATGAGGTGAGTCCATGCAGTCATCGCAAGCAGTGCGCGCACTCGGCGCGCTGGCGCAAGAGCACCGGCTCGCCGTGTTTCGCCTGCTGGTGCAGGCGGGGCCGGACGGAATGGCGGCGGGCGCGATTGCGGAGGCGCTGGCGATGCCCGCGTCCTCGCTGAGCTTCCATCTCGCGCAACTGACCAATGTGGGCCTGCTGGCGCAGCACCGTCAGGGGCGCTCGATCGTCTATGCGGCGGACTTCGCTGCGATGAACGCGCTGATGGGCTTCCTGACCGAAAACTGTTGCGGCGGCATTCCCTGCGCGGTGGATGCCGGCTGCAATCTTCCCGAAACCCAGCAAAGGACCGTGGCCTGATGCGCTTTCACGTACACGTCGGCGTTGCCGACATCGCCAAGTCGATCTCGTTTTACAACACCCTGTTCGGAACCACTCCTGCAGTGGTCAAGGACGACTACGCCAAGTGGATGCTCGACGATCCGAAGGTGAACTTCGCGATCTCGCAGAAGTGCGGTGCGGCCAAGGGGATCGAGCATGTCGGCCTGCAGGTCGAGGATCAGGCGCAATTGCAGGACGTCTATTCGCGGTTGCGCGATGCGGATGCGCCGCTGCTCGAGGAAGGCGCGACCACCTGCTGCTATGCACAGTCTGAAAAGAGCTGGATCGCCGATCCCGACGGCGTGTTGTGGGAAGCGTTCCTGACCACCGGGGAAAGCACGCAGTACGGGGAAAGCCCCGATTTCGCGCAACTGGCCTCGGCCGGTGCGGCGGACAATGCCTGCTGCGCGCCGGCCATTGCCGCCGCCCCGACGCGCAGCTGCTGCTGAGAGGATAGCGATGAGCCAGACACCGTTTCGCGTGCTGGTGCTGTGCACCGGCAATTCCGCCCGCTCGATCCTGGGAGAGGCGATGCTGAACCTGCTTGGGGAAGGGCGCATTGCCGCCTGTAGCGCCGGCAGCAAGCCCAAGGGTGCGCCCCACCCGGGCGCGCTTCGCCTGCTGGAGCGCAAGGGCATCGACACGTCCGGCTTCCGCTCCAAGAGCTGGCTCGAATTCACCGAAGAAGGCGCACCGCCGATCGATCTGGCGATCACCGTCTGCGGCAACGCGGCAGGGGAATCCTGCCCGGTGTTTATGGGCGCGCCGCTGAAAGCACACTGGGGCCTGCCCGATCCTGCGGATGTCACCGGCGAGGATGCCGAGGTCGATGCCGCTTTCGAGCAGACCTGGCACTGGCTGGAAATGCGGGCGCGGGCACTGCTGGCGCTGCCATTCGAGACGATGAACCGCCAGCAACTCGCCACCGAACTTGCCGAAATCGGCCAAATGGAAGGAACTGCGTGATGGCGACGATGGCCATGGAAGCGCCCGAACCGCGCCTCTCGTTTCTCGACCGTTACCTGACACTGTGGATCTTTGCGGCCATGGCGCTGGGGATCGCACTGGGCTCGCTTGCTCCCGCTGTTCCCAGGGCGCTCGGCGCTATGTCGGTGGGCTCTACCAGCATCCCCATCGCGATCGGGCTGATCCTGATGATGTTTCCGCCCCTTGCCAAGGTGCGTTACGAGCAACTCGGCCAGGTGTTCCGGGACGGCAAGATGCTCGCATTGTCCTTCGCATTGTGCTGGATTGTCGCACCCGCGTTCATGTTTGCGCTCGCGGCACTGCTGCTTCCCGACAAGCCCGAATACATGACCGGGCTGATCCTGATCGGGATCGCGCCCTGCATCGCGATGGTGCTGGTCTGGAACCAGCTTGCCAAAGGCAGTCCGGAGTATGTGACCGGTCTGGTGGCGTTCAACTCGCTGTTCCAGATCGTGTTCTACGTGCCTTACGCCTGGTTCTATCTGACCGTGCTGCCGCCGGTGTTCGGACTGACCGCGCATGTCGTGGACATCGATTTCGGCACCATCGCGAGGGCCGTCCTGACATATCTCGGCGTCCCGTTCCTGGCTGGCTATCTCGCTCGCCGCACCCTGATCAAGGCGCGGGGCACGCAATGGTACGAAGAAACATTCCTGCCCGCGATCGGGCCGGTGACGCTGGTGGCGCTGCTGTTCACCATCGTCGCGATGTTCAGCCTCAAGGGCGGCGAAATCCTCGCATTGCCGATTGATGCGCTGCGCGTCGGGTTGCCGTTGGTGATCTTTTTCGTGGTGATGTTCGTGTTCGCCTTTGCCAGCGGGCGCGCCATCGGCGCCGATTACCCGCGCACCGCGGCGCTCTCGTTTACCGCTGCGTCCAACAACTTCGAACTCGCGATTGCCGTTGCCATCGCGGCGTTCGGGTTGGCCTCTCCGGTAGCGTTTGCAGCGGTCATCGGGCCGCTGGTCGAAGTGCCGGTGCTGATCGCGCTGGTGAACCTCGCGCAATGGTTTGAAAGGCACTGGTTCGGCCGGGAGGCGTGACCTGCCGTCACCTCGTTGTCCGCACCCGCCCGCTGGCATGTTGGAGGCGACCGAAATTCGATAGTTCCATCACCGCACCGGATCGGTGCAAGTGCCGCTCCGATTGTGCCTAAACCGAGTGATTACCTGTCGACGAGCTGTGGAAAACTCCATATCCCGTTGTTTCGTCGTGGTTAACTGCGCCGAGTTTGGGGGCCTGTTGGTCATTTCCGGTGGGCCGGGTTGGGGAGGGTGTGCTGAGCGGATTGCTGCCCGAGTTGCCTCCCGGCGCGTTCGACCGGGTCGACGAGGCGGATGACGGTGCGTTCTATGCGCCGCCGCGGCTGGTCCATCATATCGACGACGGCGCGATCGCCGCGCTCGGCGATTTTTACGACCGGGTGCTGCCCAGGGACGGGGTGCTGCTCGATCTGATGTCGAGCTGGGTCAGCCATTTGCCCGACGATTTCCCCGCCGCCGTGATCGGCCACGGCATGAATTCCGCCGAACTTGCCGCCAATCCGCGCCTGTCGCGCTGGTTCGTCGGCGATCTCAATCGCGATCCGGCGCTGCAGCTCGACGACGCCAGCTGCGACGGGGCGATGTGCTGCGTCAGCGTGCAGTACCTGCTCCATCCGGTCGAGGTGTTTGCCGAGGTCCGGCGGGTTTTGCGGCCGGGAGCGCCGTTCGTCGTCAGTTTTTCCAACCGCTGCTTCCCGACCAAGGCGGTGGCGATCTGGCGTTCGCTCGATTTTCGCGGTCACGCGGCGCTGGTCCGGCTCTATTTCGAGCGGGCGGGGTTCAAGGACATCACGATCAACGCGCTGGCGGACGGGATATACAGCGATCCGCTCTGCGCGCTGGTGGGCAGGGCCTGAGCGCGTTCGGGCTATCCCCGTTTCACCGTCAGACTTGAATCCCTCTTCCATCGCCGGGCCATCGGTGGGACCAACGCGCATGACCGATATCCGCCCCTTCACTCTCGCCATTCCCGACCACCAGATCGACGATCTCCATCGCCGGCTCGATGCCGCGCGCTGGCCGGAGAAGGAAACCGTGGCCGACTGGTCGCAGGGCACCCCGCTGGCCGCGCTTCGCGAACTCGCCGGATACTGGCGCAGCGGTTACGACTGGCGGCGCTGCGAGGCGAAGCTTAACGGGCTCGGCCAGTTCGTTACCGAGATCGATGGGCTCGACATCCACTTCATCCATCGCCGCTCGCCGCATCCGGGCGCGGTGCCGCTGATCCTGACTCACGGCTGGCCGGGGTCGGTGGTCGAATTTCTCAACGTGATCGAGCCGCTCACCGATCCGGTCGCATTCGGCGGACGGGCCGAAGACGCCTTCCACGTCGTCGTGCCGTCGCTGCCCGGGTACGGGTTTTCGGCCAAGCCCGTCGCCACCGGCTGGGGCGTCGAGAAGATCGGCCAGGCGTGGGCGCAGCTGATGCGGCGGCTGGGTTACGAGCGCTGGTTCGCGCAAGGCGGCGACTGGGGCGCGATCATCACCACGGTGATGGGCGGGCAGGCGCCAGAGGGGCTCGCGGGCATCCACACCAACATGCCGATCGCGCGGCCGACGCCCGAAGACCGCGCCGACCCTGCCGACGATGTGCGGCAGGCACTCGAGGCTGGTGCGCGCTACAACGCCTGGGATTCGGGCTATTCCAAGCAGCAAAGCACCCGCCCGCAGACGATCGGTTACGGTCTCGTCGATTCCCCGGTCGCGCTGGCCGGGTGGATTTACGAGAAGATGTATGCGTGGACCGACAACAAAGGCCGGCCCGAGGATGCGCTGTCGCCCGACACCATCCTCGACAACATCATGCTCTACTGGCTGAGCGCGAGCGGGGCGTCGGCGGCGCGGCTCTACTGGGAAAGCTTCGGCGCCATCGCCAGTTCGCAGCCGGTCTTGCTGCCATCGGGGATCAGCACATTCCCGCGCGAGATCACCAAGGCCCCGCGCCGCTGGGCCGAGCGAATCCTGCACAACATCGTCTACTGGAACGACGTCGCGCACGGTGGGCACTTTGCCGCGTGGGAGCAGCCGGAACTGTTCGTGAACGAAGTGCGGAGCTGCTTCCGGCTGATGCGGTAGCTTAACGCGGCAGCGCCGCGTCCAGTTTCGCCAGATGCTCGGGAGCCAGTTCGAGCGATACCGCCTTCACCAGATCGGCAAGCTGTTCGACCGACGTCGCACTTGCCAGCGGCGCGGCGATGCCGGGCTGGGCGTTGATCCAGGCAAGCGCGATTTCGGCATGGGCCGCGCCGGTATCGCGCGCTACCTCGTCCACAGCCGCGAGCACGTCCCAGCCGCCAGCGGCTGCTGCGGCATCGAGCGCATAGGCACGGGTGCTGCCGGTCCAGTCGCTCGCGTCGCGGTACTTGCCCGACAGGAAGCCCGATGCCAGCCCGAAATAGGGCATGACCGCAATGCCCCGCGCAACGCACAGGTTCTGCAACGCGCCTTCGTACTGGCTGCGGCTGACGAGGTTGTATTCGGGCTGCATCACCGTGAACCCGGGGCCGCCGGCTGCCTCGGCGGCATCGGTCAATTCGGCGAGCCGTGCGGCGGTGTAGTTCGATGCGCCGAGCGAGCGGGCCTTGCCGCTGGTTACGGTTTCCACAAAGGCTCCGGCCACTTCGTCAAGCGGGGTCAGCGGCTCGTCGCGGTGGGCGTAGTAGAGATCGACGTAATCGGTGCGCAGCCGATCGAGCGAGCCGTCGATGGCCGCTGCCACCTTGTCCGGCGCCAGCGCGCCCGGCGGGCCGCCCATGCCGGTCTTGGTGCCGACCAGCATGTCGCTGCGAACATTCCGATTTTCCATCCACTCGCCAAGCACGGTCTCGGACTCGCCGCCCTTGTTGCCGGCGATCCAGGAGGTGTAGCCCTCGGCGGTATCGATCATCCGTCCGCCGGCCTCGTAGAATGCGTCAAGCACCTCAA
>Ga0209023_10007145_pt1 | contig 11535 bp, 11 predicted proteins | sample LakOneMetagenome_FD_187468 | JGI IMG/M metagenome (GOLD analysis project Ga0209023, IMG submission 187468) | Freshwater and sediment microbial communities from Lake Erie, Canada (SPAdes) (version 2) | ecosystem: Environmental > Aquatic > Freshwater > Lentic | place: Lake Erie, Canada...
GCAGGCGCAGGGCATTGCGGAAACCTTCGAGCGCGCCGCCGCCCTGCACGCCATAGCGGCCCGCGGCGAGGTCCGCTTCCGCCTGGCGGTTGAAATCCCAGGCCTGGTCGGCGATATCGACGCGCGCGAGGAAGGCCTGGACCTGCTTCGTCTCCGGCGCGGCCACGCGCGCCACCGCGGCGACCCCATGCGCCTGGCGCAGCGCATCAAAGTCGTCATCGGCCCCGGCCAGCGCGGCGTCGCCCTGCGCCAGCAGTTTCGCCATCGCCCGGCCCAGGTTGTCGCGCGCCTTCGCATCGTCGGGATGCACGCGGAGGATGGCGAGGTCGATCGGGATCGCCGCATCGGCGTCTTCGGCCAGGTGTCCACTGGCCACAGCGCGCGCGGCCTTGCGGCGCAATTCGGGAAGGCCGGCTTCGTCCACCGCCACCGCCGGCGGTGTCCAGGTCAGCATCGCCGCGATGCTGTCGTCGCCGGCGATGGTCACCTCGCCCGCCCCGCGTTGCGTGCTGGCCGCCACGTCGCGCCTGGCGTCGACCGAAGCCTGCGGCACGGGCGCGCGATTGCACGCGGCGAGCGCGAAAACGAAGGCGACGATGGCGGGTTTTGCGCGCAAGCGGCCTCCTGCGATCCTCCGCGCACGGTAGGTCAGGCGCCGCGTGGCGGCAACTCGTTTGCCGGTTCGCCGCGGCCTCGGTACCCTGCCTCCGCATGGATGCGACGCACATGGCCGGAACCCACTGGATCGACGACCCCGCGGAACTCGCGCGGCGGATCGCATCCTGCAAGGGGCGCGTCGGCCTCGATACCGAATTCATCCGCGAACGCACCTACTGGCCGCAGCTCGCCCTGGTGCAGGCCGCCACCGGCGACGACATCCTGCTCGTCGACATGCTCGTCCCGGGGATGCCGGCCGCGCTGGCGCCGCTGCTGCGCGACGCTTCGATCGCGAAGGTCATGCACAGCGCCAGCGAGGACCTGGTCGCGCTGCGATACGCCTGCGGCTGCGTTCCGAAACCGCTGTTCGACACGCAAATCGCCGCCGCGCTGTGCGGCATCGGCGCTGGCATGGGCTACCAGCGCCTGGTCGCGGACATGCTCGGCATCGCCGTGGACAAGGGCGAAACCCGTTCCGACTGGCTGCGACGCCCCCTGTCCGCCCAGCAACTCGATTACGCGGCCGACGACGTGCGCCACCTGTTCGCGCTGCACGACCGGCTCGATGCGCAACTCGCGTCGCTCGACCGCGGCGAATGGCTGCGCGAGGATTGCGCGCGCATGGTCGATGCGGATGCCGGCGGCGAGGATCCCTGGCCGCATCTCGCGCTGCGCGCCGCGCAATTCCTCGATGCCGATGCGCAACGACGACTGCTGCGGCTGCTGCGCTGGCGCGAAACGCAGGCGCGCGACAGCGACCGCCCGCGCAACTGGATCCTCGACGGCGAACTCGCGGTGCTGCTGGCGAAGAATCCGCCCAGCGATGCGGCCGCGCTGCGCAGGTCGCTGGAATCGCGCCCGAAGTCCCCATTGCGCCTGTCGAACGCGATCTGGAACGCGCTGTCCACGCCGCTCGCGGACGAGGCGGCGATGCCGCTTGCGCGCGACGACGAAGGCGACCGCAAGACCTTGCGCCGCCTGCAGGACGCGGTCGCCGAACGCAGCCGCGAACTCGCCCTTCCCGATGGCGTGCTCGCCTCGCGGCGCTGGTTGCAGGCCCTGCTCGAACAGAAGCAATGGCCGCCCATGCTCGCGGGCTGGCGTCGTGGCCAGCTCGAACCGGTGCTCGCGCCGTTGCTGGCCGGCGACGCGGCCAGCACCGCGACCGCCTGATCGCGAATCGCCGCGACGCTCAGCGCGTGGTGCCGGCCAGCCGCGCCAACGCCTCGGCCCGACCCCTGGCGAGATCCACCATCGGGCGCGGCGGATAACCGTTCGGCGAGCTGCCGCTTTCCCACGGCGCGTGGATCGCCTTGGCGTCGAGCCCGCGCAATTCCGGTAGCCAGCGCCGGATGTATTCGCCATCGGGGTCGAACCGGCGCGACTGCGTGACCGGGTTGAACACCCGGAAATACGGCGCCGCGTCGACCCCGGTGCCCGCGACCCATTGCCATCCCAGCGCGTTGCTGGCGAGGTCGGCGTCGACCAGCGTGTGCAGGAACCAGTCCGCGCCGTGCGTCCAGTGCAGCCCCATGTGCTTGGTCAGCCACGACGCCACCACCATGCGCACGCGGTTGTGCATCCAACCCTCTTGCCACAACTGGCGCATGCCCGCGTCCACCAGGGGCACGCCGGTGCGGCCGCGTTTCCATGCCTCCAGCCCCTCCGCGTCCTCGCGCCAGTCCATTGCATCGAAGCGCGGGTTGAAATTCTCGCGGATGCTGCGCGGCCAGTGGTGCAGCACGTAGTAGGCGAATTCGCGCCAGCCCAGTTCGGCGGCGAACTTGTCCGCCCCGGCGCCGCCGCGCCCGCGCGCCGCGGCCAGCACGCGTCCCGGGCCGATCTCGCCGAAATGCAGGTGCGGCGACAACCGCGACGTACCGTCGACCGCCGGCTGGTCGCGGGCCTCGGGATAGGCGTCGAGCCGGTCGAGGAATTCCTGCAGGCGTTCGCACGCAGCCGCTTCGCCCGGCGACCACGCGTCCCATATCCCGCGGTCCCACGCCGGCCGCGGCGGCGCGATCGTCGCCGTGAAGCGCCGTAGTGCTTCGGGCAACGGCACGCAGGCCAGGCGCTCCGGCGGCGGGCGTTCGCGCAGGCGCCAAGTCGGCATCGCCGCCTTCAGGAACGGCGTGAATACCTTGTAAGGCGCGCCGGACTTGCCCAGCACCGAGTCGGGATCACCCAGCAGCCGCCCGGCCGATCGCCGCAGCGCGACGCCATTGCCCGCGAGCGTCGCCGCCAGCCGGGCATCGCGCGCGTCCGCCGCCGGTTCGTGCAGCGCCGAGACGTGCACGGCGTTCGCGCCACACGCCGCCGCGGCCATCGGCAGCAGGGTTTCCGCTGCGCCGGCGAGGATGTGCAGGCGCCCGCCGCGGCGTTCGATGTCGGCGCCGAGCGCGGCCAGCGATTTGCGCAACCACGCGCGGCTCGCATCGGCCGCGCGTTCGCCGGCTTCGTCGATGTACAGCAGCAGCAACTCGTCGTGCGCACGGCACGCGCGATCCAGCGCCGGATGATCGGCCAGGCGCAGGTCGCGCCGGAACCAGAAGATGCCGCGGTTCATGCGCGCAGTATCGCCCGCTCGCGCGCCTTCAACGGCTCGTGGCCGCGGACTGCGGCACCATCCGCAACTTCGTGGTGTCGTAGCCGAGCGCGCGGATGCGCGCGATCGCGGACTCGAGTTCGGCCTCGGGCAGGCTCGGGGTGCGCGCCATCAGCCACACGTAGTCGCGCTTGCTGCGGCCGACGATCGTGCGCGAATAGTCCGGGGCGAGGTCGACGATCACGTACTCGGCCTTGATCGGCCACACGAACTGCATGCCCCAGACGGCGTTGTGCGTCCCCGGCACCACCCTCCCGACCGGCTCCATCGTTTCCAGCGGCGCATCGAAACCGCCGTCACGGAAGCGGAACGTGGTGCGGATGCGACCGTCCTCGTCGAGGCGATACGACTCGACCGCGTCGTAGGCCTCGCGCTCGGGCCGCGAGGGAATGTGCGCGATCACGTACCAGTCGCCCATGAAGCGCGGCAGGTCGACCGACGCGACCGGCGGGATCGTCGGCGGATGCGTGGCGCAGGCCGCGAGCCCGGCGGCCACGAGCGGGATCCACGCCAATCGCCGTTTCATGCGGCCTCCTTCGCGAAGCGGTAGTGGGCGACCATCCATTCTCGGCCGTGGTCGTAGCCGAACAATTCCGCGCATGCCATCCAGAACATCCGCCAACGCTGGAACCACAGGGGTGCCGCATCCCCGTAGGCCTCGCGCAGGATCGGCAGGAGTTCCGCGCGATGCGTGTCCTGGTTGCGCAACCAGTGGTTCGCGGTGCGCTGGTAGTGCGTGCCGTCGACCAGCCAGCGGTCCTCGATCCGCAGCGCATCCTGGAACCAGAGCAGGGTATCCGCCGCCGGCATCAGGCCGCCGGTGAAGAAATGCCGCCCCATCCAGTTGTCGTCTCCATCGGTTTCGAACGGATAGGCCAGGCTGCGGTGGCAGAAGATGTGCGCGAACAGCTTGCCGTCTGCCCGGAGCCAGCGACCGATCCGGTCCATCAAGGTGCCGTAGTTGCGCATGTGTTCGAACATCTCGATGGAGATGCAGCGGTCGAACGCGGCCGCCGGCAGTTCGAGCCGGTTCGCGTCGCAGGTCAGGACGCGCACGTTGGCGAAGCCGCGTTCGCGGCAGCGCTGCTCGATGAAGCGGCGCTGCGGCGCGGAATTCGAGACCGCGACGATGCGCGCGTCCGGGTAGCGCTCGGCCATCCACAGCGTCAGCGAGCCCCAGCCGCAACCCAGTTCGAGGATGTCCTGGCCATCGGCCAGCTGCGCGCGCTCGCCGTACAGCGCGAGCATCGCCTCCTCCGCCTCGCCCAGGGTCTCGCGCCCGGTCGGGTAGTAGCAGCTCGAGTACTTCAGCCGCGGCCCGAGGCAGCGTTCGAAGAACGCCGGCGGCAGCTCGTAATGCTGGCGGTTGGCGGCGTCGGTATGGATCGCCACCGGGCTGCGGCGCAATTCCGCGACCAGCGCGGCACCGCGGCGCGCAGCCGCGGCCGGGTCGCCTGCGTGTTCGTCGCGCAGGCGTTGCGCGCACAGGCGGCGGATGCCCATGCGTACCACGGCATCGGGCAACAGGCCGCGTTCGGCCCAGCCGGGCAATCCCGCGGCGGGACGGTCGCTGGCGAGTTCGAACGCATCGGCGGTGGCGTTCATCGATCCTCCTTCGGAAACCACGGGAACAACATCGGGGTGCTGCGCTGGTAGCGGGCGTAATCCTCGCCGCGGCTGCGCAGGGCCTGCGCCTCGGTGAAGGGGATGCCGCTGATCCAGCGCAGGAATACGTACATCAGCAGCGGCCCGATCCATGCCAGCCATGCGAATGGGGATCCGACCGCAAGCAGCACGTAGGCGAACCAGTGCAGCCACTCGAAGAAATAGTTGGGATGGCGCGACCAGCGCCACAAACCATCGCGACAGGTTGTGCCGCGATTCGCGGGATCCGCGCGGAAACGCGCGAGTTGGCGGTCGGCGATGGCTTCACCGGCGACGCTGGCGAGCCACACCGCGATGCCGGCGATGGTCCATGCGTTCCAGGATTTGACCGGATTCGCCGCCACCGCGAGGAACGGCAACGAAAACAACGCAACCAGCAGCGCCTGGAACTGGAACATGCCCAGCCACTTCAGCGGCGCGGCGCCCCAGCGTTTGCGCAATTGCGCGTAGCGGCCATCCTCGGCTTCGCCGCGCACGCGACGCAGCAGATGCAGGCCCAGCCGCAGTCCCCATGCGCCGCCGAGAACGGCGAGTACGGCGCGCGGCAAGGTGGCGCCTCCACCGGTGGCCGCCACCAGCAACGCGGATGCGCCGAGGCCTAACGACCACACCACGTCGACGATGCCGGCATTGGCAGTGCGTTGTTGCCGAGCCCAGGCGATGCCCTGTGCCATCGCCGCCAGCGCCCAGACCAACGCGAGTTGCTTCCACGGCGTCATGCGCGCGCTTCCGCGGTGGCACGCTGCACGCGGGGCCGTCCCGACGCGACCCGCAGCAACAGGGGCAGCGCGATCGCCCATGCGCTGCCGAGGTAGAGCAGCGCCGGCCATGCAGGATCGCGGAAGGCGAGCGCACCGAATCCGCGCGCGGCGCCGAGATAGGCCAGCGGACCGCCAACGGCAGCGAACGCGGCCGCGAGCCAGGGGTGCGGCGCGAACCACGCCATCGAATGGTTCATCGTCATTGCGAACGCGCCCCACAACAACACGATCCACGCCGGTGCCGGCAAGGCGGGAAACGCGGACGCATACGCGAGCAGGCCAGCCCTGGCGGCGATGCCGTCCACGAGCAGGCCGCAGGCCAGCGCGGCCAGCAGCACGCGTGCGTCCGCGGCGCGCGTCCACGAAGCGCCCCACTGCACGGCGATAAAGGCCACGCACGCGAGCATGCCGACCCAGGCACGTCCGTGGCCCGCGCTCCAGGCCACCGCAAACCAGGTCGCCTGGTAGCCGAGCAGGTTCGCCCATAAGCCCATATCAGGCCTCCAGCAGTCCGGGGAGATAGGAATCGCCGCGATAACCGGGCTTCGCCATCAGCAGGTGCGCGACGCCGATCGTGCGTTCTAGGAAGCCGCCTTCGCAGTACGCGAGGTAGAACTCCCACATGCGCAGGAAGCGTTCGTCGAAGCCCTGCGCCCGGATCTCCCCGCGGTTCGCGAGGAAGCGCCGGCGCCAGTCGTGCAAGGTGCGCGCGTACGACGGGCCGAAATCCTCGAGGTGCACCAGCGCAAGGTCGCTGCTGCGGCTCTTCGCCGCGAGCATCGCCGCGATCGAGGGAATGAACGAACCCGGGAACACGTGGCGCTTGATGAAATCCACCGTGCGCAGCGCTTGCTCGTAGCGATGGTCCTCGATCGTGATGGCCTGCACCAATGCCAGCCCGTCCGGCCTGAGCAGGTGGCCGAGGGTGGCGAAGTAGGTATCGAGGTATTGCGGGCCGATCGCCTCGATCATCTCGATCGACACGAGCTTGTCGTATTCGCCGCGCAAGTCGCGGTAGTCGGAAAGCAGCACCGTCACTCGCCCATCCAGCCCGGCCTCGGCGACGCGCTGCGAGGCCAGCGCGTGCTGTTCCCTCGAGATCGTGGTGGTGGTCACCCGGCAGCCGCGGGTACGGGCGGCGTGGAGGGCGAAACCGCCCCAGCCGGTGCCGATCTCGAGCACATGGTCGTCGGCCCCGATTCGCAGCTTCTCGCAGATGCGATCGAGCTTGCGTCGCGAGGCTTCTTCGAGCGTATCGCCGTCACCGGCGTACAGCGCCGAGGAATACATCAGGTCCTCGGACAGGAACAGGCGGAAGAACGGATTGCCGAGGTCGTAGTGCGCGGCGATGTTGCGGCGCGCGCCATCGCGGGTATTGCGCCGCAACGCGTGCAGCGCGCGCATCGCCCAACCGCCCAGCCGCGCCGGCCCGCGCTCCATCGCATCCAGCAGGTCGCGGTTGCGCACCAGCAGCCGCACCACGCCGACCAGGTCGTCGCAGTCCCAGGCGCCGTCCATGTAGGCCTCGGCTGCGCCGACGCTGCCGTTGCCGGCCAGCGCGCGGTAGAGGGCGGGACCGTGCACCGCGAGTCGCGGAACCTCGCCATGTGCGGCCTCGCCGATGCGATGCGTGCCGAGCGCATCGGACAATTCGACGCCCCCGCCGCGCAATGCATCGAGTCGACGCAGCAGGCGTGCGCGCAGCAAGCGGTCGAGCGCGCCGTAGCCGGCGGCGGGGGCATGCGCGATGCTGTTCATCGCCGTGTCTCCGGTTTCGAAGGATGGTCGTGGACCGGCGTGCGCTTCAGCCACAGTCGCAGCGCCTGCCAGTGGATGCCGGCGATCACCTGCGCGGTCATCAGCGGATAGCGCCACAGCACGCGCGCAAGGTTCCGCCCATCCAGCGGGCGCCGCTCGAGCGCGAGGGTCGCGTCGAACTCGCGCCTGACGCCGTCGAACACGTCCATGTGCACGCGCAGGTCCTCGCCCGGCGCGGTGAACGACCATGCATAGCGCCGGTCCAACGGCAGGAACGGCGACACATGGAAGGCCTTGTCGAAAGTCCACGCGAGCGCCCGCCCACGCGCTTGCGCGCCGGACAGCGGCAGCACGTAGGCATGGCGTTCCTTCCACGGGGTGTTGGTGATCTCGGCGACGATGCTGTGCAGCGCGCCCGCGGCATCGTGGCAGTAGTAGAAGGCGACCGGGTTGAAACCGTAGCCCGCGTAGCGCAGGTGCGCGAGCAGCCGCACCGGGCCGCATGGGCGTTCGCCGGTCGTGTCCTCGATCCGGTCGCGCACCGCCTCGGCCAGGGGCTGCGCGGGATCGCCGAGGAAATCGCCGCGCCGGAACTCGGCCAGGTTGCGCCGATCCCGCGACCACAGCCAGCGCCCTCGGAACGCTTCGTCGACTTCGTCCAGGTCCAGGTACAACTGCGCCATCCGGTATTCGAAGGCGTGCGGGCGCGGCGAATGGCGGCGATGGCGCACGCGGCCTTCATAGATCGCACTGGCAAGCGCGTTCATGCCGCGGCCGCCGACAGCAGGCCCGCACGCGGCCATTCGACCCCGAGCGCGTTGGCGACTTCCACGCCGCTGCGCATGCCGTCCTCGTGGAAACCCCAACCCCAGTACGCGCCCGCGAACCAGGTGCGGTTGGCGCCCTGGATCTCGCGCTTGCGCGCCTGCGCGGCGACTGCGGCGTGGTCGTGGACCGGATGCCGGTATTCGCGGCGAGCGAGGATCCGCGCCGGGTCGATGTCGCGCGTGCGGTTGAGCGTGACCACCAGGGGCGTGTCGCCCGGCAAGCCCTGGAGCAGGTTCATGCAGTAGCTGACCGTGCAGGCCTGCGCGGGATCGGCCGGCACCCACGCATTCCATGCCGCCCATGCCTTGCGCATCCGCGGCAGCAACCGCGCATCGGTGTGCAGCACGGCTTCGTTGGCCTGGTAGCGGATCGCGCCCAGGATGTCGCGCTCGGCATCGCTGGCATCGCCGAGCAGCGCGAGCGCCTGGTCGGAATGGCACGCCAGCACCACCTGGTCGAAGCGTTCGCTGCCCTCATCGCAACGCACGATGGCGGCGTGCGCGTTGCGCACCACGCCGCGCACCGGGGTGGAGAGGCGCTTGCGCAACTTCCAGCGCGCGGCCATCGCCTCCACGTAGCGGCGCGAACCGCCCCGCACCACCCGCCACTGCGGCCGGCCGGCGACCTGCAGCATGTGGTGGTTGGCCATGAAACGGACCAGGTACCGCGCCGGGAATCCGAGGATGGCGGCCGCCGGCGACGACCACAACGCGCTCGCCATCGGCACCAGGTGCAGGTCGCGGAACGCTGCGCCATAGCGGCCGGCGGCGAGGTATTCGCCGAGCGTGGGGCCAGGCTCCTCGCCCTCCAGCAACGCCGGCGCATCGCGGTAGAAGCGCGCGAGGTCGCGCAGCATGCCCCAGAAGCGCGGCGAGGCGAGGTTGCGGCGCTGGCAGAACAGGGCGTCGAGGGACGTCGCGTTGTATTCCAGCCCGCTCGCCGCGTCCTGCACCGAGAAACCCATCGTGGTCTGCTGCGATTCGACGCCGAGTTCGTCGAACATCCGCGTCAGCAGCGGGTAATGCACCGGGTTGTGGACGATGAAACCGGTATCGACGTCCAGGACGCGGCCGTCGAGTTCGATGCGGTGGGTATCGGCGTGTCCGCCGAGATAGTCGTTCGCTTCGTACAACACCACTTCATGCCGGCGCGACAACAGCCACGCCGCGGACAAGCCGCCGATGCCGCTGCCGACCACCGCGATCCGCATGTCAGCGGCCCGCCTTGTCCAGCACCCACGCCGGCACCGGCTTGAGGCCGTGCACCAAACCCACCGCCTGCATGGCGCGCAGGCCGTACCAGGTCAGGTCGATTTCCCACCAGCGGAAACCCTGGCGCGCGCTGCCCGGGAAGAAATGATGGTTGTTGTGCCAGCCCTCGCCGAAGGTGATCAGCGCGAGCAGCCAGTTGTTGCGGCTGTCGTCGCCGGTGGCGTAGCGCCGGCGTCCCCAGCGGTGCGCCAGAGAATTGATCGTCACCGTCGCGTGGAACAGCACCACCGTGGACACGAGGAATCCCCATACCAGCAGTTGCGGTCCGCTGGTGCCCAGTGCCGGCGCCCAGCGTTGCAGCGCCGCGCCCAGCGCGTACAGCGACACCGCCAGCGCCACCGGGATCGCGGTGTCGTAGCGGTCGAGCCAGCGCAGTTCGGGGAACGCGAGCAGGTCGCCGATGCGCGAGGGGTCGGTGCGGAAGCCGGCGCGGGTGAGGAACCAGCCGGCATGGCTGCGCCAGAAGCCCTTGCGCGGGGTATGCGGGTCCTGCGGCGTGTCGGCGTGCACGTGGTGGTGCCGATGGTGTGCGGCCCACCACAACGGCCCGCGTTGCACCGAAGCCGAACCGAGGACGGCGAACGCGAACTGCACCGGGCGCGAAGTGCGGAAGCTGCGATGCGAGAAATAGCGGTGGTAGAAACCGGTGATCGCGAACATGCGCGCGGCGTACAGGCCGGCGGCGATCCACAACGCGGTGGCGGATACGCCGACCCAGGCCACGCCCAGGCAGGCGACGTGCATGCCGATGAAGGGCGCGGCACGCAACCAGTCGATGCGTTCTGCATCCACCGGGTCCGTCCCCCGGGCGCCGGCGCTGGTATCGAACCAGGATCGCAACGCGGCGCCCCGCGCGGGGCGATCCGGGGATCCAACGGGGGCCCGCCTGGCGTTCATCCGCATTTCCGTTCGCATGCGGATGCATACGCACGGTCGCGGCAAACGGATGCAGCGGCTTCAGATCCCGAACACGGGTTGCAGCGCGCGGGCCAGCCAGCCCGGGAACCGCAGCGGCGCATCCAGCGCGGCGACGCAGACGCAGGCGGCCCCGGGCAGGATCACCGGCTGGTGCTCGATGTCGGCATCGAGGTCGGCGACGTCGCCGGCGGCGAAGCAACCGAGCGAATCCTGGTAGGCGCCACTGAGGATCTGGGTGATTTCGCTGCCGCCGTGGCCGTGCACCGGCATGCGCTTGCCGGGCGCTATGCGCAGCATCAACAAGGTGCCCCCGCTGGGCCCGCGCACGCGGATGAAATGCCGGCCCGGCCCCATCCAGCGCCAGCGCAATCCGCTGTACTTGCTGCCGAAATACGGGTGCAGTGGCGTGGGCAGGCGATCCGGATCCGGATCGGGCTCCGAAGCGGCTTCCCGCCACGGCGTCGACGCGGCGGCGGCAGGCTCGCGGTCGAGGCGCTGCAGCATGTCCGCGCGCAGGCGTTCGCATTGCGCCTCGGCCGCAGCATGCACGTGCTGGTGCTCCAGCAACAGGCCGCCGATCCGTTCCGCGCGCGCGACCGCGCGCCGGCACTCGCCGCATGCCTCCAGGTGGATGGCGACGATGGCCGCGGCTTCCGGCGCGATGGCGCCGGCCGCATGGGCGAGCACGGTGGCCGGATCGAGGTGGTGGCGCGGGTTCATGCTTGCCCTCCCAGTTCGCCTTGCAGGCGCAGGAAGGCCCTGCGCAGGTGGGATTTCACCGTTCCGAGCGGCATCCCGAGTTCGGATGCGATTTCCTGGTGGCTCTTGGCTTCGAAATACGACATCCGCAGCAAGCGCGCCTGCACCGGCGGCAGTGCATCGATGCGGCGTTGCAGTTGCACGTGCTCGGCGTAATCCTCGGCCGCGCTGCCTTCATGCCCCACTTGCAGGTCGGCTTCCCGTTCCGCCTCGCGGTCGCGCGCATGCCAGCTTTCGCGGCGAACCCGGTCGATGTGCAGGTTGCGGGCGATGCGGAACAGCCATGTGCTCACCGCGCTGCGGGCGGGATCGT
>Ga0209023_10007146_pt1 | contig 11534 bp, 10 predicted proteins | sample LakOneMetagenome_FD_187468 | JGI IMG/M metagenome (GOLD analysis project Ga0209023, IMG submission 187468) | Freshwater and sediment microbial communities from Lake Erie, Canada (SPAdes) (version 2) | ecosystem: Environmental > Aquatic > Freshwater > Lentic | place: Lake Erie, Canada...
CCCGCCTGCGCATCAAGCGCATGGAGACGCCGGCCGACTACAAGGAGATCGAGAACTCCATCGCCCAGGTCGTCCAGCAGAAGAAGGAGGCCGTCGAGGCGCAGAACTTCGAAGAGGCCGGTCGCCTGCGGGACAAGGAGAAGGAGCTCCTGGCCACCAAGGAGGCCAAGGAGACCGAGATCAAGGCGTCGGGCGTCGATCTGTTCGACGAGGTGGACGAGGAGTCCATCGCCGAGGTCCTCTCGCTGTGGACCGGCATCCCCGTCTACAAGCTCACCGAGGCCGAGACGGCCAAGTTGCTGCGGATGGAAGACGAGCTCCACCACCGGGTCATCGGCCAGGAGAACGCCATCAAGGCGGTCAGCCAGGCCATCCGACGCACTCGTGCGGGACTCAAGGACCCCAAGCGTCCCAGCGGTTCGTTCATCTTCCTGGGCCCGTCGGGCGTGGGAAAGACCGAGCTGGCCAAGACCCTCACCGAGTTCCTGTTCGGCGACGAGTCCAGCCTCATCAGCCTCGACATGTCGGAGTACATGGAGAAGCACACGGTCAGCCGGCTGGTGGGTTCGCCCCCCGGCTACGTCGGCTACGAAGAGGGCGGCCAGCTCACCGAGGCCGTTCGGCGCAAGCCGTTCTCCGTGGTGCTCTTCGACGAGATCGAGAAGGCCCACCCCGACGTGTTCAACACGCTGCTCCAGATCCTGGAGGAGGGCCGTCTCACCGACAGCCAGGGCCGCTCGGTCGACTTCCGCAACACCGTGCTGATCATGACCTCCAACCTGGGCACCCAGGACCTGCGCAAGGCCAACGTCGGCTTCGGCCGCAACGACGAGGCCGTCTCCTACGAGAAGATGAAGGAGAAGGTCAACGAAGCGCTCAAGCAGCACTTCCGGCCGGAGTTCCTGAACCGCATCGACGAGACCATCGTCTTCCATGAGCTGTCGAAGTCCGAGGTCACGGTGATCGTCGACCTCATGATCAAGCGCACCAGCGTCCAGTTGGAGGCGCAGGGCATCGGCATCGAGCTCACCGATGCGGCCAAGACCGTGCTGGTGGACCGGGGCTACGACCCCACCCTCGGCGCCCGTCCGCTGCGTCGAGCCATCCAGCGACTGGTGGAGGATCCGCTCTCCGAGCGCCTGCTCTACAAGCAGTTCCGTGCTGGCGAGATCATCATCGTCGATGCCGAGCCCGATCCCGAGACCGGCAAGGACGAGATCGTGTTCCGGTCGGTCGAGGGCTTCGAGCCCACGGTCACCCCGGAGCTGGCCGAAGCTGGTCCCGCCGCCGAGTAGGTCTGCCAGGTGTTCTGGTGGGATTTTCCCACCAGAACGCTTGTTCGATGTCCTACCCCCTCGGTAGGGTTCGGCGATGGCTCGCACCCGCACCGTGTTCCGCTGCACCGATTGCGGTGCCGATGCTCCCCAGTGGGCTGGGCAGTGCCACGGCTGCCAGGCCTGGAACACCCTGGTGGAGGAGCTCGATGGTCCGTCCGTCGGTCGCCTGGCGGTGATCACCCCCATCAAGGCGCCGGTCCTGATCGCCGACGTGGACCCCACCGAATTCGCGCCCCGGCCCACCGGAGTGGGCGAGCTGGACCGCGTGCTGGGCGGTGGTCTGGTGCCGGGCTCGGTCACCTTGCTCGGCGGCGAGCCCGGCATCGGCAAGTCCACCCTCATGTTGCAGGTCGCGGCAGAGGTGGCGGCCTCTGGCCAGACGGTCCTTTACCTGTCGGGCGAGGAATCGCCACAGCAGATCCGCCTCCGGGCGGAGCGGCTCGGGGCGCTGCACTCCCGCCTGTACCTCGCCGCCGAGGTGGCGCTGCCGCAGGTGGTCGGGGCCATGGACCTGGTCACCCCAGACCTGGTGATCGTGGACTCGGTGCAGACCCTGGTGGATCCCGATCTCTCGTCGGCGCCGGGTTCGGTGGCCCAGGTGCGCGAGTGCAGTCACCGCCTGGTGCGGGAGGCCAAGGCTCGGGGCTGCGCGGTGATCCTGGTGGGTCACGTCACCAAGGAGGGGGCACTGGCCGGACCCCGGGTGCTCGAGCACGTGGTGGACACCGTGCTGGCCTTCGAGGGGGACCGCCACCACGCCCTCCGGCTGCTGCGGGTGGTGAAGCACCGCTTCGGGTCAACCCAGGAGCTGGGCCTGTTCGAGATGACGGGCAAGGGGCTCAAGGGGGTGCCCGATCCCAGCGGCCTGTTCCTGGCCGATCGCCGCACCGGCATCCCGGGGTCGGTCGTGGTGCCCACCGTCGAGGGAAACCGCCCCCTGCTGGTGGAGCTCCAGGTGCTGGTGGCCAACTCGCCCTTGCCTTCGCCTCGTCGCTCGGCCACCGGGCTGGACAACGGGCGCCTGGCCCTGCTCCTGGCCGTACTGCAGCAGCGGGTGGGCGTGGTCACCGGCAACATCGACGTCTACGCCCTCGCCGTCGGCGGGGTGAAGGTGTCCGAACCCGGGGTGGACCTGGCCCTCGGCCTGGCCGTGGTGTCGTCGCTCACGGACCGCCCCGTGCCCGACGATCTGGTGGCGTGCGGCGAAGTAGGCCTCGGTGGGGAGCTCCGGCAGGTGGCCCACACCCCTCGTCGCCTGGCCGAGGCTGCCCGGCTGGGCTTCAAGCAGGCCGTCGTGCCGTTCTCGGCACCGGCCCCTCCCGACGGCATCACCGCCATCCGGGTGGGCACGTTGCTCGATGCCGTGGTGCGCCTCGGGCTGGTTGACGCGCCGGCCATGCCGGGTCGCATCCGACCTACCTGACGCCAATCTGACGGACCGGGGGGTCCAAGGGGGCGGGTGGGGTCCTCCGGTACGGTGGAGGTCATGGTCGCTCGCTACAGCGCAGAGCTTCGGGGCGCCCTGGGCCAGATCGCCCCTGGTCGCCAGCTCCGTGACGGGCTCGATCGCATCCTCCAGGCCGGCATGGGCGGCCTCCTGGTGGTGGGCGACGGCCCCAACGTGCTCAACATCTGCTCGGGTGGCTTCCTGCTCGACGCCGCCTTCAGCCCGCAACGCCTCTCGGAGCTGGCCAAGATGGACGGCGCCATCATCTTGGCCCCCGATGGCAGCCGCATCGCACGGGCCAACGTCCACCTCGTGCCCGACCCGTCGGTGACCACCACCGAGACCGGGACGCGCCACCGCACGGCCGAGCGGGTGGCCCGCTCGTTGCGGGTGCCCGTGGTGGCCGTATCGCAACGGATGAACACCATCTCGGTGTACGTCGGCGACGACAAGCACGAGATCGAGCCCATCCCGAGGGTGGTGAACCGGGCAAACCAGGCCCTCTCCACGCTGGAGCGCTACCGCAACCGGCTCGACACCGATGCCGCATCGCTGTCCACCCTCGAGGTCGAGGACCTGGTCACCATCCGAGACGTGGTCAACGTCTTGCAGCGCATCGAGGGCGTCGAGCGCATCGCGGATGAGATCGAGCGATACATCATCGAGCTGGGCGAGGAGGGGCGCATGGTCCGCCTCCAGCTGGTGGAGCTGATGGGCGGGGTCGAGCTGGACCGGCGCCACATCGTCCGCGACTACCGGGGCGAGGACAAGAAGGTGCCGCTGGACTCCGTCCTGGATGCCCTGTCGGCGCTGAGCACCGAGGACCTGATCGACCCGGCCGAGCTGGTCCACGCCCTGCACCTGCCCACCGCCGCCCTCGACGCGTCGGTGTCGCCTCGGGGCTACCGCCTCCTGTCGCGGATCCCCCGGCTCCCCGAGCAGATCGCCGAGAACATCGTCGCCCGGTTCGGGAGCCTCCAACGCGTCATGCGGGCCACCATCGATGACCTGGACGATGTCGACGGCGTGGGCGCCACCCGAGCGCGCGCCATCAAGGACGGACTGTCGCGCCTGGCCGAAGCCGCCATCCTCGACCGCTATTGAGGCCAGATCTGTGGTAGCCACGAGCGTCGTGCGCCGGTTCGTCTCCGTCCTGTTCGTCTGCTCGCTGGTGGTCGCCCTCACGGGCACCGGTGCCACCGGAGCCGCTCCGGCGGCCCCAGCCCAGGTGCACGCCTCGGGAGGGACCGACCTCCCGCCGGGCTTCACCGACGGCCAGCCGGTAGGGACGGCCGACGGGTCGGGAGCACCCACCAGTCCGGGTCCCAAGGTCGACACCGGGTCCGACAAGGCCGCTGCTGCGCCCATCAAGTACTTCGGCTCGGGGCCGTGGGCCGCCATCATCTCGGTGGCCAACGCCATGCCCAAGTGCCCCGGGTTGAGCGCCAGCGGCCTGGCCGCCCTGATGGTGTCGCCGGTGTTCAAGGAGTCGTCGGCGGCCTCCAAGCCCACCACCGCACCCTCGCCCATGACCCTGTCGCGCTACGACGAGTGGAACGGCGTGTACGCCACCACCGACAACCGCAGCGCCAACTACGGGCTCTACGCCTTCCGCAATCCCAAGACCGGCTGGGTGCGGGCCTACTGGCACCCCGGCATCGGCATGTGGCAGTACGACAGCGCCGGCGTCGGCGCGCCGTACACCGCGATCGAGAGCATGGACGTGCGAGTGGTGGCGGTCGACGTGGCCAAGGGCATGGCCACCCGGTACTGCTCCCCGTCGGCCTCCTCGGTCGGCCACGCCGCGCCGTTCTCGGCTCAGGAACGTCGCGACTCGGCCTGGCGGCCGTGGTGGAGCGGCGGGGCCAAGGGCTGCCCGCTGTGCCAGAACGAGTTCGCTCGAATGACCGCCACCAAGCCGTACTTCCGCAACATCCGGTTGGTGGCGGGCATCTCGCCGGTGGGCGGCGCGGTCCGACGGATCTGCAGCATCCCGGGTCAGGCCGGCGCCGTGGAGTGCTGGTACGTCAACCCGTCGGTTGGCGTCATCCAGGGCGCCACCGGGTGGGCCACGGTCCGCATCGACGGCTACCTCGATCCGGTGAAGGCACCGGCGCCCCTGTCTCGCCCGTTCTACGTGGTGAAGCGCAACGGCAAGGAGGAGCGCTACTGGATCCGCGCCGACACCGGCTACAGCATCTACATCTCGGCCTCGCGCACGTTGGGCAAGAACGCCCGGCCGGTGAACAACCCCGCCGGCTCGGGTCTCACCTGGACCAAGACGGGGTTGTGCGACCTGACCATGCACCGCGGTGCGTGCTGAGGGCTCGCCCTCCCCAACCGGTGTAAGCCGTGACCATGTACGAGCACATCACCGTGGATCGCGATGTCGAGCTGCCCGGGCTGGTCACCATCACCCTCGACCGGCCCGAGAAGCTCAACGCCCTCGACGTCGTCCTCCACGACGAGCTCCAGGCCGAGCTCGCCGCGCTGGAGACCGACGTGGAGGCGCGGGTGGTGGTCCTCACCGGGTCCGGGCGGGCGTTCTCGGCCGGGGCCGAGCTGGGCAGCCGACGTGACACGCCGGCGATCAACGACCTCGACCGGGTGGCCCGTGCCCACCTCGGCGGACGGACCTGCGAGCTGATCGACAGGTTGCCCCAGGTGGTGATCGGCGCGGCCAACGGCCTGGCCGTCGGCGGTGGTGTCGTGCTGCTGACGTGCTGCGACCTGCGCCTGAGCGCCGAGTCGGCCTGGTTCTCCATCCCCGAGGTCGAACTCGACCTGCCGCTGTCGTGGCAGGCCCTGCCCCGGCTCATGCGTGAGCTCGGCCCGGCCCGCACCAAGGAGCTGGTCATGGCATGCGAGCGCTTCACCAGCGCCGATGCCGAGCGCTGGGGCTTCGTGAACCACGTCTACCCCGACGATGAGCTCTGGGGCGAGACCCGTCGCCTGGCCGCACGACTGTTGAGCATGGACCCGCTGTCGTTGGCCATGACCAAGAAGGCGTGCGACGCCCTGGCCAACCTCATGGTGCCCAAGGAGGTCACCTGGAGCGACGGCGAGCTGATGCTGCTGGCCTATCGCCAGCAGGCTGTGCGCAACCGAACGAGCGAACCGAAGCCGAAGCGGTAGGCCCGTGCTGGATCAGCGGGCTCGGCGTTCCAGCTCTTCGCGGTTGGTGATGCGGTAGCGGCGATCTTGCTGCTCGATCCAGCGGAGGCGCACGAAGCTGGCGATGGCCTTGTTGACCCGCTCGCGGGAGGCGCCGACCATGCCGGCCAGCTCCTCCTGGGTGATCGGGAGGGCGAACTCGTCGGCGTCACCGGCCAGCTCGAGGAGGCGCTTGGCCGTGCGGCCGGTGACGTCGAGGAAGACCGAGTCGGCCAGGGCGGCGTCGGTGTTTCGCAGCCGCCCGGCGAGGAGCCGAACCACGCCCCAGAGCAGGTCAGGGCGGGACTCGTAGACCGCCTTGAGTGGGCCGTACGGAAGCTCGACCAGCTCGGACGGCTCGAGGGCTCGAGCCTCGGCGGACCGGAGGCCACCATCGAGCAGCCCCATCTCGCCGAACACGTCGCCGCGCTCCATGAGGGCGACCATGGACTCGCGTCCGTCGACCGACCGCTTGGCGATGGCGATGCGACCGGAGGCGACCACGCAGAGCCGATCCGGGGGGTCTTCCTCGGCGAAGACCAGGTCGCCGCGGAGGTACCGCGCCGTCACGGCCGAGGCAGCCACGCGGGCCATCTCGTCGTCGGTGAGCTCGGCGAGGAGCTCGACGTCCTGGAGCAGGTCGATGTCAACCACGGCGTGACTGTACCGAGTGACCGAGGTCTCGTGGACCCGAACGTCGATATGAACCATCGTCGACACCTGGACAACCGGCGGGAGACCGGGGCAGGCGGTGCCGTAGCGTGTCGCCGATGTCAGGTCCCACCGCTCTCGATGCCGCGCCCGTGTGGGTGGTGGTGGTGGCCGCAGGGTCCGGGCAACGCTTCGGCGGAGCCAAGCAGTACGCCACCGTCGCCGGCCGTCGGGTGGTCGACTGGTCCATCGATGCCGCCCGCTCCGTCGCCGACGGCGTGGTGCTGGTGGTGTCGGCCGAATCCGGCCAGGATCCCGAGCCCGCGGTCGACGTGGTGGTGGTGGGTGGCAGCACCCGTTCGGAGTCGGTGCGGGCCGGCCTCGCGGTGGTCCCGGCCGATGCCGCCGTGGTCCTCGTGCACGACGCGGCCCGTCCGGCGGCCTCACACGGCGTGTTCCGCGCCGTGGTCGACGCCGTGCTGGCCGGTGCCGATGCTGCCGTGCCGGTGGTGCCGGTGGTCGACTCCATCTGCGACACCCGAGGCGATGCCGTCGATCGGGAGGATCTGCGGGTCGTCCAGACGCCGCAGGGGTTCGCCGCCGATGCGCTGCGCCGGGTCCACGCCAGCCGGCCCGAAGCCACCGATGACGCATCGCTCGTGGTGGCCGCCGGTGGCCGTCTCCGCCTCGTGCAAGGGGAGCGGTGGAACCTCAAGGTCACCGAGCCCGACGACCTCCTGGTTGCGGCGACGGTGTTGGAGCAGCGCTGATGCAAGTTCGCGTGGGTCAGGGCTTCGACGTGCACCCGTTCGTCGATGACGTCGAGCGGCCGTTGGTGCTCGGTGGCGTCACGTTCGAGAGCGACCGCGCCCTCAGGGGGCACAGCGACGCCGACGTGGTGGCCCACGCCTGCGCCGACGCCCTCCTCGGCGCGGCCGGCTTGGGCGACATCGGTCAGCTGTTCCCCGACACCGATCCGGCGTGGGCGGGGGCCGACAGCCTCGGGTTGCTGGCCGAGGTCGCCCGTCGGGTTCGTGACGCGGGGTGGGAACCAGGCAACGTGGATGCGTCGGTGGTGACCGATCACCCCAAGCTGGCGCCGGTGCGCGACGAGATGGCTCGGCTGCTGTCGACCGCGGTCGGCGCGCCGGTCACGGTCAAGGGCCGTCGACCCGAGGGCCTCGGCGCCATCGGTCGAGGCGAGGGTGTGGCCTGCTGGGCGGTCGCCGTGGTCAGCCGAGGATGAAGATGGACGACGTGAACGCAGAGGTCAGGTTCTGATGAGTGCTCCCAAGGGTGGCGGTCGAGGCAAGCCCGCAGGCGGCCGTTCCGGCGGTCCCAAGTCGGGCGGTCCCAAGTCGGGTGGGGCTCGTTCCGGCGCGCCCAAGTCAGGCGGGCCGAGCTCGGCCGGCCGTGGTCGGTCCGCGCCCGCTGGTCGGGGTGGAGCCGGCGGGTCGGGCGGCAGCGGTGGCAGCAGGAGCCCGGGTCGTCCGTCACGGCCCGGCAAGGGCAAGGCCCCCAACGCCCTGGTGGCCATGGGCCCGCAGGCCACCAAGCCCAAGATCGCCAAGTCCACCGGTCTGGGCGGCGAGCAGGTGGAAGGCCGCCAGGCGGTGCGTGAGCTGCTGCTGGCCAACCGTCGCGACACCCGCGAGATCTGGATGGCCGCCGACCTGGACCCGGCACCCGTGCTCGACGACATCCGTGAGCTGGCCGGCGAGGCGCGCGTGCTGGTGAAGGTGGTGGGTCGGGGCAAGCTCGACGCCGCCGCTCGAACCGATGCACCCCAGGGCGTGCTGGCCTTCGCCCGGCCGCTGCCCGAGGTTCCCCTCGAGGACCTGCTCAAGACGCGCGCCGGCCTGCCGGCACCGTTCCTGCTGCTCAGCGACGGCATCACCGACCCCGGCAACCTGGGTGCGCTGCTCCGCTCGGCCGAGTGCGCCGGCGTCACCGGACTGGTGCTGCCCCAGCACCGAGCCGTGCACATCACCCCAGCGGTCACCAAGGCCGCCGCCGGGTCGGTGGAGCACATCCCCATGGCGGTCGTCGGCGGCATGCCCACTGCCATCCGCCAGCTGCAGGACGCGGGTGTCTGGGTGATCGGCCTCGACGAGCGGGCCGAGAAGTCGGTGTGGCAGCTCGACCTGGGCTCCCGGCCCGTCGCCCTGGTGCTCGGCGCCGAGGGCCCCGGGCTCTCCCGCCTGGTGCGGGATCGCTGCGACGAACTGGTCGCCATCCCCATGCGGGGCCGACTGGCGAGCCTCAACGTCGGCACCGCGGGTGCGCTGGCCTGCTTCGAGGTGGCCCGGGGTCGCTGACCTCCGGCGCACGTCATGGCCACCTTGCGCGCCCGGGGCATCTCGCTGTCCTTCGACGCGTCCCCCGTGCTGGTCGACGTCGACGTCTCCGTGTCGCCCGGACAGCGCATCGGTGTGGTCGGACCGAACGGCACGGGTAAGTCCACCCTGCTGCGGGTGCTGTCGGGCCAGCTGATCCCCGACGCCGGCACGGTGGAGACCGCACCGAAGGCGGCCACGGTCGGGCTGCTGCCCCAGGAACCCGACCGTCGGAGCGACGAGACCGTGGCCGGGTTCATCGCTCGCCGCACCGGCGTGTCGGCCGCCACCGCCGAAATGGAGGCCGCCACCCAGGCCATGGCCGACGGTGAGCTGGGCTCGGACGATCGCTACAGCGATGCGCTGGACCGCTGGCTCGGGTTGGGCGGTCCCGACCTCGACGCTCGCATCGGTGTGACGCTGGCCGACCTCGGCCTGGACGGCTCCGTGGTGGACCAGCCGACCTCGACGCTCAGCGGCGGCCAGGCCGCCCGGGTGTCGCTGGCCGCCACCCTGCTGGCCCGCTTCGACGTGTTCCTGCTCGACGAGCCCACCAACGACCTGGACTTCGCGGGGCTCGAGCGCCTCGAGCGGTTCCTGGTCGACGTCGACGCCGCCACCGTCGTGGTGAGCCACGACCGAGCGTTCCTGGAGCGGGTGGTCACCCACGTCTTGGACCTCGACGAGCACCACCACACCGCATCGCTGTTCGCTGGTGGTTGGTCGGCGTACCTGGCCGATCGAGCGACGGCCCGGCGTCACGCCGAGGAGGCCTACGGCACCTACCAGGACAAGCGATCCGAGCTCACCGCCCGGGCCCGCACCCAGCGCGAGTGGTCGACGCAGGGCGTCAAGAAGGCCAAGACCTCCGGCGAGACCGACAAGTTCATTCGGTTCAAGAACACCGCCGACTCCGAGAAGGTCGCCCACAAGGCCAAGGCCACCGAGCGGGCCATGGAGCGACTGGAGAATGTCGACAAGCCGTGGGAGGGCTGGGAGCTGCGCTTCGAGATCGGCGTGGCCGAGCGCAGCGGCGACGTGGTGTCGACCTTGCACGGAGCGGTGGTGGAGCGGGGATCGTTCCGCCTCGGGCCGGTGGACCTGCAGCTCGGATGGGCCGAGCGGGTGGCCATCTTGGGGGAGAACGGGGCGGGCAAGACCACGCTCATCGACACCATCCTCGGGCGCACCGACCTGGTCGCCGGAACGGCCCACCTCGGCCCTGGCGTGATCATCGGCGAGCTCAGCCAGCGTCGGGACCGCTTCGCTACGGCGGCCCCCTTGATCGACGTGATCCTCGACGCCACCGGCCTCCCGCTGAACGAGGCCCGTTCGCTCCTCGCCAAGTTCGGCCTGGGCGCGGATCACGTCGCCCGGCCGTCGGAACGCCTGTCGCCCGGTGAGCGGACGAGGGCCAACTTGGCGCTGTTCATGGCCCAGGGCGTGAACTGCCTGGTGCTCGATGAGCCCACCAACCACCTCGACCTGGTGGCGATCGAGCAGCTGGAGCAGGCCCTCGACCGCTACGTCGGCACCCTGATCCTGGTCACCCACGACCGTCAGTTCCAGGAGCGGGTCGCGGTCACCCGTCGCCTCCAGGTGGTGGGCGGCACCGTCTCAGAGGTGAGCTGACCCGCCGTGCGGGGGTGAGGTGGCCGTAGCGTGGGGTCATGGCTGCACGAGGTCGGACGCGGTCGATGCTGGTGCGGAAGCTCGTCGACGGGGAGGGCTCTCGTTCGCCCGACCAGGTGATCGTGGAGGAGCCGCTCGAGATCCGCCTCGACGGCACCCGGGTCACCACCACCATGCGCACCCCGGGCCACGACTACGAGCTGGCCGTGGGCTTCTGCTTGACCGACGGCCTGCTGGGCGGGGCCTCGGTGGAACGGGTGCGGTACTGCGCCACGGGATCCGCGGTCGACACCGCGTTCAACGTGGTCACCGTCGACACCGGGGGACGGGCGCCGGCGCCGACGCCACGGCTGACCACCACCACGTCGTCGTGCGGTTGGTGTGGGACCGATGCCATCGACGACGTCGCCCAGCGGCTCGATCGCCTGCCCGACCCGGTGGCCTTCGACATGGACGTGCTGGCATCGGCGCCGCACCGGGTGCGCGGCTCCCAGGAGCTCTTCGACGCCACCGGCGGGGTGCACGCCGCCGCGGCCATCGAGCTCGACGGGACGATCCGGCTGGTGCGCGAGGACATCGGTCGGCACAACGCGGTGGACAAGGTGGTCGGACGTCTGCTGCTCGACGGCCAGCTCCCCGCCCGAGAGCTGGCGCTGTTCGTCAGCGGACGCACCAGCTTCGAGATCGTGCAGAAGGCCTGGGCCGCCGGGTTCTCGGCCATCGTGGCGGTGAGCGCACCGTCGTCGCTCGCGATCGACGCCGCGCAGCGGGCCGGGATCTTGTTGGCCGGGTTCGCCCGACCGGGACGGCTCAACGTCTACGTCGACCCGTCGGCCACCTGAGGTCGCGCCCGGCCGGTGGCCGGGTTCGGTGTGTGTCGTCGCGCACACAGGGGGCGTCGTTGGGGCCACGGTGAGGGACCCTGGTCGGGGCGCACGCTGTGTTCATCGGAGCGGAACACGCCGCTCCCCACCACAT
>Ga0209023_10007147_pt1 | contig 11529 bp, 5 predicted proteins | sample LakOneMetagenome_FD_187468 | JGI IMG/M metagenome (GOLD analysis project Ga0209023, IMG submission 187468) | Freshwater and sediment microbial communities from Lake Erie, Canada (SPAdes) (version 2) | ecosystem: Environmental > Aquatic > Freshwater > Lentic | place: Lake Erie, Canada | collected...
GATCTTATGCGCTGGTGGTGCTGGGCAGCGCGGCCTTCTCGCTGCAGTTCTTCGGCCTGGGCGCCCAGTTCTTGTGGCCGGGCAGCTTGTGGATGGGCCGGTACGCAGGCCTGGCAGCGGGGCTGATGGCGCTGGCGGGCTCGTTCCTTTTTCTGGGCCACACGCTGGCTGGGCATGCTCTGCACAGCCGGTACGCGCGCACCATGCAGGCCGGCGCGGCGCTCACCGCGGTGGTCTGCGCTGGCCTGATGATCGGCTGGGTGAGCGTGCCCATCGGCATCGCCTTCATGAGCCTGATGAGCCCGATGCCGTCCCTCATCAGCCTGCCCGGAGCCCTGCGGCGGGTGCGGCAGCGCGACCCCATCGGCATCACGCTGCTGGCCGCGTGGACTGCGTTCGGCATTGCCGCTGCGGTCATGGTGTGCCTGGTGCAGGGCTGGGTGCCCGCCAACTTCTGGACGATGCACTCGTTCCAGTTCGGTGCCACGCTGGACATGCTGCTGTTCTTTCGCGTGCTGGGCCTGCGCGCCAACGCCGCCCAGGCCCAGGCGCTGGAGGCCATGCGCGAGCGCGACCTGATGCGCTCGCTGGCCCACACCGACCACCTCACCGGCCTGAGCAACCGCCGTGGCCTGCAACTGGCCCTGCAATCGGCGCTGATGCAGTGCGGCCCCCGCCAGCTGGTGGGCATTTACCTGCTGGACCTGGACGGCTTCAAGCCCGTCAACGACGCGCACGGCCACGACGTGGGCGACGACCTGCTGGTGGCCGTGAGCCACCGCCTGCAGAACAGCGTGCGCAACGACATCGACCTGGTAGCCCGCCTGGGCGGCGACGAGTTCATCATCATGGCGCGCAACCTGGCCACCCCTGAACAAGCCCACGAGCTGGGCCGCTCGCTGCTGCGCGCTTTCGAGCACCCCTTCACCCTGAGCCACCTGCACCTGCAGGTGGGGCTGACGATCGGCTACTCGCTCGCGCCACTGGACAGCGAAGACGCCCAGGGGCTGATCCGGCTGGCCGACGCCGCCATGTACGAGGGCAAGCAAGGCGGCAAACGCACGGTGCGCCGCAACGCCGGTGCATCGAGCCCCGCCCTCGATAGCCCGCCGCCCCACCCCGCATGAGCGCCCGCAGACGTCTTCACACCGCGCACCCCGCAGGCATTGCAGGCATTGCAGGCATTGCAGGCATTGCAGAGTTTGCAGGCCACGCACTCACCGGCCGCAGCGATTGCACCGGCCTGCACGGGGCGCAGCCCCCAGCGCAAATACTGTGTGCCACGCGGTGGCGCCCTTCCTATACTGGCTGAGCGTCGACGAACACCATGCGCCCAGCCCTTCATTCGCTACCGTGGCAACGGCTGCCTGCCCTGCTCAGGCACTGGGTGCTGGGCTGCGTGCTGCTCGCGGGGCTGGCGGTGTGGGGCACGAGTGCGCGGGCGGACACCGAGCGCGTGCAGCTGCGCGACGACGTGCAGTCGCACGATGCCTGGCCGGCCGTCAGCATCCTCGCCGACGCGTCCCGCGTGCTGTCGGTGCAGGACGTGCTGGCGCGCACGCCCGCGTTTGCCGCGCCGCCGCTGAGCAGCGGCACCCTCGGGGTGCGGACCGACGCGGTGTGGCTGCGCCTGCCGCTGGCGGTGGCCGCCAGCTCGGACGGCATGTGGGTGCTGGACATCGACTACCCCGTGCTGCAGCGCATCGAGGTCTACCTGACCCAGGACGGCCACGTCACCCAGCAGGCCACGCTCGGCAGCCTGCAACCCTTCTCGCAGCGCCCGCTGCGCACCCGCTCGCACGCCCTGCCGCTCATCATGCAGCCCGGGCACCACTACGAGCTGCTGCTGCGCATACAGACGAGCGGCGCCATGGTGCTGCCCATCACGCTGCACAAGCCCACGGCGTGGCACAGCGCGGCCATGAACGAGCAGATGCTGCAGGGCATCCTCACGGGGCTTGCGCTGTGCCTGCTGGTCTACAGCCTCGCGCAGTGGATCAACCTGCGGGACGTGCTGTTCCTGCAGTACGCGCTGCTCATCACCGGCAGCACGCTGTTCTCGCTGCACCTGTTCGGCCTGGGCTCGCAGTACCTGTGGCAGGACAACACATGGCTCGAGCTGCATGCCGCCGGCCTGTCGGCCCTCATGGCCACCTGCGGGTCGTTCCTGTTCATCAGCCAGGCCCTGGAGGGCCACCGGCCGCAAAGCCGCCTGCTGCGCGCCATGCGGGGCGGCGCCGTGCTGTGCGTGCTGCTGGCCGTCGTGCATGCGCTCGATGTGCTGAACACTGGCGCCATCGCTGCGGTGGTGAGCATTCTGGGCCTGGTGCCCGCGCTCATGGGCATACCCGGCGCGGTGCGCCGCGCCCGCCAGGGCGACCCGGTGGGTACCAGTCTGCTGCTGGCCTGGCTGGTCTACTTTGCCGCCACGGCCACGGTGATCGGCGTCATCCGCGGCTGGGTGCCGGTGAACTTCTGGACCATGCACTCGTTCGGGTTCGGCGCGACGCTGGACATGCTGCTCTTCATGCGCGTGCTGGGGCTGCGCACCAAGGCGCTGCGTACCGAGGCCATCGACGCCAACCGCGAACGCGACGCCATGCGCTCCCTGGCCCACACCGACCCGCTCACCGGGCTACCCAACCGGCGCGGCCTGAACATCGCGCTGGCCTCGGCCCTGCCCCGCTGCGGGCCCGACAAGCTGCTGGCGGTGTACGTGATGGACCTTGATGGCTTCAAGCCCGTCAACGACCGGCACGGCCACGATGTGGGCGACGAGCTGCTGGTGGCCGTCACGCGCCGCCTGCAGGGCCACGTCCGGCAAAGCGATGTGGTGGCCCGGCTGGGCGGCGACGAGTTCGTGGTGATGACGGGCGACCTGGGCAATGCACAGCAGGCCCACGAGCTGGGGCACAAGCTGCTCGATGCATTCCGCACGCCGTTTTCGCTGGGGCAGGTGCAGGTCTCCGTCGGACTGACCATCGGCTACGCGCTGGCACCAGAGGACACCAACGACGCCGTGGGCCTGCTCAAGCTCGCCGACGCAGCCATGTACAGCGGCAAGCAGGGCGGCAAGTTCTGCCTGCGCCGCAACACCGGCGACCTGGCGCTGTCGTCGTCCTGAGCTGATTCCCGGCGGGCCCTTAACGGGCTCTCAACGGGCTGCCTCTCTGCGCGTGGCCTTCGTGCACGGCAACCTGTGCCTGTCCCTCGCACGTGCTGCATGGCCGCACCGGTCATTCAGAACTGGTCAAAACACCCCACCTGCGATAAACACGGGACTCCCTTTAACTCTGGAGGACCGTTCGCCATGCCCCATCGCAAGAGCCCTGCCCGTCATGCCAAGGATGAACGCATCGCACTTTTCAGGTCGCACGCCGCATTGAATTCGGCTGCCGTGGTCGCCACCGACGGCGCCGGTGAAGCCATGTCGTGGGAGGCCATCGCCGAGCTCGAATACCACATCGTCGGGCGCGTCGTGCTGCCGTCCGACCGCAGCTACGAGAAGGACCGGCAGGAATCGAACCCCGCGTTCCAGGCGTACCCCCAGGTCATCGTCTACTGCGTGTGCGAAGGCGACGTGCTCGAATGCCTGGCCGTGGCGCGCAAGTACCGGCTGTGGGTGGCGGTGCGCAGCGGCGGCCACAGCACGGCGGGCTATTCGGTCAACAGCGGCATGGTGATAGACATGAGCGGCATCGCGGGCGTCACGCTCGACCCGCTGGCCAAACGCGTGCACGTGCTGCCCGGCACCGACTTCGACACCTTCAACGGCGCCATGAAGGGCACTGGCTGGCACGTGCCCACCGGCGCCTGCGGCAATGTGCGCGTGGGCGGTTTCGTGCAGGGTGGCGGCTACGGCTATACCTCGCGCGCCTTCGGCATCCAGAGCGACGTGGTGGAATCGTTCCGCGTGGCGCTGGCCAGCGGGAAGATCGTGCTGGCCAGCGCGGCCGAGAACCCTGAGCTGTACTGGGCGATGCGCGGCGGCACGGGCGGCAACTTCGGCGTGCTGCTGCAGGTCACCTACCGCATGGTGCGCCTGGACGACGTCTGGGCCTGGTCCATCAGCTGGGACGAGGCGCACGCGGCCGAGGTGCTCACGCTCATGCAGCGCGACTTCATGAAGACCGGCGCGCCCGATGCGCTGGGCTACATGATGAACCTGGGCTACCAGAACGGCGTGCCGGTGTACATGGTGCAGGGCATGTTCACCGGTCCGCGCGATGCGGGCCTGGCGGCCATCGCGCCGCTGCTGGCCGTGCCCAGTGCGAAGCTGCTGGTGGACAAGACCGGCAGCTACCCCGCCATGAACACCTGGCTCGAAGACCACCCCTACAGCCTGCCCGACAACCTGCCCAATGGCGTGGCAGAGTCCAAGGCCAGCGGCTACATCAGCACCAAGCTGTCCACCGCGGACTGGCAGCGCGTCATCGACTACTTCAAGACCTCGCCCAACCCCTGGTCGCTGGCGTACCTCGAGCCCTACGGCGGCGCCATCAACCGCTACCCCGTGGCGGACAGCGCGTTCATCCACCGCAACGCCGATGCGGACCTGGTGGTGGATGTCTTCTGGCGCAACCCGGCCGAGCGCACCCAGATGGAGGCCTGGCTCGCGGGCTTCATGAAGCTGGTGAAACCCTTCCTGAACGGGCACGTCTACCAGAACTATCCGGACGGCAGCCTGGCGAACTTTGCCGAGGCCTACTGGGGCCCCGCCTACCCGCACCTGCGCAAGGTGAAGGCGCAGTACGACCCGACCAACTTCTTCCACTTCGCGCAGAGCATCGCGCTGCCGGACTAGAGTGCCGGTTTCCACCAGGGCCCGGCGCCCTGGTGCGGCACGGCGATGGCACCGACCGGGGCCGCCCGCCCACCAGCCAGCCCACCAGCCAGCCCACCAGCCAGCCAGCCAGCCAACCCATCCGCCGAACAGCCGATCGACCCGTCCGTCAGTCCGTCAATCCGTCAATCCGTGTCGGCGTAATGCAGGCGACCCTTGCCCGCGCGCTTGGCGCTGTACATGGCCTGGTCGGCGCGGTTCATGAGTTCGTCGATGTGCCCGTCCAGCGGGGGGCAGATCGCCACACCGATGCTGGCGCCGATGAACAGGTCACGCCCCTCCACCAGCATCGGCTGCTGCAGCGCATGCAGCAGCCGGTGGCCGATGGTGTCCGTCACATCGCGGGTGACCTCGCGCTCCAGCATCACCAGAAACTCGTCGCCCCCCAGCCGCGCCATGGTGTCGCCCACGCGCACCGTGTTGGCAATGCGCTGCGCCACGATGCGCAGCACCTCGTCACCCGCACGGTGGCCCTCGGTGTCGTTCACGCCCTTGAAGCCGTCCAGGTCGATGAACAACAAGGCCACCAACCCCGCACTGCTGTCCCGCACGGCATCCAAGGCCTTCTCCAGCTGCTTTTGAAACGCTGCCCGGTTGAACAGCCCGGTGAGCGAATCGTGGTTGGCCAGGTAGTGCTGCTGGCGCGCGATCTCGATCTTGGCGGACACGTCCTCGACCAGCGCCATGATCGATGTGACCTGGCCATCCGCATCGGTCAGCGCCGAGTTGAACCACTCGCAGTGCACCTCGGTGCCGTCGTCGCGCAGGAACGATGTCTCAGCCCGGTTTTGCGACTCCTGCCCCGACTGCAGGCGCTGCAAGGCCAGCAGCAGGCTGGTGTCCGCGGGCGAGAGGTGCAGCAGCTCGGGCAGCAGCTGCCCCTCCAGACCCGCCACATGCAGCCAGCCCATGAGTTGCACGGCACGCTGCGAACAGTGCAGCAGCCGCAGGTTGTGGTCCATCTCAAAGACCGCCAGCGGGCTGTTCTCCATGTGCGAAGACAAGCGCTGGTTGGCGGCCCGCAGCGCATCCATGGCAACCTGCAATTCGTGCACGTCGAGCGCGGTGGTGATGAAGCCTTCGATGGAGCCTTCGGGGTTGTGCCAGGGCGTGAGGCAGATGGTGCGCCACTCGTCAAACCCATACGGTGTGCGCAGAAGACGCTGGTACTGCACCCGCTCGCCCGACAGAACGCGGGCCACGAAAGGCATGAAAGCGGTGACAGCCGCATCACCGTACATGCTGGTCAGCGACCTGCCCACGAGTTGCTCCGGCACCGTGCCAAACCAGCGCGCGTACTCATCGTTGACATACAGCATGGTGAGGCTGCGGTCCACCACCGCCATGGTGGCGCCAGCGCTGCGCGTGATCACATCCAGCAACTCGCCCTTGGACAGGCTGTGGCCGGGGGCGATGGCCCGATAGTCGGACAACTCTGGATCGTCTTGCATCATGCGGCGAAAGCCCCAGCGGGCAGGGTCATCGGTGGAACGCCCCGCGCGCCAGTCCTCCAGGAAGGTCACCGCCGCGCGCCTCGGCCCCTGCGCCGAGCGGCAGGGTGTGCCGTCAGCTTATCACTTTCGTTCTATAACCAATCCATCCGGATGCGCAGCGTCATTCCGCCCACTGCACCCAGCCCGTCCAGGCGGTCACCAGCACGACGATGCCGAACACGATGCGGTAGTACGCAAAGGGCACGAAGCTGTGGCTGCTGATGTAGCGCAGCAGCCAGCGCACGCACAGCCAGGCGCTGAAGAACGAGAACACCAGCCCGACCGCGAACATCGGAATGTCGGCCGCCGACAGCAGCGCGCGCTCCTTGTACAGGCTGTACACCCCGGCCCCGATCAGCGTGGGGATGGCCAGGAAGAACGAGAAGTCGGTCGCCGCCTTGCGCGACAAGCCGAGCAGCATGCCGCCGATGATGGTGGCGCCGCTGCGGCTGGTGCCGGGCACCATGGCCAGGCACTGCACCAGGCCGACCTTGAGTGCATCGAGCGGCGTCATCTCCTCCACCGTCTGGATGCGCGTGGCGGCCGGCGAGCGGCGCTCGGCCCACAAAATGATGAAACCGCCCAGGATGAAGGTGCTGGCTACCACGACGGGCGTGAACAGGTGCTCCTTGATCATCTTGCCGAACAGCAGGCCCAGCACCACGGCGGGCAGAAAGCCGATGAACACGTTGAGCGCGAACCGCTGGGCCTGGCGCTCGGTGGGCAGGGCCACCAGCGTCTCGCGGATCTTCTGCCAGTACACCAGGATGACCGCGAAGATGGCGCCCGTCTGGATGGCGATGTCGAACACCTTGGCCTTGGCGTCGTCGAAGCCCAGCAGCGAGCCCGCCAGGATCAGGTGCCCGGTGGAGGAAATGGGCAGGAACTCGGTCAAACCCTCGACCACGCCCATGATGGCGGCCTTGACCAGCAATAGAACGTCCACGCGCACTCCTTAAGGAAACTTTAAGTCAAATATGCCTCTACCGCTTGCCTGGCAAGCGCTAGCAGCTATCAAAACAGGAGTATATGCGCAGCGGGGCCTGCGCCCTTCAGGGCCGCGCCTGCTGGAGTCCCTGCGCAGATGACTGCCCCGGTGACTGCGCAGTTGCCTGCCACGGCACCTGCCACCCGCCGCCCAGCGCCTGCACCAGCGTCACCGCCGCCAGTTGGCGGTTGACCTGCAACTGCAGCAGCGCGCGCTGCGCGGAGAGCGCCGAGGCCTGGGCCGTCACCACCTCGGTGTAGCCCACCTGCCCTTCGCGGTAGCGATTGAGCAGCTGCTGCGCGGTGCGCTCCACCGCTGCCACCGCCTCGCGGCGCAAGGGCTCCTGCTCCTGCAAGGTGCGCAGCACCGTGAGCTGGTCTTCCACCGTCTGGAACGCCGTCAGCACCGTCTGGCGGTAGACCGCCACGCGGCCCTCGCGCGCGGCCTCGGCTTCCTCCACGCGGGCGGCCGTGGCGCCGGCGTCAAAAATCGTCTGCGCCACCGACAAACCCAGCGACCACACCAGCGTGGACGCCTTGAACAGGTCGGCCACGCTGCTGCCGCCGCTGCCGACCGAGCCCCTCAGGCTCAGGCCCGGGAAGTAAGCCGCGCGCTGGATGCCGATCTGCGCGTTGGCCGCCGCCACCGCGCGCTCGGCCGCCGCGATGTCGGGCCGGCGCTGCAGCAGCGTCGAGGGCACGCCCAGCGGCACGTCCGGCACATTGGCCACCCACTGGGCGCGTGCGAGGGAAAAGTCGGCCGGCGCCCGCCCCGTCAGCACCGCCAGCGCATGCTCGAAGCGTGCGCGGTTCTGCCGCACGGTGGCCAGGTCGGCCCGCGCGTTGGCCAGTTGGGTCTGCGCCTGCAGCACGTCGGTCTGCGCCACCACGCCCGCGCCGTAGCGGTTGCGGGCGATCTGCAGGCTGCGCTCGTAGCCCTCCACCGTGGCCTGCAGAAGCTCGATCTCGGCATCGGCCGCGCGCAGCTGAAAGTAGGCTGACGCCAGCGTGCCCACGGCCGACAGGCGGGCGGAGGCCAGGTCGGCCTCGCTCGCCTGCGCGCTGGCCTGGGCGCTGGTCACGCCGCTTTGCAGGCGGCCCCACAGGTCCGGTGCCCAGTCCACGCCCAGCGACGCCTGGGTGGTGTTGCCCGAGCGCGCCGCACCGTCACCGCCGGTGCGCGTCGCACCGCCCGACAGGCTGACCGACGGCAGCAACCCCGCCCGCTGCTGGCGCACCACGGCCTGCGCCTGCGCATAGGCCGCCACGGCGGCGGCGATGTTCTGGTTGGACAGCTGCACCTGCTCGGCCAGGCGGTTGAGCTCGGCGTCCTGGAACAGCTCCCACCAGGGGCCGCGGTCCAGCGCGTCGGCAGGCGCTGCCGGGGCCCAGGTGGCACCGGCTTCCTTGAACGCGGCGGGCACCGCCATGTCGGGCTGCTGGTAGGGCGGCGTGACCGAGCACGCCGACAGCAGCGCGGCGGCGGCCAGCACCAGTGCCAGCGTCGTGGGTCGGGCCGTGGGGAGCCGGCCAGCGTGTGCGCCGGGTATGAACGGGGCGTGGAGGTAGGTCATGGGCACCGATCAGGTGGCCGTGCCGGGGGCACCGGCGCGGCTCAGGTGTTGTTCGTTGGGAGCGGGCGTGCGCAGCTTGTCGAGCAGCACGTACACCACGGGGGTCGTCAGCAAGGTCAGCAACTGGCTGGCGATGAGCCCGCCGATAATCGCCACGCCCAGCGGCTGGCGCAGCTCCGAGCCCTGGCCGAAGCCGATGGCCAGCGGCAGTGCACCCAGCGCTGCCGCCATCGTGGTCATGAGGATGGGCCGAAAGCGCATCATGCAGGCCTCGCGCACAGCATCGAGCGCCGACAGCCCGCGCGCGCGCTCGGCCTCCAGCGCAAAGTCGATGATCATGATCGCGTTCTTCTTGACGATGCCGATCAGCAAAAACACGCCGATGAGCGCAATGATGGTGAACTGCATGTTGAACAGCAGCAGTGCCAGCACCGCGCCCACACCCGCCGAGGGCAGCGTGGTCAGCACAGTGATGGGGTGGATCAGGCTTTCATACAGCACGCCCAGCACGATGTAGATCACGATGATGGCCGTGATGATGAGGAAGGCCTGCTGCCCCTGCGACTGCTGCGCGCTGAGCGCCGTGCCCTGGAAGCTGCCGCGCACGTTGGTGGGCATGGCGATGTCGGCCTCGGCCTGCGCGATCACCTGCTGCGCCTGGCCCAATGACGTGCCCGGATCGATGTTGAACGACACCGTGGTGGCCAGCTCGCCGTCCTGGTGGCTGATGGAGGTGGGCGATGCCCGCTCCACCACCTTGGCAATCGCGCTCAGCGGCACCATGGTCGATGCCGCCGTGCTGATGACCTGGCCGGTGGACGCGCCGCGCTGGCCGGGGTTGGCCACCGTGCCGGTGGCGCCCGTGGGGTTGGCTGCCACGTAGATGCCCTTCAGGGCCGGCGGGCCGCGCGTGTACTCCGGCGCCCATTCCATGATGACGGCGTACTGGTTCAGGTCGCCGTAGATGGTGGCCACCGAGCGCTGGCCGAAGGCGTTGTACAGCGCGTTGTCGATGGCCGACGAACTCACGCCCAGGCGCGACGCGGTGGGCTTGTCCACCTCGATGTATGTCTCCACGCCGTTCTCGGCCAGGTCGGTGTCCACATCCTTGAGCAGCGGCTCGTCCTTGAGCCGGTCGGCCAGCTTGCCCGCCCACAGCTTGAGGTCGGCCATGTTGTCGCTCTTCAAGGTGTACTGGTAGGTCGAATTGCTCGACCGCCCGCCCATGCGCAGGTCCTGCACAGGGTTCAAGAAGACCCTGAGGCCCGTGATCTGGTTGAGCTGCGGACGCAGCCGCGCGATGACCGCAGGCGTGCCGTCGGTGCGCTGCTTCAAGGGTTTCAGGTTGACGAACATGAAGCCGCCGCCCGCGCGGCTGCCGCCCGAGAAACCCACCACCGTGTCCACCGCCGGGTCCTTGCGGATGATCTCCACCGCCTGGCGCAGCTTGGCCGCCAGCGCGTCCGACGAAATGCTCTGGTCGGCGCGCAGGCCGGCGTTGAGCTGGCCGTTGTCCTGCTCCGGAAAATAGCCCTTGGGGATCTTGGCGAACAGATACACGTTCAGGCCGATCACCGCGAGCAATATCAACACCACCAGCCCCTTGCTGGCCAGCGCCCAGTCCAGGCTGCTGGCGTAGCCGCGCAGCACGCCCTGGTAGCCGCGCTCGGCCCAGCGCGCAAAGCGCGACGGCGGCTTGTCGTCGGCCGGGTCGTGCGCGCGCAGCAGCCAGGCGCACATCATGGGCGTGGTGGTGAGCGATATGACCAACGAGATCATCACCGCCGCCGACAGCGTGATGGCGAACTCGCGGAACAGCCGGCCCACCTGCCCGTCCATGAACAGCAGCGGAATGAACACCGCCACCAGCGACAGGCTGATGGACAGCACCGTGAAGCCCACCTCGCGCGCGCCCTGCAGCGCCGCCTGCATGCGGTCCATGCCGGCCTCGATGTGGCGCATGGTGTTTTCCAGCACCACGATGGCATCGTCCACCACGAAGCCGGTGGCCACCGTCAGCGCCATCAGGCTCAGGTTGTTGAGGCTGAACCCCAAAAAGTACATCACCCCGAAGGTGCCCAGCAGCGACACCACGGTGGCCACCGCCGGGATCACCGTGGCCCGCGCCTTGCGCAGGAACAGCCCCACCACCAGCACCACGAGCGCGATGGACACCATGAGCGTGAGCTCGATCTCCTTGAGCGACGAGCGGATGGAGTTGGTGCTGTCCGACGCCACCGCCACCTGGATGTCCTGCGGCAGCTGGGCCTGCAGGTCGGGCAGCAGCGCGCGCACCGAGTCCACGGTCTCGATGATGTTGGCGCCGGGCTGGCGCGTGACCAGCACGATGATGGCCGGGTCGCCGTTGAACAGGCCCACGGTGCGGCGGTTTTCCACGCCGTCTTCGACGCGGGCCACATCGCCCAGCCGCACGGCCGCGTTGTTGCGCCAGGCGACGATCAGCGATTCATATTCCGACGCCTTGCGCGCGGGCGACGGCGTGTAGATCTGCAGGCGTCGGCCGTCGCCTTCGATGGCGCCCTTGGGGCGGTTGGCGTTCGATGCCTGGATGGCGGCCCGCACGTCTTCGGTGCTGATGCCGTAGCGGTTGAGTGCAAACGGCAGCAGCTCC
>Ga0209023_10007148_pt1 | contig 11529 bp, 9 predicted proteins | sample LakOneMetagenome_FD_187468 | JGI IMG/M metagenome (GOLD analysis project Ga0209023, IMG submission 187468) | Freshwater and sediment microbial communities from Lake Erie, Canada (SPAdes) (version 2) | ecosystem: Environmental > Aquatic > Freshwater > Lentic | place: Lake Erie, Canada | collected...
GGCGCGATTGAATTGGTGATTGATACTTCAAATGTCACTACAGTCGGTAAGGATATTCTTTACGATCAAACGGCTAACTTTTCAATTGCAGATCAATTACAAGATGGTGAGTTGGTCAGTGCTGCACAATGTAAGAAAATTTTTAATCGTGATGTCGATGATAATGGTAAGCCTTGGCAAGTCGGGTGTTTGAAAATCATTCAAACCAATACACCTTCAAAAGGAACGATAACGATTAGCCAAGATGGTGAAGTTGTTTATACGCCAAATAATCATTGGCAAGGCTCAGATGAATTTAAAATCAATGTCGTTACATCTACGACCAGTTTTAACAAATCTGATAACCCTTATATCTCGATTCCTGCTCGTATTGTACAAAGAAAACCTGATGATTTTAAAAACGATAAAGTGAAAACCTCAGGAGGAAGTTTAGGGTTCTTCTCACTAATTGGATTGGTTGGGCTCGTTGGTTACCGACGTGTAAAATATAAGTAAAAAGGATTGGACATGAAAAATTATAAAAAAGGACTTCTGACGCTTACTGTATTGTCGGCGATGTCACTGATGGCGGCTGAAGATCGTACGATTTACGTGACGACTCTTGCGGATGAAGATGGTGAAAACTCAGAGAGTTGTTCTCTGAGAGAGGCTTTAAAAGCAGCTTCTACACACAAAGCATATGGTGGTTGTATTGCAGGTCAACAGTATTCAACCGTACCGAATATCATTCAGCTAGAAGCAGGAACATATCTTTTAAACAAGGAGTTGAAACCAAATTCAGATGTGGTGATTTTTGGTAAAGAATCTGCTGATTATTCACGCCCAAGTGTACTTACCAATAGTTACCCTGCGCCGTTACCTTTAAAAACAACGATTTCAGGCCAAGGTAAGGTTCGTATTTTTAATACGATTTATGATAATAAACCAAGCTTAACCTTGAATAATTTAATATTGACGGATGGTTCAAGTTCAGCTGACACCAATAATGATGTCGGTGGCGCAATCTATGCCGGCGGGACATTGACGTTAAATAATGTATCTATTCTTAATGCGAAAGCGAAAATGGGTGGTGCAATTTATTTAAATGATGTGACTAGTGCATTGACCGTTAACTACGGTGTCTTCCAAGCCAATCAGGCAGAACAAGGCAGTGTGTTAGGTATGTCTTGTTCTGATAATTTGCTGTTTACAACACGTAGTATTGCAATCAGTTCAGCAAGTTTTGTGAATAATGGTTCGACAACAAGTTCTAGTGTTTTTAATTTTTGTGGGCAGCCATCTGTTACTTTGACTGCAAATACCATCACTAACAATACAGCAAATCCAAATAACGGCAGTATTATTCAGTTTAGTGCTACGACACCACAAGGCAAAGTCAATTTTAGTAATTCTTCCAGCTTATCTCTGCAAAGTAATACTATTGTTAAGAATAATGCGTGGTCGACATTATTGTACGGATACTATGGTGCTAAAGCGCTTGTGAATAATGTCTTGGCATATAACACGGGCAAATCTTGTCGTTATGCAGATGGTGATGTGTCTAAAGTTGAAGACTCACGTATGATCTTGAGTTATAACGCTTTAACTTTAGCGACTGGAAATGATCAATGTGAAGTCGCAGAAGCTGTGACCAAAGACGGTAAAGATAATACTCTTGATGTGAGTCAAATTAATTTCTCAACCATTCTAACGGACTTACAAACACCAAGTGAATCGACTAATTTCATGCCGATGTATTTCCCTAAGGATTTAGGCACAGATAAAGATTTAGTCGATGTGGGGTATGTGGGTTGTAGTACTGCGGATCAGCGTGGAGTAACACGTGTGATTGCAGTGAATTCGAATGGTGCTAATGAACAGGCAAACTCGTGTGATTTAGGTTCAACGGAACTGCTTCGTTTAACTGCAAATAATGTCAGTGCAACCAATACTTCGGTTGTGACTGCACTGCAAACCTATCAAAATGAGTTAGATACCTATACTAAACTGCTTGAAGATAAAGCCACAAAACCAGATTATCTACCGTTTTATAAAATTCAGGTTGATAAATACAGCAATCTCATCAAATACACCAAATCGGATCAAAAGTATCGAACTATTTTTGTTGATCCATATGCAACGAGCTTACCCGCTGAAATCGTGACAAAAGATACCAATGGTAACGATGTACGAACAGTTAAACATTTAAGTTCAGACAACTATGATGTGATTGTTAAACCACTCGGCGTAGGTGTATTAGACAACAAGGGATTATTTGATGGAGAAGAAGATCCAGAGCTTCATTGTGAATGGAATGCGAATCTCAATAAAATTATGATGTGGCGTACGAAAGACAATGTAACAGCGTCAGGTGATAATGAATTCTGTAGCTATCAACTGAAATTAAAAGGTGCAAACCCAGAAGTTGTATCTTCAGCTTATATTATTGCAAGTTATGTCAATATTGCTCCAGTTGCAAACGACACCACTTTAAATATTGCTTATGGTTCAACCAATACAATTGATATCGATCTACTACAATATGCAAATGATGATGGCGACGGAAATGTTAGTGCTTTGACAGATAAGCCTAATAAGCCAAAATTCTATGTTAATGCGAAGGGTGAGGAATTACCGATTCGTATAGCAGCAAATTTAGATCCTGTCATTATCACAGCAGATCGTAGTGGCCCATGTCCAGGTGAGGACAGTAAATATACATGCTATGGCGGTAAAATGCATATTCAACTGAGAAATACCTTGGATCCTTTCAGTTATAAATTTAGTTATTATGTCTATGATGCTGATGGTTTAATTTCTAACGCTGCAACAGTGAAGTTAGAAAACTCAGGTACAGCACCTGGAAGCCCACGTATTAGCGGTGGTGGTGCATTCGGTTGGTTAAGCCTAATGGGTTTAATTGGATTGACTGGGTATCGCCGTTATAAAATGAAGGGCTCATAAAATTCTACAATTAGATCATTATTGAAAAGCCAGTTTCGAGAAACTGGCTTTTTTATCTGTATATTTTTTGCTATTTATGTAGGATTCATACGCAATTTATATTATAAGTTTAATGAAGCATTGTTTTGTTTAAAGCATTTCGTAAATCATTGAAAAATTTTGGATAAATACTTCATTTTAAACTGATATGAAACAATTTAAAGTTCTGACTCCTATTGAGCAAATTCCTTGTAGTTCTGAAGAATTGCTTTCAATTAAACGTAATGATTTGATTCCTTTATTGGATAATCAGACACGTATGAACATGTATGCAGACCAACTTATCCAAGCGCAATCAGTTTTATTAAACAGCATCGATCCTAATCTAACCCAAAAGTTAAGTTTGGTGATTAGCAAAATTATTGAACAGCTATCCAGTTCTCAGAAAAAGTTAAATCAACGGACGTTTAATCGATTGCAAAAATGGCTAGGGCTTGACCTAGAGTTTAGTGCAGGTCAGGTTAAGTATTTACAAGATTTAGAAAGTTTGATTGATGAGGCAAATAGGCTTAGTCAACGTTTAAACATTGAAATTCAGAAATCAGAATCACGCTTTCAACAAGCCAGTGGCTTACGTGAGCAAATGGCAAAATATATTCGTGCAGCGCAAGAATTTTTACATGAATATCCTGATTTTGTGCAAAATAGGCATCCTCTAGATAATTTCTCAGAAAGATTATCGAAAAAGATTAATACTTTACAGACTTTGCAAACCAGTAATGACATTGCACTTGCACAAATGCAGTTGACTCAACAACTTTCATTATCCTTACTTGATCGATTTAATGAGGCACAGCAAGTACTTATTCCTGCTTGGCAATATCATGTTAAACAAAGCAGTGCACAGAATTCTTTTACGAGCACTGCTGATCTAGACAAAAGTCGTGATAAATTAATTCAATCATTAAAGAAATCATTAGAAAATAAATAGGGTACATTTATGAGTGAATCAAATCTTCAACATCAGGCAAATGAAAAGAATTCGGATTTGGAATTGCAAAAGTTTGAGCAATTGAATTTGAAAGAAATCGGCCTAAGCAATGACGATTTTAATGAAGTCGTAAATGCACATAAAGATTTGGCCAATATTAATCATGCAGCGGTAGCTGAATATGGTAAGAATATTGCCACGAAAACATCAACCTATACCGATGAATTGTTGAACTTAGTTAAAAATAAAGATCTGGATGTGACAGGTCAAAAGCTCAATGAAGTTGTGCAAGTTGCACAACAGCTTAATACTTCAAGTATTTTGAATAAATCTAAAAGCTCAGGTTTTATTGGTGGTATTTTAAATAAGTTTAAAGGTGCAAAACAAAGCTTTGATCAGCATTTCAACACGACAAAAGAACAAATTGATAGTTTAGTGAAAGAAATTGAAGGTTCACAAACAGGACTAAAAGCACGTGTTGATACTTTGGATCGGATGTTTAATGGTGTGCAAGAAGAGTATCGTCAGCTCGGTATCTATATTGCCGCAGGGCGAATTAAGCAAGAAGAGGTGCAACAAGAAATTGCGACGCTCTCTGCATTGGAACAAGACCAGAAAACAACACAACGCGTCTATGATCTGAATCATTTAGCGAATAATTTAGAAAAACGTGTCAGCGATTTACAAGTTTTGCAACAATCTGCAATGCAGACTTTGCCGATGATTCGGATTATTCAATCTAATAATATGATGTTGGTTGATAAGTTCTATGCGATAAAAAATATTACTTTACCTGCATGGAAGAACCAAATTAGCTTAGCGATTTCATTGAATGAACAACGAAATAGTGTACAACTTGCCAATACCATCGATGATGCAACCAATGAGTTGTTGAAACGCAATGCTGATTTATTACATCAAAATTCAGTAGATACTGCGAAAGCCAATCAACGTTCAGTGATTGATATTGAAACACTTGAACATGTGCAAAACACCCTCATTAAAACTGTTAATGATGTGATTCAGATTCAAAAAGAGGGGATGCAAAAGCGTGAAGAAGCGTCTACTCGAATTAAAGCATTGCAGAACAATTTACAGCAATTGGTGATAAATTCGAGCACGAATCAATCATCATAACAAGGTTATCGATTTGCATACGCTCTTTGCAGTTACTTTGTTAAAGATGTTACTTGGTTAAAATAGGTGGAGTGATTGAACCAAACAACGAAATATCCATTAGATACTCAGCACTTGCAACAAGGCTTAACGCTATTGCAGAAGCGTCAAAGAAGGCTGGCTTTTTTGGCGTTATTGTCAAGTACAGTGGGGATTGTGAGTTTGATCACTGCATTTATGCAGCAAGATATTGTTTTGGGTTTATTTGGATTAAGTCTTGATATTCAACAGCTTCATATTCCTTATGCTGTAGATGAGCAATTAAGAGAATTTATTCATCACCCTGATTATCTAATGAATGCATTTTCATGGTTGGCATGGTTGCTTTTAAAAGTAGTTGTATCATTCATTGGTGCATTTTTTATTGTTGGATTCTTAAAGAGATTTAAATACTTTTTATTTAAATTTCAGTCATTTGTTCTTAAATTTGTAGCCTGGTTATTGGCTTTTATTGTGCTTTGGTCAGGAGTGACTTATGTCCAATACGATTTGAAGGATGATGAAAAAAGTGAAACAGCATCTTTTATTCAATATGACCAAAGTATTCAGCAAAGTGAAATTTATGCTTATTTACAGCAAACAGATACCCCTGATGCAGTAAAGGATTATTTATTGGTACAGACCGCTTTGCTACATAAGCCTGAAGATAAAACCATTGCAAAAGTTTATGCAGAAAAGTTATTAAACGATGAAAAAATTGATCCTCGTTTTCAAGAATATGGTTTTAAATCAGAACAAATTTGGGCGATTCAACATCAGGTATATGGCCACTCTGTTTCAAATATTGCAAAAACCGTTGATCCACAAATCAATAAAGCTGTGTTCTGGTCAAACATTGCACAAAATATTCTATGGGTAATTACAGCTTTAAGCTTGTTTATTAGTTTATTGATTTATTTTCTTGCACATCGCATTAAACAGCGTTTGATCCGTATTGATCAACAAATATTTCATTAATAAAACAACTAAAATATAAAACAGTAGGCTGTTAAAACAAACAGGCTATATCCATTTAAAATGCATATAGCCTGTTTGTTATTGTCGTTTAATTGGTAGACTTTAGGGTTTAAGCAACACTTCTACTATCTTCGAGTAAAAGCTGTTTTAACTCTAAAGTATCAAAAGTCTTGTCCCAAATTTCCCCATCTACAATATAAAATGGAGTAGGGTGCTTACCCAAACTATTCACATAACGCGTAATTTCAGCTTGTTTATCACTGATTTCTTTATGTTGAATTGAGCGTAAGACTTTGTTGCCATCAAGGCCCATACCTTCGATGATGTCTTTTAAGACTTCTTGATTTGCAATGTCTTTACCATGTGCAAATAATGCATGGAAAATAGCTTGGGTTAGGGCATATTGATCAAATGTATTATCGAGTGCCAAGATCGCTTGATGTGCGAGGCGGCTATTTGGCATACGTTTCATATGTTCAATATCGACTGTTAAGTCTTGGCTATAGGCTGCAAATTTAGCCATGTCCAATTTTCGATCGGCTTCTTTTGTACCATATTTATCAGTTAGATACTGATAAACGTTTAAGCCTTCTTCCGGAATTTCTGGTAAAACTTGTACTGGTAATAATTCGATTTTTTTCGCAGTCGGTTGGTTCCAATGTTGTTTTAATTTTTCAAAAGCAACATAACTCATTGGATAGACAAGATCGAATACAAACTCAATTTTCATTGTTTTACCTCACTCTACTTACACATTTATTTTGATTAAATACAAGAAGCTGTCGTTAATTGTGAAGAAAATATTTCATAGACTTAGCTTAAAACTTTGTAAGAAGAATGCGCATGATTTTTTGTGCAATGATGGTCGCAAATTTATTATCTTTTATTGATAATTAATCTAATTTTAAGGTTTGAGGAAAACAAGTGATTGCTTTTTGAAGCTGACAGAAACTTTCAAATCAGGTCTCTGTCAGCTTAGATTCATATGAGTACAATTTAAACAATAGTTTTAGGATCACTCAGTTTAAAAGTCTTAGAGTTTAATGTCTTAGTGTTTAGAATCTTCAAGTAAGATCTTCTGTAAAACTAAAGTATCAAAGGATTCATCCCAAGTTTCACCATCTATAACTTTGCCATCTACAACATAAAAAGGTGTTGCATGTGTGCCTAAGCTTTGCACGTATTTGCTAAGTTCAACTTGTTTATCACTAATTTCTTTATGTTGAATTGAACGTAACACTTTTGAACCATCTAGCCCAATACCTTCAATAATATTTTTAAGCACTTCTTGCTTTGCAATATCTTTACCATGAGCAAATCGAGCATGGAAAATAGCCTGTGTTAAAGCATATTGATCAAGAATACTGTCGAGCGCCAAAATGGCTTGATGTGCAAGGTTACTATTCGATAGAAGCTTAAGGTGCTCAAGATCAAGCACTAAGTCTTGGCTATAAGCTGCAAACTTTACAAGGTCTAGTTTTCGGTCTGCTTCTTTGGTGCCATATTTTTCAGTTAAATATTGATAAACATTTAATCCTTCATCAGGTGTTGCAGATAAAATTTGCACTGGTAATAATTCGACTTGAGCGGTAGTTTTTTGATTCCAATATTTTTTTAATTTTTCAAAAGCTACATAGCTCATTGGGTATGCGATATCAAATACAAATTGAATCTTCATTAGTGTGCCTCTAAAACTGTTGCAATAACATTAAAATGGGAATGAATGGGAGATCATTATTTAAACATTATATAATTTAGTATAATTTAAAAATATTAAGGTAGTCTTTTTGTGTAGTCATGGTGAGATAATTGCTATCATACTATTTTTAAAGAATAAAATAATGTTTAAAAGTTTGAAATAGTGATCTGTCTATTCTTAAATGCAAAACTATGGTCAAATTTTATGATTAAAATAGTTTGAAAATACGTATTCTTTATGATGATTTTTGGGTCATTTTTAGTTTTACTGATAATAGAGGGGATGTTATTTTTAATCTAAAAAAACGATCATTAGAATAAAAACAAACTGTTTTATCTATTTTTTGAATTACCGTACTATACACTTATTGAATGAAATTAACTCCTTTGGAGATGTTAGACATGTTAGATCAAAATACAACAGCTCAATTAAAAACACTTTTAGAACGTTTGGAAGCTCCAATCGAATTGGTAGCCTCTTTAAATGATTCAGATAAGTCTGAAAAAATTAAAGAATTAGTCACTGAAGTTGCAGCTTTATCTGACAAAGTGACAGCACGATTTGATGGTCAAAATAATCGTAAGCCAAGCTTCGGTATTGCCAAAGCAGGTGAGCAACCTCGTGTATTCTTTGCGGGTTTACCGATGGGGCATGAGTTTACGTCTTTGATCTTGGCTTTGTTACAAGTTTCAGGTTATGCGCCTAAAGTGTCTGATGAAGTACTGGCTCAAATTAAAGCATTAAACCTAAGCTCAAATTTTGATGTGTTTGTATCTTTAAGCTGTCATAACTGTCCAGATGTTGTGCAAGCGTTGAACTTGATTGCAATTAACAATCCAGGTACTACAGCAACCATGATTGACGGCGCTTTCTTCCAAGACGAAGTTGAAGAACGTAAAATCTTAGCTGTGCCTATGTTGTTCCAAAATGGTGAACATATCGGTCAAGGTCGTATGACTTTGGAAGAAATTATTGCCAAATTGGATACTGGTGCTGCGGCGAAAGATGCAGAAAAGTTAAATGCAAAAGAAGCATTTGATGTACTTGTCATTGGTGGTGGCCCTGCTGGCGCAACTTCAGCGATTTATGCAGCACGTAAAGGTATTCGTACAGGTATCGTTTCTGAGCGCTTTGGTGGTCAGGTGATGGATACCATGGACATTGAAAACTTTATTTCAGTGCAAAAAACACAAGGTCCTAAGTTTGGAGCAGATATGGAAGCACATGTGCGTGAGTACGGTGTGGACATTATGAATCTACAAAAAGTGAAAAATATTGTAGGTGCTGAACAAACTGCCAATGGTTTAGTAGAAGTTGAGCTTGAGAATGGTGCAAAACTTGAATCGAAAACCGTCATCTTATCGACAGGTGCGCGTTGGAGAGAGATGAATGTACCGGGTGAGAAAGAGTATAAAACACGTGGTGTTGCATACTGTCCGCACTGTGATGGGCCATTATTTAAAGGCAAAAAAGTTGCTGTAATTGGTGGCGGGAACTCAGGTGTTGAAGCTGCAATTGACCTTGCTGGTATTGTTGAACATGTTACTTTAGTTGAATTTAATACTAAATTACGTGCCGACCAAGTGCTTCAAAACAAATTGAACAGCTTGCCAAATACCACGGTGATTTTGAATGCACTTTCAACTGAAGTTGTGGGTGATGGTTCTCAAGTTACAGCTTTGAAATACAAAGACCGTGCGACTGATGAAGAGCATACTGTTGAGCTTGCAGGTATTTTTGTCCAAATTGGTTTATTACCAAATACGGACTTCTTGAAAGAAACAGCAGTAGAACTTTCTAACCGCAATGAAATTGTAGTGAATGATCGCAATGAAACCAATGTAAAAGGTGTATTTGCTGCAGGCGACTGTACAACTGTACCGTATAAACAAATCATCATTGCTTCTGGTGAAGGTGCAAAAGCTTCTTTATCAGCATTTGACTACATTATCCGTTCAGGTCAATAAGCATCAAAAGAAAAGCCAAGGTACTCTCCCAATTCACCTTGGCTTTTCTTACTTTCCTCTTATGCTTTACCCTTGATAGGAATTGAGTGACTAACAGCTCAATTCCTTTTTTTATGGTTATTATTTAACAAGTATTCAATACGCTTTGTCACAAGAATCTATTTAGAAAGCATCCATATAGAAAGTATTAATATCAATAGGTATTTTGATTAACAGGTATTTTGCATGGTGTTAAACAACGTAGATTGAAAGATTTACATTGAAAATCTTTAATGAGCATTGCGATAGAAATGTGCTGTCATTCCATAGTGTTGTTTAAATACTCTCCCGAAATGGGTTTCGGACTGAAAGCCAAGATTTAATGCAATATTATAAATAGATAGATGGCTGGTCTTTAAAAGTAAGCTCGCATGTTGCAGTCGTATTTTGAGTAAAAAAGCATGGGGTGTGGTTTGTAAATCCTTTTTAAATAAACGAATTAATTGAATTCGCGTGCAGTGTAAAAAAAGAGCCATGTCATCTAAGCTCCATTTATGTTCAGGGGATTTTAAAATTACGTGGATGAGTGGCGAGAGTTTTGAATTGTGCCATTCGATAATACGTGATGAAACACTGTCATGTTGAGTATGCAAATAAGTACGGAAAATATAAATCAGCAAAACTTCAGATAGGGCATTGATCACTTTGAATTGCCCAATATGTTGAGTATTCTCTTGCTCCAATAAGTTTAAAAGCGGTTCAACTAATAATTGCTCAACATTTAAATGAATAAATTCAGGTAACTGTATAAATAAATCAGCATGTTCTGAATAACTAAAATGTGCACAAAACAAATTCAAATTGAGATGTGGAGCGTGGTTGGTTTTTAAGATTAATCCTGTAGCTTGTTGAATACTTTCAATGTGTTGTATCGGTTTAGTATTTTTTTCTAAGATTTGATTGTCAATACTTTGATTTTCAATGCTTTGATTTTGAGTCGTCTGGTTGTTAATAACTTGGTCGTCGCTTGTATTTTCTTGAAAATGAATAAGTTGATGTGCTGAACCATGCGGAAAGAATATGACGTCACCCGTATTGATCTGAATTTTTTTATGATTGATATATAACCAGCCCTTTCCATGCCGAACGATATGAATCATCGCTGTATTTTTAATTGCAGGTATGGCGTATAGCCACTCGCCACCAAAGCGACATTCAGTGTCTATGCTGCCTTGAATCTGAGCAAGTTCGATTAATTTATTTAACATCGCATGATACTTTTAGATTGTTATTTGATACTTTTAGTCGGTTTTAACTATACAAAAATTGCAATACTAAATTATCAATTCGATGAGGTGAATGCAATGTTTGTAGATTGGAAAGAACACACACAACATGTCAAAAAATCATTTGGTGCTTTAGGTAAGAAGCATCCAAAAATGTTACAAGCTTATCAAGCTTTAGATGATGCTGCGGCAGCAGAAGCTTTAGACGCTAAAACACGTGAGTTGATTTCTTTGGCAGTTGCAATAACGACTCGTTGTGAAAGCTGTATTTCAGTACATGCAGAAGCTGCAATGAAAGCTGGTGCAACTGAAGGAGAAGTGGCGGGTGCATTAGCGACAGCGATTTCATTGAATGCAGGTGCTGCATATACATTTGCACTCCGTGCTCTTGAAGCTTGTGAAACACAAAAACCTGAATAATTGTATTGATTCTTGTTCTATAAAATAAATTTTTTATAAATAACTGTAGATCAATGATTTAAATTTATTTTTAAAATGATACATATTTATACGTATTAGAATTGATTTTGAACAATAATGGTAGTGTTTTGA
>Ga0209023_10007149_pt1 | contig 11528 bp, 11 predicted proteins | sample LakOneMetagenome_FD_187468 | JGI IMG/M metagenome (GOLD analysis project Ga0209023, IMG submission 187468) | Freshwater and sediment microbial communities from Lake Erie, Canada (SPAdes) (version 2) | ecosystem: Environmental > Aquatic > Freshwater > Lentic | place: Lake Erie, Canada...
AGGCCCACAAGTCCGCCATCTATTCCCACGAACAGGCCGCAGCGGCCGAGCTGCCCGCGCCGCAGTTGCGCGAGTTCCAGCGCCACAAGAAGGCCTGGCAGTTCTTCGAGGCCGCGCCCGCGGGCTACCGCAAGTCCATGCTGCACTGGGTGACGTCGGCCAAGCGGGCCGACACGCGCGCGTCGCGGTTTGCGCAGCTGCTGGCGGCCTCCCAGGCGGGCGAGCGGATCGACCTGTGGACGGGGCGGGCCGCAGCGCAGGCCGCAAAGTCTTGAAGGCTTTCTGCGCGCTGGCCCCGGCTTGCTGACTGTCGCAATCAACCCATGTCATTGTCTGGAGAGCTGTTCACCATGACCGCACCCGCACCCCGTTACCGTAGCATTGCCGACTACATCGACCAGGCGCCCGCCGCGGGCCAGCCGCTGCTGCGCGCGCTCCACGCGCTGCTTCGAAACGCCGCACCCGATGCGCAAGAAGCCATCAAATGGAACACGCCGTTCTTCATCGAGCCGCGTTTCGTGTACGGCTTTGCCGCGCACAAGGCGCACGCCAGCTTTGCACCGCCCGCGTCTGCCATGGCGCATTTTGAGGCCGAGCTCAAGGCGGTGAAGACCACCAAAGGCACCATCGTGCTGCCGTACGACCAGCCCCTGCCAGAAGCGCTGATCCAGCAGATCGCGCAGTACAGCGTGCAGCGCGTGCAGGCGCGCACCACGGACGGCTTCTGGGAATGAGCGCCCTGCACCGCAGAAGCAGTTGCTTTAGCTGCTGCTTTTGCTGCTTGCGCTGCGCCGTGCCAGGTGCCCGCTTGACGTAAGCTTGCTCCATGCAACAAAGAACCCTCGGACCCTCCTCCGTCTCGGCCATTGGCCTGGGCTGCATGAACCTCTCGCACGCCTATGGCGCGCCCGTCTCGGCCGAGCAAGGCGAGCGCGTGCTGCTGACCGCGCTCGATGCCGGCGTAACCCTGTTCGACACCGCCACGCTGTACGGCTTTGGCGCCAACGAAACGCTGGTCGGCCGCGTGATGAAGCCGCACCGCAGCCGCTTCACCCTGGCCAGCAAATGCGGCATGCAGGGTGTGGACGTCAACGGCGATGGCAAGCTGGTGCGCGTGATCGACGGCCGCCCCGCCACGCTGCGCCAGACCTGCGAAGACAGCCTGCGCCGCCTGCAGACCGACGTGATCGAGCTGTACTACCTGCACCGCTGGGACAAGAAGGTGCCCATCGAAGACAGCGTGGGCGCACTGGCAGACCTGGTGCGTGCAGGCAAGATCCGCAGCATCGGCCTGTCCGAAGTCTCCGCTGCCACCCTGCGCCGTGCGCACGCCGTGCACCCCATCGCTGCGGTGCAGACCGAGTACTCGCTGTGGACGCGAAACCCCGAGATCGCCGTGCTCGACGCCTGCCGTGACCTCGGCACCGCCTTCGTCGCCTTCAGTCCCGTGGCGCGGGGCTTTCTGTGCGGCGACCTCACGGACGTCAGCACCCTCGACGCCAAGGACATCCGCCGCGCCATGCCGCGTTTTGCACCCGATGCGTACGCGGCCAACTTGCAGTTGCTGACCGGCTACCAGGCCATCGCGCGCGAGGTCGGTTGCACCCCGGCGCAGCTGGCGCTGGCGTGGTTGTTGCACCGTGGCGAGCACATCATTCCTATCCCCGGCACGACGAGCGTCGAACACCTGCTGGACGATGTGGGTGCTGCTGGCGTGCAGCTCGATGCGGCGGTGATCGCGCGTCTTGATGCACTGATCAATGAGCGCACTGTGGTGGGCCCGCGCTATAGCGCGCAGAGTGCGGGTGAGGTGGATACGGAGACGTTTGAAAACCGTGCCGTGTAGCCGAAGAAGCGTAGCGTGTGCTCACCTTTCGGCGTGTAACGATGGCACATGCAGCAGCGTGAAAGAGACAAAAGATGGTCCGTATCTCTACATCGGTTCGGCGGCGCTTGGAGCGTGGCAGACGTCGGCAGGAAAAGATTCTTGGCGATCCTTCCTACGAAGGCAAGACCCGTCTCTACAGCTTCGATGCATCACTGCGGATTGCTGGCGTCGGTACGCACCACGATGCCATTTCATTGAAAACGGGAATCCTGCCTACTCGCACGGCTCGCAAGGGCGAGCGGCAGACAGCAAAAAGACTTTGGTCCGAGGATGTGTGGTTATTGGATTCACCGTTGGGCGGAAATGCATCTTTGGATGAGCATGTTCAATGGCTTTGGGATACCGTCGCTCCCCACCAAGACTACTTTCGAGAGATCATTTCTCAGTCCTCCAGTGCTGGCATCGTGCTTGGATGTTTCTCGGAAAGTCCCTATCCCTACTTGACGGTAAAGAATGATTCCTTGCGTTCACTCATGGATCTGAACATGAGAGTCTCGTTCAACTTCACCTGCGTGTAGACGTGGGCCCCGTGATCGACGCATCGGCAGCGCTTGCTCACTCTGAAACGACAAGGCCCTGGAGCATGGATGCTCCAGGGCCTTGTCGTCGGTGCTATGAAAACCTCAACGCCCGCGCAGATTCCCCTTGTCATCCGCAATCACGATCTCCACGCGCCGGTTCATCGCACGGCCTTCTGCCGTTGCGTTGTCCGCCACGGGGTGCACCTTGCCGTAGCCGCGTGCGGTGATGCGGCTGCTGTCCACGCCGCGTGCGACCAGCGCATCGCGCACGGACTGGGCGCGGCGGTCGGACAGGTCCTGGTTGTAGCTGTCGGAGCCCACGCTGTCGGTGTAGCCCTCGATGAGCAGCTTGCGGTCCGGAAACTGCTTGAGGAAGTTGGCGAGCTTCTCCAGGCGCGGTGCTGCCTGGGGCGACAGCTCGGCCTTGTTGAAGGCAAATAGCACGTCACCCAGCGTGACCAGCAGCCCGCGTTCGGTTTGCTGCGCTTCCATGTCGCGCATCTGGGCTTCCAGGGCACGCACACGGTCTTGTGCAGCGCTGGCCTGGGCCAGAGCAGCGGTGGCGGTGGCTTGCTGCTGGGCGGCGCGTTGCTCTGCGCTCATGGCCTGGGCCTGGGCTTGCTGGGCGCGTGCGCGGGCCTGGTCGGCCTCTTGCGTGCGGGCCTGCAGGCGGATGCGGTCGGCCTCGCTGCCGGCTTGCTGGATGTTGGCATCCAGCTGGCGGGCGCGGGCGGTGTTGGTGGCGATCTCGGCGCGCTGGCGGGCGATGTAGGCCAGGTGGTTGGTTTCCGATTCGTCGCGGTCGTCGGCCCATTCGCGGTCGGCGCGGGCCAGGGCGTCGGTGGCTTGTTTCAGTTCGACAGCGGCGTACTGGTTCACGGCGGGGTCGCCCGCAGCGGCGGTGACCACAGAGCGGGCTTGTTCCAGGGCGGGCAGGGGGGCCGTGCTGGCGCAGGCGGCGAGCAGGCCCACGGCGATCAGGCTGGAGCACAGGGCGGTGGTACGGTGGATCAATTGGCGCATGGTGGGATGTCCCTTCAAATGTGGTTCAGGCGATCAGGCAGTGCAATCACGCAGGTCAGTGGTGAGGCGCGGCGCAGCGAATGCAGCGGCGCTCAGCGGGGCGACCGGCGATTGATTTCTTCTTGCAGCGCACGGATGCTGTCCTGCACCTGGGCCAGGTTGGAGGCGTTGCGCGCTGCGTCCGCACGGGTCTCGGCCACACGGGCGTCGACCTCGGCTTCGGCTGCCAGGCGGCGGGCGCTTTTGTAGTCGCCTTGGGTCATCGACTTCTCGGCCTGAATCAACTTTTCTTGCGCACGTTGCAGGTCCACGGGGGCATTGGCCGCCACTGTGGGTGCTGCAGCCACGCGGGTCACGGTGGTGCGTGTGACGGCCATCTGCTCGGTGGGAGCAGGGGTGGAAGAGCAAGCCGCCAGGGCGCCCAGCGCGAGCGCTGCTGCGGTGGTTCGGAGAATTGCGGATGAGTGCATGGTGTAGTGAACTCCTGCTGGAAGTGTTGTGGTGACGGTGGCCAGCGGCTGTGCCGCGAGGGCACGTTGTGCGGTGCTGGCACCGGAGACCAGGGGAGGCCCTGGTGTGCGTCGATTGTTGGCCGCGCGCTGTTGAGGGGGCGTAGGTACGGCCTCTGTATTCCTGTGGGCGAAGTCTTACGAACACTTGCAATTGCATTCGCTTTTTCCTTTTCAGCTTCGCTTTGAGGCATGGCGCAGGTGTGCGCTGCTGAGTCCTACGATTTGACGGACGTCGACGTGGCACGCTAGACGCGTGTGGCGAAGGGGCGGTGGCTTGATGGCTAGGCGCACCTTGTGGCGCAGCCGAGTGGAATTTTGCTGGCACAAGTGCCGTCGCAGCGCGTTGCAATAGCACGTGGCGGTACCTCCGGCACTGGCAGAGCAAATGCTTGAACCTGGGCTGTCGTTCGGGCCTGCAGGACGCACCCTGTGTGGCGCTGTGCAGGTGGCAAGCGATGTGCCCGCGCTGGAGCCTGTGCGGATGATGCTCAAAGGCGTGCAAGTGGTGCGCCTGGGCCGTGCGCACTTCAAATCGTTTGGCGAGAGTTTGCTCGACTATGAGGTCGTCTACATCGTGCAGGACCTGGCGTTCAACCTCTACATGGACCTGCAGCAATCCGTCAATCTGGCGCTGATGCGCGAGTTCAAGGCAATGGGCGTGGAGTTCGCATTCCCGACCAGCACGGTCCACATCGCCCGGGACCGGCCTGCGGCTGTCGTCAGAACGGCAGCAGGAGCACAGCCGGTGGAAGAGGCAGACCCGGTGGAACAGGCGGTTGCGGGTGAAGACCTCAGTCGTTCAACACAAAGCCGACCCTGACCTCACGGCAGGGGCCGCGTTCTTCCACGCTGATGTCGGCGCTCCACACATCGGCGTGCTCGCAGCGCATATTGCGAAAGTGAGTCCCGGCGCCCGAAACCTGGGCCCGGTCGCCACTACAAGCCAGGGGCGCCATGGCGGCAGCGTGCTTTAGCAACGCCACATCGGGATTCATGTAGCTGCCGTAGTCCATGGCGACATACGGCACGCCTTCGCCATCACGCCCCTTCCTGTGAAAGCGCGCGGGGCGGCATTCTGCAAAGGTGGGCGTGGCATCGCGGATGCTTTCAGGCACGCCGATGTAGTACAGCGGCCATCCGGGCCTGACATCGCCGACTTCGAACAGCATCCAGAGGCCCAGCAGGGCGGTCGGCGGCAGGATCAGGCCCGCGAGAACGAGGCCCTTCACCCATGTTGGTGGGTTCGGTATTTGGTCATTCATTACGAGGCACGAGCAGCTGCAGGGTGTCCAAAAAAAAGGCCGGCGACCCTTGCGGGCAGCCGGCCTGAACGGGTAGTTGCAGACTTATCGCTTCTTTCTAAATCCTGTGTACATCATTGGTGACGGGACCACTGATCATCCATCACTTCATCATCACTTGGCGACGACGCGCACCATCTCCAGGCACTTGTTCGAGTAACCCCATTCATTGTCGTACCAGGACACGATCTTCACGAAGGTGCCATCCAGCGCAATGCCGGCGTCCGCGTCGAAGATCGACGTGCGGGTGTCGCCGCGGAAGTCGGTGGCCACCACCTTGTCTTCGGTGTAGCCCAGCACGCCCTTCAGGGCGCCTTCGGACTGGGCCTTCATCTCGGCCTTGATTTCTTCGTAGGTGGCGGCGTTTTCCAGCTCCACCGTCAGGTCGACCACCGACACGTCGGAGGTGGGCACGCGGAAGGACATGCCGGTCAGCTTCTTGTTCAGCGCCGGAATCACCACGCCCACGGCCTTGGCCGCGCCGGTGCTCGAAGGGATGATGTTTTCCAGAATGCCGCGGCCGCCGCGCCAGTCCTTGTTGGACGGGCCGTCCACGGTCTTTTGCGTGGCGGTGGCGGCGTGCACCGTGGTCATCAGGCCGCGCTTGATGCCCCACTTGTCGTTGAGCACCTTGGCCACGGGGGCCAGGCAGTTGGTGGTGCACGAGGCGTTGGACACGATGGCCTGGCCGGCGTAGGTGTCGTGGTTCACGCCGAACACGAACATGGGCGTGTCGTCCTTGGACGGAGCCGACAGGATGACCTTCTTCGCGCCGGCATCAATGTGCTTTTGCGCGGTGACCTTGTCCAGGAACAGGCCGGTGGATTCGATCACGACATCGGCGCCGACTTCGTTCCACTTCAGGTTGGCAGGGTCACGCTCTTGCGTCAGGCGGATCTTCTTGCCGTTGACGATCAGGGTATTGCCCTCGACCGACACGGTGCCCTGAAAGCGGCCGTGCACCGAGTCGTACTGCAGCATGTACGCCAGGTAGTCAGGCTCCAGCAGGTCGTTGATGCCCACGACTTCGATGTCGCTGAAGTTCTGGACGGCGGAGCGCAGCACGTTGCGGCCGATGCGGCCGAAGCCGTTGATACCAATCTTGATCGTCATACTTTTCTCCAAGTGAGTGAAATGAATCAGGTTCTGGCGCGATGTCTACAAAGCCGGGGCAGAGTCATTGGCCGAGGCACTTCAAGGTACGTTGATGCGCTGTCGCGGCCTGTGCGCGCAACTGGGCCATGGCTTTTTCAGTGGTCAGATGTGCAAGTTCGCGTGCCTTGGGTAGATGAACCGTGCAAAAGTATTCAAGCCCGTGCGGGTGCGACAACATGGCTGCGTCCCCCGGTGCATGGTCTACGAATGCCAGCCATTCACCACGTCGCAGTCCGGGCTCATCAATCGCGTACATACAGCAGATGCTGCAACGGGCTGGCTCCATCTGATGATCCTCCGCAATCAACCCCAGCAACGGAATGAACCGCTGAAGGGCGTCATGCAGAGTTGATTTGCCATCGATGGGCTCAGGCAGTTTGCATCAGCGACGCAGCACGGCCAGCACGGTCGCGGCCACGTTCTCTTCCGTGAAGCCGAAGTGCTTGAACAGCACGGGCGCGGGAGCCGATTCGCCATAGGTGTCGATGCCGACGACAGCGGCGCAGCCGTACTTCCACCAGCCGTCGGTCACGCCCATTTCCACGGCCACGCGGGGCAGGTTGGCGGGCAGAACGGCCTTCTTGTACTTGGCGTCTTCGCGGTCGAACGTCGTGTTGCTGGGCATGGAGACCACGCGCACGGCCACTTTCTTGTCGGCCAGCAGGCGCTGGGCCTTCAGCGCCAGTTGCACTTCGGAGCCGGTGGCGATGATCACGGCCACGGCCTTCTTGTTCAGGCCCACGTCGGCGGGTTCGGACAGCACGTACGCGCCGCGGCTGATGTCGCCCAGGTCGCGCTTGGGCGCGTAGGGCAGGTTCTGGCGCGACAGCAGCAGGGCGGTGGGCTTGTTGCGGTTGGACAGGGCCACGCTCCAGGCCACGGCGGTTTCGGCCGTGTCACCGGGGCGCCACACATCCAGGTTGGGGATCAGGCGCAGGCTGGCGGCGTGTTCGATGGACTGGTGGGTGGGGCCGTCTTCGCCCAGGCCGATGGAGTCGTGCGTGAACACGTGGATCACGCGCTGCTTCATCAGCGCGGCCATGCGGATGGCGTTGCGGCTGTAGTCGCTGAAGGTCAGGAACGTGCCGCCATAGGGGATGAAGCCGCCGTGCAGCGCGATGCCGTTCATGATCGCGGCCATGCCGAATTCGCGCACGCCGTAGTTGATGTGGCGGCCGCCGATTTTTTGGCCGCCTTCGACTTCGGTCTGCACCACGTTGCCCTGCATATCAAAGCGCAGGTTGGGCGTGCTCTTGGTGTTGGTGAGGTTGGAGCCGGTCAGGTCGGCGCTGCCGCCCAGCAGTTCGGGCAGCGCGGCGGTGAAGGCTTCCAGCGCCAGTTGGCTGGCCTTGCGGCTGGCCACGGTTTCGCCCTTGGTGTGGGCGGCGACCACGGTGTCCACAGCAACCTGCGCGAAGTTGGCGGGCAGGTTGCCTTCCATGCGGCGCGTCAGTTCTGCCGACAGCTCGGGGAAGGCGGCGGTGTACGCGGCAAAGCGCTCGTTCCATTCGGCTTCGACGCTCTGGCCGTTGGCCTTGCCGTCCCAGTCGCTGTACACGTCTTGCGGCACGACGAAGGGCTCGCTGGTCCAGCCCAGGGCTTCGCGCGTGAGCTTGATTTCTTCGGCACCCAGCGGCTCGCCGTGGGCCTTGGCGGTGTTGGCGCGGTTGGGGCTGCCCTTGCCGATGTGCGTCTTGCAGACGATGAGGGTGGGGCGCTCGGTCTGCTTCTTGGCTTCGGCGATGGCAGCGGCCACCTTCTCGGCGTCGTGTCCGTCGATGGGGCCAATCACGTTCCAGCCGCTGGCGACAAAGCGCAGGGGGGTGTTGTCGGCGAACCAGGGGGCCACCTGGCCGTCGATGCTGATGCCGTTGTCGTCATACAGGGCGATCAGCTTGTTGAGCTTCCAGGCGCCGGCCAGGGACACGGCCTCGTGGCTAATGCCTTCCATAAGGCAGCCGTCGCCCAGGAACACGTAGGTGTTGTGGTCCACCACCGCATGGCCTTCGCGGTTGAACTCGCTGGCCAGCAGCTTTTCAGCCAGCGCAAAGCCCACGGCGTTGGTGATGCCCTGGCCCAGCGGGCCCGTGGTGGTCTCGACGCCGGCGGTGTAGCCCACTTCGGGGTGGCCGGGGGTCTTGCTGTGCAGTTGGCGGAAGTTCTTGAGCTCTTCGATCGGCAGGTCGTAGCCGGTCAGGTGCAGCAGCGCGTACAGCAGCATGGAGCCATGGCCGTTGGAGAGCACGAAGCGGTCGCGGTCGAACCACTGGGGGTTCGTCGGGTTGTGCTTGAGGTGGCGGCCCCACAGTGCCGCCGCCATGTCGGCCATGCCCATGGGGGCGCCGGGGTGGCCGGAGTTGGCTTGTTGAACTGCGTCCATGGCCAATGCGCGGATTGCATTTGCCATCTGTTGGGATTGCTGCTGGGTATGGGCCATGGGGTGTGCGGGTTCGGGTGGGAGGGGGGGATTTCGGGGGGAAACCCGGCATTTTACCGGCCCTGCTTTCCCACGCCCGAACCGGCCGGGCCGAACCCTTGGCGAAGCAGCGCCGGCACTGCGATGCACTACAGTGCGGGCCATGCAAGGACTGCACCTCACCGCCGATCTCCGGGACTGCCGCTGCGCCCCCGCGTGGCTGCTGGACGCCGCCGCGCTGGGCCAGGCCTGCGCAGACGCCGTGCGCCACGCCGGGCTGCAGCCTGTGGGCCAGGTGTTTCATGAATTCCCTGCCACAGCGCACGGCCCGGGCGGGGTGACAGCTACTATTTTGCTAGCGGAGTCGCACCTGTGCGTGCACACCTGGCCCGAGCAGCGCGCCGTCACGCTCGATGTGTACGTGTGCAATTTCGGCGCTGATCATTCGGACAAGGCGCGGGCGCTGATGGATGCACTGCTGGCATTGTTCGAGCCGTCTTCGGTGCAGCGCCATGCGCTGCAGCGCGGCGCTGTGCAGGAGCTGGCGGCATGAGCGCGATGAACCCGGCCATGCCGCCCCAGGTCCCGGCGCTGCTGCTGGCCGCCGGCCGCGGCGAGCGCATGCGCCCGCTGACCGACACCACGCCCAAGCCGCTGCTGACGGTGCAGGGGCTGCCGTTGCTGGAGTGGCACCTGCAGGCGCTGCAGGATGCGGGCGTGCGGCGGGCGGTGATCAACACCGCCTGGCTGGGGACGCAGATCAGCGAGCGGTTTACAGACGTTTTTGGCCTCCACCGCTTGATAGACAAGCGCGAGCAGCTATCAATTTCATACTCCCACGAGGGTGTGGACTTTGGCGGGGCGCTTGAAACCGCTGGCGGCATCGCCCGCGCGCTGCCGCAGCTGGGCTCTGTGTTCTGGCTGGCGGCGGGCGATGTGTTTGCGCCCGACTTCGTGTTCGACGGCGCGCCGGCCCAGGCCTTTGCCGCCGGCGACCGCCTGGCCCACCTGTGGCTGGTGCCCAACCCGGCGCACAACCTGCGGGGCGACTTCGGCTTGTCGACAGATGGCTTGGCGCTGAACCTGGCGCCCGGCGACCCGGCCCCCCGCTATACCTACAGCACCATCGCCCTGCTGCGCGCTGACCTGTTTGGAGCGCCTTGGTGCGACATTCCGGCTGGCAACCCGCAGGGCATCCAGGCGCCGCTGGCCCCGCTGCTGCGCCGCGCCATGGACCAGGGCCGGGTCAGCGCAGAGATTTACCCCGGCCGCTGGACGGACGTGGGCACGCCCGAACGGCTGGCAGAACTCAACCGCTGACACAGCCGCGAAGGCTCGCTCACTGCGTTGCCGTGGAAGGGCCTGAGTAGGCAGGCTGCACCGCAATGGCCGGGCCGTTTTCACACCCGCGAAACAGCCACTGGCTGGGCATGAAGCGCGCGTCCGGCCCGTCGGGCGCGGGCTTGCCCACCTCGGCCTGCACGTCGTAGGCGATGTGCGGCACCTGGAACATCGCCAGCTGGCCCTTCTTGCACGCCAGCGCAGGGATGAGCTTGTGGGGCACCCAGGTCTGGGTCGGGTTGTCGTAGCGGTACAGCGGCCCGATGGGCTGGTCCTGGGCCAGTTCCACGCGCAGCGGCACCACCTGCAGCGCCGTGGCCCACACATTGGCGACCTGCACGGGCTGCGCGAACCGCACGGCCTCCAGTCCGTACAGCGCCAGGGGGCGGCCCGGCTCGCCCTTGTCGAAGGGGTCGTTGCGGTTGATCAGGCTGCCCGCCGGGATCAGCAGTTCGCCGTACTGAAAGTCCTGCGGCAGCACGAACTTCTCCCGGCTCGCGCGCACCACGGCACCGTCCTGCCGCGCCTGCTTGGCGCTGTGCGACAGATACAGCTGCACCACCAGCAGCACGTTGCAGGCCAGCGCCACGCCGCCGGCCACCATCAACCCACGGCGCGTCAACAGCCACTTGTTGGGAACGTCGACCCAGCGCACGTACATCGCATAGATCACGAGCGCACTCGTCAGCAGCAGGCCGCACAGCGGCAGCAGAACGGCCACGATGAATTGCAGCAGGGCATTGATCAGGTTGAGCATGGGGGCGGCGGCCGAAGTGAAGGCTGTGGAGTCTGCCACGCCCGCGCCGCACCGCGCGGCAGGGGCGGCGCCGTGCTCATTGCAAGCGATGGCAGGCGGTGGCAGGCGATGGTGGGCGGTAAGGCGGCGGACGGAGTAGAAGCCCGCAAAGCAGGGAAATTGGCAGATCGTGCCGCAACCCCGGCGCGGTTGGCCCCAAAATGAGCGGATGAACGCTTCGCACTCCCTCTACGCCCAGCGCCGCGCGCACCTTGCTGCCCAGTTGGGCGCCGGGGGCATCGCCATCATCCCTACCGCGCCTGAGCGGCCGCGCAACCGGGACACGGACTTTTTGTTCCGGCACGACAGCTACTTTTATTACCTGACCGGTTTCATCGAGCCCGGCGCCTGCCTGGTGGTGGCGGCGGACGGCCGCAGCACGCTGTTTTGCCAACCCAAGGACCTGGAGCGCGAGATCTGGGACGGCTACCGGCTGGGCCCTACGGCGGCACCGGGCGCACTGGGTGTGGACGCGGCGCATTCCATCGCCGAGCTCGATGCCAAGCTGCCCCGCCTGCTGGAGAACCGCAGCTGCGTGTGGTACCCGTTTGCCACGCACGCCGGCCTGGAATGCG
>Ga0209023_10007150_pt1 | contig 11528 bp, 10 predicted proteins | sample LakOneMetagenome_FD_187468 | JGI IMG/M metagenome (GOLD analysis project Ga0209023, IMG submission 187468) | Freshwater and sediment microbial communities from Lake Erie, Canada (SPAdes) (version 2) | ecosystem: Environmental > Aquatic > Freshwater > Lentic | place: Lake Erie, Canada...
ATGACGTGGCACTTGAGGAGCATTGCCGCGGCTGCGGCGCTTCAGTGGAGTACCGACTCAACGCGATGCTGCTTGGTGCCCCGTTCCGCTGTGCGAAGTGCGGGCGACCTTACGCCGGTTGGCGTGCCACGCTGGCCCCGCAGCTTGCGCCCCCGGAGCTGCGCCGGGCCATCACGCGAGAGTGGTGCAGTGCGTGAGGAGGGCTCCTCCCTCCCACGGCATCCAGCCCCTCAATTTGCGGTGACGACTTTGCTTCGCATCGGCACCACGCGCTGCAAAGTGACGAACTTGCTTCGCAAACCCTCGTAAGTCCGCGTCGTTGCTGGGCTTTGCGCGCATTCAGGTCGCCGCCAAAGTCCGAGTGACGAATTTAGCCTCGCACTTGTGACGACATTCTTTTGGTCTACGACAGCGTGCCCAGCCACGACGCGAACAGGCCCACCACCAGCATCAGCGCCACGAAGTCCAGCGGTCGTGGGCCGAAGGGCATGGCGAAATCATCGCCGCGCAGCGCCGTCCAGCCCCACCAGCCGAGGTAGCCGACCAGCGCCAGCGGCAGCGTGGCGATGCCTTGGGCCGTGGCCCAGGTGCCCGGCGGACGGTCCGCATGCGCGCGCAGCCAGTCGGCATTGCGCAGCGGGTACCAGGTCCAGCAGGCCACCGCGCCCACCGCCAGCAGTGCCCCCAGCGCGTAACGTCCGACATCGGCGTTCGCATCGACCCGCAGATGACCGATCTCGACGTGGTTGACCAGCGCGATGCCGGCGCCGATCAGCCCCAGCGAGGGCAGCAGCCGCAGCCAGGGCAGCTTGCCGTCACGCTGGTGGTCGCGCAGGTTGGAGCTGATGGCGATGACCACCGGCAGCGTGCCGATGATCATCGTCGGCAGCGGCCCGCCGGCGCGCTGGATGGCGCTGGCCAGGAACAGGTAATAGACGATGTTGCCGATGGCCGCCAGCTTCAGCGCCTCGATCCAGTCGGCACGCGTCAGCGTGGCCAGGCGCTTGCGGTCCAGCCAGGCTAGCGGCAGCGCGATCAGACCAAAGGCCAGATAGCGGCCAAAGGACTGCAATGCCGCCGGGTACTCCGGCAGCAACAGCGGTGCGATGAACACCAGGCCCCACATGAGGCCGGCGGCAAGGGCAAAGGCGGTTCCGGTCCACATGGTGGGTGCATGACAAGGCAACCGCGCATGGTAGGCGACGCCGGCACTCAGACATGTGCAACGCTCTCAACCGCGGCTCGAGCTTGCCCAGTCCAGTGCCGGCGGCACCAGTCGTCGACCGTGGCACGCCCGGCCGCATCGAGGTGCAGGCCGAGCTTGGTGCGCCGCCACAGCACGTCGTCGGCGGTGCGCGCCCATTCGTGCGTGTGCAGGTAGTGCAGCTCGGCTTCGTGCAGCCCTGGCGCCACCAGCCGGCCCAGCCCACCACTGGATAGCAGCACCTCGACGCGCGCGCCGTAAGAACGTGCCAGCCGCAGGCGCAGCGCCGCGGGCCATTGCGGGTGTCGCTCGGCCAGCGCGTCGACGAAACGCTGGAAGTCCAGGTCTGGCCGCTGCGCCGCGCCGATCCACGGGCCGAGGTCGCCGCCGGGCAGCGGAACGCCGCGCGTCCATGCGTGCCGCCGCTGGCCGAGCGCGGCCGTCAGGCCATCGGCCGCCTCTTCGGCAAGCCGGCGGAAGGTGGTGATCTTGCCGCCCCACACCGTCAGCAGCGGCGCCGCGCCGTGGCCGCCTTCGAGCTCCAGCTCGTAGTCGCGGGTCACGGCCGACGGGTCGCCCGCAGCGTCGTCGAGCAGCGGCCGGACGCCGCTGTAGCTCCAAACTACTTCGGCGGCGCGCACCGGCCGTTCGAAGTAGCGGCTGGCCTGCGTGCACAGGTAGTCGACTTCGCCGGCATCGATGCGCGCCGCGCCGACGTCGCCGTGGTGCTCGACATCGGTTGTGCCGATCAGCGTGAACGCGGACTCGTAGGGAACGGCGAAGATGATGCGCTTGTCCGGGTTCTGGAAGATGTAGGCGTACTCGTGGTCGAACAGTTTCGGCACCACCACGTGGCTGCCCTTGATCAGTCGCAGCGCGCGGTGCCGCGGCCTCTGCAGCTGCTCACCCAGGAACTGCGCAGCCCATGGGCCGGTGGCATTGACCAGCGCCCGCGCGACGACCTCGCGCACGCCGCCGAGGTCATCGCGCAGACGCAGCCGCCAGCGCGCCCCGTCGCGCCGGGCGTCGATGCAGGCGCAGCGCGTCAGCACCGTGGCGCCGCGGTGCGCGGCGTCGATGGCGTTCAGCACCACCAGCCGGGCATCGTCCACCCAGCCGTCCGAATAGACGAAGCCGGTGCGCAGCCTGGGCTTCAGCGGCGCGCCAGCCTCGTGCTCCCGCAGCGCGACCGTGGTCGAGCCCGGCAGCACTTCGCGCCGCGCCAGATGGTCGTAGAGGAAAAGCCCCAGTCGCACCAGCCACGCCGGCCGCATGCCGGGGTCGTGCGGCATGACGAAGCGCAGCGGACGCATGATGTGCGGCGCGCTGCGCAGCAGCACCTCGCGCTCCGCCAGCGCCTTGCGCACCAGCGCGAACTCCATGTGCTCCAGGTAGCGCAGTCCGCCGTGGATCAGCTTGGTGGACGCCGACGAGGTGTGCGAGGCCAGGTCGTCCTTCTCGCACAGCAGCACCGACAGCCCGCGGCCCGCCAGGTCGCGCGCGATGCCGGCGCCGTTGATGCCGCCGCCGATCACGGCAACGTCCACCTCCGAGCGAACATTGATATTCGTCATTTTCCGATTATGTTCGTTATAACTTCGTTTTCGAACCAAGATTACCCTGATGTATGTTCGACACGGTTCGATTAGATTGCGTGTGATGCAGCAACTTCACCCGCGCCAGATCCGGCTGATCGAGGAAGTGCAGCAGGCCGGCAGCCTCAGCGTCGAAGCGCTGGCCGAACGCTTCGGCGTCACGCTGCAAACGGTGCGGCGCGACGTGCGCCTGCTGGCCGAGGCCGGGCTGCTGTTCCGCTTCCACGGTGGCGTGCGCGCGCCCGGCTCGGCCACCGAGAACATCGCCTACCGCCAGCGCCAGCGGCTCAACGACGCCGCCAAGCGGCGCATCGCCAAGGCGGTGGCCGCGGCCGTGCCGGACGGCTGCTCGCTGATCATCAACATCGGCACCACCACCGAGGCGATCGCGCACGAGTTGATGCAGCACCGCGGCCTGCGCGTGATCACCAACAACCTCAACGTGGCGGCGATCCTGAGCGACCACCCGGACTGCGAACTGTTCGTCGCCGGCGGCGCGGTGCGGCCGCGCGACCGCGCCATCATCGGCGAGGCCGCGGTCGAGTTCGTGCGCCAGTTCAAGGTCGACATCGCGCTGATCGGCATCTCCGGCATCGAGGCCGACGGCTCGCTGCGCGACTTCGACTACCGCGAGGTCAGCGTGGCCCGCGCCATCCTCGAACAGTCGCGCGAGGTCTGGCTCGCCGCCGACCATAGCAAGTTCCACCGGCCGGCGATGGTCGAGCTGGCGCGCCTGGACCACCTGGACCGGCTGTTCACCGACGCGCCGCCGCCGCCGCCGTTTGCGCAGCTGCTGGCCGACGCCGCGGTGCAGTGCATCGTCGCGCCCTGAGGGCACCGGGGCGCTCCGGCCGAGCACGCCCGCTTGCGCGCGGGCTTGTTCGCCCTAGGGAAAACGCCGAAGAATTTTGGACCATCGCAGGGCCAAAATGAACCAACACGAACACACACGAACAATCAACAAGGCTGATTCGAACAGCTATCCCCCCACCCACCGTCGAGGAGCCCCCGTGACCCTTTCATTCCTGCGCACGCGTCTTGCCGCGGCCGCCGTGCTCGCGGCCACCGCCCTGCCCATCCCCGCCCTGGCCGCCGACGTGGAGCTGCTGCCACCAGGCCTGCTGGCGCCGACGAGCAAGGAGCAGACGAAGCCGAACGAGTTCAAGAAGCCCGGGCCCTGGCGCATCGGCGTGTCCTTCGGCGGCGTGGGCAACACCTGGATCGTGCAGATGATCCAGGAGATGAAATACGCCGCGTCGCAGGACAAGAACATCGGCGAGTTCATCTTCGTCGAGGCCAACTGGCAGGCGCCGAAGCAGGTGGCCGACGTCGAGGACCTGCTGGCCAAGAAGGTGGACGCGATCATCATCGGCCCGATCTCGTCGGCCATCGGCGCGCCGCTGTCCGCCAAGGCAGCCAAGACCGGCATCCCGGTGATCGTGCTGGGCGCCTTCGGTACGTCGATGCAATCGACCGTCGAGATCATGGGCGGCGGCGAGGTCTTCGGCCGCCAGGGCGGCGAATACCTGCGCAAGCAGCTCAACGGCAAGGGCAACATCTGGGCCTTCCGCGGCGTGGCCGGCGTCGAGGAGGAGCAGCTGCGCTACAACGGCTTCCGCAAGTCGATCGAGGGCTCGAACCTCAAGATCACGCAGGAAGTCTTCGGCGACTGGAACTACGCCAAGAGCAAGCAGCTGTGCGAGAACCTGGTGCTGTCCGGCAACAGCCCCGACGGCATCTGGTTCTCCGGCGCCGAGATGACGCGCGCCTGCATCGACGTGTTCAAGGAAGCCGGCAAGCCGCTGGTGCCGATGACCGGCGAAGGCAACAACGGCTTCCTGCGCGTGTGGAAGTCCACCGGGCTGAAGAGCGTCGCGCCGCAGTTCACGCCGGGCCTGGGTGCCGCGCTGGTGCGCGCCTCGGCGGCGCTGCTGGCCGGCAAACCGCTGTACCGCTCGTACTTCTCGTCGCCGCCGCCGATCACCCAGACCGACCTGGACAAGTTCTTCCGCCCCGACCTGAACGACGCCTACTGGATGCCGTCGACGCTGCCGGACGCCACGCTCAAGGAAACCTTCCGCCGCTGAAGCGCCGTCCATGTCGCTGCCCTCTTCCGGCGCCGAAGCGCTCGTCGTCGCACGCGGCATCAGCAAGCGCTTCGGTTCCACCGCCGCGCTGCAGGACGTGAACCTCAGTGGCCACGCCGGCTCGATCCACGCCCTCACCGGCGAGAACGGCGCCGGCAAGTCGACGCTGATGAAGCTGCTGGCCGGCGTGCACCAGCCCGATGCGGGCGAGCTGCACATCGGCGGCCGGCCGGTGCATCTGCGCGACCCGGCCGCCGCGCGTGCCGCAGGCATCTCCACCGTCTTCCAGGAGTTGACGGTGCTGCCGAACCTGACGGTGGCCGAGAACCTGCTGCTCGGGCGCGAGCCCACGCGCCACGGCCTGGTCGACCGCGCGGCGATGCTGACCGACGCGGCCAACGTGCTGGCGCGCATCGGCATCGCGCTCGATCCGCAACGCCCCTGCGGCAGCCTCAGCATCGGCGAGCAGCAACTGGTGGAGATCGCCAAGGGCGTGAGCGCCGATGCCTCGGTGTTCATCTTCGACGAACCGACCGCGCCACTGAACCGGGCCGAGGTCGACAAGCTGGAGCAGCTGCTGCGCGCGCTGAAGGCGCAGGGCAAGCTGGTTTTCTACATCAGCCACCGGCTCGACGAGATCTTCCGCTTCTGCGACACGGTGACGGTGCTGAAGGACGGGCGCTGGGTCTGCACCGAACCGATCGAGGCGCTGACGCACGACCGGCTGATCGCGCTGATGGTCGGCCGCTCGCTGCAGGCGCTGTTTCCGCCGCGCGACGGCACCGCGCCCGGCCCGGCCGCACTGGAGGTGCGCGAGCTGACGCCGCTGCCCGGCGCCGCCAACGCGCGCCTTTTGCTGCGCCGTGGCGAGATCGTCGGCATGGGCGGGCTGGAAGGCCAGGGCCAGCGCGAGATCATCCGCGCGCTGGCCGGCGCGCTGCCGCCGGTGAGCTGCGACATCGTGCGCCACGACCGTGAAGGCCGGGTGCAGCCTTTCGATCCACGCCACGGCGTGGAGCAGGTGGTGCGCCACGGCGTGGGCCTGGTGCCCGAGGACCGCAAGCTCGAAGGGCTGTACCTGGAGCTGCCGATCGCCGACAACATCCGCCTCGGCCTGCTGCGCGGCCTGGGGCTGATGCGCCGCGCGCCGCGCGAGCGCGGCGTGATCGAACAGATGGCGCAGCAGCTGCAGCTGCGCTCGCGCGACTTGGTGCAGCCGGTGGGCGACCTGTCGGGCGGCAACCAGCAGAAGGTGATGATCGGGCGCTGGCTGGCCGCCGGCATCGACACGCTGCTGGTCGAGCAGCCCACACGCGGCGTCGACGTCGGCGCCAAGGCCGAGATCTACGGACTGCTGCGCGGCTTCGTGCAGCGCGGCGGCGCGGTGCTGGCGCTGTCGTCCGACCTGCTGGAGCTGATCGGCCTGTGCGACCGCATCCTGATGGTGCGGGCCGGCCGCATCGTCGGCGACGTGCCGGCCGAAGGCGCCACCGAAGAGGCCTTGCTCGCACTGGCGCTGGTCGACGGCGCCGAATCCAAGCAGCCGAGCGCGCTGGAGGTCACGGCATGAACAGTTTCCGCTCCGGCAGCAGCCGCTACACCGTCGGCCTGCCGCTGCTGTTGTTCGCCCTGCTGGCGCTGGCCGCGCCCAGCTTTCTGGCAACGCAGAACCTGGTCAACGTCAGCGGGCAGATCGCCGCGCTGCTGATCGTAGATCTGGGCCAGATGGTGGTCGCGCTGGTGGCCGGCATCGACCTGTCGGTGGGCAGCGTGATGAGCCTGGCCGGCTGCCTGGTGGCCACGCAGGCCGACCCGCTGTGGGGCGTGACGCTGGCGCTGGCGCTGGGCCTGTGCGTCGGCCTGGTCAACGGCCTGGGCGTCGCCGTCGCCGGCATCCACCCGCTGGTGATGACGCTGAGCACGATGACCTTCCTGCAGGGCCTGGCCTACCTGCTGCTGCCGATCCCCGGCGGTGCGGTGCCCCCCGTGCTGGGCGCGCTGGCCAACGGCAACCTGTGGGGCGTGCCGCGGCCGCTGCTGTGGTGCGCCGCCTGCGCGCTGGCGGTGTACCTGCTGCTGCACCGCACGCGGTTGGGGCTGCACATCTTCGCCGTCGGCGCCAATGCACGCAGCGCGCACCTCAACGGCGTGCGTGCCGTGGCGGTGGTGGTGTCGGCCTATGTGGTCTGCAGCCTGCTGGCGGTGGTGGCGGGCATCTACCTGGCGGCGCGCGTGTCCTCCGGTGACCCGGCGATGGGCGCGGCCTTCGGCCTGGAGTCGGTCACCGCGGTGGCGCTGGGCGGCATCCAGCTGACCGGCGGGGTGGGCAGCATCCTGGGCGTGGTCACCGGCGCGCTGAGCCTGGGGCTGATCACCAACGGCATCAACCTGCTGGGCATCTCGCCCTTCCTGCGCGGCACCCTCACCGGCCTGCTGCTGCTGGCGGCGGTGTGTGCGCAGCGCAGAAAGGTGGTGGGGCTGTGAAGGCCGGGCTGTCTTCCGCGGCGGCGCCGGCCGCACCGCGCGCGCGCCGCTGGGCCGCCGCGCTGCTGGCGCTGCCGCCGGCCTATGCCGGGCTGGCGGTGCTGCTAATGCTGGCCGCCGTGATGCGCCCGCAGCTGCTATCGGCGATGCTGCTGCCGCTGATCGCCCGCCAGGCCGCGCCGCTGGGGCTGGCGGTGATCGGCCAGTCGCTGGTGATGCGCGGTCGCTCGATCGACCTGTCGTCCGGCGGCGTGATCGTTGCCGTGTCCTACCTGCTGACCAGCGGTTACTTCCCGATCTCCGACGCGGTGGCGATGGTGGCGTGCGTGGCGCTGGGGCTGGTGGTCGGCGTGGTCAACGGTGCGCTGATCGTCAAGGCGCGTGCGTCGGCGATGATCGTCACGCTGGCCACGTCGATGATCCTGACGGGCTGCGTGGTGGCGTTGTCGCAGCAACGCGCCCCCGGCGACGCACCGGAGTTCCTGCGCGAGCTGGCGCGGCTGCGCCTGCTGGGCATCCCCGTACCGGTGCTGGTGTGGCTGGCCGTGCTGCTGCCGGCCGCGCTGCTGCTGCGCGGCACGGTGTTCGGCCGCTACCTCGACGCGACGGGCGCCAACCCGCAGGCCGCGGCGCTGTCGGGCATTCCGCACCTGCGCGTCATCTTCCTCGGCCACGTGGCCTCGGCGCTGATCTCGGTACTGTGCGGCTTCATCCTGGTGGGCTTCGTCGGCAAGGGCAGCATCACGCTCGGCCAGGACCTGGCGCTGAACTCGCTGGCCGCGGCCATCCTGGGCGGCGTCAACTTCGGCAGCGGCCGCGGCGGCATGGCCGGCCCGGCGGTGGCGGCCTTCATGCTGACCTTCCTGTTCAACTTTCTCACCAGCCTGGGCCTGGGCGAACCCGGCCGGCTGATGCTGCAGGGCGCGATCATCGCGGCCGCGGCGCTGGCCTACAGCCTGAACCGCAAGTAGGCCCTTCTTCCTTCAACCTGGAGCACTTCATGAGCGACGAACCCATCCTTGCCGGCGCCGAGCCCTTCTTCTTCAAGGGCAACGACATCGGCGTGCTGGTGTGCCACGGCTTTACCGGCACCACGCAGAGCATGCGCTACCTGGGCGAGCAGCTGCACGGCGCCGGCTACACCGTGATCGGCCCGCGGCTCAAGGGCCACGGCGTGTCGCCGGCGGCCATGGCGCGCAGCACCGCGGCCGACTGGGTGGAATCGGTCGAGCAGGCGCTGGACGAGCTGCGCAAGCACTGCTCGCAGATTTACATGACCGGCCTGTCGATGGGTGGCACGCTGACGCTGCACACCGCGGCCAAGCATGCCGACCTCATCAAGGGCGCGATTCCGATCAACGCCGCGGTGCAGCTGTCCAGCCCCGACATGGCCGGCCTGGCCTTCGGCCGCGGCCTGCCGGACACCGTGCCCGGCATCGGCTCGGACATCAAGGACCCGAACAGCAAGGAACTGGCCTATGCCGAGGTGCCGGTGGTGGCCTTCCGCCAGGTCTATGCGCTGATGGCGGCCACGCACGACCTGCTGCCGCGCGTGAAGTGCCCGACGCTGGTGATCACCGCGCGCGAGGACCACGTCGTCAGCCCGACCAACGGCCCGCTGATCGCCGCCAAGGTGGGCGCCAACCGGGTGGAGATGGCCTGGCTGGAGAACTCGTACCACGTGGCCACGATCGACAACGACAAGGCACTGATCGCCAAACTGGCCATCGACTTCATCAAGTCCATCGCCGGTCGTTGAGACGGGGCGCCAGCGCCGGCGCGCGAATGTCGGTTAGATTGCCCGATCGAGGTTCGCAGGAGACAAGATGAGCCACATCCTCGCGCTGGACCAGGGCACCTCCAGCTCGCGCAGCATCGTCTTCGATGCGCAGGGCCGCATCGTCGCGATGGCGCAGCGCGAGCTGACGCAGCACTTTCCGCAGCCCGGCTGGGTCGAGCACGACCCGATGGAGATTTGGGCCACGCAGCTGGCCACCGCGCAGGAAGCCATCGCCAAGGCCGGGCTGACGGCCGCCGACATCCGCGCCATCGGCATCACCAACCAGCGCGAGACCACGCTGCTGTGGAACCGGCGCACGGGCAAGCCGCTGCACCACGCCATCGTCTGGCAGGACCGGCGCACCGAGCCCTTCTGCGCGCAGCTGCGCGCGCAGGGGCTCGAGCCGATGGTGCGGCATGCCACCGGCCTGCGCATCGACCCGTACTTTTCGGCCACCAAGCTGCGCTGGCTGCTGGACCACGTGAAGGGCGCGCACGTGGCCGCCGCGCACGGCGACCTGGCCTTCGGCACCGTGGACAGCTGGCTGCTGTGGCAGCTGACCGGCGGCGCGGTGCATGCCACCGACGTGAGCAACGCATCGCGCACGATGCTGTTCGACATCCGCCACAACGTCTGGGACCGCGAGCTGCTGAAGGCGCTGCACGTGCCCGACAGCGTGCTGCCGCGCGTGCGGCCGTCCAGCGGCCCCTTCGGCGAGACCGTGCCTACGCTCTTCGGCCGGCCGATCCCGATTGCCGGCATCGCCGGCGACCAGCAGGCCGCGCTGTTCGGCCAAGCGGCCTTCAGTGCCGGGCAGGCGAAGAACACCTACGGCACCGGCTGCTTCATGCTGATGCACACCGGCGCGCGTTTCCAGGCGTCGGCCAACGGGCTGATCACCACGTCGGCCGCGCAGGCCGGCAGCACGCCCGAGTTTGCGCTGGAAGGCAGCGTGTTCATCGGCGGCGCGGTGGTGCAGTGGCTGCGCGACGGACTTCGCGCCATCCAGGCCAGCCACGAGGTGCAGGCGCTGGCCGAAAGCGTGCCCGATGCCGGCGGCGTGGTGGTGGTGCCGGCCTTCACCGGGCTGGGCGCGCCGTACTGGCAGCCGGACGCGCGCGGCGCGATCGTCGGCCTGAGTCGCGGCACGACCATGGCGCACATCGCGCGCGCGGCGCTGGAAAGCATCGCCTTCCAGAGCGCGGCGCTGCTGCAGGCGATGGACCGCGACGCGCGCGCCGGCGGCGGCGCGGCGGTGAGCGAGCTGCGCGTGGACGGCGGCGCCAGCGTCAACGACCTGCTAATGCAGTTCCAGGCCGACCTGCTGGGCATCCCGGTGCTGCGGCCGCGGGTGGTGGAGACCACCGCTCTGGGCGCGGCCTACCTGGCCGGCCTGGCCACCGGGCTGTGGCGCAGCCAGGACGACCTGGCGGCGCAGTGGCAGCTGGAACGGACTTTCGAGCCGGCAATGCCGCGCGAACGGGCGGCGGAGTTGATGGAGGCTTGGGAACGCGCCGTGAGGCAGGCGACGCAGCATTGATGTGGAATTGAGCAGGAGCAAACCCGACCGCGCACGGCTCTTGACCTGACGCAACGCCCGCGCCGCTGGTCGGCATAGGCTGGTGCTCACTCGGAAGGAGTCGATCATGCGAACGCTGTCCGCCACCTCTGCGCTGCGGCTTGGTAGCTTGGCGTTCTGCGCGGCGCTGGTGGCCGGCTGCGCCAGCGCCCCGCCCAAGGCCGAGCGCTACGTCGCGCCACCCGTCGGCGCCAGTTGGAAGGTGCAGGTCAGCAGCACCGGCAGTTTCGGCAATGTCAGCAAGTTAGAGCAGCAGGTGAGCATGCGCGACGTGGTGGTCGAGGGCAAGCCGTACCACCGCTTCGACGTGGGCGGCGGCGCGACGCTGCAGAACGATTCGGTGGGCCTGTTCATGGTGCTCGGCCCCGGCGACCGCCCACTGATGCGCTATGACCCGCCGCTGGGCTACGAATTCCCGCTCGAGGTGGGCAAGACCTGGACACAGGATCTGACGCTGACCGTGGGCGGCGCGACCAAGGTACCGATGAAGGCGCAATGGAAGGTGGAGGCCTACGAGGACGTCACCGTGCCGGCCGGCACCTTCAAGGCCTGGCGTGTGGTCTTCACCGACAACTTCGGTTTCAAGCAGACCACCTGGTCGATGCCCGAGACGGCGGGTGTCTATGCCAAGCGCGTCAGCGAACGCGCGGCGACGCACCCGCAAGGCGGCGCCGGCACGCAGGTGATCGAGTTGCTGACGCTGCCGGCCGTCAAGTGAGAGGCCGGCTCAGGTTTCCACATCCGCCTTCCACCGATTCAACGCCCGCCGCATCAGCGTCACCTGCTGCACAGATCGGAA
>Ga0209023_10007151_pt1 | contig 11528 bp, 11 predicted proteins | sample LakOneMetagenome_FD_187468 | JGI IMG/M metagenome (GOLD analysis project Ga0209023, IMG submission 187468) | Freshwater and sediment microbial communities from Lake Erie, Canada (SPAdes) (version 2) | ecosystem: Environmental > Aquatic > Freshwater > Lentic | place: Lake Erie, Canada...
CGGAGGCCGGCGAGGCGGCCGCCCGGGCGATCGCCGCCGCCGAGAAGGCGGGGTTGCCCATCGAGGCGGAGCGGGGGCGGATCCTGCTCGGGACGGCGCTCGCAGGCGCGGGGAACTCCGCGGAGGCCAAGACCGAGCTCGAGACCGCGCACTCGGCCCTGGAAGCGCTCGGGGCCGTCCACTACCGCGACCAGGCCGCTCAGGAGCTGCGTGGCCTGGGCGTCCGGATCGCCCGTCCGGGCAGGTCGGGATCCGGCGAGGAGGACGTCCTGAGCGAGCGCGAGCGCGAGATCGCCGACCTCGTGGTCGCCGGCCGCCGCAACGCCGAGATCGCCGAGATCCTCTTCCTCAGCGTCCGAACCGTCGAGGGTCACCTGCGCAGGATCTACCGCAAGCTCGGCATCAGCTCCCGCACCCAGCTTTCGGCGCAGGCAGCACAACTCTCCGGAACGAACGAGGCCCGCCGCCGCCCGTAGTGGTGGGGCGGCGACGGGCCCGGCCCGTCAATTCGGTCTCGCGCCGAGGCTAGTGCCTCAGCTCCCGGCCGGAACCTCGGACTGAGAGCCGGAGTCGACCTCGTCCTTGGCCCGCGCGGCGGCGGCGGTGCGGGCGTTCGCGGCGATGAACTCCTCGGTCTGCTCGCGCGCCTCGTCGTCGGGACGCTGCGAGTGCGGCGACTTCATGAGGTAGCTGGACGGGCCGTCGAGCTGACCCGAGATGCCGTTGTTGAGCGCCAGCTTGATCAGCCGGACGGCGTCGATGACGACACCGGCGGAGTTCGGCGAGTCCCAGACCTCGAGCTTGAGCTCGACGTTCAGCGGAACGTCGCCGAAGCTCTTGCCCTCGAGGCGGATGTGCGCCCACTTGCGGTCGGTCAGCCACGGCACGTAGTCGGACGGTCCGACGTGGACGTCCTTGTCCTCGAGCTCCATGCCCATGATCGACGTGACGGCGTTCGTCTTGGAGATCTTCTTCGAGTCGAGACGCTCGCGCTCGAGCATGTTGAAGAAGTCCATGTTGCCGCCGACGTTGAGCTGGCTGGTGTGCTGCATCTCGACGCCGCGCTCGTGAAACAGGCGGGCGAGGCTGCGGTGGACGATCGTGGCACCGACCTGCGACTTGATGTCGTCGCCGATGATCGGCAGCCCGGCCTCCTCGAACCGCTTGCCCCAGTAGTCCTCGCGAGCGATGAACACGGGCAGGCAGTTGACGAAGCCGACGCCGGCCTTGAGGGCCTGCTCGACGTACCACTTGGTGGCCTGCTCGGAACCGACCGGCAGGTAGCAGACGAGGACGTCCGTCTTGGTGTCCTTGAGGATCTTGACGATGTCGGCCGTCGGGCCGGGCGCCTTCGTGATCTTCTGCTTCAGGTACTTGCCGAGTCCGTCGTGGGTCATGCCCCGCTGGACCTCGACGCCCATCTTCGGCACGTCGGCGAACTTGATCGTGTCGTTCTGGCCGGACCAGATGGCCTCGCCGAGGTCCTTGCCGACCTTCTCGATGTCGATGTCGAAAGCGGCCGTGAACTCGATGTCGCGGACGTGGTAGCCGCCGAGTCCGACGTGCATCAGGCCGGGGACCTGCTCGTCGATGTCGGCGTCCTTGTAGTACTCGACGCCCTGAATGAATGAATTGGCGCAGTTGCCGACTCCGACGATCGCGACGCGGACCTTGCCGTCGTCGACGCGTCCACCGTTGCCGTTGTGCGCTCCGTTGGTTGTGCTCATGGGTAAGCGAAAGCCTCCTGGGTCTGGATAACTGGCCGGATCTCGTGTGTTGCCATCACCGCTCCGGTCGTTCGGACCTGTGAGCGGGAGTGCGCGTCTCCGGACGCCTTCAGAACACCATACCCAGGGTTCGGTTACACCACAAACCGGATTTCTCCGGGCGACCGACCTCGGGTTCAGCCCTCGGCGTCGAGCGCGACGAGCTGCCCGCGCACGTGCCAGACGCGCTGGATGACCGTGAATGCGGTCAGCGCGACCATGATCCAGATGGCCGCGGGGAGCAGGTCGACGTCGGAGATGAGCTCGCCGTCGGCGAACATCAGGCCGGCCGAGAGGATGACGACGCGGACCGGGCGGGTGGCGATCCCGACCTTGCATTCGACGCCCAGCGCCTCGGCGCGGGCACGGGTGTAGGAGACCATCAGCGAGCCGAGCACGACCAGCAGGCAGGCCGCCGCGAGGGCCTCCTCCCCACCCTTGGCGAACTGCCAGCAGACGGCCGCCAGGACGACCCCCTCCTCGATCCGGTCGAGCGTCGAGTCGAGGAAGGCCCCGAAGGCGGAGCCCTTGCCCGACATCCGCGAGTAGCGACCGTCGAGCGTGTCCATGATCGAGCCGATGATGAAGGCGAAGGCGCCGAGGACGAACATGTCCTCGAGGATCAGCACGGCCGCAGCCAGGTTCAGGACCAGGCCGGTCATCGAAATCGCGTTCGGCGTGAGGCGGGACTCGATCAGGCGGTTACGGGCAAGCTCCCGGAACTCCCCACGCGTTCGCTCCGGGCGCTCAGCCACGCCGGCCCCTCGTGATCCGTGCGCTCATTCGTCCCAACCTACCGGCCGCCCGCTGATCTAGGCGGTTGCTTCCTCGGGAGCGCCGCGGAAGGACCACTGCTCGGGCCGGACCGGGGCCAGCACCCTGCTCGCGATCAGCGCCGAAGCCGCCGCGACGAGCAGTCCGGCGAAGGCGTCGAACCAGTAGTGGTTGGCGGTGACGACGATCACCCCGAAGACGAGCACCGGGTACAGCGACCAGAGGACCCGGCCGACCGGGTTGCGGACGAGCATCACCGCGGTGCCGGCGATCATCGACGAGAAGCCGATGTGCATGCTCGGCACGGCCGCGTACTTGTTGACGAGCAGGCTGACGGCGTTCGAGTCCTGCTCGACCGACGTGAAGGTGGCCAGGGTGTCGGTGAAGCCCTGATCGGTGAGCATCCGCGGCGGCGCGGTCGGGTAGAAGGCGTAGCCGACCAGGGCGATGGCCATGGCGACCATGAACATGTTCCGCACGAAGTAGAAGTTGTCGTTGCGGAACAGGTATAGCCAGGCGAGGAAGCAGATCGTGATCGTGAAGTGGGAGTTCACGTAGAGCCAGTTGGCGACGTCGATGATCCAGTCGTGTCTGAGCGCGTCCTGCTGCAGGCCCGGCTCGAAGAACGAGCCGAGGCTCTTCTCGAGATCGACGATCCGCTCCGCGTTGGCGAAGGCGAGATCGCTCTTGCCGTCGATCAATCCGCGCACGAGCTGATAGCCCTGGTAGGCGAGGAAGAAGAGGCCGAACTGGAGCAGGAGGTCTGTCCACCCCCGCGGCAGCCGGCGCCCGATTGCGGCTAGCGGACGGGGCACGAGAGCCCGGATTGTAAGGCCGATCACCCCTCGGCGAGGAAGCCGGCGACCGTCGCGATCACGGAGGGATCGTCGATCCAGGGCCAGTGTCCGGCGTCGGGGACGGTCACCAACCGTCCGGCCGGGAGCCGGCGTTCGTAGTAACGGCCCTCGTCAACCGACAGGTACGGGTCCTCGACGCCCCAGACGATCAGGGCCGGGCAGTCGAGCCGCTCGAGGTGTTCGCCCGCAACCTCGAGCACGTCCGGATCAGCCGAGCGGTAGAGGGCGAGGACGGCGCGCCCGGTTCCCTCGTCGTAGTGGTCCCAGACCATGTCGACGAACTCCGGGGGGAAGGGCTTGCGCCCCGGCCGGGCGAGCCGGAGCATCCGCTCGGTCCCGGATCGGGTCGCGATCCGGTTGAAGGCCTCGCCGAGGCCGCGGCGGCGCCACAACCTCGCCAGCCAGTGCCAGCGGTACTCGGGGTTGAACGGCACGGCGTCCATGACGACCAGCCGGTTCAGCCTCTCCGGCCGCTCCTGGGCGGCGAGGAGGGAGACGGCGCCCCAGTCGTGTACGACGAGGTCGAATCCGCCCGGCGCCAGCTCGTCGAGGAGCGTGCCGGCGAACCTGCCGTAGGCGCCCATCGTGTAGTCGAACCGGTCCCCCGTCGGGCGTTCCGAGCGGCCGAAGCCGGGCAGGTCGAATGCGATTGCGGGACCGTCGACGGCCTGGAGGAACGGGAGCCAGTCGGCCGAGTGGGTCGGGTTGCCGTGGACGAAAACCACCGGACGGCCGTCCCCGGGCCGTTCCCGAACGAAGGTCCTGATCCCGCCGATCTCGGCGAAGCGCTCCTCGATCGGCGTCGGCATCCCGCAGAACCTATCCTCGCGCCCATGGGAGCGCCCGCCGGCCGGAAGCCGCTGATCTGCCTCGGGGAGGGCCTCGTCGACCTGATCGGCCCCGACCCCGCCGGGGATGCCGGAGGGGAGCGCGATTTCGAGGTCCACTTCGGCGGGGCACTCGCGAACGTCGCCGTGGCCGCTCGCCGTGCCGGTGCGCCGGTGGCTCTCGCGAGCGGATGCGGCCGGGATCGCTGGGGAAGGTTCCTCCTCGACCGTCTGCGGGCGGAGGGGATCGACCTGACCTTCTACGCGGAGCTCGACGATGTCCCGACCGCCTTCGCCTTCGCGTTCCTCGGCCCGGGCGGCGAGCCGGAGTTCGAGATCCACGGCGAGGGCATCGACGCCTCGATCGCCTCCCTGGTGGGCCGCGAGCGGGAGCTCGTCGATGCTGCCGCGGCGATCGCGTTCGGGTCCAACACGCTCGTCTCGGAAGCGAGTCGCGCCATCACCACCGAGATCAGCCGCCTGGCCGGGGAGGCGGGCGTCACCCTGCTCTTCGATCCGAACCTACGGCCGGGCCGATGGGAAGACCTCGATCGCGCCCGCGAGATCTGCCTCCGCTGCGTCGCCGTCGTGGACGTCGTCAAATGCAACGTCGGCGAGGCCCGATGGCTGCTCGCCGACTCGGAGCTCTCGGCCGAAGAAGCCGCGGAGGAGCTCCATCGGCTAGGGCCGCAACTCGCGGTCGTCACCGCCGGCACCGACCCGGTCGTGGCTCGCGGCGCGACCGAAGCATCGGTCGTCCCTCCCGCCGTCGAGGTCGTCAGCCCGCTCGGCGCCGGCGACAACTTCATGGGGACGCTCGCCGCCGGGCTCTACGCGGCCGGCTTCGATCTGAGCGAGGCCGGGTCCGTGCTCCGGGATGCGGCCGACGCTGCCGCCCGCACCTGCACGCACATCGGGGCGTTCGGCCGGTGAGCGGGGGCGGCGAGCGCGGCTACGCCCGCGGGAGGAACGAAGCGACCGCCTTCGGCGACGGCGCGATCGACCTCGACCGGCGGCCCCGCTTCCCGGTGCCGAAGGGCTGGCGCCGGCCGTCGCGGGCCCGGGTGCGGGCGATCCGCGACAAGTTGCGGGAGCTCTACGGGTCGCGCCGCAACGACCCCCACGGCGACCCGGTCCACGAGCTCGTCCTGACGATCCTCTCCCAGAACACGAACGACAACAACCGCGATGTCGCCTACCGGCGTCTCCGCGACCGCTTCGACGACTGGGACTCGATCCGCGACGCGCCCACCGCCGACGTGATCGAGGCGATCCGCCCGGGCGGGCTCGCCAACACGAAGGGCCCGCGGATCCAGGAGGTCCTCCGGGAGCTCGGGCCCGAGGCCGATCTCGACTGGCTCCGCGACGCACCCCGCGAGGAGGCCGTCGGGTACCTGACCTCGCTCCCCGGGGTCGGGCGGAAGACGGCCGCCTGCGTGATGATCTTCGCCCTAGACCGGCCGGAGATCCCGGTCGACACGCACGTCCACCGGGTGGGTGGGCGCCTCGGTCTGTTCCCGATCGGGATCTCGCTCGAGGCGGCCCACGACGAGATGCTCGCGATCACCGATCGCGACGATGCCTACGAGCTGCACATGAACCTGATCACCCACGGGAGGCGGATCTGCAGACCACGCCCGCGCTGTGGGGAGTGCGCACTCGCGCGGATGTGCCCGGCCCGGCGGGCGGGGCTGGTGGAGCCCGTCGTCTGAGCCCTGATCCGTGCCCCGTCAGCGGGTAGTATCCGCGCCCTACGCGTCGCCCCCGCTGCGACGCCCTTCCAGACAATGAACAAGCGCATCTTCATCTCGTTCGGCCTGCTGGCGCTCCTGCTCGTGGTCGTGATCCCCTTCTGGGCCTTCAACAAGGACGGCTCCAACAGCTCCTCGGCCGAGAAGGTGGCCGCCTCCGACGAGGGTGCGCGTGCCCTCTTCCAGACGAACTGCGGCAGCTGCCACACGCTCGCCCGCGCCGGCACCGACGGCGTCGTCGGGCCGAACCTCGACGCCCGCCTCGCACCCAACGCGACGACCGCCCCGACCCCCGATCAGGTCGCCGCGACCGAGTCCCGCGTCCTCACCGCCATCCAGCAGGGCGTCGGCGACGGCGCCATGCCCGCCGGCATCCTCGAGAGCTCGAACGCGACCGAGGTCGCGAACTTCGTAGCTCGCGTAGCCGGCCAGTAGATAACTCCGAGGGCGCGCGGCGCCAACTCGCCGAGACGGCGATTGCGGCGGCCATACCGCCGCTGAGGCGCTTTCGATGATCGAGTCGCGGGAAACTCCCTCGGCGAAGCCGGCCACACCTCCCGCCGGACCCCCCACCCCTGAAGCCCTTGGAACGCGGCCACACATCTGCTAGCTTGGCACTTAGATTTTCACAGCAGACACCGCATACCGCATTACGAAAGGAACTTGACCATGGGTAAGACCATCGGAATCGACCTCGGAACCACCAACTCGTGTTTCGCGGTCATGGAGGGCGGCGAACCGACCGTTCTGGAGAACAGCGAGGGTGGTCGGACGACCCCCTCCGTCGTCGCGTTCACCGACAGCGACGAGCGCCTCGTCGGCACGGTCGCCAAGCGCCAGGCCGTCGTCAACCCGGAGCGGACGATCTTCTCGATCAAGCGCTTCATGGGCCGCAAGGAGGCCGAGGTGAAGGAGGAGGAGACGATGGTTCCCTACTCCGTCTCCCCCGGCCCGAACGGCGACGTCCGCATCGACATCGCCGGCAAGCAGTACCCGCCGCCCGAGATCTCGGCGATGATCCTGCAGAAGATCAAGGCCGACGCCGAGGCCAAGCTCGGTGAGACCGTCGACTCGGCGGTCATCACGGTGCCCGCCTACTTCAACGACGATCAGCGCCAGGCGACGAAGGACGCCGGCAAGATCGCCGGACTCGACGTCAAGCGGATCATCAACGAGCCGACCGCCGCGTCGCTCGCCTACGGGCTCGACAAGGAGGCCGACGACCAGACGATCCTCGTCTTCGACCTCGGAGGCGGCACGTTCGACGTGTCCGTGCTCGAGATCGGCGACGGCGTGTTCGAGGTCAAGTCGACCGCCGGCGACAACCACCTGGGCGGCGACAACTGGGACAAGGCGATCGTCGATTGGCTCGTCACCGAGTTCAAGAAGGACCAGGGGGTCGACCTCTCGGCCGACAAGAACTCCCTTCAGCGCCTCTACGAGAGCGCCGAGAAGGCCAAGATCGAGCTCTCCAGCACCCAGGAGACGCAGATCAACATCCCGTTCATCACGGCCGTCGAGGGTCAGCCCAAGCACCTCGACATGAAGCTGACCCGGTCGAAGCTCAACGAGCTCACCGGCGATCTGCTCGATCGCGTCGTGGCGCCGGTCAAGCAGGCCCTCGCCGACGCCGGCTCCGACATCGACCACGTGGTCATGGTCGGCGGCATGACGCGCATGCCCTCAGTGCAGGAGAAGGTCAAGGACCTGACCGGTAAGGACCCGCACAAGGGCGTCAACCCGGACGAAGTCGTCGCAGTCGGCGCCGCGATTCAGGCGGGCGTGCTGGCGGGCGACGTCAAGGACGTACTCCTGCTCGACGTCACCCCGCTGACCCTCGGCATCGAGACCAAGGGCGGCGTGATGACGAAGCTGATCGAGCGCAACACGACGATCCCGTCGAAGCGCTCCGAGACGTTCTCGACGGCGGACGACAACCAGACGCAGGTCGAGGTCCACGTGCTCCAGGGTGAGCGCGAGATGGCCTCCGGGAACAAGTCGCTGGGCAAGTTCCAGCTGACCGGCATCCCGCCGGCGCCTCGCGGCATGCCGCAGATCGAGGTCACGTTCGACATCGACGCGAACGGCATCCTCAACGTGTCCGCCAAGGATCTGGGCACCGGCAAGGAGCAGACCATCGAGATCAAGGGCGGCTCCGGCCTCTCCGACGAGGAGGTCAAGAACATGGTCTCCGACGCCGAGTCGCACGCCGACGAGGACCGCAAGGCGAAGGAGCTGGCCGAGGCCCGCAACGTCGCCGAGCAGGCCGTCTACCAGGGCGACAAGCAGCTCGAGGAGCTGGGCGACCAGCTGGACGAGTCGTCGAAGTCCGAGGTGTCGAGCGCACTCGAGGACCTGCGGGGCGTCGTCGATTCGAGCGACGTCGACGAGATCAAGGCGAAGACCGCCGCGCTCGAGGCGGCCTTCCACAAGGTCTCCGAGCAGATCTACGCCAACGCGCAGGCCCAGGGTGGGCCCGGCGGCGGCGAGGGCTCGGCCGAGGGCTCGGCGAACGGCGGCGATCCCGATGAGGAAGTCGTCGACGCCGAGGTCGTCGAGGACGAGTCCTAGGCCCCGGCCGGACGAGAGGCAGATCGATGAGCGAAGACGCCAGACGGCCTGAGGCCGAAGAGGAGGTCGTGGACGCCGAGGTGGTGGACGCCGAGGTCGTGCCCGACGAGGTGACGGCGGAGCCGGACGACGGCTCCGCCGAGGTCGGGGCCGATCTCGACGCGCTGCTCGCGGAGACCACGCGGGAGCGCGACGAGTACCTCGAGCTGGCCCGGCGGGCCCGTGCCGACTTCGACAACTACCGACGCCGCGTGAGCACCGAGACCACCGAGGCCGAGCAGCGGGGGCGGGCGACCCTGGCCCGCAACATGCTCCCGGCGCTCGACAACCTCGAGCGGGCGCTCATCGCCGCCGGCGTCGACCCCTCGGAGCGACCCGATCCGGGCGGGGAGCCGCCGAGCGAGGAAGTCACCGCGCGGGACGCGCTCGCCGAGGGTGTGGCGCTCGTCTACCGCGAGCTGACCGCTGCGCTCGGCCGCGCCGGCGTCGTCTCCTTCGATCCCGTGGGCGAGCGGTTCGACCCCTCGCACCACGAGGCCATCGCGACCGGCAGCGCCGACGGCGTCGAGAGCGGCACCGTGCTCGAGACCCTCGAGCGCGGCTACCGCGTCGACAGCCAGGTGATCAGGCCGGCTCGCGTCGTGGTCAGCGGATAGGCGGGCCGAGTCATGGCCAGAGATCACTACGAGGTCCTCGGAGTCGACAAGAAGGCCTCCGACGAGGAGATCAAGCGCGCTTACCGCAAGCTGGCCCGCGACTACCACCCCGATCGCAACCCCGACGATCCGGCGGCCGAGGAGCGCTTCAAGGAGGTGGGCGCGGCCTACGAGACGCTCAAGGACCCCGAGAAGCGCAAGCAGTACGACGCCGGTGGGATGTTCGGCGGCTTCGGCCGCGGGGGCGGCGGGCCGGGCGGCCCCGGCGGGTTCGGCCCGAACGTCGGCGTGAGCGACATCTTCTCGACCATCTTCGGCCGCGGCGGAAGGGCCGGCCCCGAGCCGGTCCGCGGCCGTGACCTCGAGACCGAGGTCAAGCTGAGCTTCGAGCAGGCCATGGAGGGGACGCAGATCCCCGTGACCGTGCCGAAGCAGTCGACCTGCAAGACGTGCCACGGCAACGGCGCGGCTCCCGGGACCAAGCCGGTCACCTGCCCGCGCTGCGAGGGCCGGGGGGTCGACGCTCAGAGCCAGGGCTTCTTCTCGATCAGCCAGCCGTGTCCACAGTGCGGCGGCCGCGGCCAGATCGTCGAGAACCCGTGCCCGGACTGCCGGGGCACCGGCGTCACGCTGCAGCGGAAGCGCTACCGCGTCAACGTCCCGGCCGGGGTCAAGGACGGGACGCGGATCCGACTCGCCGGCAAGGGTGAGGACGGGCCGCTCGGCGGACCTTCGGGCGACCTCTACGTGACCACGCGGGTTGCGGCCTCGCCGATCTTCGAGCGGCGCGCCGACGGCAGCCTCGAGGTCGACGTGCCGGTCACGCTCGCCGAAGCGATCGGCGGCGCCGACATCGAGGTACCGACCCTGCGCGGCACGAAGCGGATCCGCGTCGCCCCCGGCACCCAGCACGGGACGATCCAGCGACTCCGCGGCGAGGGGCCGCCGAAGCCCAACTCGCGCGACCGCGGCGACATCCGCTACCGCCTCGACATCCAGATCCCGAAGGACCTCGACGCCAAGCAGAAGGCAGCGCTCGACGAGCTGTCGCGCTCGCTCGACGGCGCCAACCCGCGCGACCGCATCCTCCGCGACGCCCGGCGGGGCAACGCCGCCGCGGCAGGCGCAACTGGCGATTCGGGCGACTCGGGTGATTCGGGCGAGGATCGGTCCGGCGACTCGGGCAAGGTTGGGACGGCGTGAGCGAGCTCGGGGACAGCGAGGGCGGCGTGGTCCGGAAGACGACCGTCGTCGAGACGCGAATCGATCGCGACCGCGGCGTCTTCATGATCTCGGTCGCCGCCGAGCTCGCGGAGATGCACCCCCAGACCCTCCGGATGTACGAGGCGCGCGGGCTGATCCAGCCGAAGCGGTCGCCGAAGAACACACGGCTCTACTCGCACGAGGACGTCGAGCGGCTGCGGCGTATCCAGGCCATGACGGCCGACCAGGGTCTGAACCTGGCCGGCGTCGAGACCGTCCTCGAGCTCGAGTCGCGACTCGAGGAGATGCGCGCCGAGCTGCGGGCGATGCGCGAGCGCACCGCGGAGATGGAGCAACGGATGACCGACGAGATCCAGCGTGCCCGCCGATCGCTCGGAGCGGAGCTCGTCCCCTACGGCGCCTACGAGCCGACGCTTGCGGGCGGCCGCCCCGTGCGCATCCCGGTCGAGCGCCGGGACGCCGCCGCCGGCTGACCCCAGCGCCGGGCCGAACCGCCCTCAGCCGCCGAGCAGCCGGGAGGCGACGCCCTCGACCGTCTCGATCCCGTAGGTCATCGACGGCCCCTCGTCGGTGAGGACGGCTATCGCGATCGTCGTCCCGTTCCGGTCGAGCTCGGCAGCCTGGTTGACGACCTGGCCGGTCGGGTCCGGGCGCCAGCCGCCCTTGAAGCGGACGTTCCAGCCCAGCGGCCGGGCGACCGCCGGAATCCCCCACGACTGCGCGGGCGTGATCGAACCGAGCAGGCCCTTGCCGAACCGCTCGAAGCGCTCGGGCAGGACGCGGTCCAGGTCGGAGAACATCAGAGCCATGTCCGCAGCGCTGATCCTCGTCGCGCCCCAGATCGGTGAGGTCTCGAGGTCCGTCATCCCCGCCCGGTGACCGACCGCGGCGACCCCCTCGGGCCCGACCCGATCGAACATCTGCGTTGCGGCGTCGTTGTCGGAGACGGTGATCATGCTTTCCAGCACCGACCGCGTCGCCTGGTCGAGCGGAAGGCCCTCCTGGTCGAGACGCTGTAGCTCCGCGGCGAGGATCAGCGACTTGACGACGCTGGCCGACTGGAAGAGATCGTGCTCGTCATGTCCACGGACGATGCCGTCGG
>Ga0209023_10007152_pt1 | contig 11528 bp, 10 predicted proteins | sample LakOneMetagenome_FD_187468 | JGI IMG/M metagenome (GOLD analysis project Ga0209023, IMG submission 187468) | Freshwater and sediment microbial communities from Lake Erie, Canada (SPAdes) (version 2) | ecosystem: Environmental > Aquatic > Freshwater > Lentic | place: Lake Erie, Canada...
ACCGCCTCGATGGCGTTGGCCCGCGCCCGGATTCAGCCCTTCTTGAGCAGGTCGCGGATCTCGGTCAGCAGCACGACTTCCGCCGACGGCGGCGCAGGCGCGGCTTCTTCCTTCTTGATCATGCGGTTCATGAGCTTGACCACGAGGAAGATCGCGAGCGCGACGATCGCGAACTGGATGATCGTGTTGAGGAACGCGCCGTACTGCAACGCGACCTCGCCCTTGCCGTCCGGGCCTGCCGCCTGCAGCACCCATTTGTACGAGGAGAAATCGACGCCGCCGATGATCATGCCGATCGGCGGCATGATGACCTGGTCGACCAGCGAGGTGACGATCTTGCCGAATGCGGCACCGATCACCACGCCAACGGCGAGGTCCATGACGTTGCCGCGCATGGCGAAGGCCTTGAATTCCGAAAGCATGCCCATGAGCTCTCTCCAGCTTCAGTGGTTGGGGACTTCGTGCCGACTCGGCGGCGCCAGGCTACTCTAGCCGATCGGGCCGGCGCTTTTTGGGCCCGGCGATGGTCCGCCGTCCGTTTGCCTCGTCGCGCGCAAAACGCCGCGGCTGTCGGGCTTTCGCGGGCTTGATGTGGCCGCGTTGTTGCAGGAATTCCCTGACTCTAGACGATACGAGCTTCCAGCTCGACGATGCCGTCCAGTCGTGCGTGAACGCGATCGTTGCGCTGCAGCATGGTCACGCCGGCGGGCGTGCCGGTGAAGATCAGGTCGCCGGGCGCCAGCGTCCACAGTCTCGACAGCTCGTGGATGATTGCCGCGACGTCGAAGATCATTTCCGAAATGTCGGCCTGCTGGCGCCGCTCGCCGTTGACGTCGAGGCTGAGGCGTCCGGTACGCGGATGGCCGATGTCCTCGACCCGACGCAGCATGGAAACCGGAGCGGATGCATCGAAACCCTTCGCCGCATCCCACGGATGGCCCTTCGCCTTCGCCGCCGCCTGCAGGTCGCGGCGCGTTAGATCGAGCCCGACGCCATAGCCGAACACGCAATCGAGCGCATGTTCGCGCGCGATGTCGCGACCGCCGCGCGCGAGCGCGACGATCATCTCCACTTCGTGGTGCAGGTCCTGCGTCGCCGACGGATACGGCACGTCGGCGCCATCGGTCACGATCGCGTCGGCCGGCTTCATGAAGAACATCGGCTGCGAGCGCTCGACGGACGCGCCCATCTCCTTCGCGTGCTCGGCGTAGTTGCGGCCAATGCAGTAGATGCGGTGCACGGGGAAACGCGCGTCCGAGCCGGCGATCGCGATGGCGGGAATCTCTGCGGCGGTGATGGCGAAGGACATGGAAGATCCGGTCAGCGGGGCGCGCGCAGGATAACAGCCGCCTCAACGTCGACGCATCGGCTTGCCGGCGCGCAGTTCGCGTCGCCACACGAGCTTGAGGGCGGACCAGGTCGCGTCGATTGCGCAGACCTTGTTGTCGACGAGCCCGAGTGGCAGCGCGATCGCGCGCACCACGTCTTCGGTGATGTCGGTGACGATGCCGGAACTCTTCTTCGGCCACGACACCCACAGCACGCCGTCCGCGGGAAGGCGGGCGGCCAATGCCACGACGCTGCGCGCGAGGCGGGTGGCGTCGTCGGCAAACAGGTGGGCGAGATCGAAGCGGGCGCGGGCACCGACGAGCGCGATCGCGTCCGCATCGAGGCCGACCAGCGTCGCGTAGTCGTCGGGCGCGCCAGCGACGTGCACGCGCATGCCCGCGGCAAGTCCCAGTTTCTGCCAGACCGGTTTGCCGGAATAGCCGGCTTGTGATGGTGACATCTGTCATCCCGTTGACCTGACCACGGCGCCTTGCCGCGTCGTGGCATGACCGCGAGTCTATGGCAGACTTGAAAGCCTTGTGTGCGACATCAGGATCGGTGCAGTGGAAAAGTCGGATCTCTTGCAACAATTGCGCATCGACCGCAGCGAACCGGCGCCGCGCGTGCGGGGCGGTGGCGCCTGGGTGGCCGGTGCGCTCGTCGCGCTGCTCGTGGCTGGCCTCGCGGGCGGCGGCTGGTGGTGGTTGCGTGGTGCGAAGGCGGTCGAGGTCGAGCTCGCGACCGCGCAGGCGCCGACCGCGGGTGGCAGCGGGCCGCTCGCGGTGTTGCAGGCGACCGGCTACGTGACCGCGCGTCGCCAGGCGACCGTGTCGGCGCAGATCACCGGCACCCTCACCGACGTGCTGATCGAGGAAGGCGAGCACGTCGACCAGGGGCAGGTGCTCGCGCATCTGGAGAACACCGCGCAGAAGGCGCAACTCGCGCAGGCAGAGGCGGGCTACAAGGCCGCGCAGGCGCAGCTCGCGCAGATCGCGGCGCAGCTCGCGCAGAGCCGGCGTGACGTCGCGCGCGCGGAGGAACTGGTTGGTCGCAAGCTGGTGTCGAAGCAGGCGGTCGAACTGGCGCGCACCCAGGTCGAGGCGCAGTCCGCGCAGCTGGAATCGCAGCGCCGCCAGGTCGAGGTCGCGCACGCCGGCGTTGCCGGCGCGCAGGTGCAACTCGACTACTGCACGGTGCGCGCGCCGTTCGCCGGCGTCATCATCGCCAAGGCGGCGCAGCCGGGCGAGATCGTCTCGCCGCTGTCGGCCGGCGGCGGTTTCACCCGCACCGGCGTCGGCACCATCGTCGACATGGATTCGCTCGAAGTCGAAGTCGACGTCAACGAGTCCTACATCAACCGCGTCGTGGCGAAGCAGGGCACCGAGGCGATCCTCGATGCGTACCCGGACTGGAAGATTCCCGGCCATGTGATCGCGATCATCCCGACCGCGGATCGCGGCAAGGCGACGGTCAAGGTGCGCGTCGCGCTCGACCAGAAGGACGCGCGCATCGTGCCCGACATGGGCGTGCGCGTGTCCTTCCTCGAATCCGCCGGCAAGGACGCGCAAGCCGCGCCGGTGGTGCCGAAGGGTGCGCTCGTGCCGGCAGCAAGCATCGTGCAGCGCGACGGCAAGAGTGTCGTGTTCGCGTTCGAGGGCGATCGCGCGCGCCTGCGCAGCGTGACGCCCGGCCAGGCCTACGCGGACCTGCGCCTGGTCGAAGGCATCGTGGCCGGTACGCGCGTGGTGCGCGACCCGCCGGCGGAACTCGTCGACGGCGCGCGGATCGCGGCCAGGGCCGTGTCGAAATAGCAGTGTCTCGTTCGTCGAAAACACACTCCAGCACCTGAAAGGAAACAAGCCATGAGCGCACTGGTCGAGATCCGCAACGTCAGCAAGGTCTACGCACGCGGCAAGCAGAAGGTCGAGGTGCTGCACAACATCGAGCTCGACATTGCCAAGGGCGATTTCCTCGCCCTGATGGGGCCGTCCGGCTCCGGCAAGACCACCCTCCTGAACCTGATCGGCGGGCTCGATTCACCGAGCGACGGCACCATCGCGGTCGGCGGAGAGAAGATCGATCGCCTCGGCGAGGGTGCGCTCGCGAAATGGCGCTCCGAGCACGTCGGCTTCATCTTCCAGTTCTACAACCTGCTGCCGATGCTGTCGGCGCAGAAGAACGTCGAGCTGCCGCTGCTGCTGACCAACTTGTCGGCGGCGCAGCGCAAGAGGAATGCGAGCATTGCCTTGCAACTGGTGGGTCTTGCCGACCGCGCCAGCCACAAGCCGACGGAACTCTCGGGCGGCCAGCAGCAGCGCGTCGCGATCGCGCGCGCGATCGTGTCGGACCCGGACCTGCTCGTCTGCGACGAACCGACCGGCGATCTCGACCGCCAGTCTGCCGAGGACGTGCTCGGCCTGCTGCAGACGCTCAATCGCCAGCACGGCAAGACCATCATCATGGTCACGCACGATCCGAAGGCGGCCGAGTACGCAAGCCACACGCTGCATCTCGACAAGGGCACGCTGGTCGAACAATCACAGCACGCCTGACGGAGGCCACGATGAAATATCTCCATCTCATCTGGGCGGCGCTGTTCCGGCGCAAGACCCGCACGATCCTTACCCTGCTGTCGATCACGATGGCGTTCCTGCTGTTCGGCCTGCTCGATGCGGTGCGCGTCTCGTTCGCCGAGGCGGGCCAGTCCGCGAACGGCGCCGAGCGACTGCAGACCGGTGCGAAGCTGTCGTTCATCCAGCCGTTGCCGAAGAGCCTGCAGGCCCGCATCGCGCAGGTGCCCGGCGTGAAGGACGTCGCGCATGCGAACTGGTTCGGCGGCGCCTACCAGGATGCGCACAACCAGATCTTCACGTTCGCGGTCAGCGACAACTACCTCGACGTCTATCCCGAAGTCACGGTGGCGCCGGAAGAACGCAAGGCGTTCGACGCCACCGCCGACGGCGTGCTGGTCGGCGACATCCTGGTCAAGAAATACGGCTGGAAAGTCGGCGACCGCATCCCGCTGATGTCGCAGATCTTCCCGAACAAGGAAGGCAGCAAGAACTGGAGCTTCCAGATCGTCGGCACGATGAAGTCGAAGGACAACAAGGCGTTCCAGAGCCAGATGATCGTGATGCACTGGAAGACCTTCGACGAGACCACGCCGTACAACCGCGGCGCGGTCGGCTGGTACGTGAGCCGGGTCGCCGATGTCAACGAATCGGACCGCATCGCCAAGGCGATCGATGCGTTGTCGGTGAATTCCGACCACGAGACGAAGACGCAGACCGAGCAGGCGGCGACCAGGAACTGGATCAAGCAGATGGCCGACATCGGCCTGATCGTGACCTCGATCATGGGCGCGGTGTTCTTCACCCTCGTGCTGCTGACCGGCAACACGATGATGCAGGCGGTGCGCGAGCGCACGAGCGAACTCGCGGTGCTGAAGACGATCGGCTTCTCCAGTCCGAAGGTGCTCGCGCTGGTGCTGGCGGAATCGGTGCTCCTGCTGCTGCTTGGCGGGCTGGTCGGGCTTGGCCTGGTCAGCCTGATCAGCCTGGTCCTGCCCGCGATGAGCGGCGGCATGATCACGCGCACCCACGTCTACGCGAGCAGTTGGGCGATCGGCATCGCGCTCGCCGTTGCGATCGGACTCGTCATCGGTGCATTGCCCGCCCTGCGCGCGATGCGCCTGAACATCGTCGACGCGCTGGCCGGGCGCTGAGGAACCCATACCATGAAATTCCTGATCGGACTGCTCACCTTCGTCGTCGTCATCGCCGGCGTGATCGTGTTCCTCAACCTGCCGTGGCAGGGGCTGCTCGTACTGTTGCTCGTGCTCGGCCTGTGGATGGTGCTGACCCGTCGCGGCCAGCAGGCGGCGTCCGTCACCGGCATCGGCGTCAGCACCCTGCGCGATCGGCTCGGCTCGTCCGCGGTCATCGTGGTCGGCATCGCCGGCGTCGTCGCGGTGCTGGTCGCGATGCTCGCGATGGCGAACGGCTACAGCGAAACCTTGCGCCGCACCGGCGGCGAGGACACCGCGATCGTGCTGCGAGGTGCGTCCGCATCCGAGGTGTCGTCGGTGCTCGGTCATGACGCCACCGTCGTGATCGCGCAGGCACCCGGCATTGCGCGGGACGAGCAGGGCAAGCCGATCGCTTCGCCCGAACTCGTCGTCGCGGCGAACCTGCCGATGAAGGGCGGCAACCCGGAAGAGGATTTCGGCAGCGTGCAACTGCGCGGCATCGGCGAGATGGCGTGGAAGCTGCGCACGAACGCGAAGATCATCGCCGGGCGCAAGTTCACCCCGGGCCTGCGCGAGCTCGTCGCCGGCAGGGGCGCGCAGCGCCAGTTCGACGGCCTCGAGGTCGATCACGAAATCAAGCTCGGCAACCAGATGTGGAAGGTCGTCGGCATCTTCGAATCGAAGGACGCGATGGATTCGGAACTGTGGGGCGACGCCGACGTGGTCGGCCCGACCTACCGGCCGAACGGCGCGAACAGCTCGACCTCGGTGTTCGTGCGCCTGACCGGCGCCGACGCGTTCGACGCGTTCAAGGCTGCACTGACCTCGGACCCGCGCCTGCAGGTCGACGTCGACACGACCGTGGCGTATTTCAGCAAGCAGTCCGAAGGCATGTCGAAGGTGATCACCGCAATCGGCATCGTGGTCGGCGCGATCATGGCGATCGGCGCGGTGTTCGGCGCGCTCAACACGATGTTCGCTGCGGTCGCGGCACGCGCGCGCGAAATTGCCACGCTGCGTGCGATCGGTTTCCGCGGCCTGCCGGTGGTCGTCGCGATCATGCTCGAGACGATGCTGCTGGCGCTGATCGGCGGCGTGATCGGCGGCCTGATCGCATGGCTGGTGTTCAACGGCTACACCGCCTCGACACTTGCCGCGGGCAGCACCGGCCAGCTCACGTTCGAGTTCGCGGTGGCACCGAAGGTGTTGTGGACCGGCATCAAATGGGCGCTTGCGATCGGTTTCATCGGCGGCCTCTACCCCGCACTGCGCGCCGCGCGCATGCCGGTTACGAGTGCGCTGCGCGAGCTGTAGGCCGGCGGAGCAAGGTTGGCGGCACGCGACTAGCGGCTTGGTCGCTGCTACGGAAGCGAGGCGTACTGCCGCTCCGGCGGCAGCGGGCGAGCCGCCGGGGGCTTCGCAGTCGCGCTCCCAAGCACCACCCGCAGCACGTCGCGCGCGGCATGCGGGCGGCCGAGCGATTGCGCGCGTGCTGCGAGCGCGGCGAAGCGTGCAGGGTCCGCGAGCAGGTTTTGCACGCGCCAGTCGAGCGCGATCGCGTCGATGGCTTTCACCGCGGCGCCTTGTTCGAGCAGGTAGTCGCAGTTGCGTTCCTCCTGGCCCGGGATCGGCGCGTGCACGATCATCGGTCGGCCGAGCGCGAGGCATTCGGAGGTCGTCAGTCCGCCCGGTTTGGTGATGACAAGGTCGCACGCACTCATCAGGCGTTCGACCCTGTCGGTGAAACCCTGCGCGATGAGCCGGCCCGGGTGCGCGCCGGCGAGTGCCCGCAACTTCTCCAGCGCTTTCGCGTTGCGTCCGGCGAGTGCGACGAGCTGGAAATCTCCCTTGATCGCGAGCAGGCGCGCGGCGACCTCGTCGAGGCCGCCGAGGCCGGCGCCGCCCCCCATCAGCAGGATCGCGCGGCGCGCCGGATCGATGCCGAACTCGGCCGCGCACTCGGCGCGGTCGTTCGCTTGCGCGAACGCGGGCATGATCGGGATTCCGGTGACGTGGATGCGTGCGGGATCGAGTCCGCGCGCCTGCATGCGGAACGCGACCTCGTCGCTGGCGGCAAACCACCCGGCCATGTCGGGCACGACCCACATGCCATGCAGGTCGAAGTCGGTGACGACGACATGCACCGGGCAGCCGAGGCGGCCGCGGCTGCGCTCGCGCATCAGCAGCTCGGCCGGCAGGAAGTGCGTGCATACCACCACGTCGGGTGCGAAGCGGGCGATCGCGCGGCGCAGGTCGCGCGTGTTGAGGCGCTCGATCGCACGGCGCAGGCGCGCGACCGGCGCGTTCGGCGGCGTGCGGTCCATGATCCGGTACAGCATCGACCAGGTGGTCGGCGCGTGCTCGACGAGCTTCAGGTAGAGGTCGGTGTAGAGCGCGCGGAATGCCGGCGACACATGATCCATCACGTCGAGGTGCAGTGCCTCGACGCCGGTCTGGCCGTTGGCCGCGACGCCCAGCGCCTCGGCCGCGCGCACATGCCCGGCGCCCGCCGAAACGCTGAGCAGCAGCAGGCGCCGCGGAGTGTTCACGCCCAGTCTCCGCGCAATTCGCGCACGCGTTGTTCCAGCACGGGCGCGCTGGCCGCGTCGGCGGCAACCGGAGCACCGACCGCGAGGCCGATGCGCGAACGGAAACGACGCGGCAGGCGCGAACGGCCGAGCGCCGTGTCGTGCCGGCTGAACACCGAACCCCACAGGCCACGCAACGCCAGCGGAATCACCGGTACCGGTCGGCGCGCGAGAATCTGTTCGACGCCGGGCCGGAACGTGTCGATCGAGCCGTCGCGGGTCAGCCCGCCCTCGGGGAAGATGCATACGAGCTCGCCGTCGGCGAGCGCGCGATCGACCTCGTCGAACGCCCGTTCGAGCAGGGCGGGATCTTCCTTGCGCCCGGCGATCGGGATCGCCTTCGCGGTGCGGAAGATGAACTTCAGCACCGGGATGCGGAAGATCTTGTAGTACATCACGAAGCGCACCGGGCGGCGCACGCAGCCGCCGATGATCAGCGCGTCCATGAAGCTGACGTGGTTGCACACGAGCACGGCGGCCCCTTCGTCGGGAATCCGTTCGAGTCCTTCGACCTTGATCCGGTACAACGTGTTGACCAGGATCCACGACAGGAACCGCATCAGGAATTCCGGCACCAGCGTGTAGATGTAGATCGCGACGAGCGCGTTGAGCACCGCGGTCACGAGCAGGATCTGCGGAATGGACAGGCCGAGCGCCGACAGGCCGATGCCGAACGCCGCGGCGCCTACGATGAACAGCGCATTGACGATGTTGTTGCCGGCGATCACGCGCGACAGCTCGCTGCGATCGGCGCGGCTCTGCACGAGGGCGAACAACGGCACGATGTAGAAGCCGGCGAACAGACCGACCAGCACGAAGTCGAGCGCGATGCGCCAGCCGCCCGGCGCGGCCAGGAACGCGAACGCGGACAGGTCGTGCAGGGTGGTCGCCGCGGGCCGCGCGAAGTACAGGTCGAGGCCGAACACGGTCAGGCCGATCGAGCCGAACGGCACCAGGCCAATCTCGACCTTGTGCCCCGACAGGCGCTCGCACAGCAGCGAACCCATGCCGACGCCGACCGAGAACAGTGCGAGCACGAAGATCTGCACCGACTCGGTGCCGCCGAGGAACATCTTCGTGTAGTTCGGCAGCTGCATCGTGAACACGCCGCCGAAAAACCAGAACCATGAGATGCCGAGCACCGAATTGAACACGGTGCGGTTCTTCGTCACGAAGCCGAGTACGCGCCAGGTTTCGGTGAACGGATTCCAGTTGAAGCGCAGGTCCGGCGCAGTCGCCGGCGCGGGTGGAATCGAGCGCGAAGTGAGCCAGCCGAGCAGCGCGACCGCGATCACCAGCACCGAGGCCGGCAGCGGTCCGCTGCCCATCGCGACACCGCCGGCGATCATGCCGACCAGCACCGCGAGCGAGGTGCCCATCTCGACCAGGCCATTGCCCCCGACGAGTTCGGTGGGCTTCAGCGCCTGCGGCAGGATCGCGTACTTGATCGGGCCGAACACGGTCGAATGCAGGCCCATCAGGAACAGTACGCCGAGCAGCAACGGGATGCTCTTCAGGAAGAAGCCGATCGCCGCGAGCGCCATCGCCGCGATCTCGAACAGCTTGACCCAGCGGATGATGCGCGTCTTCTCGTACTTCTCCGCAAGCTGGCCGGCGCTGGCCGAGAACAGGAAAAACGGCAGGATGAACAGCGCCGGCGCGATGTTCGAATAGAAGCCGACCGCGTGCTCGTCCAGGCCCATGTGATAGCCGACCAGCACGACCAGCGCGTTGCGGAACGCGTTGTCGTTGAAGGCGCCGAGGGACTGGGTGGCGAAGAACGGGGCGAAGCGGCGGCTGCCGAGCAGGGAGAACTGGCTGTTGCCGGACATGGACAGACGCTCGCGATCGGGGTGCGGCGAATCTAGCAGAACGGCGCCGCCGCGCTGCCTGGGTTCCGCGACGAGGCTCGCTCGGCCGCGATTTGCCGGGGGAACTTCCGCACGCAGGCAGGGTCGCAGCGGAGCCGCGTGCGAGCCGCTAGACTTGCATGTTCCAGCATGCCGCCTCCCGGATTCCTGCCCATGAAACCCATCCGCCTATCGGCGTTCGCCCTCGCGTTGTTCTTCTCCGGCGTCGCCGCAACCGCCGAGCCGACCCTGCAACCGGTGCCGGTGCCCGATCTGTCGAGGTTCCCGCAGGCCACCGCGGATGCGCTGCGCAAGGAGCGCGCGAGCTTCGACAACGTGAGCAAGAACGTGAGCGGCGACGCGCTGGTCGAGACCTATTCCCTGCTCGCCTCCGCCTATGCGCGCGCCGGCCTCTACAACGAGGCAGCGGTCGCGCTGGAGGATGCCGCGCGACTCGCACCCGACAACGGCATCTGGCCGTATGCGCAGGGCGTGATCGCGCACCTGCAGAAGCGCGACGAAGATGCGCGCGCATTGTTCACCCGCGCGTTCTCGCTCAGCCCCGACTACCTGCCCGTGCGCGTCGCGCTGGTCAACCTGCGCGTCCAGGCCGGCGACCTTGTTGGCGCCCGCAACCTGCTGACGGAGTACACGCAGCGCCATCCCGGCGTCGCGGTGCCGTTCGTCCTGCTCGGCGAAATCGCGATGAAGGAAAAGCGCTACGCCGACGCGAGCGATGCGTTCGACACCGCACTCAAGCTGGATCCGAAGGCGACCAAGGTGTACGCGCAGCTGGCCGATGCGTATGAAGGCAGCGGCAATGCCAAGGCCGCTGCCGATGCGCGCGCGAAAGCCGGCGACGGCGTTCCGGCACTCGCCGATCCGGTCGGGCTGCGCTTCAGCGGCCCGGCGCCGGCGGCGAAGCCGGCGGAAAACACCGACCCGCTGATGCAGGCGGCCGCCGAGGCGAACATGGCGCTCGCAGCGCGCCAGTACGACAAGGCGCGCAGCCTGGCAGATCGTGCGCTCAAGCTGCGACCGAACGATCCGACCCTGCTGGCGTTGTACGCGCGTATCGAGGGCGCGGCCGGCAATCTCCCGCAAGCACGCGCGCGCGCCGATGCCGCGGTCGCGGCCGGCCCCGACAATGCGCTGGCGTTTGCCAACCTCGGCATCGTGCTGGAGATGGCCAATGATGACGTGGGCGCGCAGCGTGCCTACGACAAGGCGATCGCGCTCGATGCCGGCCTGGTCGAGCCGCACATCCGCCGCGGCAACTATCTGATGCGCGCCGGGCGCCTTGACGACGCCTCCGCCGCGTATCGCGAAGTGGTGAAGGGCGATCCCAAGGACACCGCCGGCTGGGTGCACCTGGTCGCGGCCGAGGTAGCCGCGGGACGCTGCGCTTCGGTTCTGAAGGACATCAATTCCGCGCTGGCGAAGGATTCGAAAAACGGATTCCTGCTGCAGTTGTTCGTGCGCCTTACCAGCACCTGCCCCGGAGTCGGCGCCGGCGAACGCAAGATGGCGCTCGACTACGCCCAGGCGATGTACCAGCAGGTCGACGCGGCGCCGGTCGGCGAAGCCTATGCCCTCGCGCTCGCCGCGAACGGGCAGTGGGACAACGCCGTCAAGACGCAGCAGGCCGCGATGTTCGTGCTGCTGAAGAACAACAAGAGGGACGAGATCGGCGACTACCGCGAGTTCATGCAGGCGTTCCAGGCGCACAAGCTGCCGGATCGTCCGTGGCCTCCCGGCCATGTGCTGTTCCATCCGCAGCGCGCTGCGCCGGACCCGAAGCCGGTTGCTGCAGCGGCACGCAAGTAGACGTTCAGTCGTTCTTGGCGAAGGCACGTTTGATGTTCCCTGCGTCCGGGGCGAGGCAAGTGTCAAATTCCCCGTTCACCCTGAGCGCAGGCCCGCAGGGCCGGAGTCGAAGGGCCGCATCTGAATCAAGTCAGGTGTTTCGACTCCGCGGAGCTTCGCTCCGCTGCGCTCAACACGAACGGATTC
>Ga0209023_10007153_pt1 | contig 11527 bp, 14 predicted proteins | sample LakOneMetagenome_FD_187468 | JGI IMG/M metagenome (GOLD analysis project Ga0209023, IMG submission 187468) | Freshwater and sediment microbial communities from Lake Erie, Canada (SPAdes) (version 2) | ecosystem: Environmental > Aquatic > Freshwater > Lentic | place: Lake Erie, Canada...
CTGTCGATCGACGAGCTGCTGAAGGTCGGCGAACAGGCGCTGGAACTGGGCGTGCCGGTGCTGGACCTGTTCGGCGTGCCGGATCCGCCGGCGAAGACCGCCGACGGCCGCATCGCCTGGGATGAAGCCGGCATCGTCCCGCGCGCGATCCGCGCGCTGAAGTCGCGCTTCCCGGAACTGGGCGTAATGAGCGACCAGGCGCTGGACCCGTACACCACGCATGGCCAGGACGGACTGATCGACGACAGCGGCTACATCCTCAACGACGAAACCATCGATGCGCTGGTGAAGCAGTCGCTGGCGCATGCCGCCGCCGGCGTCGACATCCTCTCGCCCAGCGACATGATGGACGGCCGCATCGGCGCGATCCGCGACGCGCTGGAAGCCAACGGCTTCATCCACACGAAAATCATGGCCTACAGCGCCAAGTACGCCAGCGCGTTCTACGGCCCGTTCCGCAGCGCGGTCGGCAGCGCCGGCGCGCTCGGCAAGGGCGACAAGTACACCTACCAGATGGATCCGGCGAATTCGGACGAAGCCCTGCACGAGGTCGGGCTGGACCTGGCCGAAGGCGCGGACATGGTGATGGTCAAGCCCGGCCTGCCCTACCTCGACGTGCTGTATCGGGTGAAGCAGCAGTTCAAGCGTCCGACCTATGCCTACCAGGTCAGCGGCGAGTACGCGATGATCAAGGCCGCCGCCGCGAACGGCTGGATCGACGAGCGCGCGGTGGCGATGGAAGCGCTGCTGGCGTTCAAGCGCGCGGGCGCCGACGGCGTGCTCACCTATTTCGCGCTGGATGCGGCGAAATGGCTGCGCGAATCGCGCTGATCCGCGGCGCCACCGTCGCCGATGCCGCGGAAATCGCGCGCCTTTCCGCGCAATTGGGTTATCCGGCCGATGTCGCCGTGTTCACGGACCGGCTGCGACGCCTGCTGCCGCTGCCGACGCACGCGGTGCTGGTGTGCGAAGGCGACGACGGTCGGCTCGCCGGTTTCATCGGCCTCGAACAACGATTGATGATCGAATCCGGCGACAAGGCGGAGATCGTCGGCCTCGTCGTCGATGCGGACGCGCGCCGCACCGGCGCGGGTCGCAGATTGATCGCCGCGGCCGAGGATTGGGCCCGCACACACGGCCTGCTCGAATTGTTCCTGCGCTCGAACGTGGTGCGTCCGGAAGCGCATGCGTTCTATCCCGCGCTCGGCTTCGAACGCAGCAAGACCCAGCACGTCTATCGCAAGGCGCTGACGTGAGCTGCACGCGCCGGGAGTAGACTCGGCGAACGACGCAAGGAGTCCCGCATGAGCAGGCATTACGCCGTCTTCGGCCATCCGGTTTCGCATTCGCTGTCGCCGCGCATCCATGCCGCGTTCGGCAAGCAGGCGGGCATCGCCGTGGAATATTCCGCGATCGACGTCGAGCCCGCCGGCTTCGACCAGGCGCTCGATGCCTTCGTCGCACGCGGCGGGGTCGGCGCCAACGTCACCCTGCCGCTGAAGCAGGTCGCATACGCGCTGTGCAGCGACACCACCGAACGCGCGCGCCGCGCCGGCGCGGTGAACACGCTGATCCGCAACGGCGACGCCTGGCACGGCGACAACACCGACGGCGTCGGCCTGGTGCGCGACCTGACCGAACGCCACGGCCTCGACCTGCGCGCGCGCCGCACCCTGCTGCTCGGCGCCGGCGGCGCGGCGCACGGCGTCGCCCCCGCGCTGCTCGACGCCGGCATCGGCGACCTGTTCATCGTCAACCGCACGCCCGAGCGCGCCGACGCACTGGCCGACATGCTCGGCCAGCCCGGCCGCGTGCATCCGCGCTATTTCGACGACCTGCGCGGCCTCGGCGAATTCGACCTCGTGCTCAATGCCACCACCGCGGCACGCGATGGCGGCGCTTTCCCGACCCTGCCGCGCACCCTGCTCGGCCGGCGCAGCGCGGCGGTGAGCCTGAGCTATGGCGAAGCGGCGATCCCGTTCCTCGCCTGGGCGCGCGCGCATGGCGCGCACGAATCCATCGACGGCCTCGGCATGCTGGTCGAACAGGCGGCGGAAAGCTTCGCGCGCTGGCACGGCATGCGCCCCGATGGCGACCACATTTACGGCGAATTGCGCGCGGAAAACGCGCGGTTGGTGACCGCGGATTGATTTCGCTTCTGTAGGAGCGGCTTCAGCCGCGACTGGATTGCGAAGATGTCCGACTTCCGTCGCTCCTACAGGCTTGCGGCCAGGTATTCGTCCTTCAGCCGCACGTAGTGCTTCGCGCTGTAGTACAGCGCGTCGATCTCGGCGTCGCTGAGCATGCGCGCCTTCTTCGCCGGGTTGCCAAGCCACAATTCGCCTTCGCCGACGATCTTGCCCGGCGCGACCAGCGCGCCCGCGCCGATGAACGCGTGCTTCCGCACCACCGCTCCATCGAGCACGATCGCGCCCATGCCGATGAGCACCGCGTCCTCGATCGTGCAGGCGTGGATGATCGCCTTGTGGCCAATGGTCACGTCGCTTCCGATGCGGGTGGCGAAGCCGCCGAGCTTGGCGTGCGGGCCATCGTGGCTGACGTGGACGACGGTGCCGTCCTGGATGTTGGTGCGGTCGCCGATGCGGATGAAGTTGACGTCGCCGCGGATCACGGTGAACGGCCACACCGACACATCTTCGCCGAGCACCACGTCGCCGATCACGGTCGCCGCGGGATCCACATAGGCGCGATCGCCAAGGGTGGGAAAACGGTCGCGGTAGGGGCGCAGGACGGACGATTTCTCGGTCATGGCCCATTCTAGAGCCACGCCGCGGAAACCCGGGACTACACTCCGGCGCATGGATACCGCCGCCGATACCACGATCACCGAACTGCGCCCGACGCTGGACCGCCTGCGCGCGGCCTGGCAGGCGCGCAAGCCCGATGCCGCGCAGCGCCGCGACGATCTCGAGCGCCTGCGCGATGCACTCAAGCGCCGGCTGGACGACATGGCCGCGGCGATTTCCGCCGACTTCGGCCATCGCGCGAAAGCCGAAAGCCTGATCGCCGACGGCATGACCGTGCTCAACGAGATCGATCACCTGCGCGGGCACCTGCGCCGCTGGATGAAACCGAAGCGCGTCGGCGTCGGTTGGCGCTTCCTGCCGGCGCGCGCGGAAATCCGCCCGGAACCGGTCGGCGTGGTCGGCGTGATCGCGCCATGGAACTACCCGGTGAACCTCGCGCTGGTGCCGCTCGCGACCGCGATCGCCGCTGGCAACCACGTCTACCTGAAACCGTCGGAACACACGCCGCGCAGCGCCGCGTTCCTGCGCGAACTGCTGGTCGAAGTGTTTCCCGAAGACCGCGTCGCCGTCGCCGAGGGCGGCGCCGATGTCGGTTCCGCGTTCGCCGCGCTGCCGTTCGACCACCTGGTGTTCACCGGTTCCACCACGGTCGGGCGCAAGGTGATGGCCGCGGCCGCGCAGAACCTCACGCCGCTGACGCTGGAGCTTGGCGGCAAGTCGCCGGCGATCGTCTGCGGCGACTATCCGATCGAACAGGCCGCGGCGCGGCTCGCCACCGGCAAGTGGTTCAACGGCGGCCAGACCTGCATCGCGCCCGATTACGTGCTGGTGCCGGCGGACAAGCGCGACGCGCTGGTCGCGGCACTGCGCAATGAAGTGCAAGCGCGCTACGGCGCGGATTTCGACAACGCCGGCGATTACACCCGCATCGTCAACGACGGCCAGTACGCGCGCCTGCAGGGCTACCTCGACGATGCGCGCGCGCGCGGGCTGGAGGTCGTCGCGCTGGGCGAGGCCGATCCGGCGCAACGCCTGTTCCCGCCGACCCTGGTGCTGGAGCCGGGCGACGACGCGAAGGTGATGCAGGAGGAAATCTTCGGCCCGGTGTTCCCGATCCGCAGCGTGCGCTCGCTCGACGAGGCCATCGCCTACGTCAACGCGCACGACCGGCCGCTGGCGCTGTATCCCTTCAGCCACGATCGCGCCGATGTCGACAAGATCCTGCGCAACACCCTCGCCGGTGGCGTATCGGTCAACGACACCTTGTTCCATTTCGCGGTGACCTCGCTGCCCTTCGGCGGCATCGGCCCCAGCGGCATGGGCGCCTACCACGGTCGCGCCGGTTTCGACGCGATGAGCAAGCAGCTGTCGATCCTGTGGCAGGCGCGGCGCACCGGCGGCGACCTGCTCAGGCCGCCGTATGCGAAGGCGAAGTGGTTGATCGATCTGATCGTTCGATAAAACCTTTCCCTCTCCCCTTCGTGGGAGAGGGTGGCGCGTAGCGCCCGGAGAGGGGACACTCAAGCGATGAAAATCGCCAGCTGGAACGTCAACTCACTCAACGTGCGCCTGCCGCAATTGCAGCAGTGGCTGGGCGAATTCGCACCGGATGTGGTCGGGCTGCAGGAAACCAAGCTCGAGGACCACCGCTTCCCCGACGACGCGCTCGCCGCGATGGGCTACCGCAGCGTGTTCCACGGGCAGAAGACCTACAACGGCGTCGCCATCCTCGCCCGCGACCGCGCGCTGGACGAGGTGCAGATCGCGATTCCCGGTTTCGACGACGCGCAGGCGCGCGCCATCGCTGCGACCGTGGGCGACACCCGCATCGTCAACCTGTACGTGGTCAACGGCCAGGACGTCGGCACCGAAAAATACGCTTACAAGTTGCGTTGGCTGGACGCGGTGCATGGCTGGATCGCGGACGAACTGCAGCGGCACGAAAAGCTGGTTGTGCTCGGCGACTTCAATATCGCGCCGGACGACCGCGACGTGCATGACCCGACGACCTGGAACGACGAACACATCCTCACCTCCAGCGCCGAGCGCGCCGCGCTGCAGCGCCTGTTCGCGCTGGGACTGCACGACGGCTTCCGCCTGCACAACGACGAAGCCGGCGTGTTCAGCTGGTGGGATTACCGGCAGGCGGCGTTCCGCCGCAACCTCGGCCTGCGCATCGACCTGACGCTGGTGTCGGATGCGCTGCGCGGCGCCACCGCGAGCGCCGGCATCGACCGCACCCCGCGCACCTGGGAACGCGCCAGCGACCACGCGCCGGCGTTCGTCGAATTGGTCTGACACGCAAAAAGCGAAGGCCCGGCATGCCGGGCCTTCGCGTCCTCGTCGTGTTCGCGACGCTCAGCGCACGCGTCCGCGCCGGAACAGGTTGACGATCGCGAGCAGGATGACCGCGCCGATCAACGCGGACACGTAACCCATGACCCCGGTGCCGCCGATCAGCGGGGCGATCAGCCAGCCACCGATGAACGAACCGACGATGCCGACCACGATGTTGAGCAGGATGCCCTGCTGCGCATCGGTCTTCATGATCATGCTGGCGAGCCAGCCGATGATTCCGCCGATGATCAACCAGATGATGATGCCCATGCGACGAACTCCTCTCTATTGTCTTGGGAAGGAATGCCGGCCCGTTCCCGGCGTGGAAGCGTGGTCGACTGTGCCCGGCATGGCGTGATGACCGCGTCGCGGTGTTCGTGCGCGTCCGTTCAGCCGCCGTGGCGCAGCAATTCCAGCAGTTCCGCGCGCGGCAGCTTGCCGGTCTCGTTGCGCGGCAACGCCGCGACCTTGCGCAGCGGCCGCGGCAGGAACGCGGGATCGACGCCGGCGCGCAATGCGTCGAGGATCTCGGCCTCGCTGCGCGTGGGCGCAACCACCAGCGCGGCGACCCGCGCCACTTCGCCGGGCGCGGCCGCGGGCTGGAACACGCAGCCATCCTCCACGCCCTCGATCTCGAGCAGGCGCCGGGTGAGGTCGCCGAGCGAGGCGCGCTTGCCGGCGATTTCGAGCAAATCCGCCTGGCGTCCGCGCAGGATGAAGCGGCCTTCGTCGTCGAGTTCGACGCGATCGGCCAGCTGCACCGGCGCGGGCAGGTGCGCGGCGCGCACTTCGGTCGCGTCTTCCAGCGCCGCGATGCGAACGCCCGGCAACAGCGTCCATGCCTCTTCGCGCGCGGTACGGCGGCGTGCGATCACGCAGGTCTCGGTGGAACCGAACAGTTCGCGCACCTCGCAGCCGAAGCGCGCCTCGGCTTCCATCGCGAGTTCCGCCGGCAACGGTGCGGTCGCGGACACGATGCCGGCGAGCGGCGGAAGCGCCACGCCGGAGGCGACCAGCGCACGCAGGTGCACCGGCGTGGTGACGAGTACGCGCGTGTCCGTCGCATCCGCCAGCGCGCGCGCGATGTCGGCGGGAAAGAACGGCCGCGCCTCGTGCACCGCCGCGCCGCCGAGCAGTGGCAGCAATACCGAGAGCTCCATCCCGTACATGTGCTGCGGCGGCACGGTGGCCACGATCTGCGCCTGCGCATCCGCCGGCCACAGGTCGCGCAACGCGGCGAGGTTCTGCGCGGTGCTGGTCGCGAACCCGCCCCAGGTCTTGGGATTAGCCTGCGGCACACCGGTGCTGCCGGAGGTGAAGCCGATCGCGGCCAGCGCATCCGCCGCAATACCGGGGATGTCGTCCACCGTCGCCGGCATCGATGCGATCACGGCGGCGACCGCGGCATCGTCGAGCACCTGGTTCGACGGATGCCGACGCTGCACGTCGGCCACGACTTCCGGCGCGCGCGAAGACGGCAGCAAGGTGGTTTTCCCGCGCAATGCGGCGGCGCAGAAACCGGTGAGGAAGCGATGCCGGTCCTCGCACAAATTCACCACGCAATCGCCGTCGCCGAGCATCGCGGCCAGCGCCCGCGATTCGCCGAGGAACGCGGACAGCGGCGTTGCGCCGCCCGGCCCGAACGCCAACGCGCGTTGCGGCGGCCCGATGGCGATCGCCATGGTTGCGGAACCGGCGGTAGACGATGGAAACACGGCGGACATCGGCGAAATGCGTGGCTTCTGGCGTCCGCTAGCTTACGCTGGCACCGCCATGCATCGCCAAATCCACGACCACGCCATGCCTCGCTGGACACTGCTGCCGTATGCGCGCGGCGACGCGGCCATGCCGCGCGCGCAGGCCTGGCTGGCGCGGGAATTCGGCGGCGATGCGGGCGACTACGCGTTCGAGCGCGATGCGCACGGGCGCCCGCACCTGCATCGCGCGGGGCTGGATTGCAACTGGAGCCACAGCGGCGCGCACCTGCTGGTCGCCGCCGCCAGCGGATTCCACGTCGGCACGGACATCGAATCGATCCGGCCGCGGGGGAATGCATTGGCGCTGGCACGGCGTTTCTTCGCAGACGAGGAAACCGCATGGTTGTCGCAGCGCGCGGACGTCGAGTTCGATTTCCTGCGCCTGTGGTGCGCGAAGGAAGCGGTGCTGAAGGCGCATGGCCGCGGCCTCGCCTTCGGCTTGCACCGGCTCGCGTTCGAAGACAGCGAACACGGCTTGTTCCTCGCCCGTTGCGACGACGAACTCGGCGATCCGCGCGACTGGCGCCTGCGCGACCTCGCGCCCGCACCGGGCACGCTCGCCGCGCTCGCGTGGTGCAAGGGATAATCCGCGCATGAGCCGCGACCATGATCTCGACGCCCCGCTGCGCGCCGGCCTCGCCGCGCTCGCGCTGCCGGGCGAGATCGCACAGCCGCTGCTGGCCTACCTCGACCTGCTCGCGCGCTGGAACCGCACCTACAACCTCACCGCGGTGCGCGACCCGCGCGAGATGGTGCCGCGCCACATCCTCGATTCGCTGGCGATGGAGCCTTTCCTCGACGGCATCGGCACGCTCGCCGACCTCGGCACCGGCCCGGGCCTACCCGGCATCCCGCTGGCGATCGCGCGACCGCGCCTGCGGGTGACGTTGGTCGAGGCCAACGGCAAGAAGGCGCGTTTCCTGCGAGAGGCGGTGCGCACGCTCGGGCTCGCCAATGCCGACGTGGCCGAATCGCGGATCGAGGCGCTGGACCGGCCGGGCGCGTTCGACGCCATCACCGCGCGGGCGCTGGCGACATTGCCGCAGATCCTCGGATTCGGCGGCCATCTGCTCGCCCCCAGCGGCAAGCTGCTGGCGATGAAGGGCGCGCGCCCGGACGAGGAAATCGCCGCGCTGCCGCGCGGCTGGCGCCTGGAAATGCTGCATCGGCTCACGGTTCCGGGCCAGGATGGCGAACGCCACCTCGCCGTGGTGGGCCGCGAGCCGACGGCCACGGCATAATCCCCGATCCGACGCGAGCAGGAACGCTTTCCCGCATGGCCCGCATTATTGCCATTGCCAACCAGAAGGGTGGCGTCGGCAAGACCACCACCGCCGTCAACCTCGCCGCCGCGCTCGCGCAGTCGGCGAGCCGCGTGTTGCTGGTCGACCTCGACGCGCAGGGCAACGCGACCATGGGCAGCGGCGTGGACAAGCGCGAACTGTCCGCGTCCACCTGCGACGTGCTGCTGGAGGAGCAGCACGCCGAGGCCGCGATCGTGACCACGCCTGAAGGCTTCGACCTGCTGCCCGGCAACACCGACCTCACCGCGGCCGAGATCGAGCTGATGGACGAGGACGGGCGCGAGCAGCGGCTCAAGCGCGCGCTGGACCCGCTGCGCACGAAATACGACTTCATCATCGTCGATTGCCCGCCGGCGCTGTCGCTGCTCACGCTCAACGCGCTCACCGCGGCCGATAGCGTGCTGGTGCCGATGCAGTGCGAGTACTACGCGCTGGAAGGCCTGACCGCGCTGCTCACCACCATCGACGCGCTGAAGGCGAAGTTGAACCCGGAGCTCGAGATCGAGGGCGTGCTGCGCACCATGTTCGACGTGCGCAACAACCTCGCCAACGCGGTCTCGGCGGAACTGCTCGCGCACTTCGGCGACAAGGTGTTCCGCACCATCATCCCGCGCAACGTGCGCGTCGCCGAGGCGCCGAGCCACGGCCAGAGCATCGTCGGCTACGACAAGGGCAGCCGCGGCGCGATCGCCTACCTCGGGCTGGCCGGCGAAGTGCTGCGCCACCAGCGCGAACGCAAGCAGGCGAAGCAACCCGCCGCGAAGGAGCAACACGCATGACCACGGCGAAGAACGCCCCGAAGCGCGGGCTCGGGCGCGGGCTCGAAGCCCTGCTCGGGCCCAAGGCCGCGGCCCAGGCGCCGAAGCTGGAAGCCACCCCGCAGGACGCGCTGCGCACGCTGCCGGTCGATGCGCTGGCGCCGGGCAAGTACCAGCCGCGCCGGATCATGGATCCGGCCAAGCTCGCCGAACTCGCCGAATCGATCCGCGCGCAGGGCGTGATCCAGCCGATCGTGGTGCGCGAAGTCTTGCAGCCGCGCGGCGGCAAGACCTGGGAAATCATCGCCGGCGAACGCCGCTGGCGCGCATCCAAGCAGGCCGGGCTCACCGAAATCCCGGTCGTGGTGCGCGAAGTCGACGACCGCACCGTGGTCGCGATGGCGCTGATCGAGAATATCCAGCGCGAGGACCTGAATCCGCTCGAGGAAGCGCAGGCGCTGCAACGGCTGATCGACGAATTCGACCTGACCCACGCCGCCGCCGCCGAAGCGGTGGGGCGTTCGCGCACTGCGGTGACGAATTTGTTGCGCCTGCTGGAACTGCCGGCGGAGCTGCGCGCCATGGTCGAAACCGGCGCGCTGGAAATGGGCCACGCACGCGCGCTGCTGGCGCTGGCGCCAGCGGCTGCGGTCGCGCTCGGCAAGCAGGCCGCCGCGCAGGAATGGTCGGTGCGTGAGGTCGAACGCCGGGTGCAGCTGCTCGGTGCGGGCCGCGTCCCCGGCAAGGCAAGGCCGGCCGCGACCAGGGCTTCGCCCTCGGCCGATATCGCCTCGCTGCAACGCGAACTGGGCGAAGCGCTGGGCACGCGCGTGGACGTGCAGCCCGGACGCGCCGGGCGCGGCAAGCTGGTGATCCATTACAGCGATTTCGACATGCTCGACGGCGTCCTGGAACGCCTGCGCAACAAGCCTTGAGGCCACGCGACGCATGAGCGCAGCACCGCAACTTTCGGTCGTGGTTCCCGTGTACAACGAGGAAGCCAACGTCGCGCCGCTGGTCGGCGAAATCCTCGCCGCGCTGCGCGGGAACGCGCTGCTGGAAGGCGGCGATTTCGAGATCGTCTACGTCGACGACCTGTCGCGCGACGGGACGCTCGACGTGCTGCGCCGGCTCAAGGCCGAGGTGCCGGAACTGCGCGTGGTGCGCCACCTCGCCAACAGCGGCCAGAGCGCCGCGGTCCGCACCGGAGTGAAGGCCGCGCGCGGTGCGTGGATCGCGACGCTGGACGGCGACGGCCAGAACGACCCGGCCGACATCCCCAAGCTGCTCGCCAAGCGCGGCGACGCCGATCCCGGGGTGAAGCTGTTCGCCGGCTGGCGCGTCGATCGCCAGGACTCCGGCAGCAAGCGCTGGGCCTCGAAATGGGCGAACGCGATCCGCAGCCGCATGCTGCGCGATTCCACGCCCGATACAGGCTGCGGCATCAAGCTGTTCGAACGCGAGGCCTTCCTCGACCTGCCCTGGTTCGACCACATGCACCGCTACCTGCCCGCGCTGATGCAGCGCGCCGGCTGGAAGACCGTGAGCGTGCCGGTCAACCACCGCCATCGCGCCAGCGGCGTGTCCAAGTACAACAACCTCAACCGCGCCCTGGTCGGGGTCCGCGACCTGCGCGGCGTGGCGTGGCTGATCGCGCGCAACCGCCGCACTGCGACCGAGGAACTCTGACGTGACCGCGGACGTGATGAATTCGCCGATCGTCTGGTTGGAATGGACCGGGCTGTACATGAGCCCGTGGAAACTGATCGGTCTGACCGGCGCACTGATGTTCGGCGGCCGCTGGCTGGTGCAGTTCGTCGCCAGCAAGCGTTACGGCAAGCCGGTAATCCCGCGCCTGTTCTGGTACATGAGCATCCTCGGCAGCCTGATGACGCTGAGCTACTTCGTGTTCGGCAAGAACGACTCGGTCGGCATCCTGCAGAACCTGTTCCCGGCGTTCACCGCCTGCTACAGCCTGTATCTGGACATCCGCCACCGCGGCTGGAAGCGAGACCGCGCCTCGCATTGAACGCGGCGCCAGCCCTTGGCCGCCTCCCCTTCCACGGCGCCCGCGACTCGCCCGCGCCGACGGCCAAAAGACCGCCCTGTGGATAAGTGCTTGCCCGGGGCCGGATGGCCCGGCATAATGCGCGGCTCGCTGCAGCCTGCAGCGATTCCCGTCCGAGGTCCATTCGACCGGCGGGGCCGCCGTCTCCCGGGCTACGGGCGACAACCAAACACCATCGAGGTGCACAGTGTCCAAAGTCTGCCAAGTCACCGGCAAGCGCACGACGACCGGTAACAACGTCTCGCATTCGAACCGCAAGACCCGTCGTCGCTTCCAGCCCAACCTCCACGAGCGTCGCTTCTGGGTCGCTTCGGAGAACCGTTGGGTCAAGCTCCGCGTTTCCACCGCCGCGCTGCGCACCATCGACAAGAACGGCATCGATGCCGTCCTGGCCGACCTGCGCAAGCAGGGCGAGAAGGTTTAAGGAGATCACACCATGGCTTCCAAGCGCGACAAGATCCGCCTGATCTCCTCGGCCAACACCGGCCACTTCTACACCACCGACAAGAACAAGAAGAACACGCCGAACAAGATG
>Ga0209023_10007154_pt1 | contig 11526 bp, 4 predicted proteins | sample LakOneMetagenome_FD_187468 | JGI IMG/M metagenome (GOLD analysis project Ga0209023, IMG submission 187468) | Freshwater and sediment microbial communities from Lake Erie, Canada (SPAdes) (version 2) | ecosystem: Environmental > Aquatic > Freshwater > Lentic | place: Lake Erie, Canada | collected...
GTACCGATGCGGCCGAACGCGGTCGCCAGCAGCTGGTGGAATGCCATGAACGCCAGCGCCATCACGAGGGACAGCGACAGGGTCAGGGGCAGCGCGCTCCAGGCGACATTCAGGCCGAGGTGCAAGAACCCGACGACGAGCACGACCTGCGCGAGCGCGAAGACGCCGGCCCGGGAGAAGACCCGCATGGTCAGTCGGCCGGTCGAGACGGAGCTCGCGAGCAGCGCGGCTGACAGCGGACGCAGCAGCAGGAACACCGCCAGGGCCCCCAGCCAGAGCCCGGCGGGAAGGATGATGGTGGTCAGGATCTGACCGATATCGGTGACCTTGTTGTCGGTCGACACAGTGACGGCGACGGGCTGGGCAACGACCTTGGAGGCTGCGGCCGGGTCGGTGAATGCCGCGGCGGTGATGGCGGTGGATCCCGTCGAGAGACCATCTGCCAGCGTCTGGGTTCCGGTCGCGAGGCCGCCGGCGCCCGCGGCCGACTGATCGACTCCCGAGGCGAGCGTCGTGAGGCCGGTGCCGAGGGAGGAGGCCCCGGAGGCGAGCTTTACGGCACCGGATGCGAGACCTTCGGCCCCCGAGGCGAGCGCGGCCGAGCCGCCGTCGAGCTGTCCGGCTCCCGAGGCGATCGAGGCGATGCCGGACTGAAGCGCCGGGAGGCCCGAGGCTCCGGCGGAGAGTGCCGGGCCGCCCGCGGAGATCTGGGCGAGGCCGCCCGAGAGCGCGGGGAGGTTCGCCTTGACATAGTCGGCAATCTCCGCATCGGTGTGGTTGCCGGTCGTGACATACGTGTCGAGCGCCGAGAGGCCGCCCGAGATTCCCGTCACTCCGCCGGTGTACCGGGAGACACCGGTGGCGAGCTGCCCGAGGGAGCCGGTCTGGCCAGACAGCTGCTGCAGGCCGCCGGACAGCGAGGAGACCCCGCCGGTGTAGGAGTTGACCCCGGACGCGAAGGTACTCGCCCCCGACGCATAGGTCGAGAGGCCTGAGGCGAGGCCGGTGGCCCCGGTCGCCGATGCGGCTGCACCCGCGCCGAGCTTGGTCAGCCCGGTCTGGAGCGACGTGGTGCCGTCAGCGATCTTCGACGCTCCGGCGGCGGCATCCTTCAGCTGGGTGCCAACCGTGCCGAAGCCTGTGTAGACGCCGTTCACGACCTGCGCCGTGATCGTGTTGCCGAAGCCGGACTGCACCGCGCTGGCGACGGTAGAGGCGACGAGGCTGGAGAGATAACCGTGGGCGTCATCCGTCTTGATGGAGATGAGGCCCTGGGTCGGAGCGGTCGAGCCCTGGCTCTGCACCTGCTTCGAGAAGTCGCTGGGGATGGTGAGCACCGCGTAGTACGTGCCGTTGGCGAGACCCTTCGCGGCCTCCTCCGAGTTGGTGACCTTCCAGTTGAAGCCGGCGCCCTGGGGGCCGGTCAGCTCGGTGACGAGGCCGCGGCCCGCGAAGATGACACCCTTGGTGCCGTCGGCGGCAGTCGTGTTGATGAGGGTGTCGTTGTTCACGACGGCGGCCGGCACGGCGTTCAAGCTGGTGCCCGCGTCGGAGAGGGCCCCGGCGAAGAGGCCGTTGACGGCGAGCGGCACGATGATGACCGCGGCGGCAGCCAGGGCGAAGATCCAGTTCCGGGCGCGGCGGCGACCGGTTCTCAGGCTTGCTGCGGCGCTGGCATCGGGGGTGATGGGCGGGGTCATCGGGATACTCCTTCGGAGTCGATCGATTCGGTACTGGTGTCAGAGATGGATGCTGAAGATACGGCTGCGCCGGTCACGACCTGGCCGCGGACCATGCCGCTGAACAGGTCGAGGATCATCGCAGGGCGGCCACCGATGAAGGCCGGGGCCTCGAAGTAGCCGAGCAGCGACACATCGGGTACGCCGACGAGCACCGTGCAGGTCGATGGAACGAGTGCCGCGGCGGCCTCCGCCAATGCGAGGGTCTCCAGTGCTGCGGGGGCAGCTCCGGGGTCAAGGATCACGATGGGCGAGCCGTCTGCGGCGCCGAGGGCGACGAGCGTGAGGGCCGCCGCTACCGGCGAGAGTGTGCCGAGCGGCGTCGTGGATGCAAGGGGCTCCCGATCACCGAAGCGACGCACCTGAATGGCGAGTGAATCGATGACATCGCTGATCGCTCGACGCGTGGCCCGCGGCCGGTACCAGGGCCGGGCGAGGCTGAGCCGCTCGGCAATCGCCTCGCCCAGCGTGGTGTTGACGTCTGTGCGGGCAGACGACAGGTCGATGAGAGTGACGCTCTTGGCCACGGCACCGGCCTCGGATGGCAGGCTGTAGCCGTAGACCTGAACGAGGCCCGCCTCCGGGGAGACCCGCCCGGCGACGGTCGCCGCGAACAGGCGGCGAGGAGCGGTGTCGCCCACGACGATCGCGACGGAGCCCGCCTCGATGCCGAACGTGAGCGGCGTGCGCACCCCGGCGATCTGAGCATCGTGCGCGGTGATCGCGTCGCTGGCGCGGCTGTCGGCCCACTCGCTGGCGACGAGATGATCGCGCAGCCCCTCGCCCTCGATGTCGACGTTGGGCAGGATGCGATCGAGCCAGCGGGGCAGAGCCCAGGCTTTCGCGCCGAGCAGGGTCATGATGGCGGGAACGAGCGTCATCCGCACGAGGAAGGCGTCGATGAACACGCCGACCGCGAGCGCGAGGCCGATCTGCTTGATGGCCCCCGTTCCCTCCGGCACGAAGGCGAAGAAGACGAAGAACATGATGAGGGCGGCGGCCGTCACGACACGGGCGCCGTGCTGGAAGCCGACCCTGACGCTGCGCTTGGCATCTCCCGTCTTGACGAACTCCTCGCGCATTCCAGAGACGAGGAACACCTCGTAGTCCATGGCGAGCCCAAACAGGATGGCCATGAGCAGGATAGGCAGGAAGCTGATCACGGGCCCGGTCGTGGGCACATTCAACAGATCACTGAGCCAGCCCCACTGGAAGACCACCACGACGACGCCGAACGAGGCGCCGACCGAGAGCAGGAAGCCGAGGGCGGCCTTCAGCGGCACCGCGACAGAGCGGAACACCATGGCCAACAGGATGATCGAGAGCCCGACGACGAGGGTGCCGAAGGGAACGAGCGCACCCGTCAACAGGTTCGAGATGTCGATGGCGGCGGCCGTCTGGCCGGTGACCGTGATCGGCGTGCCGAACTTCGTGACCATCGTCTGGTTCAGGTCTCGCAGCTCTTGCACGACGACCTTCGTCTCGGGCGAATCCGGCGCGTAATCGGGGATGACGCGGAAGATGGCGGTGTCGACCGTCGCGTCCGGCAGACCCTCACTGACGAAGGAGACGCCGGGCACCGTGCGCAGCTCTGCCGCTATCGACTTGAGGTCACCCATGATGTTGGTCGTCTGGGTGATGTCGGCCGCGACGACGAGGGGGCCGTTGTAGCCGGGGCCGAACCCTTCGGCGAGCAGGTCGTAGGCCTGGCGGTTCGTGGTGTCGGCGGCCTGCTGACCGGAGGTCGGCAGGTTCAGGTCGAGGCTGAAGGCGGGGATGGCGGCGACGCCGAGCAGGCCGACGACCGCGATGATGAAGACGACGGGCGCCTTCATGACGACGCCGACCCAGCGGGCGCCCATCGAGCGGGACGCCTTGTCTTCGTGGCTCATGGCAGCGAGGGCGCGGCGCTCGGCCCGGGAGCCGGCCTTTGGCGCGAGGCGCCTCTTCGCAAGCCCCATGATGGCGGGCAGCAGTGTGATCGCGATCGACACGGCGACCAAGACGGCGAACGCGCTGGCGATACCCATGGTTGACAGGAACGGGATGCCGACCACGAGAAGTCCGAGCAGGGCGATGATCACGGTGATGCCGGCGAAGACGACGGCGCCTCCCGCGGTAGCCACCGACTGCGCGGCGGATTCCTCCGGTTCCATGCCGGCGGCAAGCTGGTTTCGATGCCTGCTCAGAATGAACAGGGCGTAGTCGATACCGACCGCCAGCCCGATCATCACCGCCAGGAGCGGGGCGGTGCTGGAGACGGTCGCAAAGGATGCGACGGCCGTGATGCCGCCGATGGAGATGCCGACGCCGATCAGGGCGGAGAGCAGCGGGAGCCCGGCGGCCAGCAGCGAGCCGAAGGTGATGATCAGAACGACGGCCGCGAAGACGACGCCAAGCCCCTCGGTCGGAGTAAGGGTAGGGGTGTTGTTGGCGAAGATGTCGCCGCCGAACTCGACGCGCATCCCGTCGGCCACGGCGATGGACTTGGTCGCCAGCAGGTCATTGATCGAGGCTTTAGCGATCGAAGTCGTCGGCCCGGTGAACTGCACCTGGGTGTACGCGGTGGTGCCGTCGGTCGAGATGGCGTTGGCGGCGTACTGGGAGAACGGGGGAACGACCGCGGCGACCTGGGGCACCTTCTCCATGGCCGCGGCCATGTCGGTGATCGCCTGCTTGTTCGCGGGATCGTTGATGCTCGTGCCGTCTGGCGCCACGTAGACGACCTGCGCGGCAGCCCCCGACACCTGCGGGAACAGCGCGCTCAGCTTGTCGATGGTCTGCTGCGACTCGGTACCGGGGATCACGAAGCTCTCGCTCGTCTTGCCCCCGAGGGCGACGGCCCCGCCGACGATGGCGCCGAGGATCAGGACCCAGGCGATGATGACGGGCCACGCGTGTCTGAACGAGAAGTGGCCGAGGCGATAGAGCAGGGTTGCCATGGTGCGAAAGGCTCCTAGTGAGAGGGGATGCTGTTGAGGGACTGCTGCTGGGAGAGGGGGGTGACGAGTTCGGCGACCACGGCGATGAGAGCGGCTCGGATGTCTGCGAGCGGAACGACCTCTTCGGCCATCGGCGGCACCGCGACGAGCACATAGGCTGCGCCCGCGAGCGCCACACCGAGGCGGATGCGCTGGGCCGTCGTCGGCAGCTCCGCCATGAACGATTCGCTCAGGCGATCGATGCTTCCGCGGGCCCGATCGATCGTCGGGATGCCCGCAAGGGACTGGCCCTGGTTGATGATGACGTGCGCCTGCAGCCGGTACTCGAGGAGGTAGTCGATGAACTCCTCGACGAACGCCTCGCGGAGCTCCGGCGAGGAGATGCGGTTGATCGAGTGAGTCAGGAGCTCGTCGAGCTGGTCGACGGCCGGCGCGATAGCGGCCTCGAGCAGGGCTTCCTTGGAGGCGAAGTGGTAGAGCACGCTCGACTTGGAGTAGCCCGCACGGTCGGCGATGTTCTGCAGCGAGGTGCCGATGTAGCCGATCTCACAGAACTGCTCGAGGGCGATGCGCAGCATCTCCTGCGCCGGCTCAGCCCGAGCCGAATGAACGTCGTTTTCTGTCACGAACTGACGTTATCTGACCGTTCGGTCAACTCCTGACCGATCGTGCAGACTGGGGGTTTCTTCCCAGATTGCTGTCGCGCGCGGGCCGCGCGGCGGCATGCGCGTCGGGATGGTGGAGTCAGGTGCGCCTCGCGCGGTCTTCTGCGCCCCGTGCGCCGCGCCCCAGAAGACCGCACGGGCCACAGTTGCGGCCAACCGCGTCAGCGGGTGGGGGTTAGGGACTGGCGGGCGGCGTAGGCCGCGATGATGGTGGCGGCCTCCGTGCGGGCGGCGGCGATCTCGGGGCCGGTCAGGCCGAGCACGCGCAGGCAGGATGCCGCGATGGTCTGGTCGTCGTCGGTGTCGGGCTCGCCTTCGCGGCGCAGCTCGATGACGATCTCGGCCAGCTGGATGAGCACCAGGCCGATGCGCTCCGGGGAGAGTCCGGCCGCGACATCCGCATGCGCGGCAGCGGCGCCGAGTCGGCCGTAGGTGTCGCGGAGCTGAGCCCGCTGGGCACGGAAAGCATCGAACGGGGCCGCCTGAACCTCGGGCAGCAGGTACAGGGTGGCGATGTTGTGCGGCGAACGCCTGAGGGTCTGTGCGTCGACGCTGGCGAGCGCAAAGAGGGCCGCCGCCGCGGTGGCCTCATCCGGAACCAGGTCGGCGATGCCGGTGATGAAGTCGATGCTGGGGCGAACCGAATCGGTGAGTAGCTCGATCAGGATCTCGTCTTTGCCGGCGAAATGGTAGTAGATCGACTGCTGGCGGATGCCCACCCGATCGGCGATCGCGCGGGTGGAGGTTCCCGAGAATCCCAGCTCGGTGAATAGGGCTGCGGCCGCGTCGAGGATCTGCTCGCGGCCGGTCAGGCTCGAGCCCGTGTCGCGGGCGGCTCGGGGCCGGCCCGGGCGGTTGGAGATCGTCACAGTAGCGCCACTTTAGCCTGCCGCCTTGAGCGTTTCGGCGTCACGCCAGGCGAGCCAGCCGCCGAACGCGCTGATGTCTTCGGCACCCTCGGAGGCGATCGGCTCACAGAGGAAACCCGCGACGCTCGAGCCGTCAGAGAGCAACACCTGGCCGATCGTCATGGGCTGCGGCAACGCGGCCACGAACCGGCCGAAGCCTGCGGCGGGAAGCGTCCAGACCTCGCCGCGAATCCCCGCGCCGCCGCCGCCGACCCGAACCAGACCGGGCTTCGGCGGCACAGTGTCGAGGGCGACGAGCCGGTAGCCGGCACTCGTTGTGACTTCGGCCGCGAACGATGCGCCGGCCGAGACGAGCTGCCAGTTCAGGGGCTGGCCCGCGAGGTGCGCACCGACCACGAGGATGTCGATCGACGGCTCGAGGATGCGCGACGCGAGCTCCGCTATCGCGCGGTCCTGAAAGGCTGACGCCGTGAGCATGACCCCGAACGGCAGCCCGTCGACTGTTGCCGCGGGCACCGCCAGAGAGCACATGTCGAGCAGGTTGGCGAAGTTCGTGTACCGGCCCATGCGGCTGTTGGCGCCGATCGGGTCAGCCTCGAGCTCGAGAAGCGTGGGGTGCCAGGTGGTCGTCGGGGTCAGCAGGGCGTCGCAGCCTTCGAGCGCGAGGCGGCCCGCGGCGGCGAGTTTGTCGAGGCGTTCGCCATCCTCGAAGAGCTGCACGGCGCTGAAGGCCGTGCCGCCCAAGACGATCGCGGCGACCGATGGGTCTAGGTCTGTGCCGATCACGTCGCGGTGGGCATCGATGAAGGAGCCGACCGCGGCGTAGCGCTCGGCGACAAAGGCGCCGTTGTAGAGCAGGGTCGCGGCTTCAAGCAGGGGCGCGATGTCGACCTCGACGATCTCGACGCCGGAAAGCGCAAGACGCGAGACGGTCGCGGTGAAAGCCACCAGCCAACCGTCGGCCAGGCCCTCGAGGTGCTCGGGCGTGGGGATCGCGACGCGAGGCCGCACCGGCAAAGGCGTTCCGGTGCCGGCATCGCGGCGGGCCAGCGGGTCGAGTCCGTCATCGCCCGTGAGCAGCTCGGCGGTGCGTCGAGCAAGGCCGAGCTCCCGGGCGAAGACCGTGACGACGTCGAGCGAGCGGCACGCGGGCACGACGCCGGTCGTCGGAATGAGGCCGCGGGTGAGCTTCACGCCGACGATGCCATTCAGGGCAGCCGGCACGCGTCCCGAGCCGGCGGTGTCGGTGCCGAGCGAGACGTCGACCAGCCCGAGGGCCACGGCAACAGCCGAGCCCGAGCTCGATCCGCCCGAAATGCGCGAGGGGTCCCACGCGTTTCGCACCGCGCCGTAGGGGCTGCGCGTGCCGACCAGCCCGGTGGCGAACTGGTCGAGGTTTGTCTTGCCGAGCACGATGGCACCGGCATCCCGAAGCCGCGCCACGGCCGTCGAGTCGGCAGCGGGACTGTACGCGAAAGTCGCCGAGGCGGCTGTCGTCGGGAAGCCCAAAGCGTCGATGTTGTCCTTGACCGCGGCGACGAGTCCCGCAAGGGGCAGCAGCTCCCCCGCGGCAACCCGGGCGTCGATCGCGGCGGCCTCGATCAGCGCCTCGGCCTCGGGGCGGAGCGTGATCCAGATCTCGGGCCGATCGACGGCGGCGATGCGCTCGTAAGCGTTCCGAACTCGGGCAACGGCAGAGGGACGACGGGACATCAGCGGGCTCCAATTGCGGCGAGAATCTGGCCGGGGCTGACCTGGTCTCCGGGTTTGACATAGACCTCGAGCACGATTCCGTCGCGCGGGGCGGTGACCGCCGACTCCATCTTCATGGCCTCCAGAGCCAGCAGCTTGTCGCCCGCGGCAACGCGTGATCCGGGCGAGACAGAGAGCTGCCAAACGGTCGAGGTGAACGGCGCCTGGATGGCGGTGGCGCCCACGGGCAGCACGACCTCGGCTACGGGAGGGGCCACCATGTTCGCCTGCTGGCGGTCGAACTCACCTGACGCGTGCCAGCGGTCCTTCTCCTCGCCGAATGCCTGGGCCTGCTGAGCCCTGAAGGCTGCGATCGAGTCGGCGTTCTCGCCGAGGAAGTTTTGGTAGTCGGCGATGGCGAATGTGCCGTCGGTGGTCTCGAAATTGCCACGTCCCGCATCCGTCTCGGCACGAAGCTCGAGCAATTCCTCGGCTCCGACCGGGTACCACTCGATGCGGTCGAAGAAGCGCAGCGCCCAGGGGTTCTCCTTGAAGAGGCCGCCCTTTCGGAACCGGTTCCATACCTGCACCGTGCGGCCGACGAACTGGTAGCCGCCCGGGCCCTCCATGCCGTAGATGCACATGTAGGCGCCGCCGATGCCGACCGAGTTCTCGGCCGTCCAGGTGCGGGCCGGGTTGTACTTCGTCGTGACCAGACGGTGCCGGGGGTCGAGCGGCGTCGCCACGGGGGCGCCAAGGTAGACGTCGCCGAGGCCCAGCACCAGGTAGCTGGCGTCGAAGACCGTGCGGAACACATCGTCGACCGAGTCGAGCCCGTTGATGCGGCGGATGAACTCGATGTTCCACGGGGTCCACGGGGCGTCGCTGCGCACGCCATTCATGTACCGCTCGATCGCGAGCCGGGTCGCGGGGTCGTCCCACGAGAGCGGCAGCTTGACCGTGCGCGACGGCACGACGAGCTGGTTGGTCGGCGGGATTTCCGACTCGATGTCGCGCAGCAGCCCCGCGAGCGCGGTCGCCTTCAGCACGGTGCTGTCGGTGTGAATCTGCAGCGAACGGATGCCGGGCGTCACTTCCAGCAGGCCCTTCGGCGCCTCTGCGCCGAGCTTCGTCATCAGCGCGTGCACGCGCATCCGGAGGCCGAGGTCAAGCGTCAGGTCGCCATACTCGACGAGCAGGTTGTCGTCGCCGTCGCGCCGGTAGGTGACCGACGGGCGGTCCTCCTCGGCGGCCATGCGGCCGATCACGCCGTCGTCGCCGTCGCCGCCCGAGCTGATGACCGTGAGCGACGCGCGCTTCTCAATGAGGGCTGCGGCATCCGCCTCTTTGACGGGCACGAAGCGGATGGTGTCGCCGGGGCGCAGCTGCCCGAGTTTCCACAGCTCGCCGCTCGCGACCACGGCCGGGCAGACGAACCCGCCGAGGCTCGGGCCGTCGGGGCCCAGCAGAATCGGGGTGTCGCCGGTGAAGTCGATAGCCCCAACGGCATATGGGTTGTCGTGGATGTTGGAGGGGTGCAGCCCTGCCTCTCCGCCGTCGCTGCGGGCCCACTCCGGTCGCGGCCCGTTCAGCCTGACACCGGTGCGAGCCGAGTTGTAGTGAACCTCGTAGTCGGTCGAGTAGATGGTGTCCATATCGGCGCGGGTGAAGAACTCGGGGGCGCCGTGCGGGCCCTCGGTAACACCGATCTGCCAGGTCGAGGTGAGCGCGGGGCGGCGGTCGAGTGGGGTCGGGCCGCCGATCAGGCCAAGCCGGCTGCCGGCGGGGAAGGCGGGATGCGGCGCATCCGAATCGGGGGACCCCGGCCGCAGCACGTCACCGGGCAGGAGCGCCCGACCCGCGTGGCCGCCAAAGCCGCCGAGCGTGAACGTGGAGGCGCTGCCCAAATAGAGGGGGACGTCGATGCCGCCGCGCACGGCCAGATACGTGCGCAGGCCCGGGCCCTTCAGCAGGCCGACGATGAGCGTCGACCCCTCGGCCGCCTCGAACGGCTCCCACATGGGAACGGGTTCGCCGTCGAGAGTCGCGTCGACGGGGGCACCGGTGAGCGCGAGAACGGATGCCGCCGAGAAGCGCAGCGTCGGCCCCGTCGCGGTGATCTCCAGCCCGGGAGCCCCGGCCGGGTTGCCGACGGCGAGGTTTGCCTCGGTGAGTGAGACGGCATCCATGGGCCCCGACGGCGGAACGCCGACCTGCCAGTAGCCGATGCGACCCGGAATGTCTTGAACGGTCGTCATGGCGCCCGCCTCGATGACCTCGATTCGGGGATCGGGATCGACGGTGACGTCAAGCGTCGAGGTCGAGTGGGTCGAGGCCCGCAGCGAGGTCTCCTCTGTGAGGGCGCGCAGCAGGCCGAGGTTGGTGACGACGCCGTCGACGCGGCTGGCGTCGAGGCCCGCGCGCAGCAGGTCGAGGGCGTCGTCGCGGGTCGGGCCCGAGGCGATCACCTTGGCAAGCATCGGGTCGTAGTACGGGGAGACCTCGAGGCCGGTCTCGATCCAGCCGTCGATGCGCACGCCGCCGAGCTCCGGCGCGCCGTATCCCGGGAAGACCGCCTGGGTGACGAGGCCTGAGCTGGGCAGGCCGTTCTTCGACGGGTCTTCGGCGTAGACCCGGGCCTCGAACGCGAAGCCGGAAGCAACGAACGGTGTTGTGAAGGTGCTGGGCTCGATGCCGTCGGCGCCGTCGCGGGCCAGAGTCAGCATCAGGGCGACGAGGTCGACGCCGTAGACCTCCTCGGTGACCGGATGCTCGACCTGCAGCCGCGTGTTGACCTCCAGGAACGAGGCCTCCTCGCGAATCGGGTCGTAGACGAACTCGACGGTGCCGGCCGAGCGGTAATTGACGGATGCCGCCAGGGTCTGGGCAGAGTCGTGCAGCTGGCGGCGCACGGCAGCCGGAATCGCGGGCGCGGGCGCCTCCTCGATGACCTTCTGGTTGCGGCGCTGCAGCGAGCAGTCCCGGTCGCCGATGACGGCGACGCGGCCGTCTCCGGCGCCGAACAGCTGCACCTCGACGTGCCGGGCAGGACGTACGAGCCGCTCAAGGAATACCCCGGCCGAGCCGAAGTTCTTCTCCCCCAGACGGGCGACGCGGTCAAAGGCCTCGGCCACGTCGGCGGCGGTGAAGCAGGCCTGCATGCCGATGCCGCCGCCGCCGCCCGTGGCCTTCAACATGACAGGCAGGCCGATGCGCTCGGCCTCGAAGACGGCCTCTTCGGCCGAGGCCAGCAGGCCCGTTCCGGCGAGCATCGGCACGCCTGCGGCTGCCGCGAGCGCCCGGGCGGTGTGCTTCTCGCCGAACGAGGCGATCTGCTCGATCGTCGGGCCGACGAACGCCATGCCGGCGGCCTCGATGCTGGTGGCGAAGCTGAGGTTCTCAGAGAGGAAGCCATAGCCGGGGTGCACCGCCCCGACGCCGAAACGCTGGCACGCCTCGAGGATCGCGTCGACGTTCAGGTAGGACTCCCGGGCGGGCGCCGGGCCCAGCCGCACCGCCTCGTCGGCCTCGCGGACATGCGGGGCCGCGCGGTCGGCATCCGAATAGACGGCCACCGTTCGAAGCCCGAGATCTTTCGCCGAGCGGATGATGCGGCGGG
>Ga0209023_10007155_pt1 | contig 11524 bp, 9 predicted proteins | sample LakOneMetagenome_FD_187468 | JGI IMG/M metagenome (GOLD analysis project Ga0209023, IMG submission 187468) | Freshwater and sediment microbial communities from Lake Erie, Canada (SPAdes) (version 2) | ecosystem: Environmental > Aquatic > Freshwater > Lentic | place: Lake Erie, Canada | collected...
CGACTGTCGCTCCAGAATCCAGCGTGTCAGCGACGAGTCGAGCGTCCGCCACGGCCATCCTTTTGAGCGGTAATCGAGCGTGCGCTGAAAACGGCAACCGACGCTGGTCGCCGCGATGCGATACACGATGTGTGCCGTACCCGCCCGGGTGTCAGTGCCGATCTCCCAGCGCCGTGGCGCGTCGCACACGAGCACGGTCCACACCGCCTCGTTGCGCCGACCCGCAACCGCGATCAGCTCGCACATGGTCTCACCAGCGACCAGCGGCCGATCCGGCACGTCGCGCACCGACACCGTAGCCGGATGCCATGTGTGCCAAAGCGCCGGTGTCGTAACGTAGTCGAACACTTCGGCGGCGGTCCGCTCAATGTAAATCTCGGTCTCAATGCGAACCGAATGCCGCGAGAACGACGCGGCGTCGTTCTCCGTCATGGTTAAGCCCTTCAAGGTAATCCTCCCGCGCGCCGGGCGACTGGCGCGTCGGATACTCTACGCAAAATCGGGCATTCCGGATTTGGCCGTCGCTGGTTTGCTGCCAGCGCTCATCAGACCCTTCGGGTCAGGGAACGACGCGGGTCGAGAGATAGGTTTCGATGGCAGAGGCGTCGCGGCTGGCGCAGGCGCCAAGCGCGCCTGCCGTCAGCGCACTGCCGCGCAGTCCGAGCAGGTAACGCATCGTCAGCACGCCGTCGGTGGTGGCATCGACCTGACCGTTGCCATCGACGTCGAGCACAGCGTAGGGGCCGGGTGAACAAACGTTGACCGTGGTCGGCATGGACGCGCCGTGCAGGGCGCACATGAAGTAGTAGACGCCCGGCGTCGGAAACGATCGCGTGTAGCTTATTCCGCCAGACGAAACAACGGCGCCCAGGGTCGTGAACGTAGCATCGGTCACGCGCACCGGATGAAAAACAAGGTCGCCGTCCCAGGTCACGGTCTGTCCGACCGAGATGGAGACAGACGATGGGGTGGGACCGAAACCCCAGGTAATAGTCTCATTCGCAGCAAATGCCGAGGTTGCTGACAGCATTAGCGCGACGCCGGAGAACAGCACGCGAGCGGGCGACACAACGAAACGCAATACGGTGACGAACCGGGAACACGGCAAACGCATGGCAGACTCTCCTTGAGCAACGGCGGATGTTAGTCGGCCTTCACGCATTCAACAACCATTGAATTTTCCGGGAGAGGTGGCGCCCTACGTCACGGCAGCGGGCGGCTATTTGCGCTGTTGCAGGCGGCGTTCGCCTTCTGCGCGCTGCGCCGCATCGGCCTTTGCTCGCCACTCGGCGGACAGCGCGGCATCCTTGCGAATGCCGCAGTCTCCGTTCTGATACCAGCGCGACAGCGTACTCATCGCCAGCCAGCTGCCACGATCAATTGTCTGTCTGAGGATGCGCTCGCCGCCCGCGATGTCCTTCTTCACGCCAATCCCGCAGAGTACGATGTCAGCGTAGCGAATGGCCGCCTGTTCGTGCCCGGCGTCCGCCGCCTTCTTGATCCACATTGCGGCCTGTGGCAGATCGGATTTAACGCCGCCCAAGCCGCCATGCAGCCACGAACCGTAGATATGCCAGGCCTCGGGCGAGCTGCCGCGCGTCGCGGCTTCGCGCATCATGGCCATTGCGCGACGCTCGTCTTTCACTTCGGGTTCGTGACCGTTGAAGAGATCAATGGCCAGATCGAATTGCGCCTGCGGCACGCCGCGCGCGGCGTCAACGTTGTTGCGGGAGCGTTTGAGATGGCGCTGGACATCGCCTGCTGCGCTGCCATCAATCTTCGCATTGATCGCACGCTGGAACCAGTCGGCGGCGGCCTCAAAGCTCTGCGCCACGCCGCGCCCGTATTCGTAAGCAAGTCCGAGGTTGTACATGCCGTAATCGTTGCCGCTGTCGGCGGCACGGCGATACCACTGTGCCGCAAGCGGATACGACTGGCTGCGCCCTTTGCCTGATTCGAAGCAGAGGCCGAAATTGGTTGCCGCCGTGGAGTCTCCCTGCCTGGCCGCTGCCTCCCACCAGTTGCACTCTTCGCTTTCGTTGGGCGCTACGCCCTTATTCCGCGAGTAGATGCGGGCCACGCGATACTGCGCGTCACGGTTGCCGCTGCGCGCGAACGGCAGATATAGCGCGAGCGCTCTGGCGTCGTCCAGGGCGCTGTACGCCTTGTCCGCCTCAGCCATCGCCGCACGCTGCGGGTCAGGCGCGGGCATCGCTTCCGCGGGTCGCTGCGGTGTGGTTTCACAGCCTGCGAACAGGAAAAGCGCGACGGCCGGAATACAGATTCGCGATGTGAACATGGCAGCTCCCCGGGGCACGATCACGACAGCCCGCACCGCGACCGCAATTGAACAGAGTAGCGCCAAGTCCGGCTGTTGGCAAGGCTTTGCGCCTTGCGCCTGAACAATCCGGTCGCTATCATTCCGCGAGAAAGTGCTGAAACTGCGGTTTCAGGACTTCATCCAAATTCAACCGGGAAAACAGCATGTCAACATACTCACGCACACGCGCTATCGGCGCTGTCGCCCTGACCTTATTGCCGCTTGCGCTGGCCTCGGCGGCAGGGCCGTCATGGACCAGCGCATCTTCGCCGTCTGCATCGGCAGCCTGTAACGCGCTTAATTTCCCCGCTGTTTCCTCGACGACGGGTAGCACCAACGGCATCGTAGGAGCGTTCGCACCGGGCGATCGGGTCACGCTGACAGTGACGCTGGGCACCGCCACCAGCAGCAGCGTCTCCATCGTCGGCAACTCCACTGGCACGCCAGTACTGGCAGGACCACTGGTTGGAGCTGGCTCGATTTCGTACGTTGCCACAAACGCGCTGCCAGCGGGCTCCATCGGCATTGGCTATTTCGTCAATTCCACGACGCCCGCGCAGAGCACGGTGAATGTCGCCATGGCCTGCGCTGATGGTCCACCCCCGGTCGTTCCGGTGTGGGCACCCGTGACGGGTGTTCTGGCTGCCCTTGCCCTGTTCGGATTGGGTGCTGCGCGCCTGCGTCGTCGCCGCTAGTCTGATCGTGATGCGCCGCCGCGGCGGCGCTCACTTGCCGCGTTAGCCTGATCCGCAATGGGCTAACTCGCGTCCGCGCCCAGCGCTGCCATTTTTCCGAGCCAGCGCTCGCGACCTTTTGCCGGCCCCTCCACGAGCCCCACCACGCTACTGCGAATCGGACCCGCGCCGACGAAGGCGAGGATGCTGCGTTCAAGAACCTTGAGCCCGTGCGCGCCAAAGTACCAGCGAAAGATGAACGCGGGCATGCCCATCGTCACCACAATGCGCACCGACTTGCCGCGCAGCGGCTTCGTCAACTCCCTGTTGGGTTTCTCTCCCGCCTTGAACACCGGAAGCCGCAGCACCTGCTCGAAAAATCCCTTGAGCAGTGCGGGCATGGTGCCGAGCCACAGCGGAAACAGGATGACCAGATGATCGGCCCACAGAATGTCGGCATTGGCGCTCGCGAGCGCGGACGGGACGGGTTGTGACTCCCAGTCCACCCTCGTGCGCAGCAATGGAAAATCGAGCTGGGCGATATCGACCACCCGGATTTCGTGACCCGCAGATCGAGCGGCGTCGGTGTAGGCCTTCGCCAGTGCGTGACAAAAGTGCTGCCCGCCCGGATCCGGGTGGCCCTGCAGCAGGGTGATTCGACGCAAGGTCATGACACTGTTCCCGTCAATTGCCTGAGTCTGTTTTGTAGCGCGGCCGACGCTGTCGCGCGTTGACTGCGGTCAAGCCGCGCCGGGTGCGACTTCCTGCCGGTCTGCACCGGGCCGGTTTGGCAGCGAGAAAAAGAAGCTCGCTCCCTTTTCTGGTGCGGCCTCGGCCCACACCCGCCCGCCCTGGCGCTCGATCGCGCGGCGCACGATGCTCAGGCCGACGCCGTGACCCTTGAATTCAGAGCCATGCAGCCGCACAAACGGATGAAACAGCATCGGCGCACAGTCACGACGAAACCCGACGCCGTTGTCACGCACCTGAACCACGGTCTCCAGTTCGTCTGCGCTCGCATTCACCTCCACGCAGCCGTCGGGCCGGTAGCCGCAAAATTTCACGGCGTTGTTGATCAGATTGGTCAACACCGGCCGCAGCAGGTTGACGTCGGCAAGCACCTGCGGCATCGGCGCCACAATGAAACGTGGCAAATTGCCGGGCGCATGATTCATCGTCATGCTGGCAATCACCTCCTGCGTCAGGGCGTTCAGGTCCGTCTGCGCCTTGTGGACGTCGTGGTCCCCGACGCGGGCCAGGGTCAGCAGCGCCGAAACCAGCGAGGCCGACTGCTCAGCCTGTGCTGCGATGAGCGGCAGTACGCGATTGGCGACTGAGGCGTCGTTACGCTGCAAGGCGTCCGACGCCGCACGTGCAAGCCCGGACATGCCACCCAGACTGCCGCGCAGATCGTGCGAGACGTTGCGATTGAAACTCTCCAGCCCGGCCACGATGTTTTGCAGATCGGCCGTGCGCTGCGCAACGGCTTGTTCAAGCGATGCATTCATCACCGTGAGCGCGCGCTCCGCTTGCAGGCGTCGCTTGTTTTCCGCTTCAAGCGCATAGCGGCGACGCAGCAGGCTGACCGTGAGCAGTATCAAACCAAAGGATATCTCGGGAATGACGGCGTAGTAGCGCAGATAGAACGAATCCACACCGGTCGCCAGCAACAACACCAGAAATGCAGGGACCGAGACCATTCCGACAGCAATTGCTTCGTGGCCAGCAGAGCGCTCAACACGCGCCGCCTTGACGGCCCCCAGGACGAGCGCAAGCGCCGTCAGCACAAATGGCAGCAACCCCCACGGACGCGGCAGCGGCACGCCGATCATCGCAGCAAACGCCAGACCCAGTGATGGCGCCATCGCTGCTGTCATCAACCATGTCGATGGGTTAGCCGGGGCGGCGAGATACTGCAGCAGCCCACGGGCCACCGTCGCGGCAGCCAGTCCATGCAAGGCAGTAGCGGTGGCATTCATGTAGACGCTGGTGGGCAACAGCGTGGTGTCGTTGGCGAAGTGCACTGCGAGGAGGCCGTAGCCGACCGCAAGCCACGACGTGCCGCGTTCGCGGTCGCGAAACCAGAGAACGAAAAAAATCAGCGCCAGCGCACCAAGTACCACGGCCGCCACGTCGTTTGCCGACATCGGATGTCGCGAGAAGTCCATTCCGCCCGTTCGAATTTGTCGACGCTTGCCGTCGTTTCGTCGCATTTTGACTCATGCTGGCCGCCCGCACGGAGACTCCGGCTGTTTTAGGTCCATTCCTGCACTCGTTGCGCCCGGATACCGCGAACCATGCCATCGGTGTCACACAGTCGTAACATCATTGTCATAAAGTCTCGCTCCATGCCAGCCACCATCCTTATTGTCGAAGACGAGCCCGCCATTGCCGAGCTTGTATCCCTGCACTGCAAGCACGCGGGATACGCCGTTCAGGTGGCGCATGCCGTGCTTGATGCGCGCGACATGGTCGATGAAACGCTGCCTGATCTGGTGGTGCTCGACTGGATGCTGCCGGACAAATCGGGCATCGATTTCGCGCGCGAGCTGCGCAAGGACGACCGCACGCGCGACCTGCCGATCCTGATGCTCACAGCAAGAGCTGCGGAAGATGACAAGGTGCGCGGGCTTGAGGTGGGCGCTGATGATTACGTCACCAAGCCGTTCTCGCCGAAGGAACTGGTCGCCCGCATCAAGGCACTGTTGCGTCGCGCTGCGCCTGATGTCAGTGAAGAAGCGCTTGAAGTCGCCGGACTGCGGCTCGACCCGGTAGCGCATCGCGTGGTCGGCAACGGCGCCGAGCTCAAGGTCGGGCCGACCGAGTTCCGGCTGCTGCGGTTTTTGATGGCGCGACCCGATCGCGTGATGACGCGGCAGGCGCTGCTTGATGGCGTGTGGGGCGACCATGTATTCATCGAAGAGCGTACGGTGGACGTCCACGTGCGTCGCCTGCGCCTGGCGCTGGAGCCAAGCGGTCACGATGCGCTTGTCGAAACGGTACGCGGCGGTGGCTATCGCCTGCGCAAGCGCGCGCTCGCTTAAGGTCGCGTCCCCGCAGCCGCCGTTACCTTCGCTGTCACCTTTCTGATGGCATGCCATTGAACGCGCCCGCTACACTCGCCGCATGAAGGCCACCCGCCAGATCCTCACTGCCATTGCGCTGGTCGCCATCGTGTTGTCGTTCGTCTGGACACCGTGGATTGCCGCTGTCGTACTTGCCTGCATCAGCATCTGGCTGATGATCGAAGTTATGCGGCGCGACCGCGCCGCCGCCGAATTGCTGCGCGAACCCGACGCCGTGGACCGCCCGTTCGACGACGCGATGTCCATCGTTCGCACGCGACTGAAAGAGAGCGAACAGGGCCTCAAGGATCGCGATGCCGAGATCGCGCAGCGCAAGCAGATCACCAACGCGGTGCCGGACGGCCTTTTTCTGCTCGACAACAGCGGCCGCATCATGTGGTGCAATCAGGCGGCGCTGGTGATGCATTCGCTGGATGCCTTCCGCGACATGGGCAAACCGATCGCGCAGCTGATCCGCGCGCCGGAATTTGCCGCCTATCTGGAGGACGATTCGCAGCCGGAGCCGCTGGTTTCGCTGGGTGGTCGCTCGATCCTGTTTCACCTTGAGCGCGGCAGCGAGGGTGCGCGCCTGCTGCTCACGCGTGATGTCACCGATCGCGAGAAGCTCGACCGCATGCGCCGTGATTTCGTGGCCAACGTATCGCACGAGCTGCGCACGCCGCTCACCGTGGTTGGCGGCTTTGTCGAGACGCTGACCGACCTGCCGCTCGACGAGGCCGAGCGCACGCGCTATCTGCAACTGATTGGCACGCAGACGACCAACATGCGGCGGCTGGTGGAAGACCTGCTCACGCTGGCGCGACTCGAGAACGACCAGTTACCGCCGGAAGCGACACAGATCGATCTGTCGCTGGTCGCGCGCGACGCGCTCGCGGACGCCGAGGCGCTGTCCTCGGGCAACCATACCTTCGAGGCCACGATCGCGCCCGCCCACATCCTGGGCAGCGCGAGCGAGCTGCGCTCCGCGCTCGGCAACCTGCTCTCGAACGCCGTGCGCTACACGCCCGCGGGCGGCCGCATCACGTTGAACGTCGCGACGTCGGCAGCGGGCGACGAAATCATCGTCGAGGTGAAAGACAGCGGCGTCGGCATTGCGCCAGAGCACATTCCGCGACTGACCGAACGTTTCTACCGGGTCGACCGTTCACGTTCACGCGAGACCGGTGGCACCGGACTGGGACTGGCCATCGTCAAGCACGTCGCGCAGCGCCATCGCGCCAAACTCGAAATCGAAAGCACGGCCCAAAGCTCCGGCAACGGACAGCACGGCAGCACGTTCCGGCTGCGGTTTCCGGCGACGACCGCGGCTTGATCTGCGCGTTCAGCTTTTCTCTGAAATGACGGCCGCATCGGGGTAGCGCGCCTATAATGCGTCAAGTCGACTGCATGGCAAACGGGGCCATAGCCCCGGTGCAGACGTCGTTTCAGCCAAAAAGCCGCATCGCGCGCGAGCGCTCGCAGCGCCCGCGTTATGCCTGCCCGGCGCGCTCGTGGTTGAGCGCGAGCAGGCGCGCGAGGATTTCGTTGTCGGTCATCGCGGGCGAATAGTCCGCCCAGCCGTAAGCCTCAGCCACCGCCGCGTCCAGCGCGGCGTGCGCATCGGCGAGCCACGCCGGGCGCTGGTTGTACAGGTTCGTCAGCGTCCGCTTTTTAAGCTCCGCCAGATCAGCAGCGCCGAGATTCGCGCGCGGCAGGATGCGGTCCGGGTAAGGGCTTTTGTCCATGCCGAGCGGAATCACCTCCGGCACCCGTTCCGTCCACTCCGGCGGATTCAGCCACCGCTCGCGCCGATCGTTCAGGCGCTTCGCGGCGCGGGCGATGGCGATGGCGTGGTTACGAAGTTCTTCGTTCGACGCAAGCGCACCGTTCCGTCCCCTCTCCCCTCGCGGGAGAGGGCTAGGGTGAGGGGGAACGTGAGCAGGAGCGCCAACTTGGTTCTGCGCGGTCAACAACCCCTCACCCCCACCCTCTCCCGCAAGGGGAGAGGGGGCCAAACCCGCCGGAATCACCGCCCCATCCGCCAATACCTCCGTCCGCTGATGCGCCGTATCGCGCGGCGTCAGCCCGACGGGGAAGGGGAAGGTTTCGAAGCAGGTCGTGGGCGTGTAGCGCGGGCGATCTTCCAGCGACGTCCCCAAACGCAGCGACCACAGTTCGTGAAAACGCGAATGCAGGATACCGAATGTCGCGTCGTCGGCGCGGGCGATTACAACCAGGTTTTTGTCGGCGATTGCTGCAGCGGGCAATGTCACAAAAACACGATACTTTGCCACCTCTGGAGTTGCAATGAATCGCGTAAGTGCCGCAATCGCTTTGCGCATCACCGGTCGCGACCATTGAAATAGCCAGTAGCACTCATTCGTACGCGCTTCGCGCTTACCGATCCGCGTTGGTTTGACGTGCTCGGTCACAAACGTGAACGGTCGCTCGTATAATGCAGCGTCGCTTCGGTCTCTCTCAGCACCGTAGTCGACGATCCACATGTCACGATCGCGACGTGTGACATCCAAACCGTTATACCAAGGCCGCACGACGTCGCTGTTCGGTCGACCATGTGGATTTGGCAACCCGATCCATTGACGTGCGATGCTACCCGGCAACTCGAAGGGACCGGTTTTCTGTATGCCAGAAAATGACGTGTCAGCGTTTTGGGACAAGGCCACGGACTGTGTCAGATTGAGGGACGCCACAGACGAATCGTTTTGTCCAGAAAGGTCAGCGTTGATGAACGTGGTGGGCTGTCCGTTCAACATGAACGGCACGACTCCCGCCCCGAACGCTACGAGCGAAACCCGGACAGCAGCCCCATCGTTAACCCAAGGCTCATCACTCCATGCCTCAACGATGCCGGGGAATTCGACGATGGAGTCAAGCACGAAGCGATTCTTGCCGCCACGAATCGAATTCGTCGAAACCAGACCAGCTCGGGTTAAGCGCCCCGCTTTGATTGCGTCCCGCGCTTTTTCAAACCAATAGCAAACCAAATCCGCTCCGCCCGGCACGCGGCCTTGGTAAACCTTGCGCAACGTTTCGGTGTATTCGTCGCCGAGTTCGGAGCGCATCTTCTTGTCGCCCACAAACGGCGGATTGCCAATCACGGCGTCGGCGCGGGGCCACGAAGCCTCTACTGTTTGCATTACACCGTTCTGTCCCCTCTCCCCTCGCGGGAGAGGGCTAGGGTGAGGGGGAATGTGAGCAGCCAGTTCACCGGTACTGCGCTCATCCACCAACCCCTCACCCCCACCCTCTCCCGCAAGGGGAGAGGGGGCCTGCATTGCGGTCGCTGCGGACGTTAGCAACGCATCCCGACACTCAATATGATCGAGCGGCTCCAGCACCGGGTTTTGCTTGAACGGGTAGCCGTGTTGCAGCCGCCATTGCAGCTCGCCGATCCAGACGGTGACGCGGGCCAGCTCCGCTGCGTATTCGTTGAGCTCGATACCGAGCACATTGGCCGGACTGGTGACGAGGTCGAGCGGGCGTTCGACGCCGAGCGCTTCGGCTTCGACATGCACGCTGTGCTCAATGTCCTTGAGCGTTTTCAGCGCGAGGTAGAGAAAGTTGCCGCTGCCGCACGCGGGGTCGAGCACGCGGTAGTGCGCGAGGCGGCCGAGGAATTTGACGAGCGCGGCTTTGGCCTTGAGCGAGGCGGCGTCACCATGTTTCTTGCTCTTGGCGATGATCTTTTCGATGTCCGCACGCGCGACCGCCCATTCCGCGCGCAGCGGGCGCTCGACCACGGGCGTAACGATGCGCATGATGGTGGCTGGGTCGGTGTAGTGCGCGCCGAGCTGGCTGCGCTTTTTCGGGTCGAGCCCGCGCTCGAACAACGTGCCGAAGATGGCGACGTCAATCGCGCTCCAGTTCAGCGTGGACGCAGTCTTCAGCGCGGCGACGTCCATCGGCGTAATCATCGGCACGTCGATTTTTTGAAAGAGCCCGCCGTTGAACCACGGGATGTCTTCCATGCCGAACAGGCCACCGCTCTGCATTTTTTCGAAGAGTTCGATCAGCGCGCCGCGCAGTTTGTCCGGCGTGATCTGCTTGGCGACGAGCTTTTCAAACAGGCGTTCCGGCAACAGGCCAACGTCTTCCGCGAAGAAGCAGAACAGGCATTGCGTCAGGAAGTGCGCCACGCGCTCCGGCGGCTCGCGCCGCTCATCGCGCATGCGCTCGGCCACGTCAGCGAAGGCTTTGGCAGCCGCCTCGGTGATGTCGCGGTTGGTGCGCTTGGGCTGAAAACTGGCCGGGTCGGTGAAGACGCGGCGTAGCAGTTCGCGCTTCGCCGGATCGCCAAAATCCTTGAGCGCAATGCGGTAGGTTTCGGTCGGGCGACCGGTGAACTGGGTGTGGATTTCGAACGCAAGCCGGTCGCTGACGATCAAGAGCGGCGGGTTGTCGAGCGCGTTGGCGTAGTCCTTGAGCTGGCGCAGCGCGCCGACCAGATCACCGCCCGGCGCCTTGTATTCCCAGGCAAAACAGCCACGCTTGAAGACGTCGGCGAAACCGCGCTTCTGTCCGAGTTTGAGCGTACCTTTTTCGAATGTGTAGTTGTCGGCGTCATTCGGCTCGTCAACGCCAAGCAACTGGCACAGGCCGATGAAGTGCGGCTGCGCAGCGGCGCGCTCCGTCATAGCGTAGCCGCCACCACCGGGCGACCAGTGGCTGATGAAATCCTCGGGGGTCATGGCACGAATGTAACGCGTCGCGCACGCGCTGACGCGGCTAGAGATCGTTGATCGGCGCTGCGCCCGCTTCCGTCCGCCCCTGCGCAACCATCTGTGCGCAGTAACCAGCCAGCTTCGCCGTGTCGCAATGCACGACCAGCGAATTCACGCGCCCCCAGACAAGCGTGAAGACGTGAACACCCTGATTGTTACCGGGGCTGCCGTCGGGTAGCGTGAAGTGGTCGTTCCAGCTCACCATCGCGACTGTGCGCCACGGCCAGCCAGTGACGGCGACTGCTTCCACGTCGAAACGCAGATCGGGCAGCAGCCGTTGCAGCCGCGCGTACCACGCTGTCGTTGATGCGATGGTGTTGCGCTCGCCGCCCAGTGCGTGGTCACCGTACATGACGTGACGATGCCTCAGCGCGAATTGCGGCAGGATGGCTTCAAAGCGTCCGGCGTTGATGTCGGCAAACGCGCGGCGCAGTTTCTTTTTGACGATGAAGTGGTACATGGGGCTAGCCAGCGACGTGCACTGCGAGCCCTGCCACGTAAAGCAGCGTCGCCAGCGTTACGCCGCGAAACGGGATGCTGAAGAAGTAGAGCTTTGCCAGCACAACATAGGTGATGAGCGTCATCAGCCCGAGCGCGAGCAGGAAGCCGGATTGCCACAGCAGCGCCGGTTGCGCCAGCGCGAGATAGCCGTAGATCAGGCCGAACAGCATGAGGCCCATGCTGTGCGTGGCGTTGAAACCGAGGTTGGCGCGCCAGACGGTT
>Ga0209023_10007156_pt1 | contig 11523 bp, 8 predicted proteins | sample LakOneMetagenome_FD_187468 | JGI IMG/M metagenome (GOLD analysis project Ga0209023, IMG submission 187468) | Freshwater and sediment microbial communities from Lake Erie, Canada (SPAdes) (version 2) | ecosystem: Environmental > Aquatic > Freshwater > Lentic | place: Lake Erie, Canada | collected...
CTGCGATCCCTGATCCACTCCGGCCAACTTCAAGAACGGATCAACGCACTCTGAATCCGGAAGAGCCCGTTTAAAGCCTGTCATCACTGGTCAAGTGCCCTGAGTTCGGACAAATGGCTTAGTAAGCGATTGTGATGCCGAGGCTGGCGATGATGGCGCGTTGAGCTGCGGGAATGTCGGGCGGGATGTCGGTGATGGTGCCGTTGACGGCCACGGTGCTGGTCCGTAGTGGCCGCAGCTGTTTGAGGACGTTGCCGATGGCTAGGTCGGTCTGGTTCTGGATCCGGCGTGCCACCGCCAACGCGGCGAACGCGATGGTCAGGTGCGCGTCGATCGCGTCACGGGTCCGGTGGTAGATAGGGCGGGTTGCCAGGTCGTGTTTGGACATGCGAAAAGACCGTTCGACCTGCCACAGGTCGTGGTACTTCGCGATGACCTCGTGGGCTGGCATCACGGTGGCCGCGACGTTGGTGACGTAGCCCTTGAGCCCGACGAGTCGCCGTGCCCGTTGCAGACTGGCCTCATCGAGGATGCGTTCATCGCCAGTGAGGGTGACAAACCGGGTCGATTTGGCGGGTTTGGTGCCGTCGATAACTGCCTCGGCGCGGGCCTGCTGGGCGTCGAGGGTACGCATGTCGCGGCGAGCGCGGCCGGCCGAGTACTGCCAGACCGCCCGCCACGCTTCCGGATGCTTCTCGGGGTCCCAGATCGGCTCGGCCCTCAACTTAACGTTGTTGACTTTGCTGCGCGCGTGCCGTGGGGTGACGGTGTCGATGATCTGCCCGTCCGTGAAACATTCACCGTACCAATGAAAATGCGACTCGAGATCGTTTGGGGCTTTGGCCATGCGGGACCCGACGATGAACGAAAACCCCGCAGCATCGAGTGCTTTGAGATTGTCCCGTGACAACATGCCGGCATCCGCGGCGACGACGAGCTTGCTGTCTTTGGTGATGTCATGACGGGTGCAGAACCTCTCAATCACGGGTACGATCGTCTTCGTCTCAGCCGTCGCTCCATCGAAACAGCTGATTTCCAAAGGGAATCCGAGCCGGTCCACCAACAACCCGACCACGATCTGCGGATCGACACGCCGTTCCTTGGAGTACCCGACCTTACGCAGATCGTCTTCCTTCTCAGCCTCGAAATACAATGTGGTGACGTCGTACAAAACCAAGCTCAGTCCGCCCGTATCACGGGCTTGCTCAAAGCATTTCGCGGCAATCAGGTCTCTGTACCCTTCGGGACCGACCCGCGCCAGCCGGCGTTGAATTGTCCGGTACGACACCGTGTGCACGCCCAGTTCAGCCAGCACCCGTATCGAGTCGGCCTTGCTGGTGGGCTCAATGATCCGGGCGATCACCAAGTCCCGGAACACAGCATCGCCGACAACATCGAAACCCAGAGCGTCGTAGACGGCGCCGATCACCTCGTAGAGCAGCCGAGAGCTGGCCGCCACCGTGCGCGCCGCCCCCACCACTGCCGCTGGCGCTGGCACAGCCACCGGGACGGGCGATACCAGTTCACCGGCACGCCAATCTGCGACATCGGCCATCCGCGCCACCGGGACCGGCACCTCGAAATCGAGTACCTGCTGACCGTCGGCGGCGATCTCACCCGCACGAGCCAACAAGATCCCCAGATCGGCATCGGTATGCGCCGACCCGACATGAGCGACCACCACATCGCGGCCGTCGACTTTGCGCATCACCTGCACCGTCACCGCACCCGACGAGCTGCGGGTCTTGCGCACGAACACGCCCCAAAAACTACCCGCTTAGTAAGCTAAACAGCCACCACCGCCACTCAAAACAGCAGGTCACAACACTACCCGCACAGAAATCGGCAAATCGTGTCCGAACTCAGGTCCAACGGTCCCGTCGAAGCCATCAACGGCCGCCTGGAGCACCTACGCGGCATCGCCCTGGGCTTCCGCAACCTCAACCACTACATTCTGCGATCCCTGATCCACTCCGGCCAACTTCAAGAACGGATCAACGCACTCTGAATCCGGAAGAGCCCGTTTAAAGCCTGTCATCACTGGTCAAGTGCCTTTTAGCTGCAGAACAATCTCATCGAGGGGCGCGGGGTACTCAGCCCGTCGGAACGGCGCGTCGCACCCGTCGGTCCGGGGCGCGGGACCTCAACCGAGACAGGTCTGTATCCGCGATCACGTACCGGTCACCACCCGTGGCGTAGCTCATCGAGCTGAGATTGTCACAGGGTCCGGCAAGGTTTGCGGCACCGCCACACAGCTTCCGCAAATTCGGGAGCCACCCCACCGATCGGGCAACTCAGCGTCAGTTTCCGGGTACTTGGCCTGGATACGGCGGCCGGCATTGATCTATGTGGGTCTCGATGTGGTGGCGAACGGCCATAGCTGCGAAGACGAGGTGGGGTGGGCGGTACTTCTGCATTCCGTGTTCAACCCACGCGTAAAAGATCAACACCTAACACTTGATGAACTTCGTACCCCCACGGACTGTCAACTCCCGTGAGCCGCAGAACTTCGTCGAACCACTCCTTCTGAGCAGTACGCGACACGGCCGCATACAATTTCGAGGGGGTGATGCAAAATGGGAATATAATGCCTGATGCCGCAGCCTCCCAAATGGCTGCAGAAACGCCCGGCGTATGCGGTGAACGATAGTCGTCCAAAGCTATTACCGCATTTTTGACACTGCAATTAACCGCCGTACGGATATCGTCGCGAACGCACTTATACGCGTGGGATCCGTCAATATGAATGAAGCGGCAGCTCTGACGGCCAACGCGATCTTCGAGTTGCGCAGAAGGGCAGACTTCAACGACCGGCCGACGGGCGTGGAACCTATCGTAATTATTGTAAAAGGAATCGATGGTCAAGCCCGAATAGGCGTTCATTCCCTCTGCAGGCAGGTCAAAATTATCGGGACTCAGGCCGAACAGATCGCAGACCACTAAATTTTCGTCACCCCGTAAGCCGTACGCCAGCAGTATCGCGCTCTTTCCCTGATATGCGCCGACTTCGAGGACGTCTCCCCTGATATCGTTCTCCAACTGGCAGTTCAGTACAAAATCAAAGAGTCGAACGTCCTGCGGATAGAACCATCCCGGAATCGTGTCCAGCGCCTGCGTGAAAACTTCGGCTCCAGGCAGCAGCAAGGGTATTGTCTGCTGCGCACCGCCGGCTGGAAATCCCATGACAGCAGAGTACACAGTTGCGGGAGTCAGGGATGACGCATACGCCGCACACTTCGGACGCGCAGCAGGGTCGGGTACCCCGGTCGCAATAACTACGCGGGCGGTGCAGAAATTTGAACACTGCACAGCACCTCATCGAGAGTGGCGGTACACCAGCCCACTCGGCCCAGCTCCCCCACGACATCAGCATGCGCGACGGTCGCGGCGGTGGCCTGATCCAGACGGGTCGTGTCGAACATCGCCGGCCCCATCGAGATTGCGCCGGAGCGCAGATAACGCCCCGTGCCGGCACTCCGGCGCACCATGGGCTCGGGCGCGCACTCGCCGATCAACTCAGTCGCGTCGCCGACATTGACACCGACCTGAAAAACCTGCGGTTCGGCCTGCAGAACCGACCTCAGCCGGCCCATCAGATGATCCGGTGCAAAGAATTGCCACCCACGGCCCAGGTGCAACCAGAACCTGCCCGGGACCCGTCCACGAAGCTCCCGAAGTTGGTCGCCCGGCGCACTGTACGGGTCGGCATCAATGACATCGACGAATCGGTATCGGTCGCGCAGCATCCGACGATCAGCGCCCGACAGACCGGTATCGAGAACAAGGAACCGCTCGACGAGCGCGAGGTCCTGGCAGCAGTTCAGGAACGAGTTCAAGGTGCGCTCCAGCGCGGCACGATCCGCGTCGGCGATGACGGTGACCGTCACATCGGCCCCGAATCCACCGATGGTGAGGTCAGCGAGCAGCCCCTGCGGGTAGGCCGACGCGGCCTCCAGCATGACCGGAACCTCGAGGTCGCGGTTCTTTGCGATTCGCTGTCGATCCGGCTCGGGGAGATCCGGTAACGCTATGAGCTTTCTGCACAGGTCAAAAGCCTCTGCCTTCTTGCCGATCCACGCCGCGCACACGGCGAGTTCATCCATCGCACGCCAGTGGTCCAGCGCATCATCGACGGCCAGATGGTCGTGCTCAGGACGCGAGATCATGGCCGCTCGACGTGCGAAAAGGTAGCCGAGGTGGTAGCTGCCGGCGCTGCGGTAGCGGCGTGCAATCGCATGTAGCGGCTCGGCCCGGCTCGGTAGCTCCGTCCAGGCCCGAAGGTAGGCGTCTTGAACCTGGGGCCAGGGCTCAGCGAGCTTGTGCATGGAGGCGGCCAGCCGGTACTTCGCAAGGAAGAGCTCCTCGCCGCTACCGCCCATCTCAACCCGTCGTGCGTACCACTTTCGCGCGTTGGCGAAGTCGCCGAACTCAAAGTAGCTCTGCGCCCAGCCGAAGGCGGTTTCGGCGTTCACGGTCTGGCGATGCACAGCACCTCGTCCAGCGTCGCTGTCTGCAGGCCACCGCGTCCGACCTGATGTCGTAGCCGAGCGATCGGATCCGGGTCATCGACGTCAATGCCGTTCAGCCGATCCATATCGAACATCGCCGGACCGGCGGTGATCGCATCGCCCAGCGCGTAACGTCCCCCGTCGGGTGTTCGCCGCACGGCGTCCTCGGGAGCGCACTTCCAAAGGCGGTCCGTGGCGTCGGCGAGATTGATCCCGACCTGCATCACGCCCGGCTCGGCATCGAGCACAGCGGCGAGCCGACTCAGGTACCGCTCCGGTGCGAAGAATCGCCAACCCGCTCCGAGGTGCAGCCAGAGCCGGCCGTGGATCTGGCCGCTGAGCCGGCCACGTTCGGTTATCCCCTCACCCGCGGCCGGCTCGATGAACTCGATGAAGGGGTAGCGACCGGCAAGAACGGCACGGTCCGCTGCCGATATTCCGGCGGGCAGAACCAGGAACTGCCGGATCCGGTTCAGATCAAGGCAGCAGCTCAGGAACGAATTGAGGCTCTGCTCGGTCGCTAAACGATCCGGCCCCGCGATCAGGCTCACGGTGACATCACCTGCACGGGTTGCCAGTTGTCGTACCCGCTCACCGGAATACGCCGACGCTGTCTCAAGCAGTGCAGGAACCGAGAAGTCACGATTCTTTGCGATCCGCTGACGCTGTTCGTCGGGGACATCCGGCACCGCGATCAGTTCGCGACACAGCGTCATGGCCTCGGAATGATCACCCAGCTGGGATGCGCAGATCGCCTGTTCGTCACGGGCCCGCCATAGGTGGAGGCTTGCGTCGACGAAAAGTATGTCGTCTTCCGGCAGTGGAATCTGAGCTGCGCATTCTGCGAACAGATGGCCAAGCCGGTATTGCTCCTCGAGACGGTATTTGCGTGCGATCTCGACCAGTGCCTCGCCGCGGTTCGGTCGGAACGCCCATGCGCGCAGATAGGCATCCTGCACGTCGGGCCAGGGCATATCGGACCGTGCCATCGCCTGGGCGATCTGAAGCATTGAGTAATAGATCTCCTCAACCCAGCCGCCCAATTCGACTCGCCGCGCGAACCACTTGCGCGCGTTGTCGTAATCCCCCAGATCAAAGTAACTCCGCGCAAGATAGAATGTTGCCCGGACATTTTCAGGGTTACGCTCGACTTCGTTGAGCAGCAGGTCTCGGTCTTGCGTAAATTTCTCACCGGAGATGTTGCGGAAACTCGTATGACGATCTTCAATCAGGTGGTCTCCGCCTAGATTGCCGGTCACCCAACTGGACGGGGCATCAACATATTCATGCGTGACGCCCTCATAACGGATCTGCAGGCCATCGCGAAATAACACCGGATACCAGTAGATGTGGCCGCCACGGCGCCCATGCCTCATCCGGTAGATCTCGTCGGTGAGATGGCTGAAAGCCGGCGTCCCGGACAGCACGTCATCGGCATCGTTCACCCAGATGTAGTCCGCGTACCCCTGGGCGAGTGCCACCGCTTCGGTTCGGTTGTGGCCGAAATTCACCCACGGTCGCTCATGCAGCACCCCGGGAATGCCGAGTTCAGCCATGTGGCTGGTGATGAGTTCCTGCGTCCCGTCGTCGGAGCCGGTGTCGACGATCACCCAGGTACTGATATACGGGGCAACGGAATCCAACACTTCACGAACGACGTGCGCCTCATTGCGCACGATCATGCTCAGACAGATCGTCGGCTGTGTACTCTGCACGTTCGGCACCGGGGCTTCGAGGCGTTGGCGGCTACCAGCGAAATCCGACAACATCGCCGTCTTGGGTCACTCCGCCGCGACCATGGCCATTCACCTGACGGCTCCTCCAGTTCGGTATCACAGCTCCTGAGCGCCGCTGTGTTCCAGGTGAGCCTAATGAGGTGCATTTTTCGGGTCAAGGATTCCGGTAGGCAACACGTGAGGTCACCGGGGCACCGCCCGACACCGGGCCGCCGCTGGGAACTGTCCGCCCAGCTCACCGGGGTGCAATTTCCGCTCTGAGGTGCCGATGCGCTAGCCTGACCAGGCGTCACGGCGAGGGCGGCCACCCGATACGGCCGCCGTTATCGGCGAGGACCTTCCTAGATGGTTGTCGCGATCTGGCCGTGCCTCATGCACGCCGTAGCAACCGTAGGAGTAACGATGGCCAAGGCCCCGACCACCAACCAGCTGACCGTTTCGGTGCGTTCCGAGACCGGCAAGGGCGCGTCGCGCCGGGCCCGCCGTGACGGCAAGGTCCCCGCGGTTCTCTACGGCCACGGCACCGACCCGCAGCACCTGGCGCTGCCGGCCCACGACTTCGCGGCCGTGCTGCGTAACTCCGGCACCAACGCGGTGCTGGTCCTCGACATCGAGGGCAAGGAGCAGCTGGCGCTGACCAAGGCGCTCGACATCCACCCGATCCGTCGCACCATCCAGCACGCCGACCTGCTCGTGGTCAAGCGCGGCGAGAAGGTCATCGTCGAGGTCAACGTCGTCCTCGAGGGTGAGGCCTTCTCCGGCACGCTGGTCACCCAGGACGCCACCGCGGTGGAGATCGAGGCCGAGGCGCTGTCGATTCCCGAGCAGCTGACCATCTCGATCGAGGGCGCCGAGGCCGGCACCCAGTTCACCGCCGGCAGCCTCGAGCTGCCCAAGGGCGTCACGCTGATCTCGGACCCGGAGATGCTGCTGGTCAACGTGGTGGAGCCCCGGGCCGAAGAGGAGTCGGAGGAGGCCGAAGAGGCCGCTGCGGAGGCCGGCGGCGAGGCCGCCGAGGCCGCACCCGCCGAGGCCGAGTAGGCCGAGCACCGCGTGGCCGAGTCACCGCCGATACTGGTGGTCGGCCTGGGCAACCCGGGCCCGACATACGCCCGCACCCGGCACAACGTGGGCTTCATGGTCGCCGACCTGCTCGCGCAGCGGATCGGGTCGGCGTTCAAGCTGCACAAGAAGTCCGGCGCCGACGTGGCCACCGGGCGCCTGAGCGGGCGCTCGGTGGTGCTGGCGCGTCCGCGCTGCTACATGAACGAGTCCGGCCGCCAGGTCGGGCCGCTGGCCAAGTTCTACTCGGTGCCGACGGCCGGTGTGGTGGTGATCCACGACGACCTGGACCTGGACTTCGGCCGAATCCGGCTCAAACAGGGCGGTGGCGAAGGCGGTCACAACGGCCTGCGGTCAATCGCAACAGTGTTGGGCAGCAAGGACTTTCAGCGCGTTCGGTTTGGGATCGGCCGACCGCCCGGGCGTCAGGACCCGGCGGCGTTCGTGCTGCAGGCGTTCGGATCACGCGAGCGTGACGAGTTGCCGACCATCTGCGAGCAGGCCGCCGACGCCACCGAGTTGCTGATCGAGTTGGGGCTGGAGCCCGCGCAGAACGTCGTGCACACCTGGGATTGATCCGACTGTCTCCGGTTGGCGTGCGCGTTTGTACAGTCCCGCACGGCGTTTCGCGTGCAAACACGAACGCTCGCGGGAGAGGGCCGGGAAAGAGCTACGTGACCAGGGCGACGGAGTTGGCCCGGCGCAGCTTGCCCGACGGCGTCTTGGGGATGGTTCCCGGCCCGAGCACCACCACGTTGCGGGGCCGCATGTCGACCTCGGTGACGACCTCGTGCGCCACCTGGTGCTCGATCCGGCGCACCTCGGCGGGGTCTTTCCAGTCGTTGGACTCCACCGCGACGGCGAACGTCTCGCGGGAGTGCCCGGCGTCCAGGCGCACCGCCACCGCACAACCCGGCCGCACCCCTTCCACGCGGCCCGCCGCACGTTCGATGTCGGTGGGGTAGATGTTGCGGCCACCCATGATGATGACGTCCTTGACCCGGCCGCACACCACGATGTGACCGTTCTCCATCTGGTAGCCCAGGTCACCGGTGTCGTACCAGCCGTGCTCGTCCTGGGCAGGCAAGAAACCCGCCACCGTGAGATAGCCCGACGTCACCGACTCGCCGCGCAGCTGGATGACGCCGACCCCGCGCGGCGGCAGCACGTTGCCGTCGTCGTCGACGATCCGGCCCTCGATGCCCTCCAGCAGCGGCCCCAGCGAGGCCAGCCGGCGGGTGTTGCCGCGGGTGGCGGGGACGGCCTGCCGCAGCGCGGCCAGCAGGTCGGCGTCCACCTCGTCGACGGACAGGCCGGTCTCCACCGGGGTGAAGGCCGTCGCCAGCACCGTCTCGGCCATCCCGTAGACCGGCATGATTGATTCGGGCTTGAGGCCGAACGGCCGGCCCGCATCGATCAGATCCTCGACGTCGTTGGGCTCGACCGGCTCGGCGCCCGACATGGTGATCCGCAGCGTGGACAGGTCGAACTGTCCGGGCTGGGCCTGCCTGCGCAGCCGCTTGGCGAACAGCGCGTAGGCGAAGTTCGGGCCGCAGATGAAGGTGCCCTTGTATTTGTCGACCAGCTTCGCCCACAGCAGCGTGTCGCGTAGGAAGTCCATCGGGGTGATCTTGACCAGCTCGGCGCCGAAATACATCGGCGTGGTGAGGAAGCCGACCATGCCCATGTCGTGGAAGCACGGCAGCCAACTGATCATGACGTCTTTTTCGATGTCGTACTTCGCCCCGACGAACATTGCTTCGAGGTTCGCGTAGATGTTGCCGTGGGTGATCAGCACCGCCTTGGGCGAGCCGGTCGATCCCGACGTCAGCTGCATCAGCGCCAGATCGTCCTCGCCGGCCTCCACCGGGTCGATCGGCTCATGAGCCAGCAGGTCGGCGACGGTCAGGACCTTCAGGCCCTTTTCCTGCAGCACCGGCATCGCAGCCATGAACGGCTCCGAGATGATGACGGCCTTGGCGTCGATCATGTCGACGACGGTCATGGTGTCTTTTGCCCAGGCAACCAGGTCGGTGCGCGGGGTGGGCTGGTGCAGCATGGTCAGGCTGGCGGCGCGCATCCACAGGGCTTGGGCGGACGGTGCGATCTCCACCGGGGCGCCGGCCAGCACGCCCACCGCGTCGCCGTGGCCGATTCCCGCGGCGGCCAGCCCGCCTGCGATGCGGCGGGCGCGCTCGTGCACCTCGCCCCAGGTGTGCCGGACAGGCTCGTGCGGCTCACCTGTGACCATGCCCTTGGAGGACTCGCGGGCGCTGCGGAACATCTTGTCGGTAAACCTGCTCACCACGGCCTCCTAGCCGGCACCGGTACTGTCCATACGGGCTGAGTTTTCATGTTCCACCTGCTGTGGACCACTTCGCGAGAGGCGCGCGCGCACAATACGGCGGCGGTTGCATCTCGAAACGGCAATGTGCGCCCACCGAGACCGGCAAGCCTCTGGTTGACGGGAAAGTCCTGACCACAATTAGTCACCGCGGAGTATCTTAAACTCCTCTTAATCGGCGGGCAAATCTTCCGGCCGGATTGGGGTCGCCGTCACACCCCGGTTGCCGACGGCGGCGCCACCCGGGCGCCGTAGACCGGGCCACTGGCCACCCGCACCGCCCGTCCGGCACCGGCCGCGGCCAGCTCGACGGCGACGTCGGCCGCCGAGGCCGCCGACCCGCACAGGAACGCGCACGTCGGCCCCGACCCGGACACCACCCCGGCCAGCGCACCCGCCTCCACCCCGGCACGCAGCGTGCGCCGCAGCGCCGGGTTCAAGCTGACGGCCGCCGCCTGCAGGTCATTGCCGAGCAGCCCGGCAAGGCGTTGCGGATCGCCGGCGGCCAGCGCCGCCAGCACCGGCTCGGGGTCACCCAACTCGGGCATGGTGCGGCCGGTGTCGCGCAGCCGGTCCAGTTCGGCGAACACCGCCGGGGTGGCCAGTCCCCGGTCGGCGAACGCCAGCACCCAGTGGAACGTCGCGCGGGTCAGCACCGTCGCCAGCTCCTCACCGCGTCCGGTGCCCAACGCGGTTCCGCCGTGCAGGCTGAACGGCACGTCACTGCCGAGCCGGGCGGCCAGAGTGTGCAGATCACGTCGCGGCACACCGAGTTCCCAGAGCACGTTCATGCCCACCAGCACCGCCGCGGCGTCGGCGCTGCCACCGGCCATGCCGCCGGCCACCGGAATGGATTTGTCGATCGTGATCGCCACGTCGGGGGCCCGGCCGACGTGTTCGGCCAACAACTCGGCGGCCTGCCAGGCCAGGTTGCGTTCATCGGTGGGCAGCACGTCGGCTCCCTCACCGGTGATCTGCAAGGACAGCACGTCGGCGTCGCGCACGGTCACCTCATCGACCAGCGACACGGCGTGAAAGACGGTCGTCAGTTCGTGGTAGCCGTCATCCCGCCGGTCACCGACGGCCAGGTACAGGTTGAGCTTGCCCGGCGCCCGCACGGTGACCGAACCGGTCGGGGACCACTCGGTGGCGGCACTTCCATCGGATGCGGTCACGCCGATGAGACTAACGGCTCCGTCCGCCGAACGGCTCAGCCGAACAGACCGGCGAAGTCCGCCTGAATCGAGCTGAACGCGTTCATCATGACCTCCAGCTCGAAGCCGGCCGCCATGGTCACCAGTCCGGTGCTGGCCGCCAGCGGCAGACCGATCGCGTTGAGGAGGTCACCCGATGCCAGCTCCTGGGCGAACAGCGTCGTGGTGTAGGCCGGCAGCGTGGTGAACAGCGCGTTGAAGATGTCGGCCGTCGGCAGCAGGGTGGCGTAGAGGGTCGAGCTGGCGCTGGTGAACGCGTTGACGATCTCGGTCAGGCTCGGCATGACGAAAGCCGCGCTGCCGGAGTCGAATCCGAACAGGTCGGTCGCGCCGGCCGAAGACAGGTTGCCCAGGTCGGCGGTGAAGTCCTGCCAACCCTGCTGGGCTCCGGCGATCAGAGCGTTGAAGACGTCCTGAGCGTTGACGTCGGGGAACAACCCCAACGGGGTGGTGATGTCCGCCGGACCCTGCGACCAGCCGTGCTCGATGTCGCCGTAGCCGAGGTTGATCAGCACCCGCAGGCTCGGCTGCAGCAGATCGGCGATCGCGTTGCCGAATCCGCTGCCGCGCAACAGCGACAGTATCGGCAGGTCCTCGGTGGGGATCATGAAGTACTGGGTGTTACCGGTGTAGCCGTCGCTGACCGGCAGCTCGATCGC
>Ga0209023_10007157_pt1 | contig 11522 bp, 8 predicted proteins | sample LakOneMetagenome_FD_187468 | JGI IMG/M metagenome (GOLD analysis project Ga0209023, IMG submission 187468) | Freshwater and sediment microbial communities from Lake Erie, Canada (SPAdes) (version 2) | ecosystem: Environmental > Aquatic > Freshwater > Lentic | place: Lake Erie, Canada | collected...
TGAGCAGGCATAATGACCACCAGAGTTAATGCCCGCCCACGAGGGTCATCGTTCTCATAACCCGAAGGTCGCAGGTTCAAATCCTGCCCCCGCCACCAAGTAAGCCCTGGTCAGCCACTACGGCGACCAGGGCTTTCTCGTTGTCGGAGCCCGACTTCTAATGGATCTTCTAATGGACCCGAAGAGCGACGCTGACAGCGGAGCGAGGGTGTTGAGCGACGTGTCCCACAGCCGACGGTGTGCTTGCTTGCGAGCAGGGCGCCCGGCTCCGGTCGACTGCCCAGCGCGCACGTGCCGAATGCCTTCTCGCCGACCCGCTGGTGGATGCCCGCAGCCCGAACTCGGGCTCGGGTTAGAACGTGGGCGGGCGGCCGAGCTCGGTGATCCTCAGAGGTATCGACCCCTTATAGAGCCTCGCGCTCAGGTCGTCGAGGGTGGCAAAGATGACGGTCTCTTCGTAGCGGATGTTGTGCGGCTTCAGCGCCGCTTTGCCCTGCCCTGCGAAGTCCCACCACAGCCGCTTCTCGACCTCATCGAACCGCCGAGTAGTCAGGACAATGAGTTGGACGCTGGAGGGCATGAGCCGGTCGCCGTGGACTACCAAGCGGACATGTTCGACCTCGCGCCACCATGCCTCGCTCGTGTCGCTGGTCGTCGTTGGGAGTGCTGTGGGAACGCGATCTCCGACGTCCTTCACCCAGCGCCGTGCGTGAGTAGCCAACCGGGTCGGCCCCCAGCGACTGGGCTTTCCGTGCGGCGCAGGCGACCTGGGCGTAGGTTGCAATAGGCGTCCTACGGTCGCTCTGATCGCCTCGGTGATGGAGGGAGATCCGCCTTTCGGACTTGGCGGGCTGGTTTCACCCGAAGCGCCCGCTGCCGCTCTCTTGGCAGGTGCCTTCTTCGCTTCCTTCTTCTTGGCCGAGATGTACTGCGTTAGTGCCTTTGTGAAATGCTCGCTCACTGCATCATGTAGCGCGGGTCGCCGAAACTTGATCGCGATAGATTCAGCGAAGTTGATGCGGTCGGTTTCTGATTCGAACGCTGAGTTTCCGCCCTGTTGGCTAGTCAGAACTGTCTTGCTCAGAGGCATCGAGATCCTGAGATCCACTGCGAAGAACTTCCCGTTGGAGCGCAGACTGGTCGCCTCCACGAGGTAGCCCGTCATGAACCGCTGAATGTTGTTCTTCTTGTCGGCAGACTCACTCGACAGGTCCAGTATCGGCGACACCTGGACGAATGGGTGGCTGGCGCCGGTGCCGGTTCCCACGATGTCACACGTTTGACTCGTCACGATCAGCAGCCCCGCCTCGTTGGGGCCGAGCTCTACGGTTCCGAGGTGTTCCGTCGCACATTGACCAGTCACGTCGTCAACGGTCGTGCTCAGCCAGGCGAGGTTCTGTCCATGCACTAGGTCCCCCTGTCGCCAGGAAGCAAGATTCGCCACTGCCTCGGGAGTCCAGGCATCCGGCAAGTAGTCCGAGACTCTGTACTCGCCCTCGCCGTCGTCCATGATCGCTGGGGTTCAGCCGCGAGTCCCGATGACCCGTCGCGCTGGGCGGGCAACTGCCCGGCGAGAACTCCGTTGCGGAGCCCAAGGCGTCTCAGGCCCCACTGCAGATGACGGTGAATCCTGACGTTCGATCGCTTCGGCCGCGGTCAGTTTCTGTGACGCAATGATTCGCACCAAGCTCTCGTAGTCGCCACGTTCGAACAGCTGACGTTGTGGCTCGACTCGCATCAATGTCCTCAGCGCGTGGTCGCCGAGATCGCGTCGGAGTCGCCTGATTGTCTCGAGCGCAGGCCACAGGGCCCCTACGCTGTCCGCACGTGGTAGGCGTCCGTCTGCCTTCCACGCGTGGTAGGTCCGAGGGCGAATCCCGACTGATGCCAGAACCTGGCCCAGCGTGAGAGCCGTAACGTCGCGCAGCTCACTGATTGCGCTCAGTACCTCGGTTACTTCATCGCTGGGCTGTGGCCTCGAAAACGTCCTGAAGGTCTTCGCAGCAGCCACACGCAGCTCGCTCGGTACGCCGCTCGAGGCGGCGATCTCGGCTGTGTCGACAGCTACGGCCGCGTCAAGTCGGCGCAGCGCCTTGGCAAGGGAATCATCACCGAGTCCACCGAAATGGATTCGAGTGCTGGCAGGACCGCGGTTGCTGAATACCTGCGGGCCCAAGTAGGAACCGGTTCGTTCAAGAAGGTCAGTCATTGTCACTCACCTCTGCTATCGGTTGCTGGCTGCATTTCGTCATGGAGCTTCTTGGTGACGCATTGCTGGAATATTGCCATCGCTGTCCGGTTCAACCGCTGAGCAATGAAAAGTATCGATTCGATGGCGAAGGCTGCTGTCGTTAGATCGAAGACGTCGATGTCGAGGAGGTAGTCCGAAGCGAGATTGTCCGATGGTTGAATGCCATGTCGAATGGAGGCCCCATACCCGGCACCCAAGTCAAGGTCCAACTGTTGTTGGGCGCCCCGAATTGATGAGCCAAGCACAGGATGGTGCATTGGGCCGAGAAGCGACGGGTCGATGCGTCCCTCCCATGCTGCTTCGCTGTCGGTCCGATGGGGCAGACGGTTTATGTACCGCACTCCTGTTCGTTGAACCATGGCGGGACCTAGCAGCGCTTGAACGGCGCCCAACGCAGCGCTTAGCGGCGGTTTGAGACTCGTGCTCCATCGTTCGTAACCCCTGCCCGCCTGCACCGCTATCGACGTGGGCCAGAACATCACAGCTTGATCGTCCGACCGGCGATACTCCCACCCGTGCGTCTCCGTGACGCTTGCGATCTGGTTTCCCTGCGAAACGTCGACCCGGAACTCGCTTTGCGACGCAGGGACGACGCGGTCTGCGTAGAAGCCGTTCTGTTGCAGCACCTCTCGGAATGCCTCAGCCTGATGATCCGAGATCGGTTCCGTGGCTGCGGAGAACCGCACCTCCAGCACCGCAAGGTCGAGCCTTGCGTCCTGATACAGCACGCGCTCGCCGAGGGGCAGACCCCCGAGGGGTTCGTCAATCGATGCGATGTCCGTCATCGGTCTCGTCCGTTCCAGAGAGTTGCACACTAGTTGCATATCCTGCACACGGTCGTATCGGCCGCGTCGGAGCCAGCTCAAGGTCTCGCGGGATCGGGGATGTCGGTGCGCTCGTCCACGGCCTGACTATGACGAGGGGGTGTCTCACTGCATCGTCGAGGGGAGGGGGTGCTGCACCCCTGATGAGCTACGACCCGAAGACTGCAGCGCTGAATGCCGCAGCAGCATCCGCCTGCATGCCCGGCAGTACGTGTTGGTACACGGTCATCGTGAACGCCGGGCTGCTGTGGCCCAGGCGTTCGCTGACGACCTTCAGCGGCACGCCGGCCTTCAGCAGGATCGTGGCGTGGGTGTGGCGGAGGTCGTGCAGGCGGATGCGGCGGTGATCGCTCGCCTTCACGAGGCGATCCCAGGACTGCGAGAAGAAGTCCGGATGAATCGGACCGCCGTCCTCCCGGCAGAACACGAACTCGTCATCGCCGCGGCGGCCGGTGCTCAGCTTCCGCTCGAGCTGCTCCCGTCGCCAGGCCCGCAGCACCGACACGCTGAACGGATCAAGATCGACCACTCGGCGGCTATGCGCCGTCTTCACGTCGGCGACCTTGGCCGAGTACTCGACCGACAGGATCTGCTGGTTCACCGTCAGCCGAGCGGCGTCGAGGTCGACGTTTCGCCAGGTGAGCCCGAGCACCTCGCCTCGCCGCATGCCGGTGTTGGCGGCGAGGAAGATCGGCACGTACCAGTCGGTGTCGCGGATCTCGTCGAGGAACGAGCGCAGCTCCTCGGCCGTCCACACCGTCATCTCCCGTGAACCACCGACCCGAACCTTCGGAGCGTCGGCGAGGTCGGCGACGTTTCGGGTCACCGTTCCCTTTCGGAGCGCATCGGCGAGAGCCTTGCGGATGATGCCGTGGATGATCCGTACCGTCTTCGGAGCGAGCCCGCCGCCGGTCCCGTTGCGCTTCCCGTCGGTGAGCAGCTGGGCGTAGAAGGTGTCGAGGTCTTCGGGCTGGAGCTTCTGGAGTGGGATCGCTCCGAGCCGGGGCACGACGTGCAGCTCGATGTTGTTCTTGTACGAGGCGAAGGTCGACTCCCGGATCTGGGCCTTCTTCGTCGGCAGCCACCGCTCGAGGAGGTAGTCGCCGAACGTGATTCGATCGGGAGCCCGGTAGTCGCCGTCGTGGACCCGCTTGATGAGCTCGGTCAGGAGCTTCTCGGCGCCCTTCTTCGTGTCGCCGGCGGCATGCCACCGGTACCGGTCCTTGCCGGTGAGTGCGTCGAAGCCCTCGTACACGACGGCGTAGTAGCGGTTGCCCTTCTTGGCGACGTGTCCCCTCATCGTGCCGCCTTCCGTCGCTTGCTGTCAGTTGGTGCCGGTTCGGAATCAGGAGTGATGTCGAACTCGGCCTCCACCTCGCCGAGGGCGGCGACGAGGCCGGCGAGTACCCGCTTGGCCTTCTCGGTGTCGCCGAACAGCTCGGCCATTCGCTCACGGGTCCGGAGACGTACGAGCTCGTTGAGGCGGTCGGGCATCTTCGGGTCGTCGGTCGACGACACGCTCGGCTGGCCGGCGAGACGGGTGTGGCTGGAGCTGAGCTGTGAGAACTCGACCAGGGCATGGGCCCACTCGGTGAGCGTGTCGGCGTCGCCGAGGACGAGATCGATGAGCACCAGCGGATCGAGTCCGTCGTTCTCATGGTCCGGCGTCTTCACGGTGACGAGGGTGTAGCGAGGCGGCGGGGTGAAGAACCAGCCGACCGGCAGCCCGAACCCTCGGGCGAGCGCCACGACCTCGTCGGCCGAGAACTGGCGCACCCGACCACCCTGGAACGACCGCTCGATGGCCGAGAAGCTGGCAGGGGAGAGGCGTACGCCGAGGAACGGCTCCAGCTCGGCCGCCGCCTGGTCCTGCGTCCAGCCCCGCAACAGGCGGGCTTGGGCGACGCGGTACCCGACGATCTGGTTCGGCGTCCACGCGTTCGGGTTCGGTTTCGAGCGAGCCACACCGACACCGTAACTCAACCGTTTCGATAAATCATCTACCAATCCGTTGCATTCTACCGACCGACGTGGTATCTGTTCGCGCGTTGACTACCCAACCACGCGGTAGACACGGCGGAGGCAACCATTCACGACTTCCTGACCCTGGAAGAAGCAGCAGCGATCGTGCGCATCGGACGAACGTCCGCGTACAAACTCGCCAACCAGTACCTCGCGACCGACGGCGCCGACGGCATCCCGTGCATCCGCATCGGCAAGCAGCTCCGAGTTCCCCGCGACCGCCTCGAGCACTGGCTCGGCGGTCCACTCTCCGCGCCTCCGGCCCCTCGTCAACGCCCGAACGCGATCGAACCATCCGATCGGCCCGCACCACCGACGGACCTCGCACCGGTTCGTCGCCAACGCCGCGCCGTCCCCCGCCAGTCCACGCTGCACGTCTCCTCCTGAGGTCCCCCGCCGTGTCCCAGTTTCCGAACCCACCTTCCAACCCATCAGGACAGACGAGTGCACGGACCCGGCGCGGGACAACGGAGGTGTCCCGATGACCGTCCGCGTGACCACCCTGAAGGGCGCCGATGCCGGGGCCTACTACGTCGAGGCGCTGCCGAGCTACTACCTCGAGGCCGAGGAGCCGCCCGGCCAGTGGCTCGGCGTCGGAGCCGCGCAGCTCGGTCTCGCCGGCGACGTCGACGAGGACCAATTCCTGTCGGTCATGGCCGGGACGGACCCGAACCGACCGGAGCGCCATCTCGGCCGGGCGTATGACGAGAAGTCGGTTCGAGGCTTCGATGTCACCGCCTCTGCCCCGAAGTCCGTGTCGGTGTTGTTCGCCCTCGGTGATCACCACGTGCGGACCGAGGTGCTCGCTGCTCACGACGCGGCCGTCGAGGCGATGACCGGCTGGATCGAACGACACGCCCACACCCGCTACCGCATCGGCGGCGAGGTTGCGATCGTCGACGCCGAGGGCATCATCGCCGCGACCTTCCGACAGCACACGAGCCGAGCGCTCGACCCGCAGCTCCACACCCATGTGGTGATCGCCAATCGCGTGAAGTCACCCGATGGGCGCTGGCTGGCGCTCGACGCCCGCCTCATCAAGCACGACCAACGGACGCTCTCGGCGCTCTACCACGTCGGGCTCCGGGCCGAGCTGACCCGACGTCTCGGCGTCCGCTGGAATGAGCCCGAGCACGGCATCGCCGAGATCCATGACGTCACCGATGACGTCCTCGCCCTGTTCTCCTCCCGTGCCAATGACGTCGAGCGTCGCCTCGACATCAAGCTCGACCGATTCGTCGCCACGATGGGTCGCGAGCCGACGCCGCGGGAGCGATGGAAGCTCGAACGAGAAGCCGCCGTCGACAGTCGGCCGGCCAAGCCGACACCGAGCAACGCCACCGAACTCCACGCCCAGTGGGCCGAACAGGTTCGAGACGCCGGCCGCCATCCACGGCACGTGGTGGCTGACGCGATCGGACGCGTCGGGCCGAGGGACTACGTCGAGCCTTCCGTCGCTGGGGTCGTCGACCAGGCGATCGCTGCGATCGGCGAACAGCAGTCGTCGTGGCGCCCGACCGAACTACATCGCGAACTTGCCGCCGCGATGCCGACCGCCACGCACTCAACCGCCGGCCGCATCGTCGCATGGGTCGACCACGTCGCCGCTGACGCGGAGGCGACCAGATGTGTCGATCTGTCCCGTCTTGTGCCGGCTGGTTCGCAGCGACGTCGGGATGGTCGCCCGGTCAGCGAGTCGGTGATCGACCGAGCGCTCACGACCCAGGCCATCCTCGACCAGGAGACCGCAGTCCTGGATTGGGCCGACCGCCGACTCGACTACGAGCCAGCCTTGCCTGTCGACGTGGTGAGCAGCACGCAGCTGAACGCCGCTCAACGGCATGCCGCGTCAGCAGTTGCCGGACACGGCGACCTCGTACTGATCGTCGGCCCGGCCGGGACGGGCAAGACCACCGCGCTCACACCGGCCGTGTCCCACCTCCGCCGCCACGGCCGAGTCGTGTTCGGCGTCGCCCCGTCGGCAGCCGCCGCCGACGTGCTGGCGACCGAGACCGGCATGTCGGCCGACACCCTCGACAAACTGCTGATCGAGCATCGGCTCGGTCGCCGTCCGCTCGCCGGCTACGACCTGCCGGTCGGAGCGACCATCGTCGTCGACGAAGCAGGCATGGTCCCGACCGCCAAGCTCGCTGAGCTCGCCGACCTGGCCGATCTCAAGGGCTGGCGCCTCGCCCTCGTCGGTGACCCTCTGCAGTTCTCTGCCGTCGGCCGAGGAGGCATGTTCGGGATGCTCGTCGACACGTTCGGCGCGATCGAACTCGATGCAGTCCACCGCTTCGCCGAGGAGTGGGAGCGAGCCGCCAGCCTCCAGGTGCGCCGAGGCGACGTCGACGTGGCCGAGATCTACGAGAGCCACGGCCGGCTGCACGGTGGGAGTGCGGTCGAGATGGAACGCGCCGCTGTCGATGCGTGGTGGACGCACCGCACGAACGGCGAGACGACGTTGCTGATGGCGCCGACCAACGACGCCGTCGATCGGCTCAACGAGCGCGCCCAGCGGCGCCGGCTCGACGTGGGCGACTTGAACCCGCGAGGCGCCTTTATCGATGTCGGATCGCTCGACCTCTACGTCGGTGACGAGATCGTCACGCGACAGAACGACCGGAAGCTCGTGACCGACTGCTGCGAGATGGTCCGCAACCGGGCGCAGTGGACGATCACCGAGATCCACCCCGACCGATCGATCACCGTGTCCGGACGACACGGACAGGTGCGGCTTCCCGAGCCCTACGTCACCGAACACATAGACCTCGGGTACGCCACCACCGGACACGGCGCCCAGGGACGCACTGTTCGCCACGCCGTCGTCTTCCTCGAAGGACCCACTGACGTGCGGAATCTCTATGTCCCGATGTCCCGCGGGACACACGGCAACCACGCCTACATCGCCACGAGCGGCGAGCAGACCGCCCTCGACGTCTTCACCCAGTCCCTCGCCACCGACTGGATCGACGTGCCGGCGCTGACCCGCCAGGCCGAACTCAACGACACCAAGCCCCACCGGGCTGGGATGCTCGATGGGGACACGGCGAGGGACCTGCTCGAGCGGCGCTACGCCCGGACGAGGGAGCTCAGAGACGCGGAGGCCGTCGTTCAGCGTTCGCCGTCGGCGCTCGCCGCCGCCCGCGAGGAATTGGCGAAGGCCGAACGCCAGGTGGCAGAGCGCTCCGCCCAGCTCGAGGACGCCCATGCGTTCCTCGACCGGTACGACCGTCCACTGCGACGGCGCGGTCGCGGGTCGGACCTCTACTCGGCCCGGCAGAAGGTCGGATGGTTGCCGAAGGAGATCGACGGGCTTCGGCTCGGAGTGGTTCGAGCAGCGGAGAAGATCGGGAGCGTCGAGCAGGAGCGGGCCGCAGCCGAGGAATGGCTCCGCACGCGTCACACCGACGAGGCGGCGGTGCGGGCGATCGACGAACGGCTCGCTCGCGACGCTCACATTCGGTCGCGAGTGGCCCGTATCGAGCAGCCCGCCGGCGTCGTCAGCGTCCTCGGCGCCCGGCCCAAGCCCGGGCCGGACTCACGAGCGTGGGACCTGGCCGCCGGACAGATCGATCAGCATCGAGCCGCCTTCGGCATCGAGGACGGCCTCGGCCCGCACCCGACCTACATGGAGCCCTCGGCGTACAAGGAGAACTGGAACCACCTCTACCGGATGCTTCCCGCTGCGTCGCCGACCCCGGTGGAGGCAGCGCTCCCGGAGGTGGCACTGCCGGGGCTCTAGATGACGAGTCGGGCGCTCAGGTGGGCTCAGCCTCAGGCAGGCAGGCAGTCGCAGACCCTGGGAGCTTCGACCCAGAATGTGCTCCATCTGGCCTCAGTTTGGCGCGGTGGGGTCCTGTGCTAGACGTACGGCGGACCCGGGCGTCGGAGGAAGCCACCGTTCGACCGGTGCCGTGCCGGGGACAGGGGCTGGGCTCGGCGTGAGCCGGCTCTTCTCCGATGCGAGGAGGTTCGACTCCGTGATATTCCGATCGAGAGCGGACAACGAGGAGTCGGCCAGGTCGCTTTGCCGGGCGAGCTCGTTGAAGAGCTCTGCCTTGAATTCAGTAAGGCGCACGATGCTCACATCGACGGAGTCCTGGGCCACCAGCCGGTGCACGACAACGGTGGACGTCTGACCCATCCGATGGGCCCGCTTCATCGCTTGCCATTCGGTGCTCGGCTTGAACTGTGGCTCCATCAGAACGACGACGGACGCGGCCTGCAGGTTGAGCCCAGTTCCGCCCTTGTCAATCTGAAGCGACAGCGCGGCGAACCCAGGCTCACTGCGGAATGCCTCGAGCCGCCGTTCACCGTCAACTCTCGAAGTGGATCCGTCGTACGTGGTGCATTCCGGCCCTATTACGTCAGCGGCCAACGCGACGACATCTCGGAAGAAGCTGAAGACAAGCATCTTCCGGTCTGCGGCCCGGCACTCCTCCGCGATCTCGGACAAGCGCGTCATCTTCGCTGACTCGGCCCCCGCCCCGCACGTGAGCACGGCGCGCGCTTTCATGAGGTTGTCATCCCTGAGTGCCGCCTCGTAAGCGGCCCTCTCGGTAGGCCCCACTGCGATCGATTCGTCGGTCGCCACGATCTCGGGAAGCTCCGTGAGGACTTCGCTCTGGTTGCGGCGGAGGTAGATCGACGCGAACGCTTTGCGAAACTCGTCGGCACGAAACAGGGCGTCCGAACCGTCGCCGAAGCGCATTGTGATACTGGCACCCGCATCGGGATCGGCGAGCCCTGCGAGTCGGATCATCTCCTCGGCCCGGTTCTCGAGAAGGGTTCCACTCATCAAGAGGCAACGGGCAGACCGTCGCGCAAGCTTCGCCGTGCTGATCGCACGGAGCGCTGACGGATTCTTGGCATAGTGCGCCTCGTCCGCCACAAGCATCCCGATCGGTGGGAGGGCTTCCGGGTCGAGATTCGCAGCCTGCTCGTATGAAGTCACGAGTAACCCGCCGCGCTGGGTCCACTCGGCGAACGTTGCGTCCCGGCCGGGCTGGCGGTATGCGTAGGTACCTACGTCGGCAAGTGTCTCGTTCGCTTCGCGAAGCCAGTTGTCGACGAGCTGGGCCGGACACACGACTACGTGGTGGCGCTGCCGATCCGCATGCGTGAGGTGACCGATGGCCGCGAGGGCCTGAACAGTCTTGCCGAGCCCCATGTCGTCGCCGAGCAATGCCCGCCCCACCACGACGGCGTACTTCGCCCCGAACACCTGGTAGTTACGAAGTGTCCGTCGGATGAGAGTGCGGTCGAGCTGGAAGTGTTCGATGCGCTCGATCAGGTCTGACGGGATGAACGTGGTGCCCGGCAGTGGCGCGCGTGCGCCCACACCGATGTCGCCGCTGACGACCTCCTCCAGGAGCGCGTAAAGCGAAGCGGAGTTCTGTCGCCAACGACTCTCGACCTCCGCCGGCGAGGGGCGGACACGCTCAGACTCGTAGTAGAGGGACAGTCCGTGCGTTAGCGATTCGTACGCCGCAGCTGCTCTCGCTGACGTGTACGCGGATCGAGCCGTTGAATACGACCGAGCTGTGTCCGACTTCCGCCGTTTTGAACTCGTGAGCCACGCAAGACGACGAGTTGCCCGCCGCACGGCCCGTACTAGCTCGAGAACCTGTCCAACAGCTGCGACGTTCGGCAGCCCGAGCGCCGGCGCGATAACCGCCAGGAGTTGCAGAGCGCCGGCGAGGCCCCGCTCGACTGAAGTCCATCGGGAGGGATCCGAGGAAGGTCGACCGTCCGCGACCTGGGGGCGCCGAAGCTGCTCTACGAATTCGAGCAGCTGATCGACAGTCACGTCGCCAACCCCGGAAAGGGCAAGGAGCCGATCTCGCCCGAGCCCGATCACGTCGGCAGCGGTCAGGACGTTTCCAGCGCGCAGCGCTTTGGTCTGGATCTTCGAGCCACGCGCCGCAAGGTCTTCAACCGTCGTCTGTTGGAGGCGGCGCTGGAGCGCATCCCGAGCGACAGCCGCCTGGGCGTCGCGAACTGATCGCTCGGCCGCTTCTCGGGCTGCACGTGACTCGGCCAGCAACTGCGTGAGATATCGGACAGCCTCCGCCGACCAGGCGTGCACGGCGGCGCGATCAAAGTTGTCGCCTGCCCCGTTCGACACGTTGCCTGGTTCCGCTTCGGTCAAGGGTGTCTCCAGCCGATTGCCGGCGAGACGAGGCCGGCGAGGATCGAAGCCTAGGCGCTGGGTGCCTCGGACGAGGGGCTGCTCAAGGCAAGATCAGGGAGCCGGGCTGTACGAGAGCTCGCTCGGGTTCCGGAGACGAGTGGGCGCCAGCGCCCTTGGTGCCGCGTGCATGACCTCGGCTGCGAGCGTGCGCGCCCACTCCCGCTATCGGGAGAGACGTGGCCGGAGCTAACAAGCTGTTCCTTGGCCGCGCTCGACGAGACCGGGGTAC
>Ga0209023_10007158_pt1 | contig 11522 bp, 8 predicted proteins | sample LakOneMetagenome_FD_187468 | JGI IMG/M metagenome (GOLD analysis project Ga0209023, IMG submission 187468) | Freshwater and sediment microbial communities from Lake Erie, Canada (SPAdes) (version 2) | ecosystem: Environmental > Aquatic > Freshwater > Lentic | place: Lake Erie, Canada | collected...
CGTCTTCCTGCCGAGCTTCGTCGAGCAGGTCATCGACATCATGGGCCCTGCCTACCCGGACCTCGTCGCGCACCAGCCCTCGATCCTCAAGTGGGTCAGGGGGGAGGAGGAGGGCTTCCGCCGCACCCTGGAGCAGGGCACGAAGCTGCTCGACGACCTGCTCGAGGCCGGCGAGGTGGGGCCGCAGGACGCGTTCAAGCTGCACGACACGTTCGGCTTCCCGATCGAGCTGACGCGGGAGATCGCGGAGGAGCGGGGCGTCCCGTTCGCTCACGACGCCGAGTTCGACCGGCTGATGGGCGAGCAGCGCGCGCGCAGCTCCGCCGCGGCCAAGGGCGGCAAGGTCGGGCGCGCGGAGGAGTCCGTGCGCGAGCTCGGCACCGAGCCCGCGGTCTTCGTCGGCTACGAGGACCTCGAGGTCCACACCGTCGTGCAGGGGCTTGCGACCCAGGACGACGGCCGCGTCCTCGTGAAGCTCGCCGAGTCCCCGTTCTACGCTCAGGGCGGCGGCCAGGTGAGCGATGAGGGCATCGTCGCCTGCGAGGACGGCGACTGCCGCGTCGAGGTCGTCGACGTCGTGCGCTCCGGCGACGACCAGGCGCTCGTCGTGCGCGCGCTCGAGGGCGAGCTGCACGAGGGCGAGCGCGTGATCGCGAGCGTCGACCGCGTGGCCCGCCACGCCACCGCCTGCAACCACACCGCGACGCACCTGCTGCACGCGGCGCTGCGCGAACGACTCGGCGATCACGTGCGCCAGGCCGGCTCGTACGTCGGGCCCGACAAGCTGCGATTCGACTTCAACCACAGCGCGAAGCTCAGCGAGGAGGACCGCCGCCACGTCGAGGACGAGGTCAACGCGCGGATCCTCGAGAGCCTTCCCGTGCGGCCGATCACGACGACGCTGGACGAGGCGAAGGCCCTAGGAGCGATGGCGCTGTTCGGCGAGAAGTACGGCGACGTCGTGCGGATGGTCGAGATCGGTGACGGCAGCCTCTCGCGTGAGCTGTGCGGCGGCACGCACGTGCGCACGACCTCCGAGATCGGGCTGCTGCGGATCATCAGCGAGGGGTCGAGCGCGGCCAACGTCCGCCGGATCGAGGCGATCACCGGCCCGGCGGCGGTGCAGCTCATGCGCGAGCACGACGAGCTGCTCCGCGAGGCGGCCGACGAGCTGCGGACGCCGCCCGAGCGGGTTCCCGAGGCCATCGCGGAGCTGCGCGAGCGCCTGAAGCAGGCTTCGCGCGCCGGGTCGGCGAACGGCAGCGTCGACGCGGCCGCGATCGCCGGTGGCGCGGAGGAGATCGGCGGCGCGCAGGTGCTGACCGCGATCGTCCCCGACGTCGACGCGAAGGCGCTGATGGAGATCGGCGACCGCGTCAAGGGCCAGCTCGGTGACGCGGCGGCAATCGTGCTCGGCAGCTCGGCGGAAGGGCGTGTGCACCTCGTCGCCGCCGTGACGCCGGCGCTCGTCGCGCGCGGCGTGAAGGCCGGAGCCGTCGTCAAGGTCGCGGCGCAGATCGCAGGCGGCGGCGGTGGCGGCAAGGACACGATGGCGCAGGCGGGCGGGAAGGATCCGGAGAAGCTTCCGGAGGCGCTCGAGGCGGCGCGCGGCGCGATCGCGGCGGCGCTCGGCGCGTAGTGCGGGTCCTCGCCCTGGACTATGGCTCGGCGCGGTGCGGGTGCGCGCTCAGCGACCCGACCGGGACGCTTGCGACCCCGATCGACCCGGTACTGCGACCTGCGACCAAGCACGGCCTGAAGGCGATCGTGAAGCTCGTGACGGACCGCGAGGTGGAGCGCGTCGTCGTCGGGCTGCCGCTCGCGCTGCACGGAGGTGACTCCGACCAGACGCGCGAGGCGCGCTCGTTCGCCGACAAGCTGCGCCACGCGCTCGGCGGCGCGCCGCCGGTCGAGCTGTACGACGAGCGCTTCACGACGGCGATCGCGCAGCAGAACGCGATGGGCGGCGGGACATCTGAGGACTCGCGTGCCGCGGCGGTGCTGCTCGACGACTGGCTCGCCCGCTACCTGCACGAGCACCAGGGCGCCGACGCGTGAGCGAGCGCAGCGAACGGGAGCGGGAGGCCGCCCGGCTCGAGCGCGAGCGGCGCCGCGCGGAGCGTGAGGGCAAGGCGCCGGCGCCGGTCGAGCCCAGTGCCCCCATCCCGCCGCCGGGGCCGGAGCCCGAGCCGGAGCCGCAGCCGCCCGCGCCGGAGCCTCAGCCGCCGGTCGCGTCCGAGCCTGAGCCGCCAATCGAGCCTGCTTCGCCCGCGGAGCCTCCGCCGCCCGCGGAGAGCGGTCCGCCGACCCGCGTGCGGCGGATCCCGCCCGCCGGAGCGCCGCGCCGCGTGATGCCGGCACATCCCGAGGCCGAGGAGGACGACGGGGCCGGAGTGCCGGTCACGTCACCCGGTCCGCAGCCGGGCGCCCCCGGGATGCCGCGCCACCCCCTGAGCGTGCCGTCGCGCGGTCGCAGGCGCCGCTCGCCCGCGCGCGTCGCGGTCCTCGGCGGGCTGATCGCGCTCGTGCTCGCGCTGCTCGCGTTCGCGGCGTTCTCGATCTGGACGCCGTTCAAGGGCGACGGGACCGGCCGCGTCGCCGTGACGATCCCCGCCGGCTCGAGCGCGCGTGAGGTCGGCAACCTGCTTGCCGACAAGGGGGTCGTGGGGTCGGGGTTCTTCTTCTCGCTGCGCGCGGCCATCGGGGGGGACCGGGACAAGCTGCGCGCGGGCCGGTTCGTGCTCCACCACGACATGAGCAACGGCGCGGCGATCACGGCCCTGACGACGCCGCCGCCGAAGGTCGCGCAAGTCAGCACCCTGCTGATCCCGGAGGGCCCGGGCCGGCGCGAGGTCGCGCCGCTGGTCGCCAAGGCGGGCGTCCCCGGGGACTACCTCGCGGCGTCCAAGCGGAGCCCGTCGCTGAACCCGCGCGACTACGGCGCGCCGCGCGGAACACCGAGCCTCGAGGGCTTCCTGTTCCCCGCGACCTACCGGCTGAAGCGCGGCACGACCGCGCGCGGGGTCGTCGCCCAGCAGGTGCAGGCCTACAAGGACAACACCGCGGGAATCTCCTATCGCCGCGCGAAGCGCAAGAACCTGACGCGCTACGACGTGCTCATCATCGCCTCGATGATCGAGCGCGAAACGGCCGTCCCGCGCGAGCGCCGCCTCATCTCGGGCGTCATCTACAACCGCCTGAAGCAGGGCATCCCGCTCGGCATCGACGCCACCACGCGCTACGACGAGAACAACTGGTCACGCCCGCTGACGAACACCGAGCTGACCCGCGACAGCCCGTTCAACACGCGGCGCAACAAGGGCCTGCCGCCGACGCCGATCGGCAACCCGGGGCTCGCGTCGATCCGCGCCGCCGCGCGGCCGGCCGCCACGCGCGCGCTCTTCTACGTCGTCAAGCCGTGCGCGAACGGCGCGCACGCCTTCTCCCGGACGGACGCACAGTTCCAGGCGGACGTCGCGGCCTACCAGCGCAAGCGCGCCGAGCTGGGCGGCAAGGACCCCTCGACCTGCCCGAAGTGAGCGGCCGCCGGCGGCCGTCCGTCGGACACCCACGGCGCCGCGTGGCGGATGTGTTCCGGTATGCGAGCAAGATCCGCCACGCGAGACCGGACGTGAGACGCCCACGGCGCCGCGTGGCGGATGTGTTCCGCTATGCGAGCGATATCCGCCACGCCGGGTGTTGTGCGGACGACCGCGCCCGGTCGCGCCCGCGGCGCCGCGTAGGCTCACGCGACGCATGACGCCGGAACCCGCGCACGCCTCCGACCTGCCCGCCGCCGCCCGCCTGGGGGTCCTCGGCTGGCCGGTCGCGCACAGCCGCTCCCCGGCGATGCAGAACGCGGCGCTGCAGGCGCTCGGCCTGACGGGGTGGCGCTACCAGCTGCTCCCGGTGCCGCCGGAGGCGTTCACCGAGACCGTCCTCGCGCTCGGCGCCGCCGGGTTCATCGGCGCGAACGTGACCATCCCGCACAAGGAGGCGGCGCTCGCGCTCGCGACGACCGCGACGGCGCGCGCGACCGCCATCGGCGCCGCCAACACGCTCACGTTCGACGCCGCGTCCGGGGCGGTCCACGCCGACAACACGGACGCCCCCGGATTCATCGCCGCGCTCCCGCGGCCGCCCGCCGCCGGCAGCAGCGCGCTGGTGCTCGGAGCGGGGGGGAGTGCCCGCGCGATCGTGCACGCGCTGCGCGAGCACGACGTCGCCGTCGAGGTCTGGAACCGCACGCCGGAGCGGGCGGTGGAACTGGTGCGCGAGCTCGGGGGCCAGGCGGTCGATCGGGCGCGCCCGGCGGACCTTCTCGTCAACTGCACGGCGACCGGCCTCGAACATCCGTCCAGTGCCTTCGAGGGTCTGCCGGTGACCGCCGACGACCTAAGTACATACGCGACCGTGGTGGACCTCGTCTATCGCCCCGGCGGCACTGAATTCCTCGCAGCAGCAAGCGCGCGAGGGTGCACTGTCGTCGATGGCCTGGAGATGCTGGTTCAGCAGGGCGCACTGAGCCTGGAGGCCTGGACGGGCCTGCCGGCGCCGGCCGACGTGATGCTCGCGGCCGCCCGCCGGAGCTCGCTCCCCCCGACACATGAGCTCCGATCATCCCCATCTGCGACCCGTAGGAGCCCCCGAGACTGAGGGGGCTCTCGCACGCGAACCCGGCGCGGACTGGGACGGCGTCACACGGCCGCAGCGGCGCGGTGGCCAGCGGTTCCTGAAGGACGTGATCATCGACCTCGGTCTCGCCGACCGCGAGAAGGTCGAGCAGGCGCACGAGGCATCCCGGATCGCCGGGACGACGTTCGAAGAGGCGCTGATCCAGCAGCAGGTCCTGACGCAGGAGCAGCTGGCGCGGGCGATCGCCGAGCGGCACGGCTTCGACCACCTCGACCTCGCGGTCTTCAAGGTCGACATGGCCGCCGCGAACCTCATCAGCTCCGCACAGGCCAAGCGCTACGACGCGATCCCCGTCGCCTTCATCGGGGAGACCACGCTGCGCCTGGCGATGGCCGACCCCGGCAACGTCATGGCGATCGACGAGGTCGCCCTCGTCACCGGCCACGAGGTCCGCCCGGCGGTCGCCTCCCGCGAGGACATCCACGCGCTGATCCAGAAGCTCAGCCGCTTCGACGAGGTCGTCCACGACGCGATCGAGGAGGTCGCCAGCGACGTCGCCGAGGTCGTCGACCTACGCGAGAGCGCCGACGAGGCGCCGGTCATCAAGCTGATCAACTCGATCATCGCCCAGGGGGTCGAGCAGGGCGCGTCCGACATCCATTTCGCTCCCGACGGCCACGAGCTGCGCGTGCGGTTCCGCGTCGACGGCGTGCTGCAGGAGACGACGACGATCCCCAAGCGCATGGTCGCCGGCGCCATCAGCCGCGTGAAGATCATGAGCGACCTCGACATCGCCGAGCGGCGCATCCCGCAGGACGGTCGCGTCGGCCTCACGATCGACCGCAAGCACATCGACCTGCGCGTCGTGACGCTCCCGAGCGTGCACGGCGAGTCCATCGTCGTCCGCATCCTGGACCAGGACGGCAACGTCGCCCACGATCTCGACAAGCTCGGCTTCCTCGAGGACGACAAGATGCGCTTCGAGCGCGCGATCCGCCAGCCGTACGGCGCGGTGCTCGTCACGGGACCGACCGGCTCCGGCAAGTCGACGACGCTCTACACGGGCGTCTCGATGCTGAACTCGGTCGAGAAGAACATCATCACGATCGAGGATCCGGTCGAGTTCCAGCTCGACGGCATCACGCAGGTGCAGGTCAACCCGCGCGCCGGCCTGACCTTCGCGAACGGCCTGCGGGCGATGATGCGCGCCGACCCCGACATCATCATGGTCGGCGAGATTCGTGACCGCGAGACGGCGCAGATCGCCGTCGAGTCCGCGCTGACGGGCCACATGGTCCTCTCGACGCTGCACACGAACGACGCGCCGACCGCGATCACGCGCCTCACCGAGATGGGGATCGAGCCGTTCCTCGTCTCGAGCGCGCTCGACTGCGTCGTCGCCCAGCGGCTCGCACGCACGCTCTGCAAGCACTGCAAGCGCGAGGTGATCCTCACCCAGGACGTCCTTGCCGCCAACGGCTTCAACTCGAACGTCGACGTCGAGGCCTACGAGCCCGGAGGCTGCACGCGCTGCGGCGGCTCCGGCTACAAGGGCCGGCTCGGCCTCTACGAGGTCATGACCGTCACCGAGGAGATGCGCACGCTCACCATCGAGCGCGCCTCGGCCGACCAGATCGCCGAGGCGGCCGTCCGCAACGGCATGCGCCGCCTGCGCGACGACGGGATGGAGAAGGTCCGCCAGGGCCGCACCTCGATCGCCGAGGTCGCGCGCGTCACCGGCAGCGGGGTGGCGACGGGATGAGGACCGAACCGATCAGGCCATGGCTCAAGCATCGGGCACCTTCCACCGATAGGAGCACGTGATGAACTTCGACTTCGCTGACGTCCTGCTCGAGGTCATGCGGCGCAGGGCGTCCGACCTCCACATCACCTCGGGTGTCCCGCCGATGATCCGCGTGCGCGGCCGGCTGATCCCGCTCGAGGGCTTCCCCGTGCTGGGCGGTCAGGAGACGCGTGAGATCGTCTACTCGATCCTCAACAACGATCAGCGCCAGCGCCTGGAGACGGACTGGCAGATCGACTTCGCCTACGCGATCCCGGGTCACGCCCGCTTCCGTGTCAACGCGTACTTCCAGCGCGGCTCGATCGGCGCGGCCTTCCGCCTGATCCCCGCCGAGATCCTGTCGATCGAGCAGCTCGGGCTGCCGGCCGTCACCCACGACTTCTGCTCCAAGCCGCGCGGCATCGTGCTGGTCACCGGCCCGACCGGTTCCGGCAAGTCCACGTCGCTCGCCGCGATGATCGACGAGATCAACCAGTCGCGCGAAGAGCACATCATGACCGTCGAGGATCCGATCGAGTTCCTCCACTCGCACAAGAAGTGCGTGGTCAACCAGCGTGAGCTCGGCGCCGACACACCGAGCTTCGCGCTCGCCCTGCGCGCCGCCCTGCGACAGGACCCGGACGTGATTCTCGTCGGCGAGATGCGCGACCTGGAGACGATCTCCACCGCGCTGACCGCGGCCGAGACCGGCCACCTCGTCTTCGCGACCCTGCACACGCAGAGCGCCGCCCAGACGATCGACCGCATCATCGACGTCTTCCCGCCGCACCAGCAGGGCCAGGTGCGCGTGCAGCTCTCCGTCGCGCTCGAGGGCGTCATGACGCAGCAGCTGCTGCCCACCGCCGACGGCTCGAGCCGCGTCGCCGCGATCGAGACGCTCGTCCCGACCCCGGCCGTGCGCAACCTGATCCGCGAGGGCAAGACCCACCAGATCGTCTCCGTGATGCAGACCGGCGCAGGCGTCGGCATGCAGACGATGGACGCCGCGCTCGCGACGCTCATCCGCTCGGGCAAGATCACGCAGCGTCTCGCCGAGTCCCGCTCCTCCACGCCGGACGAGCTGCGGCGCCTGCTCGGCTTCGCCGGCCAGGGCAGCATGGCGGCGTAGGGGACTGTCGTGAGCGTCTACGTCTGGAAGGCGATGGATCTCACCGGGGCGAAGGCCACCGGCGAGGTCGATGCCGACACGAAGCAGGCCGTCGCCGACCAGCTGAAGGCGCGAGGGCTGATCGTCCTCGACATCTCCGACAAGCACAGCTCGAAGGAGATCAACCTCGGCTTCCTGAAGCGCATCAAGCCGACGGACCTCACGATCATGGTCCGGCAGCTCTCGACGATGGTCAGCTCCGGCATGACCATCCTGCGCGCGCTCTACGTGCTCGAGGCGCAGACCGAGAACGAGCTGCTGACCGAGGTCATCACCAGCGTCCGCAAGGACGTCGAGGCCGGCCTCGCGCTCAGCGACGCGCTCGAGCGCCACCCGAAGGTCTTCTCGCCGCTCTTCGTCGCCATGACCCGCGCCGGTGAGACCGGCGGCGTCCTCGAGTCCTCGATGATGCGGGTCGCCGACCAGCTCGAGAAGGAGGACTCCCTGCGCAGGCAGGTGAAGTCCGCGATGACGTACCCGATCGTCGTCCTGACGTTCGCCGGCGGCATCCTGATCGCGCTCGTCACCTTCCTCGTCCCCGTCTTCGTCGGCGTCTTCAAGCAGTTCGGCGGCGACCTGCCGTTCATCACGAAGATCACCGTCGCGATGTCCGCTGCCGTCACCGGCTACTGGTGGGCGTGCATCGCCGTGACGTCGCTCATCGTCTGGGCCTTCCGCAAGTGGAAGAACAGCTACAAGGGACGAGGCCAGTGGGACGCGTTCCGGCTGCGCATCCCGATGAAGATCGGCGACATCGTCCAGAAGATCTCGCTCGCCCGCTGGTCGCGCACGCTGTCCGCGCTGATGGCCGCCGGCGTGCCGCTGATGCAGGCGCTCGACATCACCGCTCAGACCGCGGGCAACCGCGTCGTCGAGGACGTGATGGAGTCCGTCATCGATTCCGTGAAGCAGGGCGGCACCATCGCCGAGCCGCTGAAGGCCGCGCCGGTGTTCCCCGGCATGGTCGTGCAGATGGTCGCTGTGGGTGAGGAGACCGGCGCGCTCGACGCGATGCTCTCCAAGATCGCCGACTTCTACGAGGACCAGGTCGACGCGGCGGTCAAGTCGCTGACCTCGATCCTCGAGCCGCTGATGCTCGTCGCCGTGGGCGGCATGGTCGGGTTCATCGTCATCTCGATGTACCTGCCGCTGTTCAAGGTGTACGACTCGATCCGGTAGACAGGTCGGCCGCCGTCACGCGGCCGACTGCTTCGCCTCCTCGACCGGCGGCGCAACGCGCGACGCGAACGCCAGGGCGACGTCGGCGACGTCCTTCCAGCCGTGGTCGACGATCAGCGAGTGCCCGCGGTCCTCGAACTCGTAGTACTCCGTCAGCGCCGAGTTGCGCTTCTGCTTCTTGAACGAGGCCTTGGCGATGGCGGCCGGCGCCGTGTGGTCCTGCTTCGAGGCGATGATGAGCAGCGGCCCACGCTCGGGGTTCTTCGTCTTGACCTTGGCCTCGCTCCACGGGTTGAGGTTGGCCGCGGCCGCTTGGAAGATCGGGGTGCCGCTGCCCGCGACGTGGAACTCCTCGTACAGCTGGTCCGACTCCTCCTCGCTCACGGCGTTGCCGAACCCGTAGCGGAACTGCTCGGGTGTCAGCGTGACCGCGCGCTTGCGGTTGGCGGGGTTCTCGAGCACGGCGCTCGAGGACTTGAGCGCGGCGATGGGGAGCGGGAGGACGCCGCGGAACGGCGCGGGGGAGATGGCGACCGCGGCGGCGGCGAGGCCGCGGCCGGAGACGATCTGCGTCAGCAGGCCCCCGAACGAGTGACCGATGACGACCGGCTTGCGCTCCAGTGCGTCGGCGGCCTCGGAGTAGTGGTCGGCGATCTCGCCGACGGACTTGCCGGCGAAGACGGTCGGGTCCTTGCGCGCCTCTTCGACGGTGTCGGGGTCGTCCGGCCAGCCAGGGCGGATCGCCACGTAGCCGGCCTCCTCGAACAGCGCGGCCCAGCGATCCCAGCTGTTGGGCAGCAGCCAGAGGCCGTGGACGAACATGACGGGGCTGCGCCCACTCGTGTTTGCGCGCTCGATCTCGTCGAGCTCGCGGGTGACGAGGGTCATGGCGGGTCTCCTTCAGTCGGCGGGTTTCACGATCCTACGGGTGGCGGCAAGTGCCGCCGGCTCACTGCTGCACGATCACGAATTCGTTGCGGCCGAGCAGGTGCCCGTAGCGTCGTGCCCCGAGTCGTCCGTACCCGGCCCAGACGTACCAGCGGTAGTGGCCGGCGACCAGGCGCTGGCGCTGTCCGCGGTAGAGCCAGCTCTGCCGGACGTGCAGCCGGGCCTTCCGCGGCCAGGCGCTCAGCACCTTGTGCTTCCCGCGGAAGATCTGGACGTTGTAGTAGCGAGCGCCCTTCACGATCTTCCACCGCAGCTGCGGAGGCTTCGACAGCCGGTGGTTCGCGGTCTTCGAGGCGAGGGTGACGACGGGCGGCGCCGCCGGCGTGACGACCGTGCCGGAGTCGACGGAGTTCCCGGCGTCGTCGAGCGCGGTGAGCGTGTAGCGGTAGTCGACGCCGTTCGTGAGCTTGGAGTCGCTGAAGCTGCGCTCGTCGCCGGTGTAGATGACGGTGCTCGGCGCGCCGCCGACGCCGGGCGATCGCGTGAGCTGGACCTGGCTCGTGTCCGGCGACGGCGTCCAGCTGAGCGTCGCGCTCGCATCCCCGGGCTGTGAGGTCAGCGCCGCGGCCGCGGGCGGCGTCGCGTCGTACCGCAGCACGAAGGGCACCGGGGCGCTCGAGGTTCCGGCGACGTCGAGGCAGGAGCCGCTCACGGAGGCCGCGGCGGCATCCGGTCCGGCGTAGGTCTTCGTGGTGCACGAGCTGAGACCGGACGTGGCGTCGGCGCCCGAGAAGGTGACCGTCACGGGGCGCACGTACCACCCGTTGCGATCCGGCGGCCGGTCGGCGGCGGCGGTCACGGGCTGCGGCGGGCTCTTGTCGATCTTCACGACGGCGGTCGACTGGCTCTCCCCGTCGGCGTTCTTGGCGTGGCAGGTGACGGGCACGCCCTTGGACTCCGTGTCGATCGTGACGGCGTCGCAGCCGGTGGACGTGTACCCGGGCGGCTGGATGTCCCAGTTGACGGTCACGTCGCTGGTGAACCAGCCGGCCTGCCCCGCGGTGCCGAAGAGCTTGGCGGTGACGACCGGCGGGTTGGCGGGCGCGGTCGCCGGCAGCACGGCGAGCAGTCCACACGCGGCGAGGAGGAGGAGGCCGGTGCCGCGGGCGCCCATCGTCACACCATCCTCAGCCTCGCACCGGGCCACGACGTACGCGGACGCTGCGGTCGAGCAGCGCGGCGCCGGCGAGCGCCAGCGCGAGCAGGACGAGCCCGCCGCGGGCGAGCGCCGCGGAGTCGTGCCGCGTGCTCATGCGGACCAGCCGCGTCAGCCGCGGCGGCACGATCCCCGCGCTCACGGAGGGCACGGCCCGTGCGGTGCTCCGCGTGGCAGCGGTCCGCGCGCGGCGGGTCTTCCTGTGCGTCCGCCGCCGGGTCGGCGTCGTCCGCGGGGCCGCGGTCGTCGTCGCCTGGGTGGCCGCCGCGGGCGTGCCGCGAGCCGGCTGCGGGGCGGGCGCGCTGCGCTCCGCGGGTGTCGTCGAGGGCGCGCTCCGCGCGGGTGCCTTGACCGCCCGGACCGGAGCGGCGTCCGGCTGCGGCGCGGAGGTCGCCGGAGCGGGGTCGGGACTCGGCCCCGGCGGCGAGGAGGCGAGGCTCGTTCCGGGCACCGCCACAAGCGCGGCGAGGACCATCCACGCGGCCACCACCGCGTGCGGTGCGGTGCGGCGGACGGCTGAACCCCCCGCCGAACAGATCAAACGATGCGACACGAGGCTCCATCCCCCCGGTGGCGTGTTTGGGTCCGTGGCTGAACGTAGTCCTGGGTCCTGGGGCTGTCAAACCGGGGACCCGTCGTGCAACCGGCTCCCC